>Ga0116148_1002904_pt1 | contig 16390 bp, 10 predicted proteins | sample AD_UKC055_MetaG_FD_89786 | JGI IMG/M metagenome (GOLD analysis project Ga0116148, IMG submission 89786) | Active sludge microbial communities of municipal wastewater-treating anaerobic digesters from USA - AD_UKC055_MetaG | ecosystem: Engineered > Bioreactor > Anaerobic > Digestate | place: USA... | reverse complement strand
TCGCCATCACTGTCAAGGTCAATGAAATCATAAGCCCCGTCACCGTCAGTATCTGCCGGTTTTATTGAGTAATCGTGAAGTTGCTTGCAGTCGGGATACCCGTCCTTGTCGGTGTCTCTGAATATTTTTCCATATTTTTCAATGCAGTCAGGAATTCCGTCGTTGTCACTGTCAAGGTCAAGATAATCGGGGGTTTTGTCTCCGTCAGCATCTTCGGCGCTCTCATAAATATCAGGAATTCCGTCATTGTCAGAATCAACATCGCGATAGTCAGGAATTCCATCGCTATCGCTGTCAACTGGGTTTTGCGGATCAGTTCCAGCTTCAACTGAATCTGAAATTCCGTCATCATCGCTATCGGTGTCACGGTAATCAGGAGTGCCGTCATCATCGGAATCAGCACATGTCAGTTCAGGGCATTCAACTGAATCGGGGATTCCGTCATCGTCACTGTCAGGATCAAGATAATCAGGGGTGCCGTCTTCATCGGTGTCAACTTCAATTCCGTTCGGTTTTTCAACATAGTCAGGAATTCCGTCACCGTCACTATCTTTGTCCGGATCAATTTCAGAATCAGTGTCATCTGTTTCAGTGTCGCCCTCATTTTCATCATCTGTTTTATCAGCATCATTATAGATTATATCTTCATCGTTTTCAGGAAGTATTCCGTCATTTTGCATATCTACACATTTTCCATCTTCACTACATTCCTGATTTTCGGCACAATCACTGTTTGAAAGGCACTCTTTGTCGATTTTCTGAAAAGGATTTTTGTTCTCATTTTCACATGAAATAATCGTTAAAAAAACAGCAGCAAGAATGTAAGCATATGTTTTTATTTTCATTTTAACCCCTGACACTTAAGGAAGATCAATTTTTATTCTAAGCCACGCATCAGCAAGTTGAGTCGGGTTGTAGTCCCATATCCATTTCGGTTCGTTGCCTATTGTAGCATCAATGTAATATGATTCAAATACTGACGGACATCTTCCTGACTGTGCAAGTCCGCATGCTCCGCCGTACCAGGGATTTGTTCCGAGATTTCCCCAGACTTCAGGTGCCGTGCCTGTTTTGCCGGCTTTTATCGCAGGTCCCCAGTCAGAATCATCGAACCACTTGTCGCACCAGTCGGCATTCGGAGTCGGAACCGCTTCAGGAAAATATCTCCATTGTGCCTGAGTCCACTCCGGGTCAGAGGGTGTGTATGCATTTCCGCTTGCCGGAGGAAGCACTCCGTCAGAGATGAAGATTTGACCATTCACCTGAATTGTTCCTACAAAAGCAGAGATTGCAAGCCCTGTGTCTTTTCCGTGTACTCCGATGACATTTATTCCCGATTCGAGAATAAGTTTTTCGCCTGAATAAGTATCTGCATAAGGCCATTGCTGGTAATAAAGCCCAAATTCAGATTTGTTGAACTGCCTGCCGTTTGCACAAAGTTCAACAAGTTCATCATCCACGCTCAGGACCATAACTGCCTGATATTCCTTACGATTATCACAGTCATAATCAACCCCTTCAGTATGATTTTTTGATCCTGGATAGATCTTTGCATCGTTGTCATTGCAATCCTGTCCACCGTATTGACATACATCAGGATTTCCGACAACGATCATGTTTATGTCACACCAGCCGTCACCATCTGAATCACAACCTTCATCGATGTTCCCTTCACCCGTGTTATCCTTGTTGTCACATATCTCAACCGGCAAAACGGTGTCTTCATCGTTTAGTTCGTCATTGTCGGAAGTGGGTTCTATGCATTCTCCGGCTTCACAGATGTCACCGTTTTCGCAATATTCCGGTTCCCATTTGCCGTCTTTGCATTCAAGAGCTATTTCACGACCGAACTGGCAGATCTTTTTTCCTTCATCAGAACACTCTTCTCCTATGACTGACATGAGACATCCGGTTTTTGCCTCATCAAATTCCGGAACTGCAAATCCGAAATCAATGCACATATATCCAAGATTTTCGCGACACTCCGAATCTTCACTGCAGTTGACTTCAACACAGGTTCCGCCACCCTGATATCCGAAATCGGTAACATTAGGAAAACAGGCGTATTTCTCGTTTTGTGAGAATCCCCTGCAGGCACCTTTTTCAATGCTGCAGTCTTCATGGGTAAGGCATTCTTTTTCAAGACACAGATCGATCAGTTCAATGTCTGCATCCTCGTCATTTATTTCAGTGTCCGAAATGATGTCAGGATCGTTCTTTTCCTGATCATTTTCATTATTTTCAAGGTCTGTTTTCTGTGTATCAGGTGCTTCCTTATCCACAGTTTCAGTGTCAGCATCAGGATTTTCATTGTTGTCAGGAAGAACGATGTTTTCGTCAGCGTCCGGTTTTTGAGATGAATTGTCAGCATCAGGATAAATGTTCCTATCCTTGTCCTTTGAACATGAAACCGATAAAGCAGTCAATAAAAAGCCCGCAAAAAAGATTTTTTTTAACATTTTCTATTTCCCCAGTGAAAAGACACAACATTGAACCGATTTTACTGGCAAAAATCTGTTCGTCAATGATTTTCCATTTCTGACCATAAATGAGCAATTAAACAAAGTTCAAATAAGTGTTTAAACTATTTGACTAAAACAGGTTCCTGAGATAATCTGATCCGTTAATTATTTGAATTATAAGGGCTTCATGTTCGTCCGTAATCTTTATGGTCGAATACATATGAAATGTGGCAAATGAGAGGAATCATACCGCCGGAGGTTGATCCATGGGAATAGAAATAAATGATTCTAACAAAACAATTGATCATGAAATAGAAAAATTTTCAAGGAAAAGGTTCAACTGGCCTGTCCTTTTGTTCGGTTATATCTGGTTTTTTTGGAAGAGAATGTACAAGTTCGGCACGATTCTTTTTTCAGTATCTTTGTTAACAGCAATTTTTGTTGTAATAATTAAACTCCCAGTTTTTGTTGATAGTTGTAGTTTCATAATTAAAGGGATCGGTGATTTTGAGTATGAAATTTTTGTTTGGGGAATACTGCTGTTTGTGCCCAATTATATTTTTTCATTATTTGCAGATAGCTTATATGTGAAAAAACTTAAAAAGCAGATGTCAACAACAACAGCTGATATATCCCCATTTTATATTAAAAGATTTAACAATATCGGGTTGATATTGTTTTCCATAGTTTTATATTTATTAATATTTTTTGTTTCGTTGCCTCTTTTAGTTCCGATGTATTAATATGTTTTTACAAAAAATTCGACGATATCTGCATTTAAGAGATATTTTTGATGCAGTAGTTTTCATGTTTGTTCCTTTTTTTGTAGAAACCATCCGGTTTTTTTCTTGACTAATTCATCCACATTGTTTATCGTGCATTAGCTTTCTGATTTTTGTAATTCGAGGATATTTATGAGCAAGAATGAGCCGGTGCACAACAATTTGTTTGGCAAAACCTTCCAGAGCATTGAAACCACTAATGATTTCATAAAAGGTGCGTTGCCGGCAGGGATCGTGAGGAAGCTTGATTTTTCAACATCGGTGATCCAGTCAACGAGTCATGTCGACGATTCGTTAAGAAGCCACCTTAGCGATTTTGTCATTAAGATCAGAACAAAAGATGATGAGCCCGTCGATCTCTATTTTCTTTTTGAACATAAATCATATAAAGATAAGGACATTCTATGGCAGTTGCTGAAATACCAGTATCTCATGCTTGAAGAAGATTATAAAGCGGAAAGAAAGTTCAGAATAATAATCCCTGTCGTTTTCTATCACGGTCACGGAAAATGGAATTTGAAAAGAAGTTTTTCGGAATCTTTCAATGTCCCGCATTATTTCAGGAAACACACGATCAACTTTGAATATTTTCTTTATGACACAAAGGAATTTGACCTGTCTCAGGGTGACAGATTCAGTCAGAATGTATTTCTGATGAGTGTTCTGTCACTTATGAAGCAGTACGGAAAAATGGATGCGGAGAAATTCAGGACAGTTGTAAGATTTATGAAAAGCAGCGGAATGGACTGGAAAGATGACCAGACACTTGTTCTGATAAGGTATTTTGTAATGACGAATGAAGTTGATAAAGAAAAAGTAATGACTATAATAACAGAGGAATTTGGACCTGATGCGGAGGATATGATGCCGTCACTTGGAAAAAAAATATACAACGAAGGCAGAGAAGAAGGGTTCCAGATAGGAATTGAGAAGGGAATTGAGAAAGGTTCTTTCACAAAAGCTGTTGAGACTTGCAGGAATGCCCTTCGATCAGGGATATTACCTGAACTGGTTGCCAAAATAACGAATCTTCCACTTGAAAAAGTTCTTGAAATCCAGAAAACTCTCCAGACAGATTAATTTTCATTATAGAATACCTACGAAATGTGGTAAATGAGAGAAATATTCTGTTTTGACCGATTCTTGTAATATTTATATGATTAGTATAAAATGTCAGCCGCTGTCACGGAGGTTTGATGAAAAAGGGGCTTTTTTTAATTTTTGCGGTTTTGCTCGCTGTTTCATGCGGAAGCTTTAAAGATGAAGGGATAATATATGTTTTCAAGGGCGAGGCGGTTTCAGTTTCTGATTTTAAAGCCAAGTATGTTTTGTGGCTCAGGCAGAACGGTCTTACAGATTCTGATGAATTGAGAAGAAATTATCTTTTCAATGAACTTTCAGAAAAACTTCTTTATGAAACCGGCTTGAAAGAGGGTGTCGAAAGTATTCCGGAAGTGAAGATAAAGATAGATAATTTCAGAAAGAACACGATCATTGAGTATATGAAGAAAAGGGCAAAAAAAGAGATCTATGCGATAGATGACGAAGCTGTGAGGGCATACTACATCGAAAACAAAGATAAGTTCATCAGGGATAAGCTTTACCGTCTTTATGCTGTAAGGGTCTCTTCAAAAAAAATGGCGGATGATATTGTTGAACAGCTCAGAAAGGGTTCCAGCATAAGAATGCTTTCGGCCAGATTTTCCAACGATGAATCTCTGTCAAGAAATAACGGTGACTGGGGACTTTTCAGCGAAGAGGTTATGGATGAACTCTGGAAAAAAGATGTTCTTTCCGGCCTTCCTGGAGAAATACTCGGTCCTTATCTTGACAGTGATAACTATTACACGATAATCGAAATAGCCGGATTTGCCTATAAAAGACATCTCAGCTTTAATCTTGCATATCCGCTGATAATAGAAGAGCTTGTCAGACAGTCCGGCACAGAGAAATGGGATAGATACACAGATATGATGATAAAGGAATACGGAGCAAAAATAAACATGGAAAACTTGAACTGGGAGTAAATAATGGCTCTGAATTTAAGGGAACTTGAGCAGATCACAAATGATATAGCCGGCAGAGCCGGAAGATTGTCAGAGTCGCTGAAAATTGATTCAAAAAGGAACCGGCTTAAAGAGCTAGATAATCTTCTTAACTCTCCTGAAATATGGAATGATTCCTTAAAAATGGCGGCACTTAACAAAGAGAAGAGAGCAATACAGAACAGCATTGTCCTCTTTGATCAGTTCGAGTCGAAGTTTGATGAATTGAAGATAGCTCGGGAGCTTTTTGAAGAAGACAGCTCTATGGAGCCGGAAGCGCAGAAAGTTCTTGATGAAACTAATTCCATACTTGACAGGATCGAATTTCAGAAAATGCTCGGCGGAAAGACTGACATACTGAATGCGATTGTTTCGATCAATGCCGGGGCCGGCGGAAGGGAATCGCAGGACTGGGCGGTAATGCTTTTCAGAATGTACACAAGATGGTGCGAAAGAAAAGGATATAAGCTTGAGATTATTGACAAAGTCACTGGTGATGATGCCGCGGGAATTAAAAATGTGACTTTAATTGCAGAAGGTGATTATGCACATGGATACCTCAAAGCGGAAATTGGTGTCCACCGCCTTGTGAGAATAAGTCCTTATGACGCAAATAAGAGAAGGCACACCTCTTTTGCCAGTGTTTTCGTCACTCCTGAAATTGATGATTCAATTGAAGTGGAAATAGATGAAAAGGATCTGAAAGTTGATACTTTCAGGTCAGGCGGGGCAGGCGGACAGCATGTCAACACTACAGATTCAGCAATAAGGATAACTCATCTTCCGACAGGCATTGTGACTCAGTGTCAGAACGAACGAAGTCAGCACAAGAACCGGGCAACGGCAATGAAAATTCTCAGGTCTAAACTGTATGAGTTTGAAATGAAAAAGAAAATGGAGGCGATCTCTGAAAATGATAAGCAGAAAATGGGAATAGATTTCGGCAGTCAGATAAGAAGCTATGTTCTGCATCCGTATAAAATGGTAAAGGATCACCGGACAGATTTTGAGACCGGAAATGCCGAAGCAGTCCTTGACGGTGAAGAGATCCTTGATAAATTTATGGAAGATTATTTACTTAAAACGGGTAAAAACAATGAAAAGTAAAGCGATCAGCAAAATCGTGATTTTTTTAACAGCTTTTTTGATCCTTTCTTCATGTTCGGAATTTCTTCTGATACCGATAACTGTTGACTATCCTTTCGATAAAGACAGTCCTTCAAGCCCTTCTGAATATGAGATTGATATTGATGAAGGATTGGGGCTTCTCAAAGGGTTGATGGCAAAAGATGTTTCAAAGACAATTCTTGAAAATCAGTTGAAAAGCCAGTATCCGGGAGCTGATGTCACAGTTTCAGTTACAAGTTCAGAAATGTCGCTTGATAATATTCTTGAGCTTATAACAGGTGTCACAGTTTCAAGAAAAATAGATTACACAGCAACAATAAAGCAGGACGGTCTCCCCGACATCACCAAAGACGGTGAAGAGACTATAACGGTTTCAATTTGTGATTTTTTTGACGGTGTTCAGACGGTTGACCCTGAATTTAATGATGAAGGGGTGCGATTGACCATTGTGAATGTCATAAACTTCTGCAAAATGGATGAAAAGGAAAAGAAGGAACAGATCGATCACTGTAAATTGAATGATCTTACAACGGATGAAAGAAAAAGCTGTACACATGTAATGGTCAGACACGAAAACACTTCAATTTCCATTATGCTCGCAGAAGTTGAAGAGCTGAAGGATTATAAAAAATTTCTCGACAAAATATATTCAGCGACTCTCAATGACATAACTTTCACAATTCTTGAAAAGCCGGATGTTCCTGTTGAAAATACCAGTTTTGTTCTTGAAGCCGAACTTTTTGCTCAGCCGGTCAGCAGTTTTAAAGCAGACGGAACAAAATGCGATTCTTCTTCAGACGAAGGATGTGTTTCAAAAGGTGTTGATTTTGAAGGAAATATTGAAAATTATTTCAGTGATGATGATAAAATAAAAGAAAGATATCTAGTAGGAGTTTTCGGCACAAGCACTTTCGGTGATTCAGAGAAGCTTGAACTGCTGTACACTTACGAAGGGAAGGACATTTTGCAGAAATCGATAAAACATCTTGATTTTCAGATAGGGGCAAAAAGCTTTTATCTCTTTTTTCCGGGTGCGCAAAGACCGACCGGAAAACTTACCGCCGACATAAAAGCAAAACTGTTATTTAATGTTGAACCACTTTAAATTAGATCCGGAGCATATCATGAACACTCATTTTGTATGGAACGCAGATCCAGTCATTGCCGTATTAGGCACTCTTCAGCTTAGATATTACGGCATTTTTTTCGCATCTACGATACTTATCGGCTTTTTTCTCATGAGAAGAATTCTCAGAATGTACGGATACAAAGATAAGATGGCTGATGATTTTCTTGTCTGGGGCGTGCTTGGAGTAGTTATCGGAGCACGGCTCGTCCACTGCTTCTTCTATGAACCGCAGTTCTATCTGTCAAACCCTGTTGAGATCCTTAAAATTCATAAAGGCGGTGTTGCAAGTCACGGTGCTACAATAGGACTTATAACAGCAGTTCTTCTTTTTATAAGAAAATACAAGATCAAATTTTTTGAGCTTTCTGACGGAATAGTTTTCGCCGCAGGCGTCGGGGCGACACTTGTGCGACTCGGAAACCTTTTCAACAGCGAGATCGTAGGTAGAGAAACAACTGCTTCCTGGGGCTGGAAATTCATCCGTAACAGCGCTGATTCTCACATAGCGAGGAACCTCGCAACAGGCAAGTGCGACATATCAAGTATGGACTGTCTTATCCAGTATTGGCCGGTCAGACATCCGTCGCAACTTTATGAAGCAGCAGGAGGGCTCACGATCCTTCTGATCATGCTTGCCGTTTCTTTTGTGTTTAAGGATCTGAAAAAGCCGGGGATCTATGTCGGAATATTCCTTACCGGTTATTTCACATTCAGATTTTTTGTCGAATTTTTCAAAGAACATCAGGTCTTTATGGATGGCACTCTCGACATGGGACAGTATCTGAGCTTTCCGTTCATAATTTTCGGCCTTTTTGCTTTTTATTATGCTTTCAGGATATATAAAGATGATCCCGGAGTTAAAAATGTTAAAAAATAGACAGTTGGTCACTGCTGTGATCGTTATTTCAGTATTTTTTTCCGGTATTTCGGCTTCGCCTCTGATAATCAAGGGTGTTGACGGAACATGGCTTCCCGTTCTTGCTTCATCATGGAGTGAAAAAAGCGGAGGGGTTATGCTCAAGCCGGCAGAAGGGGTGGAACTGGTTAAACTCCGGAAAAAACTGATAGACATGTTCCCCGATATGACAATTGAGATCATTAACAAAAACCTTTTTTTCCCATCAACCAACATTGAAGCACTGTTCAGCATGTTGAACAATGTTGATATAGGCATTCCGGTTAAAACTGATAGTTATTCAAAAGAGACGCTGGACAGACCGGTAAGGAAGTCAGTTGATGAGTTTGCCGCTGTTAAAGACGAACTGATAGAGGCAGTTGTTGAAAATGTTGTTTTTGAAGTGGAAAAAGGGAAGCTTTTTCTTGATGTAATAATAACAAAAAGAACAAAAAAAGGAGATTTTTCAAAGCTTTACGGGAAGCACAGAATTGCGGTTGCATTTAAGATGACAAATGGCATTGCTGATGCGGAAGACGAAAGAAATAAGTATTTCGGTCCGCTCCTTTTTTCAAAGAAAGGGACAAAAATTTCTTTTCTTCCTCAATCGCAGGAAACAGATAGAACAGTAATTATTTCCCGTTTTATGATCGGCAACTGATCGATGAACAGCATGAAAAAACTTTTTTTTGAATCGCTCGGCTGTCCGAAAAACCGTGTTGATTCAGAAGTGATGATCGCGGCGCTTATGAACAGTGGCTGGGTGATAACTGAGGATCCGGGAGAAGCTGATCTTATAATTCTTAACACATGCAGTTTTATTGCTGATGCAAGAGATGAGTCGGTCAGCCGTTTCTTTGAACTTCATGCATCTTTAAAAAAAGGTGCCCGCATCGGTGTTGCAGGGTGTCTGCCTCAGCTTTATCCGGATCTGAAAAATGTGCTTAACGAAGCTGATCTTGTGATCGGCATTGATAATATAGCGGATATTTCATCAATTGTTGAAAAAGGATCTTCTTTGAAAATAAAACCGTCTGAATTTATTTACAATTCCGGAATGGAGAGGGTTCTCACATATTCGCCTTACACTTGCTATGTGAAAATTGCAGACGGCTGTGAGAATTTCTGTTCGTACTGTTCTATTCCGTTTATTCGGGGAAAGTATCGTGAAAGAGGTGTTCCCGATATAGTGAGCGAAGTGGAGAACCTTGTTGCAAACGGGGTTAAGGAAGTTGTGCTGATATCGCAGGATACGACAAAATTCGGTTTTGTGAACGGTTCAACGCTCAGCATGCTTTTGAAAGAGATCAACTCGGTCGTCGGAGATTTCAGGATCAGGGTGATGTATCTCTATCCGGGGAAAGTTGACAGATCTCTTCTTGAAACGATGAAAAAACTCAGAAAAGTGGTCAATTATCTTGAAATTCCTGTTCAGCACATAAGCGATAGTGTGCTTAAAGGGATGAATCGCACCTACAGCGGAAACGATATCAGAAAAATGATCAATGAAATAAAAGATGTTTTCGGTGATAACTGTGCACTGAGAACCACTTTCATTTCCTCATTTCCGTCTGAAAAAAAAGATGACCACGAACTGCTTAAAAACTTCATTGAAGAAGGTCATTTTGATTATTCCGGTGCATTCAGATATTCAAAAGAGGAGTTCACGAAAGCAGGGAAAATGAGATCTGTCCCTAAAAAAGAGGCAGATAAAAGGTTTGCAGAAATTGAAAGAGCGGCTCATATTGCAATGGAAAAACGGCTTGACAGGTTTATCGGGCTTGAAATGGATGTTCTTTACGAAGGGATCGATCCGGAATTAAATGTTCCCGTCGGCAGATGCTGGCATCAGGCACCTGAGATTGACGGTATCACAATACTCACGAATGTCGAAAATGAAAAATGCGGCAAATATTATAAATGCCGGCTTGTTTCCCGTGAAGGCGTAGATTTCATTGGCGAAATTCTATAGTTTGCCACACATGACATCTATTTGTAATAGAAACATTGAAAACATTAAAAGACTAAATATAATATTTCCACTATAATTTTCATTACCGGAGAGATCCAATGAGAAAAGTTGTTGCGGTTTTGGTTTTATTGATGACGGTCTTATTCAGCGGGTGTGAATATTTTGACAACACGCCAGGGTCGTTTCATATAAAGTTCGAATGGAATGAAGCAGATAAGCCGGATTTTTCTTCAAAAGACTATTATGCGTGGGTACTTCTTGAGGAGTGGCCTGAAGGTGACAGGGAAAAAGCGGTTCTTCTTATGCAGACTGCGGCAACCCCTTTTAGTAAAACGGGTAAAGTTTCAATAGATCTTAGCGATATAAAGTACGGTGAAAACAAGGTTATAAAAGTTGAGATAAGAGGAAGCGAAAAATCAGCTGACAGGGTTCTCTATTTCGGTCGAAGTGAACTTTTCAGTTTTTCAAGCAGTGACCGTGACAAAGAGGTCAAGGTCGCACTGCAGACAACTGCCACCCCGGGAACGGGAGACGACGAGAACAGATTCAATCTGAAAATAATCCAGAACGGAAATGTTGTAAGCAAGATAAATAACACCGAAGTGACCGTGAGAATAAATGTAGTGCAGGGAAATCGCGTTATACTTGCTAATTCTCTTTCGATTCTTGAAAAATATCTCAACGATAAAAAATCGGTGACTGAGGGTTTTGCCGATAAAGCTGTTTCGGAACTTAAAGTTTTTGAAGGTAACTATTATGACCTTGAAAACTGGGAGCTCAATTTCGGTCTTGAGATCGCTGAAGATGCCGGCGGAGAGAGAATAGTTTACGGTAAACTTTTGAACGATGATGGATATATGTCTGAAACTGTTCAGGTGTCTGTTGTTGTTGATAAGACCGCTCCGGGAATAATAAATCCTGCGGTAACGCCTAATCCTGCAAAGCTCGGTGACATAGTTACAGCAGTATTCAGTTTTACAGAGCCGGTAGATGCGGAAAAGCTTGATCTCAATTGGGACGGACTTAATTTTGCGGAATCTGAGTCAGTTACGGAAAATGTTTTCACATACACATTTAAAGTGGATGAAAACACAGAGGAAAGAAATTATACCCTTGAGGGCAGGGCTTATGATGAAATAGGCAATGGCCCGGTGACTTTTACGATAGGGGCGCTTACAGTTGACAGAACTCTTCCTTCAATAAGCGATGAAACTGTTTCGGTGACAGACGATAAGAGTGCCATCAGAACCGGTGACACGGTAACGGTTACATTCAAAGTAAGCGAAGAACTCGAAAAAGAGCCGGAGGTCACAGTTGACGGAAAGAAGTTTAAGAGAGTTGGTGATTCAGCAGATCCTTATACTTTCAGTTATACTGTATCCGATACAGATATCGAGGGGATTAAAACTGTTTTGGTGTCTCTGTCCGATCTTGCGCGCAACCAGAATGTCGTTGAGATGGAGCAGCCGGTCAAGTTCGATCTCAGTGCACCTGAGGTCATCAATCCGACAGTAACCCCTGCAGGAGAGCCGGGCAATGCCGGAATAGGAACAAAGATAGAGGTGAGATTCAACATAAGCGAGCCGGTGACGGAACTGAAGTTCCTTGTGAACGGTGAGGATTCTGAACTTTTTAATCAGACAGTGAGCGGGTTGACATATTCATATTCCAGAACGGTTGAAAATAATGAAAGCGCATCTCAATATGTTTTTTCAGTTTCAGCAGTTGATGCGGCAGGAAACACGCTTGAACCCTACACACTCGGAACTGTCGATATAGATGTGGGAATGCCTTCTGTGCTTGCCCAGACACTTTCAAAAACCAATGTTAAACTGCTTGAAGTTTTCACGCTTGACCTTGAATTTTCTTAAGAGTTGAAATCTCTCACTGTGCTGGTCGGATCGAAGGATATATCTTCCGGCTGTGTGAAGTCGGCAACGGACTTAAAGAAATACAACTGTACCAATACTGCCAATGCCGACAGCGATGAAGGTGACGGAGTAAAGCAGTTCAGTGTTCAGATGACCGATATGTCAGGTAACAGTTCGACAGTTCAGCTCAAGAAAACCGGCGGAAGTCCGCTTACGATAGAATATGATGTAACACCTCCTGCGGTTGTTAACCCTGTCATAGCCCCTTCGAAAGCAAACAGTGACAGCACTGTTGATGTCCGTTTCAGCTTTACCGAAGATGTCGAGAATGTTGTAATGGCATGGGACGGTCTTGAATTTATAAGAGATAATAGTGAAAGTGATAAGAAACTGTTCATTTATAAACACAAGGTTGTACCTGCTGATGAAGAAAAAAGTTATACCATAAAGATACTCGAAGCGTTTGACATTGCTGGAAATCCGATAAGTTCGGAAATAGAGATCGGAACCGTTGAAATTGATAATACTCCGCCCGAGATATTCAATACTGTTATCAAGGTGAGTGACGATCCTTTAAGAACATTCGTCCTTGAAAATGAAGTGATCTCAATAAGTTTTGAAGTTAAAGAGGATCTGAGCGATTATGCGGTCAGAATAGGGCTTAAAAAACTTTCAGTGTGTACAAATGAAGATATCACAGGCGGTAAAAGGTATACCTGTACATATTCAACGCCGTCTTCAGTTGACGGAGAAGGGACAAAAGATGTAACAGTTGAAGTGAAAGATCCTGCCGGCAACGGCACATCTTATGCAGTGGGGCAGTTGACATATGACATGAGCGATCCTCAGCTTTCAAGTGCGATAGTCATTCCTGAAAGAGTTAGCAGTTCTCACAGCGAGGTGAAAGTCCAGTTCAGTTTTTCTGAAGATGTTCAGATCAATGTTGATGAAGTTTATGTCGCGGCTGAGAATTTCGGGCCCGAACTTATTTTAAACTGTAACACCGGGAGCGGATATACAAAGCAGTATACTTGCACATATTCATTCCTCGAATCTGATACCCGTGTAGAGAATTATGATGTAAGTGTCGATCTCATGGATGCAGCAGGCAATAAAGTGACCGGAATGTTCATCGGAAAAATTGAGTCTGACCGTGAAAAACCATATCTTTCAGTACAGAACATATCTCCTGTTGCGGTAAGGCAGAACGAGCAGTTCACGGTAACATTCACCGTTAATGAAGAACTTGCGGCAAAACCTGTCGTAAAGATCGGTGATAAGCAGATAGATGAATCATCCTGTGCCGGGAGTATAAATTATACATGTCAACACAAAGCCAACGAAGACGGTGATGAAACAGATGGTGTTAAATCAGTCACAGTAAGTTTAAGGGATCCTGCAGGAAATACAAACATCGTAAATCTTTCACAGACAGTTACATATGATGCGACAAGACCCGAACTTTTAAATCCTGTAATAATTCCTGAGGGAACAGCTAACAGATACAATTCAAAAATTCAGGTAAGGTTCAGTTTTTCTGAAAAGATCGATTATCCGGCAAGTTTTTCATTTACTGCCGAATCTTCAAACAGTCTGCCTGTTCCTGAGTTTGTCTGTACTCCTTCAAATGAAAACCATCAGTCGTTCAGTTGCGAAGGATCTTATGAAACATCTGATACATCTGTTGATACATTGACTTTCAAAGTCGCCGCAAAAGATATTGCAGGCAACGCGCTGACAGTTGATGAAAGTCCGGATATTGTAGGAACTCTCAAAGTGGATAGAGAAAATCCGGTTGCTTCGTATACATCAATAACTCCTGAAAATATTATAAAAAGCACGGCATCAGTAACAGTTGTGTTTGATGTGAGCGAAGATACTGCCGAGCCGCCGGTTGTGAATCTCGGTGAACTTGTAAAAACAGTTCCTGATAATCTGGATGGAAATCGCTATACATATACATTTGATGATTTAAGCATGTTGAGTGATGGCGATGTAATTGTTTCCGTTTCTCTCACTGATATTGCCGGAAATATTAACAGCTCACCTTATTCAGGAAATGTAACGGCAGACAGAACAGTTCCGTCAGTAATTTCTAAAACCATTGCTCCGACTATTGCCAACATGAATACCGAATCTGTCACAGTCAATTTTACTTTCAACGAGAAGGTTGATTCTTTCATTAAAAATGATGTTACAATGTCACCATCCGGAATTCTGACTGACTATGTATGTTCAAATTCATCTGGAGATGAACAGAATTACAGCTGTATTTTCAGTATGAGCACGGTCGGAACATATGAAGGGCTCCTTACATTTTCAGTTGAAGCTGTTGATAAGGCCGGAAATGCAATGGTCCCGAATCCCGTTGAACTCGGTACTCTGACGATAGATACCATCGCTCCCGAACTGACCTTTGATTCAATTACGCCTCTGACTGTAAATGAAGATGCCGCTTCCGTTACAGCTGTCTTTACTGTTGATAAAGTTCCTTTCGGCAATCCTGTCGTCAGAATAAATTCTGAAAAAACGATGGATGTTCCGACAGATGTCACAAATGAAGGAAAGACATTCACATATACTTTCACTGATCTAAGCGGAATAACTGACGGAAACAAGAACATTTATGTCGAACTGAAAGATGATTCAGGAAACAGTTTTGAAGGAATATCCGCTGAGCAGATACTTTTTGACAGATCTGCACCCACAGTTGTTTCAAAGAATGTTGCTCCGGCGGTAGTTAACAAGGATGCGACCCAGATCACAATATCATTTACATTCAGTGAAAAGATGACAGCTCTTGTGAACGGAGATGTGACCGTTTCTCCTTCAGGCCTTCCAGCCCACAACTGTACGACGGCAGATAACCAGTCATATACCTGTACCGTTGATGTGAGCACACTCGGCACAGACAAGGACGGCATCTACACATATTCAGTAAGCGGTTCAGACCAGTATGGAAACCCGATGTCTTCTGCGGAAACTCTCGGATCAGTCCTTGTTGACAGAACGGACCCAGTTATATCTTTCACTTCTGCACTTCCGACAACAGTGAACAGCACAACACCTTCTGTCACTGTCACATTCAGTGTGAGCGAAACACCGCAGAGCAATCCTGTCGTCAAGCTCGGCACAACAAAACAGCTTGACACACCTTCAAATGTTTCAGGTCTCCAGTACACATACATTTTCAACGATCTTTCCGGTATCACGGATGGTGAAAAGACGATCAACATAACAGTCAAGGACACAAGTCTGAACCCGACCTCCACTGATTTCACAGGACCTCTTTTTGACAGGACGGCACCTGAGATCATTACGGGCTATATCTATCCGGCAACAGTCAACAGTTCAAACGATTCTTTTTCGATATACATCTCGTTTAATGAAGAAGTTCTTGCATTGACCGGAACAGACCTATTGACAGATCCGGCATGGATGCTTCCTGTTCCCAACTGTTTCAATGAAGGTAATCAGACATTCAGGTGTACTTATAACATTACAGGTCTTGATGTTGACGGAGTGTACTATTTTTATGTTTCTGCCAGTGATATTGCTTTAAACAGTATTGATCCCGATCCGACCTATGTCATTAAGCTTGGGATTGACAGAACTCTTCCAACCGCGACGATATCTCCTGTAACGATCTATGAGCAGGGGACAGGAAATGTTAAAGCGGGAAACATTGCAAGAGCGGGCGATATTGTCTTTGTAACTGTAACATTGAGTGAGAAATTAAGCGAAACCCCTAAAGTGCGTCTCGGAACTCAAATAATGCAGTTCCAGGGTGAATCATGTGTTCAGGGCGTCTGTAATTTTGCAAGGGTGATACAGCCATCTGAAGGTGACGGGTTGAAAAATATTACTGTTGAGATGGAAGATCTGGTCGGCAACAGGAAAGGGGATGTTTTCCCTGATATGGTGATAATTGATGTGACCCCTCCACAGATGCACAGTAATTTTGTGACACCTCAATATGCAAAAGACAATCAGGTCATCGAGGCAAGATTCTCTTTTAGTGAGCCGGTTGAAGTATCATCTCTTCAAACGACTTATGCGTGGGCATTTACAAAAGATACCGTTCAGAGTACCGATCAGTTATTTGT
>Ga0116148_1002900_pt1 | contig 16407 bp, 10 predicted proteins | sample AD_UKC055_MetaG_FD_89786 | JGI IMG/M metagenome (GOLD analysis project Ga0116148, IMG submission 89786) | Active sludge microbial communities of municipal wastewater-treating anaerobic digesters from USA - AD_UKC055_MetaG | ecosystem: Engineered > Bioreactor > Anaerobic > Digestate | place: USA... | reverse complement strand
TTTGGCATCAGTAAAAGGTACATTCAAGGATATAGATAATAGATCACAGTTTTTCAACAGGATATCTTCGATGATCCCACAGGGTTGGCGATCAGAAACTTTTGAGGCTGTTGCTACAAGTAGTGCAGATGGACAACGAATCGTAATTAAAGCTGTAAATTATGAAAAAAATCCTAACATTTTACTCATGCGTCTTCAAGGATCTACCATCCCAGAAAACGCAGAAGTTAAGATATATAAATTAAGTGCAGATCTTGAAGACACGCCTTCTATGGAAAATCCTAATGAAATAAAACTAAATGAAAGTACAATACCATATACCAAAGATTTACTAACAATAGAGATGGAACCTTATACAGTAGCAGTTATTGAGATTAAGGCAAAATAAATTGAGTTTTACGCTTTTTAATCTTTCAAATACTAAAAAATATGAATAGAAATAGAATTATCTATAATATGTAGCATGTATATAGTATCAAGGGAATTATCGAATATGCTATAATCTACATATTGTCCAATGGATTGTGATATAAAAGACTATAAAAGCTATTATCAACTTTTTTGGAAGCCAATGCAATCTATTGAATAGGAAATAAGAGATATCTAAAGAATGTCAGAACTGAATCCTATGAAGGAACATGTAACATATCTTTTGTATAATAACATAAGTAATTATTATTCCTTTAAACCATTAATTATCATGAAATTCTAACTAATGTTAATGTCAAATGAAAGCAATAATTTTAATTATTTTGTCTTTATTCTTTATTTCTTGCTCAAGCAAGAAAACTATTTTAATCGATGGTTCCAAAAAGCTTCATACTGTTACAGATCGTGTTAATGGAGCAAATATGGAAGATCTTAATTTCCAATGTTATGGGGGTATGTATAGTCAGTTGCTTTACGGTCAAGATTTTGAGGAACATGTCGATGTTGACTTTATGAACCTGGCAACAGAGACAACTGATTATAAAAGTATGACAGGTCCTTTAAGAACTATTACTTTTGTTGTACTTGATGAAAACGGGAAGCCCTATATTACAACACAACCCCTTAGCTATCGCAGCATGGGAGTCAATCCTTTGGGTAATCCCGTCACCCAATCTTATGAGATCAACAGTATAAGATATGACAGATCGATTCTTCCTGTTGACTCTCTGAGTTCAAGTGATCAAGAAACTCTGACATACATGGTTACAGGCGATAAACAGATTAGTCGCTACTGGAGAGAAATAAACACAGGTACTGCAAGGGGAATTTACAAGCTAGTCACCAAAGATACTTATAATGGTCGACGGGACCAGAAAATGCAGTTTATATCAGGGGTTGGGGAAGTAGGAATTGAAAACAGCGGGCTTCTCAGGATGGGTATAAATCTGCAGGAAGGGAAAAATTATGAAGGGATTCTCAGGGTTAAAAATCCAAGAACATGCGACATTTATGTTGCCTTTTTGGGATCGGACCCGAAAGAAAAGCTTGCTGAGAAAGTTATAAGGATTAATCCTTCACCAAATTCGTTTCAAAGAATTGATTTTGAACTTATTCCTTCCAGGTCGGATACGAAAGGCCGTTTCGCTGTTATATTGAAGGAGCCTGGGGAAATAACACTTGGATATGCTTTTCTTCAGCCTGGTTTATGGGGGAGAGTCGCAGGAGGTTACCCGATTCGTCAAGATTTCGTGGATCAATTAAAAAGTAATGGTATGAACATTATAAGGTACAACGGTTCAATGAACAATCTTTGTATCGATAATGAGCTTTATCGCTGGAAAAACATGATCGGACCCAATGATGAAAGAACACCTTATACTGGTACTTTTACTCCGTATGCAACACATGGCTTTGGTATTTTTGAATTTCTTATGGTAGCAGAAGCTGCAAACCTGGAAGGAGTTGTCGGCATAAGCATGGATGAAGATCCTGCTGAAATAAAGGAAATGATTGAATATGCAAAAGGTTCAGTTACATCCAAATGGGGATCAATGAGAGCTCGTGACGGACATCCGGAACCCTATAAACTTAATTATATTGAGATTAGTAATGAACAGATTGCAATCGGTGATCGGGCCAAAGTTTATTTTGAAAAATTTAAAACTCTTGCAACAGAAATTTGGAAGGCCGATCCGGAAATGAATCTGATGGTTTCAATTAACATTGGCAACACTTTTGCCAACCTGAAAAAAGGAGACCAGAACAATCCTTCATATAATCAGTTGAGGGATTTTATTTTGTGGATTAAAGAACAGGGTAAAGAGGAGAACTTCTCATGGGACAGTCACTATTCAGCTTCATTCCGACCTGACACCATAATATATAACAGTTTTGGGATGGCGCTTCAGGATCTGCTGAAGGAAGATCTTGATTTTAATCTTAAATTATATCCTCTTGAGGAAAACGGACAGTTCCATACCTTTGAACGCGGACTCATACATGCCAGGCTTCAAAATTATCTGAATCGCTGGGGCAACAGAATTGAGGGTGCAGCAACAGCAAATATGTTTCAGCCTGAAGCAGGATATATGACATGGCCTCAGGGAAGAGTTTTCTATGATTCACACCGGTTCTGGAACCAGGCATCCGGCCATGTTGATCAGATGTTCACAAAAGAATGGCTGCCATGGGTTCTTGATGTTGGAGTTCAGGCTCCGGCTGATTCACTTGATGTTCTTGTCAAGTCAAGCGATGATGACAATGTGATCTCAATGTATGTTGTGAATTTTGGGAATCAACCTAAAACTCGCGATGTAAATATCACTGGATTTAAATCAGCAAAGGAAGCCACAATAACCAAACTGGGGCCACATCCATTATCTGCCCGTAACAGTGGGGAAAATCCCGACCTTATAAGTCCGGTTACAGGAACATTGAAAGTCTCAGGAAATAAATTTACTTACGAATTTCCGGGACACAGCTTCACACAAATTCGTTTGGAACGGAAATGATACTAATACTTCAATAATTTATTTAACTTATTACCAGCCCTCGGAATTCATCCGGGGGCTCTTTTCCTGTTTTCGTCACCTCATCCGTGCTGGCTTCATAACATGGAGATATTCATAGAATTAACTCTTTGATTTTAATATTTTAGAATGTCCCGCTATCTTGTTGATATATTTGTCTGGGAAAAAGAACAAGAGCGGTACAATAAGCGTACAGATTATCGATAAGAGCAGCGGATGAAACTATCGTGTAGCCAAGACTGTTAGACCTTTTTCTTCATATCACCTATCAATAAAATAGGATTACTGGTTTCTATTACTTTGCCGGTAATATCCTGAAGTCTTTTTCTGGCGAGTGGATCAAGTTCAGGATTTTCCAGTGCCCTGGTCGCATAGTCTAAAAAGTGTAAGGCTTCATATATTTCAACAAGCTTTCCATCTGGTTTTGATAAAACAGGTAAATTATGGGGAATATCGCCTGGGGCAGTTATTTCCATATGTTGTTCCAAATTTTGGGAAAAACCGAGAAAATCGTTCTCATAATTTACTATTCTATAGGCTTGTTTTGTGTTATCGTCGTAGAGTATAAAAAACCTTTCATACGACGCATAAATACGATCGTCGGCGACATCGTTTACATGGATATAGTGTTTCAACTGATATCCGTTTACACTGGCAAACTCCTGCTCTTCAATGCCGCAATCTGGTACGGCACTGCTGACAGGGAAGCCGCCAACCTTGATTTTCTCAAACCTCTTCAATAATTTAGGACGCAACGAATATGTTCCAATATCCAACGAGTAAACGGTATCCTGATCTTCAATCTGGATAATGTATTCATCTGTATTACCCGTAGATAGTAATGATATATTGCTCCCCAGAAGTTGATTTATATCACTAATGGATAAAATCATTCTGGATCCATAATCAAATCCCTTTTCCCAGATTAGCTTCCCATCTAATGTCTTGATTTTTAAACCGCATTTGTTGGCTGTTTTTTCGTTCACAGATAGTTTATTATAAGAAACAAGGACAAGAGAGTCTCCCAAATATCTGCATTCATATAAAGACTCGCCCGGATCGAGCAGAGGTTTGTTAAAAGACCCTAAGAAAGAACCTGACGACAAACTATATAAATATATATGATCCGATCTGAATGTAATTGCCAACAACAAATCTTCCTTTTCAGCAAGACATAATATGGGCATACCCGGGAATTCATCCGGAGCGGAGCCAGTAGCGATAATTTTTCTGATAAATGATCCGTCAATTGTAAATTGAAAAACCCCTTCACCGGTTCTGTTCCGGGCGATTATATATTTTTCACCTATCTGAAAATCAACGCTTCCGGAAAGCAGAGATTCTGGATTGGTCTCTAAAGGTATAACACGGATATTTTCAGCCAATTGGCTTAGTTTAATATCTACAGGGGCCAACAGATAGGGATCCAGATCAGCTATTTTCATCCCGTTAATTTCCACTGTAGGAAGCTTTCCGTCAGAAAGCTTTTTGTTTTTTTGATCAGAACAGCCTATGGAAAGGAAAGCAATTATGAAAACTAAAATAGAAAAACTATTATAATTCATTTCACTGATTTTTAATATTTTGAAACAAGCTTACTGAAAGGTCAATTTAATTTAACCTTTTGGCAAAATCTAAAAATAATCAATTCAGGCTAAAAATTTGCAAAGAATAGTGCAGTACTACCGCAGAGACAAAAAAACGAGAGTGATTGCCAGCGCTCTTATTCGCTCTCACTCTCGCTCTTTTTCATGTGGGCCCAGTTGGGATCGAACCAACGACCCCCTGATTATGAGTCAGGTGCTCTAACCGTCTGAGCTATGGGCCCCTTTTGGGGCAAGGTTCACTGTGAAAAATTCGGAATATTTCTCCTTAAAAAGAACCCAATCTGCGACTTGCAAACTGTAGCCTGCAACTCGCTTTTACCGGACTGCAATATTAATTATTTGTATGGAATTATCCAAAAACACTTGATTCTTGTTTATTCTGTAAGGGTTAATTTATTTTGAAACTCCCTGATTGGTATCTATTATCCTGAAAACCCTGTAAGAATGGGGCTTTATAGTGATCTCAAAGCTGTGCTCTGGTTCAGCCGGCCTGTTCCTCCCCATAAAAGCCTGAACAGCTGTTCCTTTTATCGTTTCTTCTGAAAGCAGGTCTTCAATGCTTGTTGCAGTGCTGCTTGTAATAACCTTAACTTTTACAGGCTCCGGAAGAAATGATTCCACAATAAACGTCCCATTATCATACAGGAACATACTAACCATTGAGGGTCCTTCAAGCCGCAGATTAAGGCCCTGTGAAGCTACGCTACGAATACGGTTAAGTACTTCAGGCGGATACTGGTATAAATCAGAGAAATTTTCGGGTATAGTAAGAACATATAGGTATCCTTTTGAGTACTGAGCACGATGCAGAAGTGGCCATCCTGTTGCTCCCTTAATGGCAGATACCTCTTCCCACGAATCATTTGTAAGATAGTTGATCTGAGGGATGAGGATCTCTTGCGATGATTTTACCATCTTGCCCCATCCGGCCTTGAATTCACTTACAAGAGCTTTCCTGTCGGTATACGTAATCTCAGCAATATCTTCGATACCCTTTCCTTGGAGAGCCCTCAGCAAACCGGATGTGATCATTACATTTTTACCCGATTGGATACGCTGTTGTATCTTTTGTACTATTGCCGGGTCATATTTAGCTGATTCAGTTAGCAGTATCATCTTACCATCATCAGGAAATTCCGGAACCAGATCCATCGGAATACCTATCATTCCAAGGTAATTCTGAAGGAAATCTTCTCCCATGGCATGGTAGGGCCGGTAACTTTTCAATCCGACCGGCTTCCCGAGATGTCCTATGAATTTATCTACCTGTTCGAATGTCATTCCGGCAGCCCTGGCTATAGTTGAAGGTTTTACTTCTGTGCCGTCAGTCAGTTTGTAAGGTTTCATCATTTCATCGAAGTCGAAGCTTGTACCCGTTCCCTGCCACGCTCCTCGCTGGCCGGGACGTACAGCAGATTGTAGTTGTCTCCAATCGAACATAGTTATTTCCGGAGCTTTTGCAAAAAGTGTTAACCAGAATTGCTCCGTGTAACGGTCAAGGTAAGAAGCACCGCCAGAATCTACCCAACCACCTCCATTACGTCCCGGGGCGATATTTTCAAAATACCTGAAGATCAGGTAACTTTCATATTGCTGAAGGTGCTGGTCGGAGCTGACAGCATCACGAGTCTCAGTGCCCGTGTATATCCCGTCAAACATTTTTGGTTCGTCTTTGAGATTGAACCCCAGTCCCTGGAAATGCTCATACCAGTTAGGATATTTTATAACGATCTTCACTTTTGGATTAACTGCTTTTGCAGGATTTATTATAAGATCACGGGCAGCATCAGTCATCAGTTTAAGCCTGAAATCGGTCCAGCTCATATCACCTTTTGCCTTGATACACAAATCGCATTTGCAGGATGTGAAAAAAAAGTCGTCAAGAATAAATTCATCAAAATGCTTCGCTGTATATTCTGCTATCTCTTTTGCCATTGCCCTGTGCTGGGGATTGGAATAACAAAAAGTCTCAAAATTGTTGCTCTCATCAATTGTATATGTTATTCCTCCGGCAACTTTCAAGCCCTTTGATCTGAAAAATTTTATCGCTGAGGCAAGGGTCTTTTCATCTACAATAAGTTTATCGCGGTGAGTTTCGAGATATATCTTATCGATTTTAACCTGCCGGCTGATAAGATCCCAGGACTCCTGAAGCTTTTTCTGGTCGGCCATATCCCTTACTTCGTAGGCTCTGACGTATGCCGAGACAGTAAAATTCTTATAGAATGGCGGCTTCTGTGCGGAGATGCCGCTAAAAATGAATAATGAAACTAATAATCCTGTTATTTTTTTCATTTGTAGTTTATATTGAATTCGAGATTTTTAAAATCAAATAAATTTATCAATTTTTTTTATCTGAATCCGGCCCGGGTACTTTTTTTACAGCCATTATTTTCAATACAGGTTCGGCAATTATACTGAGAGTGTTCCTTTTGAGACATCCTCAAGGTTCTGGGTTTTAATCAGTGGCTGACATTCATTGAATCTTTCTGGTTATCGTATACTGACCGGTTATTTTGTATTGATTCGTTTCGAGAAGAATAGGATATTGTACAAGATCCTGATCTTTAATATCTGCCGACAAATGATGGTACACACTTCTTTCACCCATATAATCGTCTCCGTCTCTTAATCCGTCATCATATTCGTATACTGTCGAGTAAAAGGTATAAAAATGTCCTGGTATAAGGTTCGTGAATTTCCTGGACTGGTTAATAGTATATACATTACCGGGTTCGCCATCCTTGTTATATCGTATTGTCCAGTCTTCATGTCCGGTAACTGATGTATGGATTGTAACCCTGTATTCATCCAGATCCCCATCATCTTCATTTGTTTTTGACTCAAAGGTTGAATATTTAACTTCAAGATCATAGGTATATCTTTTTACTTCCAGGGTTGAGCTGATTGTATTATTACCCTCATTTTCCTCCTGAACCTTGTTATTGTAGTCAACTGAAACTGTAAAGATAAAGTTACCATGATTTGTTATTGTGAACTGACTTGTTGTCACAACAGCCTGTTTGCTTGAGATAGCTCCGGTTATGACCCCCATGGGAACTGTGATGATTTTTTGTGGCAGTACGGGTGACGAAGTTATTCTTACACTGAAGCTGTTTTTTATTTCTTCCGGATGGCTGAATCCGAGTTTGACATTAAGCGCCGTAGGCCGTCCTGAAACTGCAATTGGTTCTATCCATGTTATTTCCATGGGAAATATATCCGGCAAGGGCGCAGGAGGTACAGGGTATGATATTGTGATCAGTTGTGGACTTTCAATTTCCGTCAGATTATCGAATGCTACTATGCCATAATCGCCTTCAGGGAGCTTAAATCTGTTTATAAAGAAATCATGAAGTTTTACCAGTATGGCTTGTGACTGGACAACTCCAAATTCCTGTATTGCAAGATTATTTCTGATATTTTGTATCTCGTTGATATTCCTGCGGGCAACTCTTCTTATATTGGTTGTAGTCGTATTACTTACGGGCAGATTAGTAACCGGCTGAATATTAAGGGGAACAATGTTTTGAAGATTGCTAATTCGTGGATTAACTGATTCATTAACTAAGGCTGCAAATCTTTTATACTGAGCCGAATTTAATATTGCCTGTTCTGAAGGCCCCACAAAGTTTTTGAATTCCGCAAATACAGGCGGCCTCCATGTTTTAAAATTACCCAGTACGATCCTGTTCTGGGAAGCGACAATGATATTATCCTTGGGAAAGGTATATTTTACCTGGGTTCCTGTTCTGAGAAATACTTTTAATGTGTCAATCTTGTTGAGATGTCTGCCATACAGATAGATTTTATCATTGGTTCCTAAGGTGAAATTCTCAGGATATACACTGGTAATTTTTGGCTGGACTTCTATTCCGGTGTATTTAATTCCCAAATTAAAGCCTGCAATAATATTTCCACGGATCTTGTTTGAGAAAATTATAGTTAAAAAGAAACCAAGATATGTGAGCATAAAAAACAGTCCGATTGCCCTGAAGGCTGTAAATTCTTTTTTCTTTCTGAATAATAAGAAAATAAAAATTATAAGACCAATGGCCATTAAAATTATTGAACTAATAATTACCACTGAATTTACAGTCTTGTCAACCAGTACGAACACATTGCCGAAAGAAAGTACAATAATGTCTTCTACACTCGATGCGATGAGGTTTATGTTCATCTGGATCGCTGATGACAGCTGATTTATTAGCATCGGCAGGCTATCATCAAGTATTCCCGTTTTGATCTGGTCGAGTAACTGTGAAATATTGCTGAATGCGTTATCTATTGTACCGTTCACCTGATCAAAAAGAAAACCGCCACTGTTTTGTATGGTATTTTCAATAACCTGAGCAAGATTATTTAATCGTTCATCGATCAGATTCCCGATTTCTCTCGAGAGGTCACCTGTTTCGACCTTGGTATCAATTTGTTCGACAATAGAATTAATATTCTCCAGCAAATTATTTGCAGTTTGTGTAAGATCTTTTAGATTTGACGTCAAACCGCACCCGTTCACCAGTATCAGATAGCTGACAAGGATGAATAAAATTGCAATTTTTTTCATTTCCGTTCAATTAAGATCCTTTAAAAGAAAATAAAATCACCTCATACGATATTCAATGATGTTATTGTTTACTCTTTCAGACTTTTAAGTTATCCTTAGCTCCGGTTTTTTATTGCAGAAAAATTATGAAATATGAAAATCCTTAATCAAATTTACGAAATTATAGATATACAAGTCAAATTTATTTTTAGGTCAGATCAGACAGATGTTTAGCTGAATTATGTTCTTTGCATTCATTTTTTTATCCAGGTTCTCGCCTGCGATCCTTATAGGCCTGATCGTCATTTTGCCAGCCTTTATTACACCATAAAGATGACTCTTGATGGAAGAATTATTTGAATGAGACGATGTAAATTGTAATCTTACTAAAGAAATAAGATATCTGATAGGTTTAGTAAAATTCCGGCTTATGAAAAAAACCCGGTCATAATTAATACATTCCGAGGTGAGGTGATCTGTAAAAAATCATTGCTTTAGGCATTAAATTCAGGTAAGATACATAGTGCCGGGCTGGATGTTATCGAAGATAAACTACTTACTTATAATCAGTCCTGATTTTCAAGTCAAGTACTGCCTATTATTCCGATTCTGACCATTATTTTTTCTTAAGATACTGCATAAGTACATTTACGGCTTCATCCATGTCCTGACCGAATGTAAGGATACCAGCTCTGTCGCCGGCCATAACAATTATCCTCTTTTCAAAAACATCTGAATCGCTGAAAAGCCTGAAAATATCCTTTGCAAGTCCTGTGGTGCCATAATCCATTGCCGGGTTTGTTGTAGGGACTTTGTAGATTATTTCATTCCACAGGTCAATACTATGGACATGCACTATTGCATTTGCTCCGGGATCGGCAAGATAGATCGCCGCATGGGTAAGGGATTCCGACGATGCCTTCAGAGGACCGATGCATTGAACCGCATTGTCATCTATGTTGAAAGAATTCACTTTGACATAATGTTCTGGTTCAAGTTCGGGTATTTCACCTGTTGCCGATGCTGTAATGATGAACTGGTTACCTCCTTTTATCCTCATGCTTATGTTCCCGAATCCAACGCCGTTCTCATAAGCTCCTATAAGATCCATATTGTAAAGTATCTCCCGCCAATAATTTATTATTTCATACTGTTCGTCAGTGATAACGGGTCCTGACTGGTTCCAGTAACAGTTGAATTTAACTCCCCCTAACATCATCTTATTTTATTTGTGAAAATAATCTTTTTATTTCCGATTATTCAGGTTTTATTTTCTCTATTTTCTGCTATCAGCCTTACCCCTGGTTTCTGGTATGTGTTTCATCGATACATTTTCCAGTGAACAGCACTTGGATATGATTTTTCTCTCCTGAATAAACAGCATTAAAAATACAAAATTCCGGAAATATTATCCCGGGGTGTTAAAAAGAATATGGTCTTATTTAGTTAAACAGGCAAGCTCGAATAATCGACCAGAATATTCGACTGTTTTGAACGCAATAATTTATGTTGTAAATTTGCAGAGAGCTGGGGATTCAATTTGACTTCAGATATATATGGTTAATAAAGAAGAATTTAGGAAGAAGATAATAGTTACTGCAGGGCAGATATTCAGCCGTTATGGTTTCAGAAAGACCACAATGGAGGAGATATCAAAGGCTCTTAAAATGGGTAAAAGTTCAATTTATTACTATTTCCCCAGCAAGGAAGAGATATTTAAAGCTATAGTATTGAATGAGGCTAACATACTTAGAAATGAGCTCACTAAAGCTATCAAATCTGTCCCTTCCCCTATTGAAAAGATGAGAAATTATGTTTTTGTAAGGATGAAAACGTTCGAAAAACTGTCGAATTATTATAATGCAATTTTCGATAAGAATCTCGATCATTTCGATTTTGTTGAAACAATAAGAGCGAACTATGATAGGGAGGAACTGGCAATATTAAGGCTTATTCTTTATGACGGAACCAGAAAGAAAGTCTTTTCAGTAACAAACAGTGAATTCACAGCACTTGCCATACAGACGGCACTTAAAGGTCTGGAGGTGCCGCTTTTCTGGAAAAAGAAAGAAGTTGATATTGAACAGCGGCTTAATGGCATCCTCGACGTTCTTTTCTACGGGATTGTTCGAAAATGATCCTCCGCTGAAGGTTTTCTGTTAACAGCCTTTTATTTCTTAACTTAAAATCATTTCCTTTTTATAACAGCCCTTTTCTTCTTCTTCAGACTGTAAAAGAGCCAGACACATCCCAGAAGAATGAAGGGGATACTTAGTATCTGACCCATATTGAGTTTCATGCTTGCCTCAAAATCAACCTGGTCTTCCTTCAGGAATTCAATAAAGAAACGAGCCACAAAGATCAGAATACAGGCAAGGCTTATCAGTGTACCCTGAATATGTTCTCCCTTTTTGCGCCAGTACATACGGAGCAAAATCAGGAAAATAACCAGGTAAGCGAGTGCTTCATAGATCTGTGTCGGGTGTTTGGGTGCAGTCTCTCCGTTACGAAGGAATACGAAGCCCCAGGGGACAGTCGTTTCAACACCATATATTTCCGAATTCATCAGGTTCCCCATCCTGATAAAGACACCTGAAAGGGCGACTACTATAGCTATCCTGTCGAGTACCCATGTATACTCTTTCTTTTCCTTTCGGCAGAAGAGCCATAACGCTGTAAGAATGCCTATTGCGGCTCCATGACTGGCGAGACCTCCGTGCCATATCTTGAGGATCTCAAGAGGGTTTGCAAGGTAATAGGCAGGTTCATAAAAGAAACAATGTCCGAGACGGGCTCCTACGATAGTTCCTACAGCCATGTAGATTGTTAGCTTATCAAGCAAAGCCTCAGTCAGATTTTCATTACGGAAGATCCTGAGCATTATTATATATCCAAAAAGGAATGCAGAGGCGAACAACAGGCCATACCATCTTATTGCAAAGGAACCGATCCGGAAGATTTCCGGATTGACATCCCAGGGTATTACATATAAATGCATAACGGAGATGTTATTATTAAGTCCAAAGGTAGAAAATAAAATTATTGTCTGTCTTCAATTGTCATTATTCATTTCGATTTAGAGTCAAAATGAGGATCTTATTCAAAAAATGATGTAAGTTTGCATCTCATAATTAAGGCCGGGATGACCATAGCGAGCTATTTCAGACTATCATATTCTGTAATTTTTGGATTTATATTGATCTCAGCCTGCGCAAAGATCAGTTCACCTTCCGGCGGACCAAAAGATGTTCTTCCTCCTGTAGTTGTGAAAAGCGAACCGGCATCTGGTGCAAAGAATTTTTCAGGAAAGAGGTTTGTAGTAACCTTTAATGAATATATTGAACTCAGGAATGTTAATGAAAAGTTTATGGTTTCGCCGCCTATGCAGAGAAGACCTGAGATATCAGTCAGGGGCAAAAACCTTGTTGTTGAATATGATGACAAACTGAGAGACAGTACTACCTATACTTTTTATTTTCAGGATGCTATCCGGGATCTGAATGAAGGGAACCCTATTGACAATTATAGCTTTGTGTTCTCAACAGGTCCTGTGATTGATTCTCTTTCACTTACAGGCAATGTGCTTAATGCTTTTGATCTTAATCCTCCGGAAAATACTCTGGTGATGCTTTATAGTGATCTGACTGATTCAGCTTTTATTAAAAAGATACCTGACTATATCTCAAAAGCTGATAAGAACGGATATTTCAGGATCGATAATATAAAGGAAGGCATTTACAGGATTTTCGCCCTGATAGATGCGGATAATACCAAGAACTATAGTCTTCATGATGAGGAGATTGCTTTCCGCGATTCACTTGTTCATATTTCCCCGGACAAGGATTTTTTGCCGGATAGTAAAGACACAGCGGGAATGAAATCCGTTCAATCCGCCCTTACTGATACGCTTATCCATAAGGGTGAATACAAACTCTTCCTTTTTAAACCGTTTAAGAAGAATTATTACCTTACCTCATCTTCCCGTCAGCAGGCTAATAAGATGATCTTCACTCTTTCAATGCCACCGGATTCAATGGAATTCAGTTTTTCATTGCCGGGGACGGAAGAAAACAGATGGCTGGCAGAAAAAAGCCGGGACAAGGATACACTCCTGATATGGCTGAAAGACAGTTCCCTTTATTCTCAACCGGTTCTCAAAGCGCTGATCAGATATCCCTTCACTGATTCCACAGGTACAATTATAATCAAAGAGGATACAGCCCAGATGAGATTTCTGGCTCCCAGAGTCACTAGAGGAACACGAAAACCCGAACCATACAGGGTGATATCCACAGCATCGTCCGGAAAGCTTATTCCCGGCCAGGCAATTTCCTTTCTTTCGCAGACACCTTTCAGGGAGCCCGACACATCAGCAATAAAGCTCTACAGGCTAACGAACACGGAAGAGAAGGAAAGGCTAAGCTTTAAGCTGACACCGGACAGCATTAACTCCTGCAGAATATTGCTTAATGCAGACTTTTTGCAGGGGGAGAATTATCTTTTGATAACTGATTCTGCAGCCTTTGGCGATATTTACGGTGCAAAGAATGATTCAGCAGGAATAAAATTCAGTATAAGGGATAGATCCTCTTTTGGGAAACTTATTGTTAATATTAATAATTATGAGGGGAAAAGGATTATTCAACTGTTATCTTCTGAAGAGAAACTCATTAGGGAAATCTCTATGGATCGGGATGGGAAGGCAGAATTTCCTTATCTCGAAAAGGGGATGTACAGACTTAAGATAATCTATGATCTTAATGGTGACGGGAAATGGACAACAGGGGATTTTGAGTCAGGAAGGCAGCCGGAACCTGTCTCATTTATGCCGATGGAGATTGAGATAAAAGAAAACTGGGAAAATGAATTATTCTGGGATGTAAGCGCGATGCATGTCAAAAAATTCAGGAACACAAGCGATGTATCCCGGACAAGGAGATAAACACTAATTTTAATTACAGATGAAAGAAGTAGTGGCAGGTGTTGATATCGGTGGAACAAACACTGTATCAGGCCTGGTTGACAGAAGCGGCAATATAATAGCAACTGAGAAGCTTATAACTACAGATTATCCTGAGATTAATGACTTTATATCAGCTCTTTCTGCGTCAATAAACAGAATGCTGTCGAAGGAAAAAGGCCTTCAGCTTCTTGGTATCGGTATCGGGGCTCCCAATGGAAATTACTACAGAGGTACAATTGAACTTGCAGCCAATCTGGCATGGCAGGGTATTATCCCATTTGCAGATCTTTTAAGGGAGAAGATCGACGTACCTGTTCTGATGACTAATGATGCCAATGCGGCTGCCATGGGTGAGATGATATTTGGAGCAGCAAAGGGAATGAAGGACTTTATTGTTCTGACTTTAGGAACGGGTCTTGGTAGTGGAATTGTAATAAATGGAGAAATTGTTTACGGTAGTACCGGGTTTGCAGGAGAACTGGGTCATTCTGTTGTCGTTCCTGATGGGCGACAATGCGGCTGCGGACAAAGGGGTTGTCTTGAGACTTACGCATCAGCCACTGGACTTGTAAAAACAGTATTGTTTCTTCTGAGTGACAGGAGAGAAGATAGTATCCTGAGGGGGATAGCCCCTTCGGAACTCACATCAAAAAAGATAGCTGAAGCAGCTGCTTCAAAAGACAGCCTGGCTCTTGAAGCAATGGATTTTACAGCTGAAAAGCTTGCAGCGGGGATCGCTGATGCTGTGGTGTTTTCAAGCCCTGAAGCAGTATTCCTTTTCGGCGGCCTGGCCAGGGCAGGAGAGATGCTATTTGATCCTGTTAGAAAATATGTTGACCTGAAAATCATGCCAATATTCAGGGGGACAGTAAAAATATTACTCTCGGGAATACCGGAAAACAATGCTGCTGTTCTGGGTTCGGCAGCTCTTATTTGGAACAAAACATCACTATAAAATTCTATATTAGCAAAATAACTAAATTTAAGGCCATAATTTTTAAAAACATTTATATGAATTTAACAGAAAACCGCTACAGTAAATTCGCCCTTGTAAGGGAAATACTAGAAGCCCCGGGAATAATCAGATCGTTTGATCCGGCAGTTTCTGAACGCTTTGCAAGTAATATTAAAAAACGAAAAGGTCTTTTTTTGACCGGAGAGGGAAGCAGCAGGTTATTCCCGGCGAAAAGAGCTATTTATTCCAATTTAAAGAAGCAATTTCTACTTCCTGTTATTACTGAAGGATGTACCCAGGCTAGGGAATATAACCTTGATGATTTTTCTGTTTTTGCAGCTTCAAATATGGGTCAGACAAAAGAGGTTATCCGTTTTGTGAAGATCCTTAAAAATAAGAATCATAATGCAATATACGCACTTACAGCTAACAAAAACACCAAGCTGGAAGAGGTTGCCACAGATACTCATGTTCTGTCCTGCGGGAAGGAAGATGCAGTTGCGGCAACAAAATCAGTTATTGAACAAGGTCTTTTCTACGATTCTCTCCTCAGGAACATGCGTGGTGAAAAGATGGAAGGATTAAATGTATTAGCTGACAGGATGGAAGAGCTGCTTACTGCAAAAATAGATGAGGAAATAATAGATGTTATTAAAGATGCCGATATTCTTTATTGGGCAGGAAGAGATAATGGTGTTGCTGCTGAACTGGCACTTAAAACAAATGAGATAACAAGGAAAAAATCTGATTTTCTCGAGGGTACTTATGCATTACATGGTATTGAAGAGGTAATGGATAAGGATGAAGTCCTTATCTGGGTTGATCCCTTCGATGTTGACCAGGAAAAATTCTTTGAACGTCTTGTTAAGAATGTTGGCATAAAGATAATAGCCATTTCTTCACAGAAAACTATGTTCCCGACAATAATGATTCCTGAATGTGATCAGTATGAAGAATATCTTCAGATTGCAGCCGGCTGGAATGTACTTGTCGAAACAGGTGTTGCTCTCGGTATTGACCTTGATCGCCCCGAGAGGGCCAGGAAGATAGGTAACAGATATATCCCGGAAATAGGACTTCAATTATAAGGACAGGTACAATTAATACAGTTATTATTTCTATAAATCGAATGGGAGAACAGAGACAATAGCCGGTATTGATATAGGAGGGACAAACACGTATGTATATAATTTTCAGTCATTTGTGGTTCCCCCACTTAAGGGGCAGGCTATCCGACCTTTAAAATAAATTATATCCGGATGAAATAGAAGATTTTATTACAGAATTGTACAGAAAGATACTTGTAACAGGTCAGAGAGCAGGAAAAAGAGTCACAAACAAATGTTATGGTATAGAAGTTCCTATAGGAAACATAA
>Ga0116148_1002898_pt1 | contig 16423 bp, 9 predicted proteins | sample AD_UKC055_MetaG_FD_89786 | JGI IMG/M metagenome (GOLD analysis project Ga0116148, IMG submission 89786) | Active sludge microbial communities of municipal wastewater-treating anaerobic digesters from USA - AD_UKC055_MetaG | ecosystem: Engineered > Bioreactor > Anaerobic > Digestate | place: USA... | reverse complement strand
TGCGTCCTCGGTCCAAAAGCTTATAGAGATGCAGAGGCTAAAAGAATAAAACCAGAAAAAATGGACGATATGCGTTCTCAGTTTGCTGTAGATAGAGATAGGATATTGTATAGTGGTGCATATCGCAGGTATCATGGTAAAACGCAGGTCTTTTCCTTTACAAATTTAATTGATGAAGAGATGACCAATAGGAATCTGCACATAGCTTATGTTTCTCAGATTTCTCGCACTATAGGTAAATATTTAGGATTGAATACAGAATTAATTGAAGCAATAGCTCTGGGTCATGATTTAGGACATCCACCTTTTGGTCATGATGGTGAAATGGCATTATCGGATGCCTGTGTGAGACATAATATAGGTTATTTTCATCACAACATTGAATCCTTACATATAGTTGATCATATTTCCCGGAAAGGGAAAGGATTGAATTTGACTTTTCCTGTTAGAGATGGTATAATTTCTCATGATGGTGAAGTTCATAACACTATTTTATATCCTGAAAAAGACAAGGACGAGACAAGAATACAGGAATACATAAGGTTAAAAAAAGAAGGAGAGGAATTTGACTGGATGCCAGCAACTCTTGAAGGATGTGTAGTTAGAATAACAGATACGATTGCCTATATTGGTCAGGATATAGAAGATGCTATTCGTTTTAATCTTTTGAAAAGAGAAGACTTACCTAAAAAGGTTACGGATAAACTGGGTAATACCAACAGTCAGATTATAGACACATTGATTAGAAGTGTTATTATAAACAGTTATGGCCAGGATTGGATTGCTTTTGATGAAGAAACTTCCTATTATCTTCTGGAACTGAAGAAATTTAATTATGAAAATATCTACACCAATGAGAAAGTAAAAAAATCAAATAAAATCATCTATCGCACTATGGGAATTATGTTTGATAAATATCTGGAGGACATTGAGAAAAATAACCGGGATTCCAAGATATTTAAACATTTTTTAGACCATAAATCAGAAGAATACAGGCAAGGTTTTTCTTTTGCTGAACAGGTGCGTGATTTTATAGCTACTATGACTGACCGCTATTATAATGAAGAAATAAAGGACTATTTATTGCCCTGGAAATGGTGAAGCTAATAGTTAACTAATTAAGAGGATGTATCTTCATATTCTTCTATTTTCTTATATTGCCAGGAAAGGAGAATTCTATCTATTAACGCCACTATTCCAAACATAGCCAGACTAAGCAGGATAATGACTATTATAGCAGCAAAAACACTGGCAGTGCGGAAAGACTTGGTAGAGCGAGTAAGATAAATTCCCAGACCAGCATTTCCGCCTAACCATTCACCAATCACAGCAGCCATAACGCTATAAGTGGCAGCAAGTTTTAGACCCGTAAAGAAAGCAGGTAAAGAAGTAGGTATTTTCAAGTAGCGATAAATTTTCCAATCGCTTGCACCCATAGATTTTAAAAGTCTGATTTGTTCTTGAGAAACCTGTTTTAATCCATCATACAGACCCAGGGCTATGGGAAAGAAGCACATTAATACCACGACAAAGATTTTAGCCGGGATTCCATAGCCAAACCAGAGAACAATTAGAGGTGCAATAGCAATGATAGGAATAGTCTGGGAGACGACCAGATATGGATAGAATATCTGTTTAATAATTTTTGAACTATGCATAGCAAAAGCGGTTAACACTCCCAAGATAGTTGCCAGAAGGAGTCCAGAAACACTTTCAATGATAGTGGGTTTCATATGCGACCAGATTAGTTGAGGGAATTCCTTAAAGACCTGTATAACTTCTTTAGGCGAGGGCAAAATCCAGAATGCAACGACAGTTCTGGAGCTTAAGTATTGCCAGATTAGGATGATTATGATGAAAAATATGATAGGGAGATAATATTGAGAGGCTTTTTTTCTCATTCTTTACCCAGAAACCTGATTTCAGTTTCCAGTTTAACTCCAAATCTATTATAGACAGTTTCTTGCACATATTTAATTAAAGCTAAAACATCAGCAGCAGTAGCTCCACCCAGATTAACTATGAATCCACAATGTTTTTCAGAGATTGCTGCTTTACCTATTTGATAACCACGTAAACCGCATTCTTCAATTAATTTTCCAGTATAAAATCCTTCTGGTCTTTTGAATACAGAACCAGCACTGGGAAATTCTAAGGGCTGTTTATCCTTTCTTTTTACTTCAAGGGAGCACATTCTTTCTGCTATGACGCTTGTATCTTCTGGCTGAAGTTGAAAGACGCTATTTATATGAATAAGCTTTTTTTCTTGAAAGATACTTTTTCGGTAGGCAAAATTATGTTCGTTAGCACTTAAATGCTTAATCGGATTTAATGAATTTAAGCTATCCAGATTAGGCTCAAGATAGTCACTGCAAAGAAGGATATCCTTTATTTCAGAGCCATAGGCACCAGCATTCATAAAAACGGCACCACCGACAGTTCCTGGGATCCCAGAAGCAAATTCCAATCCAGAAAGTCCTTCTTCCTTAGCAAAATAGCATAAGTCTTTTAAAGTAGTACCACAATATGCAGTTATAAAATTTCCTTTATGTTTTAGCTGATTCAGAGCAGTAGTCTGAATAACAATGCCATCAACACCTTTATCGCTTATCAATAAATTAGAACCATTACCGAGGATGAAGTAATTTATATTAAAACTAATGGCAACTTTTAATATATCAATCAGTTCCTTTATATTTTGCGGTTGGCAGAATACTTCCGCTGGACCTCCAATCTTAAAACTGGTATAGGGAGCTAAAGGGACACTGAAGTGGATAATTCCTTTCTCCATCAATGCTGGCAATTGTGCTTTTATCAGTTCTTTTAACATCATTGTTTACTCACATTGAAAAAATGGATAACTTCATTGAGCAATTCCAATTCGCTTTTAATTTCCAGACATTTAGCTGGAAGCACTTCTTTAAAATATTTTCCATAATATTTATTAGAGACGCGTGAATCCATTATCAGAACGATACCGCGGTCTTCTTTACTACGAATGAGTCTTCCAAAACCTTGCCTAAGTTTAAGCAGGGCATTGGGAAGCATATAATGCATAAAAGAATCTTTTTTCTCTGTATTCAGTTTGTCAATCAGAGCTTCCACAATAGGTTCAGAAGGCACCTGAAAAGGCAATTTAAAGAGGATGAGCATAGAAAGTGAATCACCTTGAATATCAACACCTTCCCAGAAAGAATTTGTGCCTAACAGGACGGCATTTTTATAGCTTTTAAATTCTTCCAGCATAGAGGAGCGGCTATAAGTCTTTCCTTGAGCAAAAAGGGGTCTTTTGCGATGATACAAAGGCTCACTTAGATGATCATAAACACTATTCAAATCCTTATAATTGGTAAAGAGAATCATTGTGCCAACATCAACTGAGAGCACCAATTGTTCAACACATCCTAAGGCTTGATTGATAAAGAATCGGTCCTTAGGCTCAGGTAGAAAGCTACTTATCATCAATAGTGATTGTTTATCATAGTCAAAGGGAGAATCTACAATATATTCTTCCAGTTGTTCAGGAGGAACCAGGCACAATCCACTTTGTGTAAAATAGTATTTAAAAGAGCGACGTAAAGCAAGAGTGGCAGAAGTAAAAATAATGCTGGGAATATTCTCATAGAGCATTTCATTTAACTGAATAGATACATCAACAGGAGCATAGCAAAAAGTAGAGACCGGGGTTTTAGGATCGGTTCGTAAGTCATTTTCTATCCAGAGAGCGTCATTCATCAAATCTGGATTTTCCAGAATATCTAAACAAACCTGGACATCCATACATCGCTTTATTAAACCGTTTAAGGATTCATTTAGGGTATCATAATTGGGCACCTGTTTGCTATTTAGCATAGAAAAGATATCGGCTAGATTAACCAGTTGTTTCAGGAAAGAATGCCAGTAGTTATTTAGCTTTTCCAGTGATTCGTATAAGTGAGGAAAATCAGCTGGACTTTTAATTCTAAGTTTTGAATAAGAATCTGCTTGCTGACAAAGGTCTTGAGCTTCAGAGAAAAGTTCCAGCGAAATCTTACGCATACTGCTAAGTCCTTCACCCAAACTTTTTATAATCATCTGGATTTGTTCGTTGCTGGTTTCAGGAATAGCGCTTCTTTTAAGCATAAAATCAAGTTGATTAAGAAAACCCACATTTTTTCTTTTTGTAGCTGGGGCAAACTGATTAAACAGATTTAATAAATCTTGATATCCAACTTCAAATCCCAGATTTTTAGAGGCAGAGTCCATTAAATTGTGAGCTTCATCTAAGATTAGATAATCATATTTCCCGAGGGTGGAATTTTCCATCCTTAAATCAGTTAGCAATAAGGAATGATTAGTGACTACAATGCTTGAATTTTCTATATGTTTTCTAAGATTAAGAACATAGCATTTGCCAGAGTAGGGACATTTTCTTCCCATACATTGATAGCGATCTGAGCAGATTCTTTTCCAGATAATATTAAAGCGTTTTCGGTCAAAGGATGAATTTTCTGATATATCACCAGATTTTGTGAGCTGTTTCCAGATATAAAGATTGAGCAATGCCTGAGCTTCATAAGCAGTTAGGGCTGTGGATTGTTCCATCAGCATATCATTCCATCTTCTTTCACAGACATAATTTTCTCTACCCTTAACCAGAGAAGCTTTAAAGGGCAGAGGAAGCATCTTTTTCAATTGAGGTAGGTCTTTATAAAAAAGCTGGTCTTGCAGATTTTTAGTATTAGTAGAGACCACTACCCTAGTTTTATTCTTATGGGCAAAAATCATAGCAGGAACGAGGTAGGCAAAAGATTTTCCTACTCCAGTTCCAGCTTCAATGACCAGATGTTTAGCCTTTTGAAAGGCTTCTTCCACTTTATTTGCCATTTCCAATTGACCGGAGCGGAATTCATAATGAGGGAACTTCTGAGAAAGTAGACCTTCGGAATTGAAAATTTCATCCACCGAAAAATTATTGAATGAAGCATCATTTTCTATTACATTCGGTTTCGCATAATCTAGCGGTTGAGTATGTTCTCCTTTCAGGACATAGCTTCTTTGATATTCTACCAACAAATGAAGATAATCATAAAGAGAATTATCCAGTTGAGCCTGTTTACTGAGGTCCAGTAAGCGAGCATTAGTCATCATTGAATGGTGCTTAATAATGTGTTCGGTCATAGCTATCAAAAGTAAACCACTTGCTTCAGCATCAGCAGTAGCTCTATGAGCAGTTTCCGGTTTAATATGGAAAAATTTGAGCATAGTGCTTAGTTTATGGTCGCTTACAAAGGGGAAATAGACGCTTGATATTTCTTGCGTATCCCAGAACTTATTGGTAAGAATAGCACCTTTATTTAAAGCGGAATGATAATTTATGAATCCAATATCAAAAGGCACATTATGACCCACCAGAATGGAATTTCCAACAAAAGAGAAAAAGTCCTGTAAGGCACTTTTTGCTTCAGGAGCAGTGGATAAATCGTCCGAATTAATATGAGTGAGAAATTCTATATACTTTGGCATTCCCCGACGAGGTCTAACCAGAGTAGAGAATTGGTCTTGAATTTTTCCTGATTTGAAATGTGTGGCAGCTAATTCTATAATTTCGTCACGAGATGAGTCCAGACCTGTAGTCTCTATATCAATAGCAACAAAATCCAGATTATTCTTTAAACTAGCCAGTTCTTCTTGTCCCATAAGTGGAGAGTTTCCTATTCGCCCTCTTTATAGAGATTATATCGTTTTAGCTTCTGAATTAAGCCTTGACGTGAGATTCCCAGTTCTTTTGCTGCTTGAGTTTGATTCCAGGCAAAAGCTTCCATTGCATCTTGAATCATTTTCCGTTCCAGTTCTTCCATTGCTTCTTTTAAAGTTTTTCGTCCAGAAAGGATACTTATAGTTTTCTGATTTTCTATATAGCGACGCACTTCATCGGAAAAATCGGTAGTTCTAATAAAAGAACCCTCATCAGCTAAAGTGACCGCTCGTTCTATCTCATTTTCCAGCTGTCTAACATTTCCTGGCCAATCGTATTGTTCCAATGTTTTCATTGCCTCATCAGTGAATCCTTGAACATTTTTTCCCATTCTTGTGTTATATTTATCCAGAAAATGAATCGCCAGCAGCGGAATATCCCCTGTCCGATTTTTTAAAGGTGGAACTTCTATGCGGATAACATTAAGTCTGTAATAAAGGTCTAGACGGAAAGTTCCAGATTTTACTCTTTCTTCTAAAGGAACATTCGTAGCGCATACAACGCGAACATCAACTTTTTCTGTTTTTGTGGAACCAACTCTTTTAATTTCACCTTCCTGCAGAAAACGAAGAAGTTTAGCCTGAGTGCTGGGAGTTATATCAGCTATTTCATCCAGAAAGAAAGTGCCTCCATCTGCTATTTCAAACAGTCCCTTCTTGTCATAAGCAGCACCAGTAAAAGAACCTTTAACATGACCAAAGAGCTCACTTTCCAGCAAAGTTTCAGGCAGTGCACCACAATATTGAGCTACAAATGCTTTATTCTTACGATTGCTTCTATAGTGCAAAGCACGAGCCAATAGTTCTTTACCAGTTCCACTGGGTCCTTCCAGAAGTACCGTAGTAGGTGTGTCTTTTACTTTTTCTATTATATCAAAAATCTTTAGCATCTCTGGACTTTGACCGATGATATCTGAATATACATTTCCCGTATTTAGTTGTTCTCTGATGCTACTATGCGTTTTTTCCAGACTGGCAGAACGAATATTTTCTATAGTGACTATAGCTTGGTTGGTAAGTGCACTAAGCAGATTGATGATACGTTCAGAGAAATAGTGGGAACCGCTTTGGGCAAATAGAAGCACTGTTCCCAGAACATTTTTTCTGATGAAAAGCGGAAGCACTATGATATGATTGTAAGAAGGAGCAAAATGCGGTTGCTTAAAGTCTTTTATGGTGTTCGTATTGTATGCCATATTACAGAGATTCATAAATATATCGTAATACTTATTCTCCGTGGAAAAATTATGGAATATCTTATATTCCCAGGAATCTGGAACAGTCTCACTTCTATGCAGACATAACATTCCACCATCTGCTTCCGATATATCAATTAATCCAGAGAGCGTTTGTTCTATTAACACATCCAGGTCTGAGATAGTATTTAGATTTTGAGTTATTTCATAGAACTGATTAAGCAGATTTTCTTCAAACTTAACATCTTTCAATTGTGAGGAATATTCTCGTGAAATCTTTTGCATTAAAATATCATTCTTTTCCAGAAGCTTGATAGAACCATATTGCTGAATGATTTTCTTGTTGGTCTTTAAAATTTCCAGTGCAGCTTCCCATTCTTTTAAGTCAAAAAGAACTTCTGCCAGTTCATAATTTGCCAGAGAAAGTTCATAATTATTGGATGTTTCCACGAAAAGTTCTATAGCTTGGTGCAGATGTTCTTTCGCTGATTCCAGATTTTTCCGTTCCAGCAAGGCTCTTAAATAGTGAATTTTACCTAATTCAAATAAACGATTTCCTTCGCTTGCCATATTCATCGCTTGAGTTAAATAATAATCTGCACTATCGTAATTTCTGGTTAAAATGAAGTAGTATGCTTGTTTTTGATATCCCTCTATGATTTTATCTCTTGCATTGATGGACTTGAAGAAATCCAGACTTTCTACCAGATAAGAATATGCCTCTTTAAATTTATGTAGCTTAGTTAATACACTTCCCAAATTACCATATAAATCAGCTTTAATGAAATCATCATTTACCGATGGAAGTAATTCTAATCCTTTAAAATATAAGTCATAAGCCAGAGTCAGTTCATCCTGTTTTTCGTAAACTTCACCTAAGTTATTGAAAGAACGAAGTAAACCTTCAGTAAAATTGTTCTCTTCACTTTTTTTAATTGCCTGTTCATAGAGTGTTATGGATTGTGCCCAATCACCTTTTTTAAAATAGAGGGCTCCCAGATTGTTTAATGATGCTATAATATTGCGATAAAATCCAAAGTCTGTAGCGGTCTGTAGTGAATTTTTTAAGGCTTCTTCAGCTTTATCATATTCATTATGGTCCATCCAGGTGATGCCAATATTATTATAAATATTGGTGATATTATAAGGTTCATTAAGCATTTTTTGCAGTTTAAGAGCTTCTTCCAGGTACATCAATGATTTTTGTCCATCACCTTTATCATCCATTAAGCCACCGAGGTTATTATAACAAATAGAAATTCCATTTAGATTGTAGTGTTCTTTTTCCAGAGCTAGACTTTTCAGGAAATATTGTTCACTTCTATCCCAATCTCCTTGAAACATATAAAGCACTGCCAGATTGTTATATACGGCAGCCAAGCCACTATGGTCATTGGCGAGGCTAAAGAATTTTTCTGCCTCTTTAAAATTCTCCTCAGATTGTTCCCATTCGTTTATATAGTAAAGGATTTTACCTTTAATCTTTCTGGATTCACCTTGCAGCAAAAATCGTTTTTCTTTATTGTTGATAGAGGTACTTTGATGGCTGATTTTTTCCAGTTCTTCCAGTGCGGAATCATATTCCTCAGTTTCACCAAGGATATCAGCTTTAAGAAGCAAAATCTTCAATTTCCAGTAAAGGTCTATGGTCTCGGGAGAATATTTATTAATGATTTCCAGGGCAAAGGCAGTAGAATTGACAGCATAAAGGTTACTAGCAAGTAAATAGACAATTTCTTCTGCAGGTAAAGAGTTTTCGGTGCAGATGTGTAAGCTCTGACGAAGATGTTCTATGGCTTCATCTTTTTTGTTGGAATTGGCATAAGCTAAGCCTATATTTTTGTGAATGAGCATTTGTGTAGCAGGCTTTTTGGTGTGTTGCAGTTGATATTGATAAAGCTGAAGAAGGTTTTCATTATCACATAGTTGTTCTAATTCTTTAATTACAGATTCAAATAAGGAATTTTCATATTTGTTCATCTGCATCATAATCTTTACCTTGATTTGTTCTTCACTTTTATCTTCAGCTAAATTATCCAGAATTTTTTGATTCAATGGAGAAGACAGAGTTTCCGGATGCTGTTCCAGCCACGCCATCATAGAAACCTTTTTCTGGACTACCCAATCCAGATCAGGATGTTCTATTAATCCAGCGTTGTACAATTTTTCCAGGTCTTTCTTAATGGTTTTTCTGCCACTAATTTTTTTAATATTATCTTCATTGAATTTTTGGTCTAAAATAAACATACTTAGTAACAATTCTTTTTGGCTTTCAGGAAGATTTTCCACCGTCTCAAAATATATTTGTAAGGGGTCATAAGTTTTATCCAGAAAAGGAGTCAAATCAAATTCAGTTCCGTTTTTCTCCAATTGCATATCATTTAAAATATTTTCCAGAATGAGCATATTACCTTCAGCAATCTTCTGCAAAATCTCACTTTCTTTGCCGAAATTTTCCCCTGTATCTAAAAAAGCAAGTTGCATCATATGTTGCACATCTTCCACAGTTAAGGGAGGAACTATTTCCCAGTGAGCAAAAGGAAATAGGCGTTGTTGAGATAGAAGAACTATTTGAATTCCGCTGTCTTCCGCATATTGCACCAAATACTGTAAATAATCCCGGCTATATTTATCTAAAACATCTCCATCATCTATGATTATTGCACGAGGAGTCAATAAGTTATGTCTATTCAACTGCTCTGTGATATAGTAGAAAAAATCATATTTTCTACCGGTGTAATATTTTTGATTATATTCCTGATAAAATTCTTGCAGTGCGTCATATTCAACATCACTTATTATGGGTAAAAGAATGGAAAATTGATTGAAATAAAGGGGATGAGGCGAGTAGAAATATACTTTTTCGTAAGTATTTTGAAGAGTTTCCATCAGAGGTTTTATCAGGTATGATTTTCCTGAGCCAGCTTTTCCCGTTATCTCTATCAGATGGCTGTGCGACTGGTCCAGTAAGAGGTTCAAGACCTTTGACAGCGAAAAGCGCTGACTTATATAATTATGTAGCTGTTGTGTTAAACCTTCCGTCATATTTTTTACCTCTGTTTTAAAAAGAAGCATTTACATTAGAGTTGTAAATTATATTTACACTATACTGTCAAGAAAAATAATCAGCTATTTTCAATATTGCCCCCTAAATCAATTTGTAATATTCTTAACCATCTATCTTACTAAGAGTTAATAAACCGACACCCGAAATGTCAAATCGTGATAACCGCTTGACAAAACCGCAGAAAATCCATAGATTGTGAGAGCAATATGTCAAATCATCAGAAACCAGAACCAGTCAGAAGTGATAGCAATTTACCAAATAATGAAAACCAATTGGCAGGTTATGACATCAATTTTTTATATACACCAAGTAACATAAGTAAATCATTTGAAGAGAATATCCTAGAAAGCTCTGCTGGTGGGATGATTTTACTTGAGAAATTGAGAAATTAGCGATCGATCTGAATATCACCTTCAAAGCTATTTGTGCATCAGCTTCAAGTAGTTCATAAGGATGGTTATCGTTCTCAAACCCACGATATTCAATGCTTTTCTTATCACTCGGTTTTCGGAAATGTGAGATTGAATTTCTGATCTTTCTTACCTTATCAAATCAATCTAGTTAAGAGTCAGATATAAACCCTTCGTTTTTTTGCTTTCACTGACAAGTCGGAGATTCTATATTATGGAATGTCATTATCCCCAGAAGGATATAAAACACTTAATAAACTAGCTAACGTATGCCCTATAAATGCAAGGCTCAATAAGGTGGATGCAATGTACTGAACATAGACATAACAATAACTTGCTTTTTCAAACAAATACTGGAACTTCGACCCAACATGAAATATCACAATATCAATATCGGGATATTCTGCTACTATCCATTTTAATCTAGTTAGCCTTCTTTTCGAGCATTGTTTGTCTTCGTTTAGTAGTCATTCCTCTTCTATAGCAATAATCATATGAATTCTCTTTCTTATAAAGGATACACAAAAAGTATGTACCACCGAAGGACTAAGCAAAAGAGGTTATAAACAGTAGCCATTCCAGTACTCAAGGATGTTTTATTTATTGTTTTGCTTTACCTTTTGAAATGACCTTGGATAACTTGCAGCTCTGCCCGATTGCAAAGTCTACCTCCAGAATGATGACAGATTTTCCTGTGGTTATCGTATCTTGTTCAGATACTGATAAGACCACTCCCACTCCCAAGGAGGGTAAGCGAATTTCATCATTAACAGACAGTGTTGTTAGATCTATGGGGGGTCTCTTTGAACTATGAGCTGTGTTCAAACAATCAGCACAATTTGGGCTCTTTATTGTAGCTGTTTTCTGATAAAGGAGGGCTTCGGCACAATCAAGCAAATACTGGCTATCCTGCACTCTTCTAAGGTTACTCGGAATTTGCTCAAAACCGATATTTGCACCAATCATACTTCCACACATTAATCCAATTGTGTCTGTATCAGAACCCAGCATGTTAGCGCATTCATATACAGCTTGTATTGGTTTTTCATAGATGTACTTAGTGGCCATATATAGCGCTGCTACAGCAGAAATATGGCCTGCACCTCTTGTGTCTTTATCCAAGGCTCCAATACTTTTGAAAACCTCTGTATTGTTTGTATTGGCTGCTATCGACTTATATGTATACCTAAGTAGTTCAAGTGTTTCCTCAACCGTTTGTTGAAAAAGCTGACTGAATCCTACGCTCATGGTTGAGTTCCACCTATCCAGCCACGCAGACAATCCCATATCTTCTAAGTTATTGATCAATGCTGCCGCTAATTTCAGCCCTTTAGCTATAATAGTTATGATCTCGTTGGGATAAACCGGGAGGGAGTCCGCATTCAGGAAATATGCGACTGAAAGCGAATACAAAAGAGCCCCAACAATTGCCCGGGGATTGCCATGTGTGACGATGGAGTTCTTGAACACTTCCATAATCATTCTTTCTTGATGGGATAGATTTGCGAGAACGATGGGTAGCATTCTCATGGCTGCACCATTGGCACCGGCAGTGAAATATGCCAAAGCGTCCTCAGTTGTTTTATAAAAATTGCTATCCCAGCTGGTACTTTTCTTGTCAAGATTCTTAGCCGCTGTTTTTATAGCTTTGCCTCCACCCCTCACATAATACAGCCAATCTTTTAGCTCGATTTTTGAAAAGTACTCATTATTAACTGATCCATCCGGGGTAATGGACCTGCAAACACAAAGCATCAATTGAGTGTCATCCGAATATGATCCTTTGGTAATGTAATCGGTATAACCGAGAAACTTACCTCCAGTTTTCCTTTTCCAATCCAAAAACTCAGTAATCCGATCCGTTCCATACTTCGAAACCAAGAACTTCTTGTCGCTTTCAAACTCTGTTATCCACCCAAGAGCGTCAGCCGCAGCAGCAAGAATAATTGCCCCTTTGTATCTATCTAAGTATCTATCTGACATTTTATGTTCCTAAAATAGCCCACATTCAATCACGAAGTTACTGCAATCATAACCAGACAGTGCTGCTTTGGCCTCCACAAGCTTTTCTAGAGTTGGAAATGATACCGATAGTATATCAGCCACAGGAATAGGTTGTTTAACTAGCACTTCAGCCTGTTCATCAGTTGTATATGCATCGGGGAGTTTCATTCTATTAACAATTTTGGTAGTTCTTGATGAAACAATGGATAATCTATCATCGAACATCATCTGAAACTTGTGAAAATCTCCAGTTATGCCTACCGAGTTTTGATTGTGTCTGTTTGCCGCATTGGTTACCGAAAAAAGCGTGTCCTGTTCATAAATGTACTTGGGGTCAATGCTAAGCACACACCAGGAAATATAAGGTATATTTTTTGTGTTGTCGATGAAACGCCTGAATAGGTAAGAGTTCGGTCTTTCAATGGATAGATTGATATAGGTCTTATCATCAAATCTGATTTGATCGTTGAATTGAATATAATCCAAGATATCTATCACATGGATGTCCAGGTTTTCAAGTTCCATTCTCGAGTAAAGATATCCCAATTCAAATATCCCCCGGAGATTGATAGTTGGAGTAAAATGTATCAGCCGAGTGATCCCCCTGCGTTTAATCTCCTGTTTGAATTGATCTGAGTCTGGTTTCTCTGTAAACATTTGTATACCTAACGAATCAAAGTAAGATATTGTTTGTCTATCTCGTCAATAAACATGCTGGGATTAACTCGAGGCACAAACAGGCATAATGACTGTCTCGCCCTTGTCATAGCAGTGTAAAGCAGCTTTCTTTCCGTGTTGATATGATACTCGTCGTTATCCTGACCAAAGCCATCCGGGGAAGGAATGATCATTCTTGAGAGCTCCATTATAATCACATGGTCAAACTCAAGCCCCTTTACCGATGACAAGGTGCATATTTTAACTGAGTTGCTGGCATAATCCGCAAAATTGTCAGACCTGATTACCTCAGTGGCAACGCCACAATTTTCCAACAAATCAGAATAATAGTACAGCTTGTTCCTATATCGATGCAGTACAACAATTGATCCGCCCTTGCACTTCGCCTCCTTGATCCTTTCCACCAAGGATCTATTTGCGTCTTCTATATCTCTGTAATAGATTAATACTGGTTTATCGCCGTGACTTGTAATGCTGTCTATGTCCATAGCAGTGAGATCATCATCCTCCAAATCATGGGACATCAGGGAATTGGCTGCAAGAGCAATTTCCTTGGTGTTTCGGTAGTTTTTCTTTAACTCGACGGTTCTCCCACCTCTCACGTTAATACCAACTTCCGTCCACGAAAAACCGCTTTTATAGATCCTCTGGGCAGTGTCGGCAATAATAGTAAGGCTATTGGTAGATGGCTTGACGAGTGATTTGATCACCATGATCTGGGCTTTGTTCAGGTCCTGGGCTTCATCAACTATGATGTGGGTGTATTCTGGTTGGATGTTGCGTTTTTCAATAAGGTTGAGGCAATACGTGGCATGGTCATCAAAATGGATCTTCTTGCGGGATATCTGTTCTAAACGGTATGTCTCGTAAACGTTCCAGATCACTGCTTTATCTTTCTTATCAACCCTGTCTTTGGTGCCGTGTCCGATCCTGGCAGTGGACAGGTAATCGTTTAATGTCTTGAATAGCTGTCCCTTGATCCAGGACAGCTCTTCATCAAAAAAATTGCCGGGCTTGTCCAATATTCTCGCCCTCTGGAACGATTTACGGGTTTCCGTTATAGCGTGGGACAGGATTTCATTATGCTCAGATCGTTCCATTTGGGTGTAATCATTGAACACACCATTGCGCTTAAGAAAACCATAAGACCACTTGTGAAAAGTGGAAACATTGACTCCTAGACCTTTCGTTGAGGGATTTCTGGCATCGGAGTTTTCCTGATAACCTCCGATGACATAGGGAAGCAAACTCTGGATATACTGGATGAGGCAGTTATTGTATGTGAAGATCATGATTTCAGCCTCCCGGAACAGATCACTATAAGTTTCCAAAAGGTGCTTAGCACGATAAATGGCTATGGTGGTTTTACCACTGCCAGCTACACCCTTGATCTGAATGGGGTTGGTCGCTGGGAGAAAGAGAACTTTCTTTTGCTCACCGGTGAGATTTATGCCTTTTAGTACCATTCATTCACCTTATCCATAATCAATTGTGAATACCATAAAGGTTCTGATATTCAGAAATAGCTCTTCTATCGGTCATACCTGATATGTAATCGCAAATAGTTCTAAGCATAATAGCTCTAAAACTGAATCGACCCCTTGTCTGAAGTTTAGCTAGATGCTTTCTTATTTCTCCTATTGGAATTTCATCAAAATCAACATTGCTGTATGCAACATTTCCATACCCCTTACTCTGTCGGTAGTCTCTATATGTTTTCATCATAATCCGGATGGTATTGTCTGGAAGCTGCTGGGGGTTTGATATATAGGCTTTGAACAATCTTCTAATGAGAAAGTCTGCCCGGCCATCCATAACTTGTGCTATATGAGATGATAACATCCTTTCTTTCAGAAACCTGTGAAGTTGTTCATCTCCTTCTACCACTTTGTATATATCTATGTTTTTCATCACAGTATCTAAATCAGTGCTTTGTATCAACTCTCTAATGTTTTTATATTTACGTTCTCCTAACTGCTCAGTTAAGTAGTTAATAGTTTTTTTGACATAGGAATGAACAACTAGTCCTGATAAAATAGTTATAAAATCCTCCTTTTCGTTTGAGCAGACATGTTTTTTTTCATGTATTTCAGGCACATCTAACTTGATAAAATCCTTAAGCTTTAATTTCTATTCTTCTTCTGATATCAGATTTGCTCTAATTCCATCCTCAATATCATGGTGCCTCTGAGCAATCTCATCTGAAAGTGCAACAACTAATGACTCAACAGAATAATATCTTAAATCTTGATACTCACCATAATTGTTCGTATAGTAATCAAGATGAAGGATTGGATCTCCACATTTCCGCTCCTTGCTTCTTTCTCTAAGCTTACAATATCCTGCACTTCTGTGTGGGCACTTTCCGTAAGAAAGTGCTGTATGATATAGAATTCCAAATATTGTATTCCTACTTAGATCGAGACCTAACTCACCTCTATGTCTGGTTAGATTTACAGCGATACGAACAGATTGCCAATTATGTTTATACCCCATAAACTCAATTGGTAGAGTCTCTACACCATTATCAACTATGCTGTCAGTTTTTTCTCTATAGTTGAATCCCTTATAAAGCTCACAGCCGTTCGAAAAGTAGTTAAGCACTCTCTCTCCAACATGACCAAACGGAGCATGGCCAATATCATGACCCAGTGCTATTGCTTCTGTAAGATCGAGATCAAGACCCAGTTTAGATGATATCGTCCTTGCTATCTGGGATACTTCAAGAGTATGGGTAAGCCTGGTTCTTAGATGGTCATCATGCCCAGCGAAGAAGACTTGAGTTTTACCTGCTAGTCTCCGAAAAGCTTTACTGTACATGATTCGATCCCGATCTCGCTGGAATATATTACGAAAATCATCTCCATTGGGAGGGTTCTTACAAATAGCATCCTTGGGGTCTGCTTTCATATGTTCTAAGGGTTTAAGCTGATTCATTTATGCCTCTTATATAGGTAGTTTCAATTATCTAAATCAGTTAACTGCATGATTCTCATTAGCTATTAAGTTTAACATTACAAACGATTAACTTTTATTGTACCAGTTCTAGGAATTCTAGGTCGTCAATACCAACTCCTTTCCCCCAAAACACATCTCTATTCTTAAGATCTGTTTTGAATTTATCAAGGTTTTCGGAAGGTATTCCACCTTGTTCCTTATACAGGACAACATAAAATCTGTCTTTACTGTCCATATGTGGTCCGGTGGTAATATAGAGATGTCCGATATTGAGAAGAAACATAGGGTCAATCTTTGCTCTAAACAGATACGGATTTTTATGTTTTAATATATTTGTCAGTTTCAAATTGCTGATATTCATAATCCTGTTGTTG
>Ga0116148_1002897_pt1 | contig 16425 bp, 15 predicted proteins | sample AD_UKC055_MetaG_FD_89786 | JGI IMG/M metagenome (GOLD analysis project Ga0116148, IMG submission 89786) | Active sludge microbial communities of municipal wastewater-treating anaerobic digesters from USA - AD_UKC055_MetaG | ecosystem: Engineered > Bioreactor > Anaerobic > Digestate | place: USA... | reverse complement strand
TCGGCGGCGGCTACGTGTTTCGCATGCGGCCGGCCCGCCAGAACCAGCTGCGCGACGAGTCGGTCCGGCAGGCGATGGACACGATCGAGCGCCGGGTCAACGACCTGGGCGTGGCCGAGCCGGTCGTGGCGCGCCACGGCGGGACGGAGGGCGAGCAGCTGCTGGTGCAGCTGCCCGGCATCAGCGACGTCGCCCGGGCGAAGGAGATCCTCCGCTCGACCGCGATGCTCGAGCTGAAGCTCGTCATCCAGGGACCGGCCTCGACCAAGGAGGGCCTGCTGGCCGCGACCGGCGGGCAGGTGCCGCCGCACGCCGAGGTGCTGCCGGGCGTGCAGGCCGGGACCGACGGCCGCGCCGAGACGGTCTACTACCTGCTCGAGAAGGCGCCGATCGTCACCGGGCGCGACCTCAGGAACGCCAAGCCGACGCTCGACGAGTACAACCAGCCGGCCGTGAGCTTTTCGCTGAATCCCGAGGGGGCGCGCAAGTTCGGACGGGCCACCGGCGAGAACGTCGGGCGCCAGCTCGCGATCGTCCTCGACAACCAGGTGCGCTCGGCGCCGCGGATCGACGAGCGGATCACCGACGAGGGGCGGATCACCGGCGGCTTCACGCAGCAGGAGGCCCAGGACCTCTCGCTCGTCCTCCGGTCGGGCGCCCTGCCGGCGTCGCTGACCTACCTCGAGGAGCGGACGATCGGCCCGTCGCTCGGCGCCGACTCGATCAAGGCCGGCATCGTGGCCTCGTCGCTGAGCCTCGTGGTCGTCGCGCTGTTCATGCTGTTCTACTACCGGCTGTCGGGGATCAACGCCCTCGTCGCGCTGCTGTTCAACCTGATCATCCTGCTCGGCGCCATGTCCTACGTGGGGGCGACGATGACCTTGCCCGGCATCGCGGGTTTCATCCTGACGATGACGATGGGGGTCGACTCGAACGTGCTCATCTTCGAGCGCATCAAGGAGGAGCTGGCGGCCCAGCGCGGGGTGCGGGCCTCGATCAACGCCGGCTTCAGCAGGGTCTTCCTCACGCTGGTCGACACGCACCTCTCGGCCCTGATCGGCGCGGCGTTCCTGTTCCAGTTCGGCACCGGGCCGATCCGCGGGTACGCGACAACGCTCTTCTTCGGGCTCGTCTCGAACCTCTTCACCTCGACCTTCGTCTCGAAGACGCTGTTCGAAGCGATCCTGAGCAAGCGGCAGGTTGAGTCGTTGAGCATCTAGTCATGCAGATCTTCCACGATCCCAATTACAACTTCGTCAGGTATCGCTGGCCCGCGATCATCCTCTCGACCGTCCTGATCCTCGCCGGGGTCGCGGCGCTCTTCCTGCGCGGCCTGCCGCTCGGCGTGGAGTTCTCGGGCGGGACCATCGTCATCGTGCAGTTCGACACGGTGCCGAGCATCGACGACGTGCGCGAGGCGGTCGGCGGGCGGTTCGGCGGGGGCCAGGACCTGGTCGTCCAGAGCTACGGCGCCGCGTCGGAGCGCCGCATCATGATCCGCGTGCCGCACGTGGGGCGGGAGGAGGGAGCCGAGCTGAGCCGGCCGGCCCAGCAGATCGAGGAGGCGCTGCGGGCCGCGAACGTCGGCGGCTTCCAGGTGTCGAGCACCGAGGTGGTGGGGCCGATCGTCGGCCGCGACCTCACCCGGAAGGGCCTGCTGGCCTTCAGCCTGTCGCTCTTCTTCATCCTGCTCTACATCTGGTTCCGCTTCCAGCTCAGCTTCGCCACGGCGGCGACCATCGCGACGCTGCACGACCTGCTGGTGACGCTGGCGTTCCTCGTGTTCTTCGGGTTCGACATCTCGCTCAACGTCATCGCCGCGCTGCTGACGATCACCGGCTACTCGACCAACGACACGATCGTCATCTTCGACCGGGTGCGCGAGAACCTGCGCGGGACGCGCCGCGACGACATCACGCATCTGGTGAACAGCTCGATCAACCAGACCTTGAACAGGACGATCATCACGGGCGGCACGGCGCTGTTCGCGTGCGTCTTCTTGTACTTCTTCGGCGGCGAGGTGCTGAAGGGGTTCGCCTTCACGATGGTCGTCGGCATGATCGTCGGCACCTACTCGAGCATCTACATCGCGGCGGCGATCGTCACCTTCTGGCCGCACGGGAAGGGCGGCGCCCGCATCGCGGCGTCGGCCCCAGCGGCGGCGAAGGCCGCCACCACCGCGCGGCAGCGCAAGGCGGGCCGCGGCGCCCGCGCCTCGTAGCCGGCCGCCGTGGGGAGCGTCCTGGCGGCGCTGCTCGGGGTGGTGCAGGGGCTGACCGAGTTCCTCCCGGTGTCGAGCTCCGCGCACCTGATCCTCGCGCGCGCGTTCTTCGGGTGGGACGCCGGGCGGATGGGCCTGGCCTTCGACGTCGCCTGCCACGTCGGCACGCTGCTCGCGGTGGTGGTCTACTTCTGGCGCGACCTCGTCGGGATGGCCCGGGCGCTGCCAGGGCTGTTCGACCGCCACCCGTCCCCCCCGGCGCGCCTCGCCCGGCTCATCGTGGTGGGGACCATCCCCGCGGTTCTCGCGGGGCTCCTGTTCGGTGACGTTATTGAGGACCGCCTGCGAACGCCGGTGGTCGCGGCGGTGACGCTCGGGGTCGTCGCGGTCTCCTTCTTCGCGGTCGAGGCGCTCGGCCGCCGGACGCGCGCGCACGGCACCCTGACCGCCGCCGAGGCGCTGGGGATCGGCGTGGCGCAGGCCTCGGCGCTGGTGCCGGGCGTCTCGCGGTCGGGGGCGACGATCGTCGTCGGGATGGTGCTCGGGCTCAGGCGCGAGGAGGCGGCGCGCTTCGCCTTCCTCCTGGGCATCCCGGCGATCCTGGCAGCGGCCGGCCGCGAGGGGGTCATGCTGCTCGAGCGCGGGCTCTCGGGCGGCGAGGCGCAGCTGTTCGCCGTGGGAATGGCGAGCTCGGCCGTCGTCGGCTACTTCACGGTCAAGTACTTCCTCCGCTACCTGACGGGGCACTCGCTGGCGATCTTCGCGTGGTACCGGCTTCTGCTGGCGGGGGCCGTCGTGGTCTGGCTGTTCGTGCGCTGAGCGAGGTGCGATCGTGCGACCCGTGCTCTGGCTGCGCCGGCGGTTCGTCACGGGGTTCTTCGTCGCCGTTCCCCTGATCGTCAGCGTGGCGGCCCTGATCTGGGCGTTCGACTTCATCGACGGCATCACGCGGCCGCTGTACGACCGCTGGCTCGGGCGGCACGTGCCGGGGCTGGGGCTGGTGACGACCGCGCTGTTCCTGCTGCTGGTGGGCGTGGCGGCGAGCAACGTCCTGGGCAACCGCCTGGTGCTCGGGCTGGAGCGGTCGCTGCTGCGGCTGCCGCTCTTCAGGACCGTCTACTCGCCGGTCAAGCAGCTGATCGAGGCGTTCTCGCCCGACAACGCCGCCGGGTTCAAGCGGGTGGTGATCGTCGTCGACCGCACGGGCGTGCGGCGCCTCGGGTTCCTCACCCGCGAGTTCGAGCTGTCGAGCGGGGAGGGGACGGTGGGGCTGGTCGCGGTCTTCGTGCCGACCAACCACCTGTACATCGGCGACGTTTACTTCTACCCTCCCGAGTGGGTCGTCCTGCCGGACCTGACGGTGGAGGAGGGGCTCCGGATCGTGCTGACGGGGGGGACAGCGGTTCCCAAGCAGCTGACCGGGCGGCCGCTTGCGGGCGTGGCCGCACGCGGCGCCGGCGTTCCGGAGCAAACCGATATAGAATCGGCAGGTTGAGCTGCCCCCGGTTCCCCCGGCTTTGAAGCCCCCTGTATCGCGCTGGCTCGGCCAGCCCGCCTGACGGCGGCCCCACAAGAGGTGACATGAAGGACGCTGCGGTGTATTCGCTGATTCGACGCGGGGGTGCGGCGTGGCTGCGCCGCCCGCTGGTTTCCGTCGGGGCCGCGCTGGTGGCCCTGGTGCTGGTCGCCGCCCCGGCCGCGCTGGCCGCGGCGGCGCCGTCGCCGCAGGTGGCGGCGGAGGCGACCGAGCCGGCGCACGTGGGGGGCGAGGCGAACCTCGTGCTGCCCGACCTCGGCGCCGTCGACTTCATGGGCGTCAACGGGCGGACGCTGCTGATGGTCGGTCTGCTCGTCTGCGTGGGCGGCCTGCTGTTCGGGCTGGTGATCTACCGCCAGCTGCGGGCGCTGCCGGTCCACGCGTCGATGCGCGACATCTCGGAGCTGATCTACGAGACGTGCAAGGCCTACATGCTGCAGCAGGGCCGGTTCCTGCTGATCCTCGAGGCGTTCATCGGCGTCATCATCGTGGTCTATTTCGGCTTCCTCCAGAACTTCGAGTGGAGCCGCGTCGGCATCATCCTGGCCTTCAGCGTGATCGGCATCGCGGGCAGCTACGGCGTCGCCTGGTTCGGCATCCGCTTGAACACGCTGGCCAACTCGCGGACGGCGTTCGCGAGCCTGCGCGGCAAGGCGTTCCCGATCTACCTGATCCCGCTCAAGTCGGGGATGAGCATCGGCATGGCCCTGATCAGCGTCGAGCTGTTCATGATGCTGTCGATCCTGCTCTTCATCCCGCGCGAGTACGCCGGCCCCTGCTTCATCGGCTTCGCCATCGGTGAGTCGCTCGGCGCGGCCGCGCTGCGCATCGCCGGCGGGATCTTCACGAAGATCGCGGACATCGGCTCCGACCTGATGAAGATCGTCTTCAACATCAAGGAGGACGACGCGCGCAACCCGGGCGTCATCGCCGACTGCACGGGTGACAACGCCGGCGACTCGGTGGGGCCCACGGCCGACGGGTTCGAGACCTACGGCGTGACGGGCGTCGCGCTCATCACCTTCATCGTGCTGGCGGTTCCCGACGCGACCGTCCAGGTGCAGCTGCTGGTCTGGATCTTCGTGATGCGCATCATGATGATCGTCGCCAGCGGCCTCTCCTACCTCGTCAACAACACCTTCGCGCGGGCGCGGTACGGCAACGCCGAGCGGATGAACTTCGAGGCGCCGCTCACCTCGCTGGTCTGGATCACGTCGATCGTGTCGGTGATCATCACCTACATCGTGTCGTTCCTGCTGATCCCCGACCTGGCGGGCGACGGCTCGCTCTGGTGGAAGCTCTCCACGGTCATCACGTGCGGCACGCTGGCCGGCGCGATCATCCCGGAGCTGGTGAAGATCTTCACCTCGACCGAGTCGGCGCACGTGAAGGAGGTCGTCCGGTCGGGCCGCGAGGGCGGGGCCTCGCTCGACATCCTGTCAGGGCTGGTGGCCGGCAACTTCAGTGCCTACTGGCTGGGCCTCGCGATCATGCTGCTGATGGCGATCGGCTACGTCGTCAGCACGACGTTCCCCGGCGGGCTGATGATGGCGCCGGCGGTGTTCGCCTTCGGCCTGGTCGCCTTCGGGTTCCTCGGGATGGGCCCGGTGACCATCGCGGTCGACTCGTACGGCCCGGTCACCGACAACGCGCAGTCGGTGTTCGAGCTGTCGGTGATCGAGCAGATCCCCGGCATCAAGCAGGAGCTGCGCCGCGACCACGGCATCGACGCCGACTTCGGGGCGGCCAAGGACCTGCTCGAGACGGGCGACGGCGCCGGCAACACGTTCAAGGCGACGGCCAAGCCGGTGCTGATCGGCACGGCGGTGGTGGGCGCCACCACGATGATCTTCTCGATCATCGTGATGCTGACCGACGGGCTGCGGCCCGAGCTGGTGGCCAACATGTCGCTGGTGCACGCGCCGTTCCTGCTGGGGCTCATCGCCGGCGGCGCGGTGATCTACTGGTTCACGGGCGCCTCGATGCAGGCGGTCACCACCGGGGCGTACCGGGCCGTCGAGTTCATCAAGCGGAACATCCGGCTGGAGGGGGTCGAGAAGGCGTCGGTGAGCGACAGCAAGCGGGTGGTCGAGATCTGCACGCAGTACGCGCAGAAGGGGATGTTCAACATCTTCCTGACCGTCTTCTTCTCGACGCTGGCTTTCGCGTTCCTCGAGCCGTTCTTCTTCGTCGGCTACCTGATCTCGATCGCGCTGTTCGGCCTCTTCCAGGCGATCTTCATGGCCAACGCCGGCGGCGCCTGGGACAACGCGAAGAAGATCGTCGAGGTCGAGCTGAAGGAGAAGGGGACGCCGCTGCACGCCGCGACCGTGGTGGGCGACACGGTGGGCGACCCCTTCAAGGACACCTCGTCGGTGGCGATGAACCCGGTCATCAAGTTCACGACGCTGTTCGGGCTGCTGGCGGTCGAGCTGGCCGTGCAGCTGACCCGCGAGGCGGGGCAGGGCCTCAGCTGGGTGCTGTCGGCCGCCTTCTTCGCGGTGGCGGTGTTCTTCGTGATCCGCTCGTTCTACGGGATGCGGATCCCGGCCAGCCCGGAGGAGGGGGCGTGAGGCCGACGCGCGATCGGCCGCGCCGGAAGAGCTTTGCGCAGGCCGTTTGACTTGGCCGAGGGGGCCCCGCTACAATGCGCCGATTTCGGTCCGCGGGCGCCCCTCGTCCTTCGGCCGGCCCGTTCGTTTCCGATCACCCAAATCCAGCGTTCCGGTGTCTAATCTGTCAGGCGTGTCAGGGTCGGCGGTTCGTTGACACCCCTTTTTTGGACTGGCTATAATCGGCCGCCTTGCCTGAGGTCGAACGAGGAGGAGTAGACCGGTGCCACGCGACATGTTCGGTGACGTAGTCAATCCCTCGATCAAGATCGGGACGAAGCGGTGGTATACGGTTCCGCTCTCGATCCTGGTCCACACGGTGGTCATCGCGGCGATCATCATCGTTCCGCTGATGGCGGCCGACGTGCTGCCGACGCCGCCGGTGATGATGGCCTTCGCCGCGGCACCGCCGCCGCCACCGCCGCCGCCTCCGCCTCCGCCGCCGCCGGCTGCCGCGGTGGCGCCCAAGCCGGTGCTCGACGTGAACCCGGCCGCCGCGCCCGTCCAGGCGCCGGCCGAGATCAGGCCCGAGACCGGGTTGAACACGGGGTTCGAGGGGGGCGTCGCCGGGGGCGTCGAGGGCGGCGTGCCCGGCGGAGTCATTGGGGGCGTGGTGGGCGGCCTGCCCGAGGCGCCGCCGCCGCCGCCGCCGCCGCAGGCGCCCGTGCGCGTCGGCGGGAACATCAAGGCCCCGACCAAGACCAAGGACGTCCGCCCGACCTACCCGGCGATCGCCCAGTCGGCCCGCGTGCAGGGCGTGGTGATCATCGAGGCGACCATCGGGCCCGACGGGCGGGTGCGCGACGCCAAGGTCCTCCGGTCCATCCCGCTGCTCGACCAGGCCGCGCTCGACGCGGTGAGACAGTGGGAATACACGCCGACGCTCCTGAACGGCGTGCCGGTGCCGGTCATCATGACCGTTACCGTGAACTTCACGCTGCAGTGACGCGGCGCGCTATCAGGAGTCGCCCGGCGGTTCGCACGTCGAGACACCCTGGTTGAGCCCGGGGGCGTGGTAACTTGTCAGCATTTCGGAGGATGGACAGATGAACTTGCTTGAGATGTGGCAGCAGATGGGCTGGGTGGCCAAGGCCATCGCCGTAGTCCTCTTCTTCATGTCGATGCTGTCGTTCGGCGTCGCTATCGAGCGCATCTACACCTTCTGGCAGGCCCGGAAGCAGTCGAAGCTCTACGCGCCCCAGGTGGCCAAGCACCTCAAGGAAGGCCGGCTGAAGGACGCGATCGCGGTGTCCACCAACAAGGCGTACCGCTACAGCCACCTCGCCAAGGTCGTGCTCGCCGGCCTGCAGGAGTACCAGTTCGCGCAGGAGAGCGGCCAGGGCATGAGCCGCGAGGACACCCTCGACACCGTCCGCCGCGCCATCCAGCGCGCCTCGGCCCTGACGGCCTCGGACCTCAAGAAGATGGTGTCGTCGCTCGCGACCATCGGCGCCACGGCCCCGTTCGTCGGGCTGCTCGGCACCGTCGTCGGCATCATCACCGCGTTCCAGGGCATCGCCGCGACCGGGTCGGGCGGCATCGGCGCGGTGTCGGCCGGTATCGCCGAGGCGCTGGTCGAGACCGCGCTCGGGCTGCTCGTCGCCATCCCGGCGGTGTGGTTCTACAACTACCTGACGGGCCGCATCGAGTACTTCAACGTCGAGATGGACAACTCGTCGTCCGAGCTCGTGGACTACTTCATCAAGAAGACCGCGTAGTTCGGGCTCGGGCGGAGGAGAACGCCACATGTCAATGGATGTTGGCGGCGCAAAAGGCGGATTGAAAGCGGACATCAACGTGACGCCCCTCGTGGACGTCATGCTGGTGCTGCTGATCATCATGATGCTGGTCGCGCCGATGCTGCAGAAGGGCGTGGATGTCCGGCTGCCCCAGGCCACGAACTCGGCCGACAAGCCGGAGACCCAGGACCAGACCGTGATCGCGATCGCCGCCGACAGGAGGCTGTACCTCAACGCGGTGCCGATCCGCGAGGACGACCTGCGGCAGAAGGTCACGGAAGTCCTGGAAACGAAGAAGGAGAAGATCGTCCTCATCAAGGCCGACGTGGACGCCCCGTACTCGTCGGTCATGGCGGCCATGGACCGCCTGCGTGAGGCTCAGATCGAGAACGTCGGGCTCGTCACCGAGCGGAAGGTGCGGGCCGGCGAGTCGGGAGGCAGGTAACCATGGCACACGGACACCAGCACCTCGGTGCGGACACCGTCGTCAAGGGTGAGGTCCCGCACGCCAGTGCGGACATGAACGTCACCCCCCTGATCGACGTGCTGCTCGTGCTGCTGATCATCTTCATGGCCGCCCTGCCGCTGACGCAGAAGGGGATCGACATCAACCTGCCGCTCGAGACCAACGCGCCGCAGCAGGTCGATACCGCCGTCCTCAACCAGATCGTGGTCGAGTACACGGCCGACCGCCGGATCTCGGTCAACCAGCAGCCCGTGCCGATGGGCGAGCTGGAGAGCCGGCTGCGGAACATCTTCGAGCAGCGCAAGGACAAGACGATGTTCATCGTCGGGGCCCCGACGCTCCGCTACGGCGACATCGTCGAGGTGATCGACGCGGCCAAGGGCGCGGGCGTCGAGAAGGTCGGGATCGTCACCGAGGGCATGCGCCAGGCGGCTGGCGTCGTCACCGGCGGCGACTAGGCGAAGCCCGTTCGGGTTCATCGGAGCGGCAGCGGTGCCCGCGCGGGCACCGCTGCCGCTCTTCTTGTGTACGGGCTTCGCAGTCCACGAAGTCGCGAAGTCGCGAAGTCCCGAAGTCGCGAGGCCCTCGTCGTCGGAGTCCCGAGGTCAGGAAGTCAGGAAGTGGCGGAGCCGAGATGAGGGCGAGGTCGTCAGGCGAGGAGGCGGATGGCCTCGAAGTCGTCCGGTCCGACATTGTAGGCCTGCCCGAAGCCCGCCACGTAGCGGCCGCGACCGAACTCCAGGCGATACAGGTTGAAGTCGCCGAGGTCGAGCGTCATGGCCGCCGAGGGCAGGCGCTCCTCGAAGAGCTGCCTGGCCGCGTCGAACTCGCCGGTCCCGCGGGCGAGCGCGGCGACCGTCGCCTGTACCGAGAGACGCGGCACCTGCAGGGGATCGGCGTCCTCCGTATCGGGCTCGTGGAAGAGCACGGCGACGTGCGCCCCTGGGTGCAGCGCGCGCGAGTGCTTCGCCAGGGCTGAGGCCTGCACCAGGACGGCCCGGAAGTCCGGCGACGGCGCGAACGGAAGCAGGCTGGCAGCGGGCTCGCCGTCGATGACGGCGGCCAGGCACAGCACCCTCCTCGCGGTCAGCATCCCGCGGATTCCCCGCAGCACCCCATCCTCCATCGTCCCCCTCCCGTCCGTTCCACCATCGTAGCAGTTCGTGCCGCGGCGACATCGGGCGGACCTTCGACGACAAGCAGGAGAGGCTGAAGGGGACGTCCTGTGCGCTTCTGCGGTGAACCGTCCGTACAAGGCAAGGGCCGCACGACCTGAAAATCGTGCGGCCCCAGGAAACGTCGCGACTGCGAAGCCTAGTCGCCGGTTCCGCCCGCCTTGCGCTTGCGAAGCTCCATCGCCTTCTCGTAGATGGCGTTGGCTTCCTTCAGCAGCGCCTGCTGGCGGCCGGGGTCCTTCTCGACCAGGGCCTGCGAGCGGAGCAGGAGGTTCTTGGCCGTCAGAGCGTCCGGGTACTCGGCGTTGAGCGAGAGCGCCTTGTTGGCGGCGTCGAGGCCGAGCTTGATGTAGTTCATCTTCTCGGCGTCCTTCAGGCGGAAGTCGCGGTAGGCCTTCTCCCAGTAGTACATCGAGATGGTGTAGAACGCCTCGGGGTTGGTCGGCTCGTTCTGCGCGCGCTCGTTGAGCGAGGCCATCGTCTTGTCGAACTCGCCCTGGCGGTTGTAGTACGCCGCGAGCTGCATGTAGACGCTCGAGTCGTTCGGGCGCGCGGCCTTCGCGTCGAGCAGCACCTTCTCGGCCAGCTCGTACTCGCCCGCGTCCTCGTACATCTTCGACAGCATGTTGTAGTTCGCGGTGTCGGTCGGGTCGAGGCGGATCATCTCCTGCAGCAGCGGCTCGGCCTGCGCCGGGTCGTTCACCTTGTCGGGGCCGTAAGCCGCGACCAGGTACTGCAGCGACCGGGTCTTGATGGTCTTGTCGGTCTCGACCTCGGCTGAGATCTTGTAGTTCTCGATCGCCTTCTCGAGGTACGCGTCGTTCTCGGCCTCGCCCTTGCGGCTCGGCTTGTACATGTTGTCGTAGCTGTTCCCGAGGAAGAAGTACGCGGGAGAGAGCGTGGGGTTCGTCTTTGCGAGGTCCGCGAACTTGACGACTTCCTCGTACTTCTGCGCCGCGCGCCGGTAGTCCTGCTGCTGGTAGAGGACGTTGGCTTCCTTGAACGCCTTGCGGGCGCTGAGCATGTTGTACTGGCTGCAGCCCGCCACGCTCAGGCCGGCGACGACCAGGGCGACAGCCATGGCCGCCCTCGTGAACCGCCTCTGCATTGCTTCCCCCTTGCCCCCGCACCGCGGGAGCGCGGTCTTCCACGGTCTCAGGACGATGATCGCGAAGAGAGGTTACTCGTCTGTGACGCGCACGGGGACCCAGGGAACGGGTCCGTACAGTCGCGCCAGTATAGTGAACCGAAATTTGCCAAGTCAAGTTCGGGGGCGCCAGGGGGCGTGCCCGCCTTGACCCCCCCCGGAGGCGACCTCTATGATCGCGTGTGGGGACGCCTCCCTCAAGCTATTAGACACCGCCCATTGTGATCCGTTTCGAGGACCTGCTGGAAAAAGTCCGGAAGTACAACCCGGACGCCGACGTCGAGCTGCTCAGGCGGGCCTACGTCTTCTCCGCCCTGGAGCACCGCGGACAGGTCCGCCACTCGGGCGAGCCCTACCTCGTCCATCCCCTCGAGGTCGCCACCATCCTCGCCGACCTCAAGATGGACCCGGTCACCATCGCGGCCGGCCTCCTCCACGACGTGGTCGAGGACACCCTCACCACGACCGAGCGCCTCGAGGCGGTCTTCGGCGCCGAGGTTGCCCACATCGTCGAGGGGGTGACCAAGATCAGCGCCATCACCTTCTCGTCGAGCGAGGAGCGGCAGGCGGAGAACTTCCGCAAGATGCTGCTGGCCATGGTCGACGACATCCGGGTCATCCTGGTCAAGCTCGCCGATCGCCTGCACAACATGCGCACGCTGCTGTTCCTCCCCGAGGACCGCCGCCTGCACATCGCCCAGGAGACGCTCGACATCTACGCCCCGATCGCGAACCGGCTGGGCATGTCGAAGCTGAAGAACGAGCTGGAGGAGCTGGCGTTCCGGCATCTCGAGCCCGAGGCGTACGACGCGCTGAGAGACCGGGTCGAGAAGCGGCGGAAGGCGAGCGAGGGCGTCGTCGAGGAGCTGCGGCGGACGATCGTGGCCAAGCTCGAGGAGGCCCAGGTTCCCGTGGTCGAGGTGTCGGGCCGCACCAAGCGGCTCTACAGCATCCACCTGAAGCTCCGCCGCCAGAAGATCGACCTCGACCGCGTGTACGACTTCGTCGCGCTCCGCGTGGTGACCCGCAGCGTCAAGGACTGCTACGCCGCCCTCGGGATCATCCACCAGACCTGGTCCCCCGTGCCCGGCCGCATCAAGGACTTCATCGCGATGCCGAGGCCCAACGGCTACCAGTCGCTCCACACCTCGGTCATCAGCGACAACGGGTTCCCCTTCGAGGTGCAGATCCGGACCGAGGAGATGCACCTCCACGCCGAACAGGGGATTGCCGCCCACTGGAAGTACAAGGAGGGGCGGGTGGGCGCGGCGAGCGACGAGCCGTACTTCGTCTGGCTCCGCCAGCTGCTCGAGTGGCAGCAGGAGGTGCGGGATCCGCAGGAGTTCATCCAGAACCTGAAGATCGACCTCTACCCCGAGGAGGTCTACACCTTCACGCCGAAGGGGCAGGTGAAGCCGCTGCCGCGCGGCGCGACGCCGGTCGACTTCGCGTACTCCATCCACACCGACGTCGGCAACCAGTGCGTCGGCGCCCGGGTCAACGGCCGGATGGTCCCGCTCCGCACGCCGCTCAAGAACGGCGACATCGTCGAGATCGTCACGCAGGCGAAGCACAGGCCCAGCCGCGACTGGCTGAACTTCGCCGTCACCAACCGCGCCCGGAACAAGATCAAGCACTACCTGGAGGGCGAGGAGAAGGCCCGCGCCGTCGAGCTGGGCCGGCGCGTGCTCGAGAAAGAGGTGCGCCGCTTCGACCTGAACGCCAAGGCGCTGCTCGACGAGGCGGCACTCGAGAAGGCCGCGGCGGCCTCGGGCGTCCAGAAGGTCGACGACATGCTCGCCGCCGTCGGGTTCGGACGCCTGCAGGCCCGGCAGGTTCTCGACAAGCTGGTGCCCGCCGAGCAGCTGCAGGAGCCCTCGCCCTCCACCGGCGTGGTGTCGGCCGTCCGCCGCGCGCTCTCGAGGGGCGGCGACCGCATCAAGGTCCGGGGCGCTGACGACGTCCTGGTGGTCCGCGCGCGGTGCTGCAACCCGATCCAGGGCGAGAAGATCGTCGGCTACATCACGCGCGGCAAGGGAGTGTCGGTGCACTCGGCGGCCTGCCCCAACGTCGCGAACCTGCTCTACGCCTCCGACCGCCGGATCGACGTCGAGTGGGACCTGGGCGGCGAGCCGGGCCGGTACGGCGTCGACCTGAAGCTCACGGTCGAAGACCGGAAGGGACTGCTGGCCGAGATCAGCGCGAAGATCGCCGACATCAACACCAACATCATCAGCGTCGAGGCGCGCAGCGAGGACGGCCGTCTCGACCACATCGCGATGACTGTCGAGATCCACGACGTCAAGCACCTGCAGAAGGTGCTCAAGTCGCTGCGCCGGGTGAACGGGGTGCTGGACGTGGAGCGCGCCGCCGGCTGACGCCGGGGGCCGGAGCAGGAAGGGAATTTTCGGGTTCAGTTCGCCCCGAGGTAGACGATCGCCTCGATCTCCACCCGGACATCACGCGGCAAGCGCGAGACCTGGACCGCCGCGCGCGCGGGCGCGGGCGAGCCGAAGAAACCGGCGTACACCTGGTTCATCCCCTCGAAGTCGTTCAGGTCGGCGAGGTACACGGTCGTCTTGACCACGCCCGCGAAGGTGGCCCCGGCCGCCTTCAGGATCTCCCCCATGTTCTCGAGCACCCGGCGAGTCTGAGCCGAGACGTCGCCCGCCACCACCGCCCCGCTCGATGGGTCGAGGGGAATCTGGCCAGAGACGAACAGGAAGTCGCCGGCCCTGACGGCCTGGGAGTACGGCCCGATGGCCGCCGGGGCGAGAGCGGTCGAGACGGCCTGCGCCACGGCTAGGCCGCCTTGATCACCTTGCCCGAGCGGAGGCAGCGCGTGCAGACGCGCAGCCGCTTCACGCCGCCGTTCACCGACGCGCGCACCGTCTGGAGGTTCGGCTCGAACCGCCGGGAGGTCACGTTGTGCGCGTGGCTGATGTTGCGCCCGACGACCGGGCCCTTGCCGCAAATCTCACACCGCTTCGCCATGGCTACCCGCCCGAGAAGGAGTCGACAGGTTGGGGTTCCACCCGGAACACGAAACCATGAGTATACCACGCCCCAGCCAGGTTTCCGCTGCCCGGCACCGGTCGCCCGATCAGGGAACGATGAGGCTCGGGCCGGCGCCGGCAGGGCCAGCCTGAAGTCCGGCCGTCCGCGCTTCGCGCTCCGCCTCGCGCGACACTCGCCGGACGGCCTCGAGCAGGCTGGCCGGGCCCGCCGAGCCCTGGCGCCCGGCGGCCCGGGCGGCCGCCTCGACGCGCCGAAGCACGACGGCGGCGTCGCGCTCCAGCGTCCGCGACGAGTCGATGCCGGCCTCGGCCAACACCCGCCTGATGTCGGCTCCCAGCCGCTGCCCGACGAGCGAGCCGGCGCGGTGCTCGTAGATGAGCCCCTTGCCCGCCGTCTCGTAGGTGGCCGCCAGCGCGGCGGCCGCCTCGGCCACGTCGGCGTCCGTGGGAGTGAGGAACGGGTCGGCGAACGCCAGCACGGGTTGCAGGACCAGCCAGCAGAGCTGCTGCTGCCGCTCGTCGAGCCCCTCCAGCATCGCGGCCATCGAGGCGGTGTCGCGCTCGTGCTGCCGGCGGACGGAAGCGGGCGGATGGGCACGGGAAGAGGCGAGGAACGGGCAATCCGGGGGGCAGGCAATCTCGGTCAGGCGCTTGGTCCCGCAGCACACGGGGCAGATCCGAGCCCCCTTGGCGGGGCAGAAGCGGCGCGGCGCGCGCTCGCGGCACAGAGGACATGACGACATGGCGTCAGCTTCGCATACGCCGGGGTGCCGGGCAAGGCAGGAAGGCAAACTTGCCACACCGGAGGGTCAGACTTGTTGCAGAGAGAGGACAGGCTGAACGCGGCCGGCGACTTGGAAGCCGTCTTGCGACCGGCGGCGTCTAAAAAGGCGACGGGGTCGAAGCCGAAGCGTCAGCGGACCGGCAGAGGACGGTAATTAGCTGAACCGTCAGCCTTTCGCGGTCCGCCGGATGGGATGAGCTGTTCGCGAGCGTGTGAAGACGCTACACGCCCTTCCGGGAGTCGCTGTAAGGTTTTCGGCAAACCGGCGGCGTGGGCGGAGATAAATCGAGAAAACGACGATCTGCACGATATGGCCGTGGATTTGCATGGTGCGTCGTGCTACTATGTGCCCTCCTGCGAAGGCAGGGCCGACGCGGAAGGAGCGTCAGCGCCATGGAAGCGACCAAGAAGAAGAAGAGAGTTGAAGCCGGCAAGGCGCGGTATGAAGAGCTGAAGGAGATGCTGGAGGAGCGCCGCCGTCAGATCCTCAGCCAGGTCCATGAGAAGATCCGCGACGTCCGGACCGAGAACGTGTCCGGCAAGGTCAATACGGTCCTGGATCCCGGCGAGAGTTCCGAGGCCGGGATTCAAGAGGACATCGAGTTCGCCCTCATCCAGATGAAGGCCGAGACGCTGCACAAGATCAACGAGGCGCTTCAGCGGCTCGAGGAGGGCGCGTACGGCAACTGCTTCGAGTGCGGCGAGGAGATCTCCCGCCAGCGCCTGCGGGCGCTGCCGTTCGCGGTCCGGTGCATCGAGTGCGAGGAGGCGCGCGAAACGGCGCAGAAGCGCGAGCGCATGATGTCGCAGAGGAGCGCGAACTCGGCGCTCTTCTTCGACATGTCGAGCTGACGATCGCCGTCAACCGGGCGGGCCTTCCGGCCCGCCCGTCCCGACCGCCTTCCTCCCGATATTCTCCAACCCGTATCCCAAACGAGAGCGTGGCATGAGCGAGGATCCCGAAACCCCGATATTCGACGAGGCCGGGGGGGAGCGGGCCCTCTCGATTCCCCCGGAACTGCCGGTTCTGCCGCTGCGGGACACCGTCCTCTTTCCGAATTCGTTCATGCCGCTGGCTGTCGCCCGCGAGAGCTCGATTCGCCTCATCGACGAAGCGATCAGCGGCGGCAAGCTGATTGCCGTCTTCACGCAGCGCGACGCCAGCGTCGAGGAGCCGGGGCAGGACGACCTGCACCGCATCGGCACCGCGACGCACGTCCACAAGATGTTCAAGCTGCCCGACGGCAGCCTGCGGCTGATCGTGCAGGGGCTCGCGCGGCTCCGGATGGTCAAGCTCGTCTCGCTCAAGCCCTACCTGCGCGCCGAGGTGTCGGCCGCCGGCGAGGACCTGCGCGAGGAGGACCGGCTCGAGATCGACGCCCTCCAGCGGAACATCAAGACGAACTTCCAGCAGGTCGTCTCGCTGTCCCCGCTGCTCTCCGACGACCTCCAGACGCTGGCCATCAACATCACCGACCCGGGCAAGCTCGCCGACTTCATCGCCTCGAGTCTGACCACCATCGCCACCTCGGCCAAGCAGGAGGTGCTCGAGACGCTAGACGTCCGCGCGCGCATGGACCTGCTCAACCGGATCCTGATCAAGGAGCTCGAGGTGCTCGAGCTGGGGTCGAAGATCCAGTCGCAGGTGCAGTCGGAGGTGGGCAAGAACCAGCGCGACTACTTCCTCCGCGAGCAGCTCAAGGCGATCCAGAAGGAGCTGGGCGAGG
>Ga0116148_1002890_pt1 | contig 16459 bp, 14 predicted proteins | sample AD_UKC055_MetaG_FD_89786 | JGI IMG/M metagenome (GOLD analysis project Ga0116148, IMG submission 89786) | Active sludge microbial communities of municipal wastewater-treating anaerobic digesters from USA - AD_UKC055_MetaG | ecosystem: Engineered > Bioreactor > Anaerobic > Digestate | place: USA... | reverse complement strand
CTGGTAATCAATAGACGCTCAATCCCTGAAACGCTTTACCCTATAATTCTGCTCCTTGTAACGGCTTCATGAACGGTGGATTGAGTTCGACCTTTCAGGTCGTCTCAATCCATAAGCATTATTTATAATTTTAACACTTCATTATAATCGTACAATCTATGATTTATCTTTTATACAAAAGCAAGTAGATTTGAGTTCAAGATTATCTCAAATATTATATTCTTTAGGTTTTCAATTATTCAGTGGTATTATCAGTGTAATAACAATTCAATTTTTTATTGAAGCAGGAATTTGTTGATGCAAGATGTTTAATGATGGGATCAAAGTTTATTTCCCCAATTTATTTTAAGGGAGTGGAGCCTCTCAATCAGTGCTTGGGGAATGAGAGAATAAACAATGATGAGCACGGTGAAGCTGTTTCTATCATACCGGGCTCATTAAGAGTAGAAAGATGACAAGCAGGAAGTAGCCTGTTGGATTTGTGACTTTGTCTTTAGCCAGTCATAACGCTTACAAAGCATAAGAACACTATGGAAATAAGAGATAAATCCTACTTAGGTATGCAATTTCGTCTCAGGATTCTCGAGAAGAGTGCCACCGAGTTTCAGAGCTTATTTGAAAGTATCATGGAAGCAGCTTTCCCGAACTTTCGTAAGATCCGGCCATACGGCAGTAAGGGCGATAAGGGCAATGATGGGTACAGACCAGACGAGGGAATATACTACCAAGTTTATGCTCCCCTAAATCCTATTGAGAAGGAATCCGAGGCCGCTCGAAAACTAAAGAGGGACTTCGATAAACTGATGACCAATTGGGACAAAATATCCAAGATCAAGAAATTCTATTTTGTGTTCAATGACAAGTGGGTTGGATCGAATATTGAGATTGAGGCGTCATTAGCCGAACTGAAGGCCGACAATCCTGAAATTGATTTTCAGTCGTTTCTGGCCAAGGATTTAGAAGGTGTTTTCTTCTCTCTGGAACCTGACGTCATTCAGTCTTTGGGATTCGATATCGATTCACGCAACGCGCTTCGTCTTTCCAGAGAAAACCTGGAGAAGTTGGAAGAAAACCTGGACAAAGGAAATGCCAGATTCGTTTTGGAATCACTGGACAATATAAAAGATATCATATTAGATCTGAACGATGAGGACCTCTTCAAAGAATGGGAAGTCCTGGAATGTAGATCACTGCAACGACTTGAAAGAACAAGAGAAGCGATAAAGAAGTACGAAAGCCTCTGTACGAGGTATCCTACCGATCCTCGCCCGTTCCTCCATTTGGCGGAAGTATATCTGAATTTTGGGGATTATGACAGGAACGCAGATTTTTTAAGGAAAGCCGAGGAAATCAACAACGATTTTTGGCTCCTCAAACTGCAGAGGCTGCTCAGGGATCAACGCCTCGAAAACAAGTTCGATATCACAAGCATTGATGAAGAAAAGATCCCAACTGAACCCAGGATTAGGTCGAACTTTTTCCGAATGTATGCAGTGCTGGCATTGCAAGGTAAGGATCTGCAGAGAGCGGAAAGTTTCATTGAACGAGCTATACAGCTAAACCCAGATAGGTTTGATAACTACTTGGTTAAGCTGGCAGTTTCGTTGAATCACATCATTTCGAAATACAGCGGGGAGGAATCTAATACAGAATGTTTAGAAGAACAACTGTCAGCCTTTAGTGCTATGCAAGAAGAAGTGGCTCGGTTCGGATCATTGAGTGCAAGGAATCAGGTTCTTCTAAATGCAGATAAGATGAAAGTATATTATGTGCAAGAGAATATATTGGCCCTACAAACACTGGCAAAAGAAACTTTCCATTTTCTTTTGCAGTGTTATTTCGATCTGACAATAGACAGAATCCTTGCCAACCTTCTTATGTTTGTTCAACCCCCAGAGGATGAATTCACCAAGCTTTTAATCTACCTCAGCAACATCGAAATAGCAATTTCTGATCAATTAGCGAAAGCTCTGGTGTTCCAGTTCATTATGAGAAACACACTTTTTACCGATGGGAGAAGATTCATTGAACAACACAAAAAATCAGAATTCACGCGTTTCATTAAAGACATTGAGCGCCGAGAGGAAAAGGACGTTTGGCACTTCCTGAAAGATGACCTTGATTTTGCAATTGCCTTGGCCAGTATTACAAAAGATTTTCCTGAGCTTCGCAGAACTATAATCAAGAACTTGCCGGACGATGTGAAAGCCCAAAAAGAGAAACTCAAACTACTCCTCAATTATGATGAAAGCAATTGGGATGAGGCATTCCAGATACTGCGAACGCTCGATCTCTCGAACCTGCATTATTTCGAATCCAAAGTAATCTTGGAAATAGCTGAAAAAAAGGAAGCCTGGGATTTCGTCATTATCGTACTGGAGAAGCTCCTTCTGCACAAAGAGTCTGCACAGGTTACTTTACAGATGAAGCTGAAGCTATTCGAGGCAAACCTGAAGCTTAAGGGCTTACGGGAAGCTATTGAAATCGGTGAGGCTATATTATCCAATATTGAAGAGCTTAGGCTATTAGACGAAATAAGCAAAGAAGTGCTGCTGGCACAAACGATTCAAGCGAGAATTGATCGAGGTGAGTTCCCCGAAGCATTAGCTCTCATGCTCGCGTACCCGGACATTCCAAAAACGCCTGAATTCAAGATGGGATTGGAGACAGAAGTCTATCTAAAGAATCGACAGGCTGAAAACGCCATTGCGTCGATCTTGGCTGGCGTCAAAATGCTGAAGACGCCGATACCGGAGCATTACGCTAAGCTTTTTATGTATCTGATCGAAATCGACAGTATGACCCCTCTTTCTCTCTTCTCGGAGCCGACATTCAGACCGGAGTCTTTCGTCAAGTTCAAGGGAGAAGAGAGATGGTACTACGTTGGGGACGGGGACCAGCTAGACGCAATTAAGATCCCCCCTACAGATAACAGATTTGCTCAGTTCTCTGACAAGGTGGTCGGAGATACGATCCTATTTGAATTTAAATACCGCGCGAAACAAGAAGAACACATCATTGAGATCATCCTCCCGATCGATAAATACATCTTTTGGCAGACTAAGTATTGTTTTAACCAGCTCGTCGCTCAAGGGAATTTGGAGGGTGTCGAGATGATTGAGGTCCCAAAGAAGGGGGACACGATTGACCCTGTGAATATCATTGCCCTGCTGGAGGATGAAAGGAAGGGCAGAGGCGAATTCTTTAATCTTTACTGCAACAAAACGGTACCTTTGGCGTTCCTAGCCATGAGTGAGGGTGGTCTGACAAACGCAATCGGGCTTATTCAAAATGAAGAGAGAGGGTTCATACGATGTAGTTCCGGAGAAATAAGTGAGTTCGACCAGCAGAAGGAGGTCGCAAAAAGAATCATTGCAGGCGAAGCTTTTTATATCGATGGCACCTCTGCCTTAATCTTGTCCGAATTTGGTCTATTGCTGGAGATCCATCAGCACTTACCAAATCTTAGAGTACCGCAGTCCGTCATAGCCATGCTCTTAAAATACAAAGAGAAATTTCTCTACATTCCTGGGCAGAAAGGATATCTGCAGTATGTCAAGGGAAACGTGCGTATGGCCCCGGCGAGACCAGATCGGGAAGAGTCACTGCGGAAGAAATTTGAAGATACAGTGAGATTACTGGAATCCAAACCCGAGCGTATGGGTGTAATCTCATCTGCAAATAAGGCAGGCTGCTTTTCCGAGCAACGAGTCCCAGCAGAATTATGTGATGCCTGTGTCATGGCTCAAAAGCATGGTACGCTAGTTCTCACCGAAGATTTTCTCTACCTCCAGGCAAATAACATCGAGACGGAAAAAGGCGTGCCTCAGTATTGCTCGACTATCGCCCTGCTGAAGGCACTGTACGAACAAGGCAAGGTATCATTCGAAACGTATCTGGAATTTTTCCATTATCTTTCCAGCTACCGATTCTGGTTTCTGCACATCATCATTGACGATATTCAAAAAGCAGTATTCGGAGACAGTCACATCGCCAGCGTACAGCCTAGAAGGATTCAGTGGTTCAACTTTCCGCTTACACTATCGGAGGCCTACGGCGTGCCGTTTGCTATGTCGTTCAATACAATGGCAATATTCTTGTTGCGGATTGTGGTTGATGACACGGTTATTCCGGAGTTAGCGGAAAGTATCTTTGCTGAGATTCTCAGTGTCTTTCCTACTGATAAAGACAAAAGGACTCTGGGGAGGCTTTTCTTGTCGTTCTGCAAGAGAGAAATCAATAAAATGCAGAAGGAAATATTTATCGGGAATATGGCTCAAAGGAAAATCGAGAAACTTTCCAAGTTCACAGAGTTCTATAAAGACATCAAAAGGCTGTGGACTCCACTAAAAACCCAAGGTTGAAACTCCACTTTCACCAATAGCTGATTGGGTAGAATGTACATTGAAGAACTCTATCTAATCGACAGCAAGGAAATGGTGCCATAGACGATAGTTAACGACCTAGGCTGACGATCATAAAGTTCAAATAAAAAAGAGAGGCCGGGCTTAAACCCTCTTTTTTTATTTTCAAATATATTTTGTGATTGTTGATAATGTCATAGATCTTTGCATTTCCCTTATCATTGATTCCTTCGATTGAACCATCTATTTTATTATTTGAAATATATCATTGAGCTTTAGGCAAGGTCATCATCCTGCAGTCCTAGCCATTTTATCTTGATCACAGACTTATAGAATGATTTCCCGTCTATACCTATCCAGACCCTGCCCCATACTCTCCACATACCTTGATCCTGCCATGGAAAGGGTAATCTGCCCCGGTAAATTTGGATAACCTTTCCTTGGAGAGAAACCGTTATAGAACACACTAGTTGTCCTTTAAAGAGCACTAATCACTGATTATATAATCAACCCGAAATCATCTCCTGTTTTCTAACATTATTGACATCATAATTATTAAGTGTGAAATTAAGCTCAAAGCTTATGGGCACACCCTTCGCGGGTGATTCAAAGAACAGAACGTTATGAATAACCAATATGATTTCGGAGAGATAGAAAGAGAGTAACAGATGCCACGAGGTGTTTACCCACGATGGAACACCAAACATACCACAGCAGAGTTCCAGAGTATCACTACAGCTGACCTGAAAAAGCTCAATAAGGACTTATCACCAGATTGGCTTTCTCTGTGCCAGAATAACGATGGGACATGGACAGATAACTTTTCGTTCGGAGGCCCCAAGAATCATACCCACCTTACTTACTCATACATTGATAAACAAGGGATGCTGCGGAATGTAACCCGTTTCGTTAAGTTAACCTGGTCTATACCCTTCCTTGGAGGAAAACGTGTGTGGTTTATTTGTCCCTGTGGTAGGCGCGTGGGGAGACTTTTTATCTATCAGGAGCATGTTGGGTGTCATAAATGCTTTAATCTGGCCTATCCGTCACAGAACAATGATTCCTTGGGGATTATAGAGGAGAAGATAAGGCGGGTAGAAACTAAGATGATTGATAGGTTTACGCAACCCAAAGGCATTCGCAGTGAAACATATCGGCGGTTACAAGATGAGCTTATGTATTTATCGATGCAAAGGGACAAGTTAGTTGCAGAAAAGTTAAATGCTGTCAGTTTGTTCTGACCCTTAGCCCATGTAGTTGTTCCTTCCCTCCATTTTATCAAACAACATGGCTATTCTCTGTTCTCTATGTAGTATGCCGCATGTCGTCATAGCTTATAATATGATGACTATGAGTACAGAGATGTTCATGATCCCTCATGCCCCCCTTCTATGATTCCCTCAGTTGTACTTTGTTCGTTAATTTCGTAATTTTCGTTACCGTGTTCAGTGTGAGGCTGGGGATGAGCAAGGGTGTACATAGTGGTAGATCGAGCAGAGTTATTCTTTATGACATAAGGCATTACTTTACCCCTTACAGTCAGACCCTGCAGTATATCTTTTATCCTCATAGAAGAAATATTTCGTTGGAATAGGTTGCTAATGTCAGTCTGGCTGAGATCTTTATCCTTTAGTTCATCCATAATCTTATCAGCTTCTGGATCAATTTCTCGTCCCTTGAAGATAAGCTTGGCTGATTCTTCACAGTACTCCCAGAAGGCAATGGCAGCATGTAGGTGTTGAGATTGAATAACATCCATCCCATCCAATAGTGCATAGATCATCGATAGACGTATTACCTGTGCCTCAGCCCGATTGATGACTGCACCTATAAGACCTTCATGGTCCTGACTCAGATCTTTGTATACTTCACTCCACAGTTTTTCAGCATCCTTGCTCCGTTCTATCCTAGAAAATCCTTTCGCATCATTGATCCGTTGCATGATCTCATTGTGGAGTGCTAAGACTTCATCATCGGGCATGGGAGTTGGTATAGGTATGAGGCCGCACCGTTTAGAAAAGACCCACAGGAATCGGTTCGCAAAACCATTCAAAGTTTCACTGATATTTAATTTCTTCTGAAGTTCAATGTTGGTGATATGGGCTACGATACCAATGTGAGCATCAGTGGCTTTAATCCTGTTGCTCTTTGTAAGAGGCTCGATATTGCCATCATCCCAAGCCTGCCGGAGGATTGGGGAAAGTGTATTACCCTCCCTCTTGGCGCTGGATAGAGCTGCACCAAGCTCTTCCTCCAACACATAAAGCCGTTTATCAGTAACGCCCGGATTAGTTATCACCCAGCTGCCTTGGTTTGTTTGCCTATCAATTGAATATTCCATGATCTGATCTCGTACTGCGTATACCAATCCTTCCCCGGTAGAAAGTGGCCCTGGACTTGTCTTTGCAAGTACCTCATCAGCAACTGGTGCAAATAAACGATCAATAGGTTTCGCACTGGTTCCCTTTCTTGACTTTGAGCTCTCTCCGACTACAACAACAAAGATCCGAGGATAGTGTTTTGTATCACCTACCATGAGAACCGGCCTTGGTCCTACCTCCACTCCAAATCGGGTAAGGAATGTTGCTAGAACCGCAGCAGGATCTGCCTCACTGTTCCTTGTAGCGAGATTGACAACTTTGCCAGCCAGACCATGGAGTGCATTTTGATCAAGTGCTAGTGATTTAGGAGACGAATAAAACGAATTTGACGAGAAAACTCCCTTATTATGCATTTTCACAGCCCACCTCCTCGTGAAGTGATTTCATCTTGCTGGTGGATTGAAGTCGTAATAAATGGGTATCAATCCTGTTTAACCTTATTTCATAATCCCCAACCCTTGGACCGAGGAGGGGAGTGTCTTTCCCATGCGATGATGGTCGCTTTATAGGCTGGATGCGGCTAATCATTGCTTATCCTCCACAGATTCAAGAAGGGCGTGGATATCCTGAATTCTCCAAGCTGTTGTACGCTCAGTGAGCTTGACCGGTTTTGGAAACTTCCCATCCTTCACGCCTTGCCACCAAGTTGATTTTGAAATCGGAAAAAGTTTGAGAACATCGGGAAGTCTTAAATAACCGATAGAATCCATTTCCATAGAATCACCTCCTAAGTTGTTTGTTAACCTCAAGGGGTGACTTTGACCGGATGTATGGTCAATTTAGTGGAGGTGTCATGTAACTTCTAGATTATACAAGAGATAAAAAATAAAAGCCAGTGGTCAAATTGACCGTGAACGTGACCTCACTACTGGCTTTCTTTTGAGTATAGTTTAAAACGTGTTCTATACCCATTAACTTTTGAACATGGGTCGAATGGGTCTTCCTTGATATTAGGGAATATCTTTTTTAGGTAATCTCGTATTTGAGATATCCGTTTTTTTAAGTTGTGTCGTTCATCATGTGAGAGGCTACCTGTTTGCAGCATACCGTTGTTGTTAGCAAGTTCTTTCAGCAGGCTCCACTTCAAGGAAGGTCCTCTTCCACGTCCCGATAATCCTATCTCACAATATTCTTTATTGTATACTTGTCCCCCGGCATGTATTTCCATCATATAATCATTCACTATTTTCATTTCCACATCCGCCCAAGATGTTACATTTTCACAGTAAAAACCGATGCATGGGGCATTGGCTGGGCAGTTTTGGCGAAGAGGATTGAGTGGAATTTTCTGGCTTAATGGTGAATCATCTTTGTGTGATCGAAATTCATCATTTACTGGAAATCCTACTTCTATAGCCCATGCAATCACTTCGGAAGGCCTGAGATGTTCATTCATCCTCGCGGTTACGCTATTATCAAGATATTTTAAATCATTAGCTGATAAAGCTCGTCTGATCAGATCCTCATCAATGCTAAGGTAAACTGCGGCTTCATGAACCGTCCAATAAGACTGTTTTTTCGCACGATCATAGTCTAACTTCATCAGGTTATTTCACCCCTCTGCTCTTCATTTAAAAACCACGACCAAGGCATTAGAAATTGTGCCCTCTTGATCTTGGCAGCTAATACGGATCAAGGCCATAGAGGGTGATATCTATACCTCAGCTCTCTTGAATGGAATCACCTTTGCTCCTGCCTTCAGACCGTCTAGATAATCAGCCCATTGTTGCATCATCTTTCTACGCTCTAACAGATGCGCTGTCCGATTATATGCTCGCCCATTTGGATCTCTTACCGCATGCGCCAGCTGGTGCTCAATGAAATCAGGTCGGACTTGCAGCACCTCATCGAGTATTGTGCGCGCCATTGCTCGGAAGCCATGTCCGGTCATCTCCTCGGATGTGTATCCCATACGTCGTAAGGCTGCATTGATAGCATTGTTGCTCATTGGGCGGACTAGTGAACGATGGCAGGGAAAAACATACCTTCCTGATCCGGTCAATGGTTGCAAGTCCCTCAGTATTTTAACTGCCTGTTCGGCCAAAGGGACAATATGCGGTTGATTCATTTTCATCTTCTCTGCAGGTATATTCCACTGAGCATTGTCGAAGTCTATCTCTGACCACTCCATTTGTCGTAACTCGCCGGGCCGGACAAAGAGCAATGATGCCAACTTCAGGGCGCACTTGACGGTCATACTGCCGTCATAACCATCGATGGCGCGCAATAACGCTGCTACCTTTGTGGGTTCCGTCAAGGCTGCATGATGTTTTTCTTGTACTGGGGGCAATGCTCCGCGCAAATCTGCCGTACAGTCACGCTCAGTCCTACCAGTGGCAACAGCATAACGCAGAACCTGCCCGCATATCATTCTTATTCTATGCGCAGATTCTAGCGCACCCCTTCCTTCCACACGTCTCAATAAGGTTAATAGATCAGGGGCCTTGACTTCCGAGATAGGTTTGCTTCCCAACCATGGGAAAACATCACGTTTCAATCGGCTAGTTACCGTTTCAGTATGGCGAGGGGTCCAAGTTCCAGTAAACTTGTTAAGCCATTCACGGGCCACGACTTCAAATGTGTTCTCTGTAATTACCGTCTGTCTTATCTGGGCTTCTTTCAGGGCCCTCCGTTCGGCTCCAGGGTCATACCCATTGGCGAGCATATTGCGGGCCTTTCTGAGTTTAGTTCGGGCCTCCTGAAGGGAAACATCTGGGTATGTTCCAAGAGCAAGGAGCTTTTCCTTGCCACCGAACCGATACTTGAACCTCCATCGCTTACCCCCTGTAGATGCAATCAAGAGGAAAAGCCCTTCACTGTCCGACAGCTTATAATCTTTCTCTTTTGGTTTTGCCGTCCTGACCTGAATGTCTGTTAACGCCATAAGACACCCCCAGTTTTGAATATACCCCCATGATACCAGCAAGTACCCCCAACGCTTTTAATATACCCCCAAGCATACCCCCAAATATTGTGGATGCTATCATATCAAAGTGGTTTATATTGGACAATGGAAAAAGAAAAGACCCCTGGTTTTATAGGATCTTTAGGTCCTGCTTGGATTATACCGGATTCAAGATTGGCGGAGGGAGTGGGAGTCGAACCCACTCCTTTGAAGAGTGTGTCAATGTAGTTTCAATAAGTTAAACTCCAAAAAACCTGTTGGCAAAGTGTTGGCAAATCCTGAAGAAACAAGATTTGAGTGAAGATAGCCAAGGAGCATTCAGGTTCATGGTTATGGTTCTCAGCATGGAACCATTGCCATCATTGCGACCTTCCTTCTTAAGTGTCTGGCCAAATTGTAGCGAAGCATTATTATTCTATTCAATTGCAGATCTATTTGAGGGGGATTGTGATCATGGAGCAAAAAGGATGGGTTTGGTTTATGTCAATGTGCTTTGGATTGTTAATTGGGCTATACACTGCCTTTGTAGCCATGTGTCTTTGGAACTGGTTTGTTGTGCCCATGATGAATTTAAGCGTTATTGGTTTTTTCCACATGCTTGGCATTGTTTGGTTGATCGGCCTTTTTGCTCAAGAGAGCAACCAAGATGATTACAAATGGAGGCTGCTCTATGCGGTTCTTGAACTATGTGTTCCGAGTGATAGACGCGATGAACTTTCAGAGACGCTTCATGAACAGAAGGATAACATCTGGGGTTATGTGATAAGCACAGCATTCGGTAAGCTAATAGGCAACACAACAACGCTTGCTTTAGGTTTTGGCCTTCATATTCTCATAGTCTAATCAAGCTATGGTTTCACATGAAAGGAGACGTCCTTGCAGGTATTAGGATGGATAATTCTAATAATAGGTCTGATCTCGTTTGCATTTGTATGGCCACCTATTCTTATAGTCTACTTGATATTAGGAGGGGCATGGATCATATATAATTTCCGATAGCAATGCCTGCACAATGATACTCCGTTGCTTTCATCCACATCCCGCACTTGGTAAATCTGAAAACAGAGGATCTTGTGATGGAACCTATGCAGATCATCCTGCCATCTCAAGGCATGAGCTATGATGCATAATCCTCGGTTTCTGCTGGCCCATCAAACCGAATAGTCTTTTGCGTAATCAACAGATTGACCTTTAGTCGTGAGGAGCATCGATTTATTGAAGAAATCAACACTCCGGGTCAACCAGAAGGGATGGCACGTGATCTTTGCCTTTATATGAAAAATTAGCTGTGCAATTGATCACCATAGAAGGGTCCTCCTAGTCAAGGGTGTGAGGGTAATTTTCTGATGATAAAATATTGGATTCGTTTTCATGTTGACGTTTAATTTATTCAAGGAATATAATTTTCATAATTGATTTTGATTGTTGTTGGGGGTGATAATGATCAGTCGAAAATATCAATATTGGATTGGAACTCTGATTTCTTTACTATGTAGCTGCGCAACAGTTTCTGAAAAAGCGATTCCAGTTGAAGCGCCAGTAGTAAAGTCACAACAAATAGAAGCTCAGAAAGAATCTCAAATCCCCACTGTTAAAAGATATAAAAGTAAGATAGCCATAGCCCGGTTCACCAACGAGACCAATTATGGACGTTCATTAATGTTAGACCAAGACTTGGATCGCATAGGAAAGCAAGCTTCTGACATGTTGGCAAGCAGGTTAATAAAATCAGATAAGTTTTTAGTATTTGAAAGGACCGATTTAACAAAGATCCAGAATGAACAACAAATAACAGGGGACTCTAACCTTATTGGAGTAGACACTCTGATTGTTGGATCAGTTACTGAGTTTGGTAGATCGATAGGTGGACAGACGGGTTTTCTTAGTTCAACCAAAGTTCAAACTGCACGTGCAAAGGTTGATATTAGGTTAGTTGATGTACGGACTGGACATGCATTCTATTCCACAGTGGGAGCAGGTGAAGCCAATACTGAATCTGGCGAAATCGCTGGTTACGGTAGTAAAGCTTCTTATGATGCCACATTGAATGACAGGGCTATAGCTGCGGCAATTTCAGACGTGATCGATAAATTGGTATCTACTCTAGAAGATCGTCCCTGGCGAACGGTTGTTATTGAGATCGAGGGCAAAAATATTTTCATAGGTGGGGGATCGAAGCAGGGAATTAAAAAAGGGGATGAGCTTCAAGTGATGGAACAAGGCCAAAAGGTTAAAAACAAGCAAACAGGCTTTGACATTACTTTACCCTCGAAGAAGATTGCTTCAATACGAGTTTTATCATTCTTCGGTGATAATGAAGTGAACGAAGGTTCTATATGCGAAATAATTTCAGGAGCCATTGATAAATCATCCTTGAATCGAGTTTTTGTGGAAGAGGTAGAAAAATGAAAATCAAACACTTATGCATTGGTGCCATACTTGTATGTATTTTTAGTTGTGCTATGCCAGCAACTACAGTCAAGACGGTAGATACACGCCCAAGTATTTCTATTACCGGAGCGCCGCTGGATTCTATACTATATGTAGATGGCATAAGTATGGGAAATGCTATCCAGTATAATGGACACCCAAATATCCTAATCATCGAACCTGGCACACATAAAATATTAATTAAAGATGGTAATGATGTGATTTACCAACAGACTATTTTTGTAGAGAGTGAGTTAAAAAATATTATTTTAAAATAGGTTGCTTATATGAATAAGGTATATATTTTTTTGATTGTGATAATCACTATCTTTCTATCTGGCTGTGTTACAAAACGATATGCATGGAATAATTATGATGACACCCTATACCAATATTATAAAAATCCAAATGAAGCAGAAGTGTTCATAGAAAAATTAGATGCAATCATTAAGAATGGAGAAGTAAGTGGGACTGTGCCGCCTGGAATATATGCTGAGTATGGATATACATTTTATGAAAGAGGCCAGTATTCAGATGCAATTATTTATTTCCAGAAAGAATATGATAAATGGCCAGAATCAAGGTCATTCATGATAAAAATGATATCTAATGCTAAGAACCAAAACAAAATTAAAGATCAAAAGACATCTGATACTATACCAACTCAATAAAGAGGTTAGAATGCAGGTTCTGAAAAAATTTATTATTTTATTATCTATTATGATGACAGCTAGTTGTGCTGTACAAAAAGATTATTCGAAATTTAGAGCAGCTAATTTACGATCTATCCTGATAGTACCTGTTGTAAACAGAAGTGTAGATGTGACGGCACCTGAATATTTTCTCTCAACAATATCGATACCAGTAGCAGAACAAGGCTACTATGTCTTTCCAGTGAATCTTGTAAAAAGAGTTCTTGAAGATGATGGGTTATCAGATGCTGACTTAGTACACAGTGCTCCTACTTCAAAGCTTTGTGACTTATTCGGTGCTGATGCTGTACTCTACGTAAGTATAGAAAGATGGGATGCTCAATACATGATTGTAACAACACAAGTAACCGTAGATTTAATATATACGATTAAGGATGGTAAAACAGGTGACACTCTATGGGAAGATCATCAAACTATGGTCTATTCGCCTCAGAGTAATCAAAACAGCGGTAGTCCAATGGCTACTTTAATAGTAATGGCTGTGCAAGCAGCTATAACAAAAGCTGACCCCAATTATTTACCATTAGCCCAACAAGCCAACGCCAAGGCATTTACATATCCAGGTCATGGTATACCACCAGGACCTTATGCAACTCCTATTGCAACTCCTAATACAACTCCTAATACAACACCCACACAGTAATGGGGGTTATCAATGATGGTTAAATATAATGCACCATAGCTGGTGGTCTGATCCACAAGGATGATTATCGTAGTGTCGAAGCCAAGATCATCAGTTTACTGTCATCCAGAAACCATTATGATATCTCAGTTATGTTCGATCAGTATAACTATGTCTTCTAGTAATTATGACCAGAGCAAAAGTTACAAGTAGTATTAACAACGGGTCTAATGAAGTGGCTTGCTGATCTGTATATATCATGCAGCCTCCACCCCCGCCACCACCGCTACTATTCCCCGATCCAGGAGTCATGTCTTCTGCAGCTATTAACGCTTCATAAGCATTTACTCTTCCGCCTGTAACTACTTTGCCATTTAAAGAACTCAACTTATCAACAGAATCGAGGATTGCCTCTTTCACTTGTAGATGATTCAGATTCGGGTATTGAGACCAAACAAGACCTACTATTCCAGATACAATAGGGGCAGCCATTGATGTACCATCCATAAAACTGTATTCTTTACCAGTATAGGTGAAGGTTACAAAAGATGTGACCCGAATATCATCTACAGCAATCCAATGATTATAATTAGTTACATCAGGACAGTAGACACCAAATCGAATATACATCTGGGTAACATTTGAAAAGCCAAAGTTATCAAGCGGTATCATAAGTTCTGTTCTTGTTACCCAGCTAGAACCATATTGATAGCTTAATATAATCCAACTATCTTCATCATTGGGGTTTGTTGTTGCTTCTACAAATATTATTGCGCCATAGGGAATATTCCACCTTGCATCGAATATTAGTTTATTCCCCCACTTTTCCGTTAGGTTTATTGGGACATTCAATTGTATAGATGAAGCGATATCTTCAAATGAAACATAATTATCATAAAAGTAGAAAGTGGCCTCATTGGTTCCATATATTTGGTTGTATGCTATAGTCCATAGACCTGTACCTGTTGTTATCCATTTTGTTGCACCCGTTTCAAAGCTTTCACTAAAGATCGTTTCTTGTGAGGGAATTGTCGAATATATATTTGTACCAGGAGCAGCTACATCAACAGATCTTAAACCATAATTAGAGAAACCAGTAAGATTATCATTATTATCTGTTGCTGCAACTGAAATAATATTGGGAAGATTGTAGCTGGCTGGATAGGCAGGCATACTGTCATTATCGTCTCCAAGACAATCGTCTCCGCCATTCCCGGCGGCAACAACAACAAGTATGCCTGATTTATTCAATAGAGATATTTCATCATAAAGTGTTTGAGAATAAACATTGTTTCCCCAACTGCAGTTGATGACCTTTGCGCCATTCATATGAGCATATTCAAAAGCTTCAAGAGCTGCATAAGTATTGATCCCACCGGAAGATGTAGTTACTCTAAGCGGCATGATCTTAATATTTTCGCAGATCCCTGATATTCCCAATCCATTATTTATCGATGCTGCAATAATTCCAGAAACATGGGTCCCATGATTATAGTCCCCAACTACCATCCAGGAAGGAAAGTCATCCATAAAATTGTAGCCAATGAAATCATCGATATAACCATTGCCATCATCATCAAATCCATCAAGGCCATTAAACTCAGGATCATTAATCCAAATATTATCTATTAGGTCGGGATGATCGAATGCACATCCAGAGTCAATTACAGCAACAATAACTTCGTTCTGTCCTGAATAAATATCCCATGCTTCACTTATTTTGATATCTGCACCAGTAACACCCTCAAATCCATTTATTTCTTGGCCTTGATTGTACAATGCCCATTGATAGTTAAAAGAAGAATCGTTCGGTATTGAGTTTAATTTGTTGACATAATTAGGTTCAGCATAGTCGATTAATTTGTTATTTTTCAATATGTTCAATGCATCAATTACTGTTATATCCTTTGGTAAAGACCAAAGCTCAACTCTAATTGTCTTGATCTCCTTTTTCATTGTTGCTCTTACAAGCGCCCTAGTATTCTCTTTTTGTTTTTCACATACACCATCTTTGAATTTAACTAGAATCTCTCCTTCAATATACTGGTCATCATTCCCAGCATAACATGGTGTAGAAAGCATTATAAGTGTAAGAACCATAGTTAAAGAAAGAACTCTATAGATACTCATTTAATCTCTCCTCAATAACTATACGCCCAGTATTTGTAAGGCGATGGTTGTTCAGATAATTACATCTTTACATTGAAACCAAGTCGCAGAAAGAAACCCTTCATCTCGTTATCACCAAGATCAAATCCGTACCATTCAGCACTTCCCTTGGATATATCGAACTGATATCCCGCTCCAAACCCAAGGTTCATTGTAGGGGAAATTGGATAGGCAACATTTCCTGCAATAAGACCGATTAGCCCATCATCTATATCTATTGTGTCTTTTAGAGTATCAGCGCCATCTGTGACTGTGCCATCGACATCTGAACTCACGAAAACATACCTCAATCCACCCTCAAATGATATATCAGCTGTACCCCCTTCAAATGGCCTTAAAAGCACAGAAGCACCCAGCGGAAATGTCATTGCAGATCCCTCTACTTTACCTGCAATTCCTAAGTCATAATCAATCTCGATATCCTCATTTGCTTCCCAAGATCCTATGCCTCCAGCAAGTGCAATACCAAAGTTGGGTTGACTCCAAATTACATATTGAACCTCAATTCCTATCGCACTATCCCAATTATCATCATCGCCAGGAATTATGTAGTATGGGGTAAATTTCAATTCATTACCCGCCGCAAAACAAACTGCCGAAGAAACAAGTATCCCCAAGACAAACAAACAGAAAATCCTCTTCATGAGAAAATCCTCCCATAGATTTATTCAAAGATGAATTTATAATCTGTTGGTGAGCTAATAAAGAACTTGTACCATTTATATATTATAACACTGCTGTCCAAAATAACTCTGAAACCTAATCTGGGACAAGATAAATCAACACGTTAGGGATGCACAAGTCGATATGTCATGACCTGGTTGTCCTGCTGCCGATATTGCACACCTGCTGTCCAAGACCGGGAAGCGGCAAGG
>Ga0116148_1002878_pt1 | contig 16493 bp, 19 predicted proteins | sample AD_UKC055_MetaG_FD_89786 | JGI IMG/M metagenome (GOLD analysis project Ga0116148, IMG submission 89786) | Active sludge microbial communities of municipal wastewater-treating anaerobic digesters from USA - AD_UKC055_MetaG | ecosystem: Engineered > Bioreactor > Anaerobic > Digestate | place: USA... | reverse complement strand
TTTTTTTGGCAATCTTTTGGCCTTTCTTCCAAGGCTCATTACTATGTAGTAGTTTTCCCATTTGCTTACAATCATATGTGTTTTGTCTCTTTCATAGCTCTCCCATCTCACTAACTGCCCTTTACTGTTTACTGTGTTGGTCATTGTTTTATCCCCTTTCTTATGGTATTATTTTGTTAGATATTATTGAAACTTTTGTTTCACATTTCAGGCCTGCGTCAACAGGTCTGATTTGCATTTTAGCCCTTCGTTACTCTGTTTTACTCTTTCCCTCCTTCCCTTTTTCCGGTTTTACCGTGAGCACCTTTCGCTGTCGCTTGCCTCTTGACACCCTCTGCTTCACTAAGACCAGGTCTACCTGCCCCGTGTATTCCGTTTCACCCTCCGTTTTGCTCTCCCTGTTTCCTGCCCCGTGATTATATATTAACATATCTTTCCAAGTTTGTCAAGTTTACATTAAAACAATACACTCTAAAAACACAGTATTTATAGGGTAATAAGCTATCTAAAAAATAAATTAAATAATGCTTTTTATTTTTACATGTTTTTTATTAAATTTTGAACTTGACTTAATTGGAATTAATATGGTATATTATAGAAAATACAAATAAAGGATCTTAATTATGAAAAAGTTAGATGTGGTTATATGCAAGCAACTAAGAGAAGAAGGAAAGACTTACAAGGAGATAGCCGATTATTTCAAGGTAAGTAAACAGGCAGTTTTTGATCTTCTTGATAAAGCCGGCATGCCACGCAAAACAAAATATTCGCAGTATTATGCAGAATGGGAAAATTTATATAAACAGGGTATTTCCACTAATAGAATAGCTGAAAAATATGGTTGCCCCGATGAAACAGTCAGATTACATTTAAGTAAAAAACTTATAATAGAACCGGGTAAAATTGTAAGGGAAAGAGGTAAAAAGCCGGCCTCTGAAATTACGTTTCCCATATCCACAGAAGGGAAAGAGTGATATTATGCCAAAAAAGAAAGACTCACCGGGTAAGTTAATAGACGATAGATTTAATACTCTGGAAGATAAAATTGATAAACTGGACATAAAAGTTGATCAAATAGATAAACGCCTCAATAGAGTAGAATTTGAGATAATAGATATTAAGGTAACACAGGGACAGATGTTATCTACTCTTAAAGAAATATCAGAACAGCAGAAAATTATGTCAACACAGGTGGTAAATCTGGTTACTACTGTCGAAGGAATAAGACAAGAAGTCACTGCCATAGGTGAACGTGTAAGACAGCATGAAGATAAACTGGAAAGTCTCACGTAATAGGTGCTATTATTGGATTAAGTCAGTGAAGAGATAATAAAAGTGGTATAAATGGTTGAACTTCCCCCCGGTAAAAGGTGGAAGCTCTCTGCAAACCAATTATAACACTTTTTTGAGAAAAACGTCAATATATTTTTCAAAAGGAGTGTTTTTATGAGCATTATCAACGGTTTCATTCCATTACCTAACTGGTATATAACCAGAGGATTCACCTTAAAACTAACTCACCGGGAAAGGGTTTTGTACTTCACAATAGGAGTCGAAATTTTCAGGTTTCCAGAGTCCAGGGAAACAATGTCAAAAGAGATGACAACCAGAGGTTTGCAGGCCATAACTGGTATAAATCATTCTCATGTTGCAAAAATATTAAATAAGTTTCAGAGGATGGGAATAATAGCTGTCCAGAAGTCTTTTATAAAAGGTCTGAGTAGTATAGTGACTGTAATATCCCTTGATAAATTAGGTGCCAAAATAGCCACTGATAACAAAAAATTAGTAGCTGAAAAAGCCACTGAAGTTAAAAAATCAGGTGCTAAAAAAGCCACATATCCAAAAAATCTAATTTCAAAAAAAGATCTCAAAAAAGACGATTCTGATTCTCTTTTAAAGATAACTCAGGAAGAAAAAATCCTACAAGAAAATTCACAGGAACCTTCTCTTGATAGTTTATCTGATACGAAAAGTTTTCTTATCAGCTCTGAAATAAGCAATTCGAATAACTTTGCTATTAATTTACTATGTCCCCCGGCTGCCGGTGCCACAGGTAAAGGTGAATTTTCTTCCTTGGGTTCTGTCCTGCCGGCTGTAATGACAGCTCCATCGCCTGGGCCCATAGTACAGGCTCTAGATACTTCAAAGGTAACAGCTCCTTCTGACAATGCTCTCACAGAAGGGAAAAAACTGCTCCAGGAAAAAGGCTTTACTGCTTCACAGATACAGGCAATTACTCAGAGAATTACTGACAGCATGAAAAGACATACTCCTAAAAGACCGGATTTATATTTCCTGACTGCTGTTAAGAATGAAAAGATAAAAACAACTTTCACCGGCTCACCTGCTCTGGCTACAGGTGCCATGGTACAGGTGCAAAAGAATTCCTTCACTGAGACCGTCAATAGATGGGAAGAAGAAAAGAAGAAGGATAGCCCTGAAGAAACAATAAAAAAACTTATGGCCTTAATGCCAGATGAATTATACCGGGTAATTCTGGATGTAGATAAAAGCCCTGCCGGAAAATTTATATCTCTACCTGAGATAAAGGCATCTCTCTATATAGCAGAATTTAAAAAGAGATTCCCTGAAGTGACTATATAAATTTATCAAAAAGGTTTGTTAATGGAAATAGCTTCTATTTTTGCTTTAAAACGAATGGAAGTTAAAAAGGTATGAGAATACAATTTTAATATTCTGTGAAGAATTTCATAGAGTTTTGCTTCAATTTTTGCTATTCTGGTTTAAAGGGTCGTGAGAGGATAAAAAAATTCATCAGTCATGTATCGGGAATTTTGAAAGAAGATCTGTTTTAAAAACGCTTTCTATTTTGCGTTTTAACGCATTAAAATTAAGTTTTGATATATTCTGTCATTCAGGCATAAGTCATGCTAAAACTGGCCTTTTTGCCCCTATTTTAAACGTTATAATAAAATGCCTTGTTTCAACCTGATATTTTTTATAATATTACTGCTTATGACAGAATTATTTATATTATTTGTAAACTTTAAGGTAATATAATATGCGTTCCCCTCATGAAAAGTAATTTTGCCCATCCCCTCGAAAAAGCCGGTAGAAAATTCATTTATATTTTTAGTATGAAAACGATTAATGTAAAAAACAGCCATTAGGAATTCTCACTATGGGGTATATTTTGAGGGAAACAGGGTAAATGTTACTTAGGAATTTTTTTATCTGAGTGTTTTCGCCCATTCCCGCGAAAAGTACAATAGAATGTTTTCGGTCTAAACAGGGTAAATGTTTCTTAGTGGTTACAGTCAGGAGAATAATCGCCGGTACCATGGCTTTTTTTCTTCTTCCTGCAATCTCTTCTTTAATTCCTCTATTGTAGCAAGATAATTCTTCCCTTCTTCTTCTGCCTGCCCCCTGGCCTGTTCTAATTCCTGCCGGCGGGCCTCCTCCATGCTTTTCTTTAGTTCTTCCAGTTCTGACCGGTGCCGGCTGTCCTGCTCCTTCTGGATGGCCTTCTCCCTGGATAATAGATCTTCTTTTTCTTTCCGCTCCATCTCAATTTGTATAATCAGGTCTTTCTCCTTCTCCTGGTTCTCCTTCTGCATCTTCTCCACATCTGCCGGGCCTGGTAATGATTTATACTGCTCCAGCTCCTGGAGAAGTGTTTCCACTTTAGCCTTTAAAAAGGTGTTCTCCTTCTCCACAGCTCCGAGTTTATAAAGTGACATCTCTTCTATGGGCTTCATGAGTTCAGCCTGTTTTGTGGTGAAGAATTCCTGTATTACTTCTTTTATTTCTTCCTTCGTTACAGGTGGATTGACATGTATTGACATGTCGTTACCTGTATTAACATGGCTTGCCATGTGGCTTGACGTGTCATGACATGTATTTACAGGTATATTAAAAACTCTTTCTAATTCTGACTTTTTGACTGTTATTACCTGCTTGCCATTGTATTGACATGTATTGACATGTAATTTACCCTTCTTAATATACCGGTGAATTGTATTCTGACATTTGCCGGTGAGCTTTGAAGCTTCATTTATTGTTATATATTCCTGCTCCATAATATATCTCCCATAAATAAAAAACCAGTGATAATGTCTTAACACACCTTCACTGGTTCTATTTGTTATTGTGTAAAACTATAAACTAAATAGGTAGTTTTTTTCTTATCCTAAATTTTAAAGGTTTTGATAAGATACTATTTAAAACAAAATTATAGTTCTCATTATAAAACAATAAAACAGTATTCTTTATGTTGTCATCAGCTTTAATAACTTTAAAAGAAGTCAATTCAATTTCTAAGCCATTAAAATTAGCTTCAATAAACCGGTTAGAGTTGTTGCCTACTGACAATAAGTTGTCAAATAAAATTTTACCAGTATGTTTTTTTTGTTGTAATTCCTCTTCAATATCCTGTAAACAATCAGTAGGGGATAGGTAATTTAAAGTCATTACAATATAAGGATAATAATTATTTGTTGACTGTATTATCTTGTAATTCATTCTTATATCCCCTTTCTTAAATAATTGAAGAATATACTTCTTCCATTAAGTTAAAGACCTCATCTATTATAATATCGGCATCTGCCTTCGTTTCAATTAATCTGGTAAAAGATAAATTACCATCTGCATGAAAAAGACCATGCCTATGCTTATTGTAATAACTATAAGATCTTTCTATACCTTTAGTTAATGAGAGATTATTTATTTGTCTACTCCAATTTTCCTTTAATGTAAATTTATCTCCTGTGCCTATTATATCAAAAAAATTAGTAAAACCTTCTTTAGGAATTGTAATATTTTTTAGTAAAAATAGTTTTTTTGTAAAAGCCTCTAATCCTCTCAATACAGGAAAAACAGTTAAACTATAATCATCAAAAGGGATATCATATCTCTTCATTATTAAAGCTGGACTCATTATTTTCTTACCAGTATCTTCTAAAAATGTATATACTGTAGGTAATTTTGCTTCATATTCCTGCTGAATTTCGTCTTTATTAATATCCATTTTTAAAAAATCCGATTGATGCTTTATGACATCATCAAAACTAAAAGATGGGTCAGTTCTTAAATAATCGAGTATTTCATTCATTATTTTTAAAGCTAGTCCTTGAAGTTGTAATGTACCAGTTGCATAATAATTTAATGTTACTGTATCACCATTACACCCTATTATTTTATATGACTCACAAGTTTTTTTGTCTTCTTTTGTAATTTTTGCTGACCAATCCTCTGTTAGATAAGACAGTAAATTTTTTATTATTTCCGAATTGACATTACGAAGAGAGATATTAAGGGCCTTTCTTTCACAATACTTACATTTTTCTTTTATATATTCAGCAAGGTCAAGAGTCATGTCCTGGTTTTTTCCTGAGGGGGTTAATGTGGTGGTTCCATTATTATTAAAATAAACATTAAGTAACAAATCGTTACTGTTAATTTTTATACTATATTTATACCCACCTCTTATTTTTTCTGGAGGAAATATAGTGTAATTAGAGAAATTATTTTTACAATATTTGTCTATTGCTTTTTGGATAAGTGATTGGTCTAGATTTAAACCCTTAAAATCTCCCATTACAATTCCCTTCTTCTAAAATAGTCTTGTTGCTAAATGGGAAGACTTAATTCTATACGTTATCGTAAAATTCCTTCTGCAACTCTCGATTAACATGATAATATCCTCCGTTATGTCAAATCACATAACCATTACATACGCCTTTATCACAAAAAGGGGGGGGGAGGCTCCCCTCTCCCATCCGGCGCATGGTGTCCTGGGCAATCACATAAAAATGAGTTGTTGCCCTGGCTCCTACCGGAAAGAAAAAGAAGATCTTCTCCCCTGGGTGCAGCTACTCATTTAAAAAGAATGGCTTCCTGTCTGTGTTTATCCTATATGTGACGGTCCTTCTGTCCGGATTAACGGACCTTCTGAGAGTGTTAAACTCGACTCTATGTCTGTATTTCTTCACTGTGGAGAATTTAAGGACAGCTCACCTTATGAAAATACCGCATTAAACCGGCTTATACTGCCATTCATTAGAATTGTTATATATCATTACCACAGGATGAACGCCGGGAATAGGGCCTGTAACCGGTCTGGAAGTCCTCTGAGTGCCCTATTTCCACAGTCATGATTTACTGTGAACAAGCCCGGTAATTTTGCATATGGCAGGAGTTCTGCCAGTGTTCATATGGTGCAGAAAATAAAATTGCAGGTTTTTGCAGGTTTTACTATTGAAGAATAAAAAAATCTCAGGTCACGGGGTCGTAGTAGAATATAGACAAAAAACAACGATCTTAAAATATACTTATATTTATATTTAAATCTACAATTCATTGAAAACCCTTTACTGGCATTTAAAATATAAATATTATTATATTTTTATCAATGGTTTTTAGTTAATAATTATTATAAAATAAACCTTCGTTTTTACCTATTCTTTAATTAATCTTTGAATTTCTTTCTATTGATTTTACTGATTTAAATTAAGTTAGTTGTTTTTTGTCCAAATTCTACTCCAACCCCGTCACTCTCTAGATCTGGACACTCAACCTGAGATTTTTTATTTACAGTTTTGCAAATTCATCATAAGTTATAACAGTCCGGCCTTCCGATAAAACTGGTATGTTTAAACTTTCAGGTATATCTAATAGCCTCCTCATTTTCTTTTCATCCTGCAGGTCTGAAATGTCTTCCACTCCTGCCAGTGCTTTTTTAAAAGTTTCTGGAGTCATCACATTATACTCTATCACAGGAAGGCTATCTTCTGTAATTCCAATCAGTTTATTTGTAGCTTTTATCAATTTCACCGGAAAATTGCAGAAGAAACAATATATATCTTCTATTTTTGTAATTTTAATAATCAATTCCATGATAGCTTGGATAAAGAAAAACTGTTTTATCAAGTCGTTTATGTTATATATCATTATGCTTAAACCTTTTATTTCTTCAGGTTCAAAAGGTTTTGCTTTACTCGTAAGACTAAAGGTTAATAAAAAAGAAACTTTCCATAACATAAGCTCCATCTTTAGCCGATATTCATCCATTCGGATACTTTCAGATACTAAAAACTGTAATAACTTTTCATACTGTTTATATATCTCAATATTCCGGCTCCCCTGAAGAGTATTTACTATTCTTTTTAACTCAGTAAATGGAATCGGATTATTCTTTTCTCCTTCGAGTAAATCAGTAAAATAGTGTTTCATTATAAGCTTTCCCATCTCTTCACCGGAAAGCTTCCCCTTTGTCATGTTCATTAAATCAATATTCTTCATCTTCTTTTCCTCCTACCTTACAGGGTTCTACTACTGGCATCAGTAATGCCTTCAGTGTTTTTTCATCATAGAGAGTCGATACTTCCTGTATATCCTTTAGAGCCTCCCGGATCTTCTCTTCCATAACAGGTGTTTTCTCTATCATAGGTAAAATATCTGCCCGATTTATAAGATTGTAACCGTCAATCAGATGGTTTACATATTGAAATAGGTCATCAGGAAAAGCCGTCAATGTCTGTAAAATTTCATGTACCTGAGTATATTTAGCAATCAATGTCTTTACTGCTTCGTAGAAGAAGAATTGACTTATGCTACTCTTTAAATCATTAACAATCATTTTCATAATATTTATATCTTCATCCTCTATAGGTATTCTATCCCGGCTCTGAATAGTAAAAGCAATCTTCCATAACGCTATCTCTATAGTAAAAGCGAAAGTCATCTGCATAATAGATATATCTGTAAGATACTTCCATAGCTCCCTGTATTCTCTATAAGTCTTAATATTAAACCCTCCTGTCAGTTTATCTATTAACATATTTTGCTCAGATATTTCTAATATATGTTCCTGTGGTTTCCTGCCTTCTGCTATATCCCTGTCATTCAGTCCTGATATAATACCTGTAATACAATCCTTTATCATAAGTTTCCCGATTTCATCCCCTGTAAACTTGGTCATAGTGCTAAAATTTAACTTTTTCATCTGGTCGCCCTCCTATTATAGATTTTATTGAGTCTATCTTCTTTTCTACGATTAAAATTTCATAAGCCTTCAGTAAATTTGCAAGGACATAGTTTTCCTTAACAGCCTGGTCTTTTGTAATATCCCCGGCCCTTACTCGGTTCAATAAATCAGAAAATTCTCTTAAAATGTCCTGACTGTCCGATTTTAGCCTGCTTTTGGTGCTTTTCAGGTCAATATATTCTTCTTTCAGTTCAGATAAATACTTCAGGTAATAGTCAAGAAGTTCTTTTGTGGAGAGGTCTGTTATGTCTCTACTGGCAAGCTCTTTATCAAGTTTCTTAAAAATGTCACCCAGTTTTTCAATCCGGGCCTCACGTAGCATATAGTAATTATGATAAAGTTCTTCCAGATATTCAGCCTTACGCTTTACTATCTCTTCTTTTAATTCTTCGTTCCACTCACCACAGGCAGATCTTCCTATATTTAACTCCTGCTCAATTTGCCGGTATGATAGGCCCTTGGCCCTGAGTTCTATAAATTTCAGCTTCTTTTCAGTCTTACCCAGTTCCGGGTCTTCCGGCATCTTCTTTATAATAGCCGTGTCCTGTTTCTTTTTCTTCTGCTTACTCTTCTTTTTCTCTGTCTTGCTTTTATCCATTATCTTCTTCACCTGACCTTTCAAGTGCTTTCACTGTGATTCTGGTTATTCTTCTTACTATTTTTTCTCTCGTTTTTGGCTCCGTTTTCCCCAGTTCTTCAAGAAGGACTTTTCTAAAAGTTTTAGCTTCTCTCATATGTTCTGCTTCCATTTCTTCTTTATTAGTAATTACTCTGCCGAAAAGCTTCATAGAAAGAAGGTAATTAAAATGTCTCAATGTATCTGCTATTCTCTTAAGAAATATACAGTTTATGTCCTTCGTTTCTATCATTTTTGCAGTGTCCTTTAAAGCATTTTGCATATGTTCTGCTGTTTGTCTTGTCATAATATAGCACCTCCATTAATATTTATATTCCAGTTCTTCATCATCATCTTTCCCGTCGATCTCGTAATATTCTTCTTCAATTCGTCTCTTTATTTGCCTCACTCGTTCTTTTTGCTCTTTCTGCTTCCGATAATGAATAAATTCCATCATTGCTATCCTGTTACGTTCTTCCAGAGTCATAATTGATCACTCCTTCTATTTTTCTGCCCATGAATTACAGATATTTCCTTCTACTTCAACGGGTACAGATTTTATGTAATACTGCCCGGCCTCTTTCATAGCATCTTCAAGAATTTTCTTCATTTCTTCTGCTTTCTCTTCAGGTGCTTCCAGTATGATTTCATCGTGTACTATGTGCACTATTTTTGCTTTCCCTGCTATCCTTGGCCTGAGTAAAACCATAGCTTTCTTCAAAATATCTGCCCCGGTGCCTTGGTCGGGTGAATTCAGTCTGTCAGTCAGTTTATATTCTTCCAATCGTGAGAACTTTCTGAACCTGCTCCCTATGGTATATGTAATATACTCCTGTCTTGACTGGGTTAATTCGTGCCATCTCTTTACCCCTTTGTATAGTTCAAAGAATTTAGTCCTGAAATTTACTGCTTCCTTGGAAGTAATTTCTATCCCATAATCTGATTTTGCTACTTTTCTGAAGGTTTCTGCTCCTGCTCCATAGAGAAGACCGAAATTTACGGCCTTGGCTAATTGCCTGTCATTTTTCGTTACTTCTTCCGGTGCCTTGCCCGTCACAAAACTTGCTGTAAGTGTATGAAGGTCTTTACCTCGGGAATAGGCATCTATCATAACAGGGTCTTTTGAAAGTTCTGCACCGATTCTGAGTTCAATCTGTGAGTAATCAGCTATTATAAATTTATGCCCCGGCTCCGGCCTGAAACAACTTCTTATTTCCTTTTTCCTTGGAACCTGTTGCAAATTTGGTTTCTGACAGGTGAACCTTCCGGTCTCTGTTCCAATCTGGTTATAATCTGCATGAATTCTGCCGGTTTTTCTATGGGTTTTCTCAGGAATATCAACAAAGTTATCTTTAAAAAATTTATATTTCTCTTTATAATCAATCAGTTTTGTAAATAATGGGTGTCCTATGGCCTTCAAATATTCCTTGTCAGTGCTTTCAAGCTTCTTCCCGGTTTTCTTCTGCAATAGAGGTAATAACTGCTTTGGAGAACGTAAATTTATATCCCCCAGCTCTTCCCTGGCTTCCTGTTCTGCCTGTTCGATTTCAGCTATCAGGGTTTCTTTCTGACTGTTCACTGCTTCTTTATCCAGAAAGAATCCATTTAATTCTATATCTGCCACTGAATAAATACAGTCAAATTCAAGTCTTGCCGTTTCTGCCAGATTATTTTCTGCAAGTTTTTTTCTTAATATATCCCTGAGTTTAAGCAATATTTTTGCATCTTTACAGGCATATTGTAATTGTTCTGCTGTCAGTTCCCCTTCCCAGTTACTGGTCTGTTGCTCTTTTGATAAGTCTATATTTAAATATTTCTTTGCAATAGCTTTTAAAGAAAATCCTCCACCGGCTATTCTTCTGCCCCCTGAAAGAAGGTATGAAGCTATCATGGTATCAAAAAGGTTCCCCTTCACTTCAAGACCTGCCTGCTGTAGCATCTTCAGATCAAATTTTGCATTTTGAAAAATCTTCAGTGCCGGCCCTGTAAGAAGTGCTTGTAATGGTGTTAGATCTTCCTCATGTAATTCTCTCATATCTACTATCATAACTGGATGGTCTTTTGTAGCTATCTGAATTAAGCAAATTTTATGCAGTAATGGGTCAAGTCCTGTGGTTTCTGTATCGATTCCTAGGGCCTCTGCTGTCAATCTCTTCTGACATTCCACCTGTAACAGCTCTGTATCTGCAATCAAAATATAGTCCTGCAGTGCCTTTTGCATATATAAAGCCACTACTTGAATAACAGGGTCAAATATCACTAGGAATCTCCTCTTCAGAAAAATAACAGAATATAAGGTTTTGAGTCTTTCCACCTGCTCCCGGAATTCTTCCATAACATTTTCCCCTTTTTGGGCCCTCTGCCATAAATTATTTATCTCATTTTCTTTTTCAAAAATTTTTTTACGAAATTCTTTTTTATTTACTCTTACAAAATCAAAATTTTTGACATCCTCAAACTGGCTTGCTATATGGCTTAATGCCTCCTCTAAAATTTTTTCATAATTTTGTAAATTTTTATTTTTTTCTTCCATAATTTCTGAAAAAAGATCTTGTATATTTACGTCTGTATGTGTTACTTCTGCCGGTGGTATAAGGCTTTTACTCATTAATTTTAACATTGTTTTTAGTCCTTTCATTTTGCTTGGTCGGGTTACAGTTTAAGAGTAACCCGACTTATAAAACTCTTATTGTAAGCCCCTGTTTTAATTGTTATATGGGTCGGGATAACTTTTTCTATATATTTATATATTATTTATTATTATTATTATATTAACAGTATAAGTTACCACTTTAACCCGACCTTTATGTTAATAAATGAGTGTTTATAATACATTTAAAGGTCGGGTTACTTGTCGGGTTTAGGTCGTGTTAATAGTGTTACTTTTTTTTTTGAAGGAATATACCATAATATTCTTATCCTTCTTAATCTGGCAGTCGAATTTTGTCTGTATCCCTTTCCATAAATGCCTTAATTTAGCTGTTAAAGATAGCACATTGCTATAATGGAACTTTATCCTATGCCCCTCTGCCAGTGAAGATAGTTTAAAAAATAAGTCTTTTCCTGAAAGAAATTCCCCTTCAATGGTTTCTTCATCTTCTATGTAAATCTGTAAGAGCTCATATAAAGGATCTTCATCCAGTGAAAAGTCATATTGTTCCTGCTGTAGCTTCCTGAAAATATCTTTTACCTTTTCTTCCCCTGCAATCTTACAGGCAAATGAATAGAAATCTGCCATCCTGAATTTAGTTTTAAAGGTCTGTTTCTGCCCCTGCTGTAATTGCCTGAGTATTATCTGAAGTTTAGAGATAATTTCATTCCATAGTAAATCCCGGTGCTCTTCCAGTTCTTCCAGCAAATCATTTTCAGGAATGAAATTATCTTCCAGGGGTTTCACCGATAAAATAAGCAGTCGATCTGCAATGTCATCACGTCTGAACTTTGGAGTCCTGGCAGTGAGCCCTATAAAACATGAAGGTTTCATAGAGAGGTAAACAAAATTTTCTCTCATTTGTCTCTCTTCAAATTGTTCCCCTGTTGCCATCTTAGCAAGAAAATCATTCATCCATTTAATCCGGCTATCGGCATTATCTATGGCAAGGAAACTTTTATGTAAGCTTGCCACTTTAATATCTCGCTCATTATCGGATGTCACGGATGATAAATTCCAGTCATCTCCAAAAAGAAGTTTGCCCATAATTCTTAGAGAAAAGCTCTTGCCGCTTCCTTTCACACCATACATAAGTAACAGGGGTTTTGTCGGAAAAATACTTTCAAAGAATATAGCCATGAAAAAGAGGTCAAACAATACTTGTTGTTCTTCTACAGTCAGACCGGTTTCATCTGTATCAAAATTAATCCTGTCCAGGATCATTTCTTCAAATTTGCCGGAATTTTCAGAAAAGGGGAGTGTTATCTGAATAGGGCTCCCCTGGCATCTCTGAAACATAATCCCATCGGTGCCATTATCAACTATATCCATGGTACTGGTAGTAATCTTCAGGATCTGGTTTTGCTCATTTCTCAGGTCAACGTAAAGGATAAATTTTTTCCTGTCGTAATAACAAAACTTCTTAATATCAACCAGCTTGCCCACCAGTAAACAGTGTTTCTGAAGTCGTTTTGTAATAATCCTTGCAATCATTTCATTCTCGGCAAGTCCTATACAGTGAAGGAAAATAGAATAATCGGGGTCTTTCCGGTAAATTTGATATGTCAACTTCCGGTTTTTATCAAAGTAATAACAGGTATTATTGTTATCTTTGATAAAACTTCCATTATCTTCCAGAAAATTACATACTTCTCTAAAGCAGGTCTCATTTTTATCAACTTCTTTCTTCTTCTTTGCTTGCCGGGTTTTATATATAGTTTCCCTCAATTCTTGCAATATTTTAAAATACTCTTTACCTTTTGACGGTTCTGATGTAACAGCAGGTATTTCCTTTGCTTCTTCTGCTGTTTCTTCTTCCTCTTCATCCAGAAAATACCAGGCTTTATCAGGTATTGAAAATTTAAACAGCTCTTCAAGCTTTTCTTTATATAAGTCGGTGCAATGGGTATGGTGGCAATGTTTTTTTATAGCCCCTGTAAATGAAAGATGAATTAAAAATTCTTTTGCTGTACTTGGTTTTGTGTGTCGATCTGCCCTGGGACATGTGCCAAAATAATTAATTCCTTGGCTAATGGTCTGCCCTCCCTGTGTGAATTCTCCTTTTTCACAGGTAAGATTATAATTAGATATAAGCTGATCTAAAATCTTCTTCTGTCTATAGAATAAATCTGTTGCTTCATCTTCTTCTATAATCTTTATTTCTGCTGTTTCTTCTTCGTGAAAAATACCTGCCCTGTTAATAATCTGTGTGAATATATCTCCCGGGAATTCAGGCAATCCTTTTATAAAAACTTCTGATTTATACCACTGATACATAGTGCCATCTGGATGGATAGAATCGGGGATAACATTTTGACTTCCTGAGCCCGTTCTTAGTTCAATGCCTAAATCGGGTAATTGTTTGGCATTTTTGAACTTTAACCATGCTGGTCTTTTATAATATATGTGCCCTCCTTCCTGCCACTGTAAAACCTTCAAAGGATCTCTTTTTCCTCTAAAAACGACTGCCGTATCCGGTAATTGTAAATCTCCAAGTTTTTCCTTGGCCTTATCCGGATCATCTATATCAATTACCAGGTAATCTTCTAATCTCATACCCAGATTTTGAGTCTTTAACTGCTCCTTCTGCAGTTTCCACAGGCTTTTTATATCTTCTTTCTGCCATCTTGGTAAAATAGGTTTTTTGCTTTCTTTCTCACAGGCCAATATAGAAATATTTAACCTTTTATACATTTTTAGATGTAATTTTCTGCCTGCCTGCTCTGTTAAGGTTTTTTCAGGCAATTTGTTTATAGTGCTGTTGCTCTTTATATTATCTTCGTTATAAATCAATTTACATTCCTCCATTCGTAGTAAAAGCCCTGGCAATTCACCAGGGCTTTATGGAATTACAGATTATACTGGGAATAAATATTATCCAAGGATTCTATCTCTTCATCGGTATATTCTTCTTGTTCATCATCATCATCATCATCTTTTTCTTTTTTCAGTATTTCGATTGTCTTTGTTGTGGTTTCTATTGATACTTTTCCATAGCCGTCAAAAGCCACTTTAGATCTCAGACTCCCTTCATAGTTTTCCTGTTCAATCTGGACATATACAAGCCTGTTAATTATCTTATCAGGGTCAATCTCTAATATTTTTGTGTCCTTCTTTGCCATCCCTAAAGCTATGGCAAAAAGTTTTGGTCTTTTACAGTTAAAGGATAACTGGTCAAATATAGTTCTACCTTTTAACTCACCTTCTACAATCTTTAACTTCAGCTTTAGCATATCTGCCCCGGATTTTGATTCTGTCTCTGTTGCTTCCTTAACCTGGCATAAATATTTACCCTTTGGAATCGTGCTCCCATTACTGGAATTTGTTGCTATTTCTTCATACTTCATAATAAATAAATCCTCCTTATATTTTATTAAAAACTTTAATCGTTGAAATTAGCTCGCTGGCATCTGCTTTGCTCTCAGGTGCCGGGCCTGTATATCCCAGTGCTCTTAAATACTGTAATTGCTTTTCTGTAGGTAATTCCTTGGCCATATAAGCTTTAACGGCTTTTTTGGCCTGAATATTTTTGTAATACCGCTTCTCCTCTTCAGGTAGTTTTTCCCAGTCAATCAAATACGAGACAAATTTAAAAGCCTCTGATAAATAGGCAAAAATTGTATCTGAAATATAATGTTTGTCTCTGTCTTTTCTGGCTTTTTCATAGACCTCTGTAACTACCAGGTCTGGATCTGTTATGCCTTTGCGAATAATCCATAGAAAATTATTTGCCACTGTTGACCGCTTTTCCGGTGCGAAATATTCCAGAAATTTCCTCCTGCTGTCCTGTAACATCTCAGGCATCACAAAACACCTCACTTTCTATCTCTATTTGTTTCTGTAATAAAATAACTTCCGTCTGCATGGCATCTTTAAAATGTTCTTCTTCCTCATCTTCTTTTAGTTTCTCTTCATCAGGGAATAAAGATAATGTGTTATTCTTCTTTTGGTGCCATGTTATGATGGGCTCCCCGACATGAAAACGATCCCATATAGCCCATAAATGATACATAGTGGAATTGTTCTTAAATACCTGAAATTTCAATCTGTCCGGTATAATGATAACTTTCTTTAGAGGAAATTTCTGATCTGCCCATATGAGCCCTAAATGATTTTTTCCACCAAGGGCCTGAAGTGTTAACAACATAGCTATCTTATGTCTTGCTATCTTTTTACTATGCTGGATGAATTGCTCTAAAATAAGATAAGGGGGATTCGTGATGATATTATCTACTGTTCCATAAAATTCTTCATCATGCTTCAAGAAGTCTATCCCCCCGGTGCCATATATCCCCTCTGTCCTTATATCATATGAAAGGATCTTCTGTCCTGGGAATTTACTTTCAAGAATTTTTGATATGTGCCCAGCTCCTGCACATGGTTCGAGGATATCCCCTGAAAAGCTTTCATTTTCTAATAGGGCCATTGTGCCCGGTGCCGGTGTTGGATAGTAATCATACTTCCGCCTGTTCTTTGAAAATCCTGTGATGAGATGGGCCTTATTGCTCACTGTTGCTATCCTCCTGAAAATTACCGGTATGTAATATATAGTGTCCATCTACTTCCTGAAGTTGATCTGAGTCAACTACTTCAAATAAATTTCTGTTAAATTTGCAACAATCACAATATAGAATCCCCCGGGTACAGTTTAACCGGCCCTGATTGAATTCAAATGTCATGAGTCTGCCACATTTCGGACAAACTTTAGTTGTTACAGGCTTTATTCCCCTGTATTCTGCTATTACTGGCATCTTTAATAATCACTCCTTTAAAAATTTATATGGACAATTCAATGTGATTTATGGTATAAAATAAGTAGAAAACTTACCTTTCTTTAATTGGCGTTAAAGATAGGTTATATAAATTTTACTACTACTTAACTCAGGTCTCTTCTTTTCAATTAGTAACCTGAGTTAAATTATTTTTGAGGAAATTTTCTAAAACCATATTTACATAATCCTGTAAAGACTGTTTGCAATCGACCGCTAAATGTTTTAAGTTTCCATGAAGCTCATCTTTTATTTTAATATGCCTTAAAGCTTTGTCCTGCTTCATCTTCATTCATAAGCCCTCCTTTCATAAAGTTAATTTTTCTATATATTAACAAAAATAAAAATACATGTCAAGAGTATAAATTTATACTCACAAATTGAATTTTTTCATAAAATTAAATATTTTCCCAATGAAATAGCCTTTTTTCTCATTTATATTATAATAAA
>Ga0116148_1002874_pt1 | contig 16501 bp, 4 predicted proteins | sample AD_UKC055_MetaG_FD_89786 | JGI IMG/M metagenome (GOLD analysis project Ga0116148, IMG submission 89786) | Active sludge microbial communities of municipal wastewater-treating anaerobic digesters from USA - AD_UKC055_MetaG | ecosystem: Engineered > Bioreactor > Anaerobic > Digestate | place: USA... | reverse complement strand
TCCTTGACTGATCCGGAATCGTGTGCCATGCTGTGGCCAAGCGCCTCAGGGACTATCTCCAGGCGCCCGCAAATCCGTAATACGAGACTGACAGAAGCGTGGGGTAGCGTCGGTCACCGGCACAGGGGAATCAAGCCGGCGCCGGTCTCTGCGTTTCTTCGAACCCGTCACGCGTGGGCTGCCCGCGCACGTGCATCCCGCGAGTCGCGTGGGACCCGTACGAACATACGCTCGCTTCGCGAAAGGAGCAGCATGCCATGAACGCAAGAGAGCACACCATCCGGGCTGCGGCTGCTCTGATCCTTTGTCTCTCCTCGGCGCCGGTCGCCGCCCAGGCGACGGCAGCCAAAGAGGGCAAGCTCCAGGCGCCGGCGGGTCTGGTTGCGGACATCGCCAAGGCCATCGAACCCAAACTGCGGGTGATCCCCGACTTGCATGGGTCCTGGGACGGGCATGGTCACCCGGAAAAGAAGGACTCCACAGCCCGGCCCGTGTTTCGGGTCATCGGCGACCTGGCTGAACCGTACACATCACTTACCTACGGGCAGAACAGCACGATCATGCTGCCCACGTGGAAGGTCGCTGGCCAGTCGCCGAACTGCAGTTGGGCCGCCGACAATCCAGTCAAGCGCGTGCAGTTCTCGGGGTCGATCTATGTGCGATTCGGCCTGGGGGACAAGCCCGTGTGGTTCAAGACGTTCGAGGACCTTACCAAGGAGCATGAGTCGAAGCGGAACAACTACGTCCAGGAGGTGCCATTCGTGGTCAGGGGCATCGCGCCTCGCCTGACGAAGACGAACCACACGCGCACCTACGCAACCAAGCTGACGCGGGTATTCCTGACGGGCGCTGAGGGTGCGATGTTGATCCAGACCGTGGAGTCCCCTCGCGTCACCGGCTACGCGAGCGCAAGAGGCCAGGGGCAGGCTGTGGGTGAAAAGGCCACGGGGGTACAAGAGGCTTACTTGAACCTCCACCTGCGCTACGACGGCTTCCGCAGGCCGTTCTACGTTTCGGTCGTCGGCGCGAACAGGCTGGCGCCTTACTGGGCGGACGAGCACGCCATGATCACTTCCGCCGTGGTGGAGAGACTCGCCGACATGGTGCTGCGCGAGATGCTCCGCGCTTCGGGCCAGGAACTCCCTGTCGGCGAGGGGCCGCCCAGGATCGCCCACCAGCCGGACACGCCCTCCGCCAAGCCGAAAGACCCGGACAAGATCGGCGGTGTGTACGTCGAGGTGGTCAACCTGTATGTCGAAATGGGCGAACTGCAACGCAAGCTGCTCTATATGCGCGCCACACTCCGGGCGGGCTTCGTGGCGATCCAGGAAGAGAAACAGCTCCTGGCGAACTTGAAGGAAACACTCGAGTTCTATGGCGCCAACCACGAGAAAGCGGACTACTACCACAAGTGGATCAAGGAGGTCGAGGACAAGATCGCGGCACTGGAGAAGGAACGCGAGGAACTCCTTCGCGAGGCCGGCCTCGGTTGGGACAAGCTCCGCAAAGACCTGGACGACATCATGCCTCGCGACGGCAAGGATCGCGACCTGAGGCGGGATCTGGAGGGGCTGCGGGCGCACATGGAGAAACGCGAACAGATCTCCGAACTCGAGATGCTCCTGGCGGCCGGGATGACCGCCGAGTTCCGCCAGAAGCTCCCCAAGGCGCTCCAGGACCCGGACCTGGCCGAGCGGGCCGCCATCCTCCAGGTGACCGACCTGCTGGACCGCAAGAAGATGGCCGAGGCGCTCTACGCCCTGCGCCTCGCCCAGAAGCGGCATCCCAAGAACCCGACGATCGCCGACCTCATGCGGGATATTGAGGTCGGATACCTCCGGAGGATCGGCGTCAAGGCCGTCGGCGACGCCGCGAGGATTCACTCGCTGTGGGAGAACTTCACCGAGGGTGTCGAAGGCAGCACGTTCTACCAGGCGCTTACCAGCGGATTGAAGCGCACCTACCAGGATGCCACGGGCAAGCTGGCCAAGCTCGAGGCGCTCCACGCCAGCGCCGTCGATCACGCCGCCATGGTGCACAACGGCGTCGAACTCATGCGCGTGCTGCGCAAGGCGGGCCTGTCGTTCGCCGAGATCGAGAAGCTCGACATCGAATCGCTGCGCGCGCAGATGGAGAAGATCGCCCCCCAACGCGGGGCGCCGAGCATCGACACGGCCGAGAACCTGCTCATCGCCCTGGAAGTCGCGTTCCAGCACGACGACGTCAAACGCCTGCGCGCGGACGACAAGAACCTGATGCACATCGATGTGGCGCGCTCCTACTACAACCAGGAGGCATTCGAGGAGTCTTGGTGCGAGTCGGCCGTGGACTTGGTCAGCGCGAAGAACGTGGTGCTGATCTTCCTCCCATTCGCCAACACCACGGGGCCCGGCATGCTGACCCGTGCGGTGGCGCGGTTCTGCGGGTCACCCGCGGCGAGGGCGTCTGTGCTCGCCGAACAGGCCGGGGCGCTGACCTTCCAGGAGTGGGTCTACGCGCGTCCATTCATGCAGACCCTGGCCACGCGTCTGGCCCAGAGCCGTGCCGGCCAGGCTATGGTCGAGTCGCAGCATGTCCTGCGTGCGCTGCGGTACGACTCGCCCACACTGGTGCGCATGGGGACCGCGGCGGGGGGGTTCGCGGCGAACGTGGCGGCGCATTTCCTGCTGATGGAAGGGATGGGCCACCTCGGCAAGAAGCTCGGCGGAGAATACGGGCAGCTTGTCGGGGAACTCGCCTCCGTCGTGCTTGGCGTGCCGGGCACCGGCTCGGTGGGCAAACTGCAGCAGGGCTGGGAGCGAAGCATGAACGCCCTGAAGGGCGCACGGGCCAAGTGGAAGGTGACCGAGAGCGTGTTGAAGGTCCTCCGGGCGCCCGTCCACGAGGCTGCCGATACGCTCGCCGCCGGGGGCAGGCTGTCGGCTTCCCAGCGAGAGGCCCTGGAGCAAGCGGCGGCCCGTGCCGACCAGGCGGCCGCGGCGGCCCGATCCGCCACTGCGGAAGTTGGCGGGTCAGCCCTCGTCCAGAGCGCCGCCGATGAGGCCGAGACGTTGGCCAGTTCTGCCAAGGCCGCCCTGGCCGGTCAAGCCGACGAGGCCGTGGCCGCCAGCCAGGCCTCGAAGGTCATAGGCGCCGAGAGCCAACAGGCCGCCCAGGCGGCCCAGCAGGCCGAGCAGCGGCTGGCCGGCGCCATGCCCGAACCCACCAAGGCCCCGCCCCGCCCCGCGGGCGCGTCCGGCCAGCGCGCTGCCGGATCGCCCGCCCCGTTGGAGAGCCGCCACGTTCCCGAAGGGACGCGGACGCTCATACCGGGACAACCGCCCAAGGCCCCACCGGCGGGGCAACCGGGTGTCGAGGCCCCCCCAGCGCCGCGACCTCGTGTCAAGGCGCCGCCGTCCGTGGCCGAGTTGGAGGAAGCCGCCGAGGCGGCAATGGCTTCCGGGCGGTTCGAGGACGCCGCGGCGCTGCTCGGGACTGCCGCACGCCACCCGCAAGCGACCGGACCCGTGCGCGAGCAGATCATCGACGCCCTGATCGAGGCGCGCAGCGCCGCCCGCCAGGCCGGGCAAGTGGCGGCCAACTCACGCCTGCCTGCCGTGCAGAGGGCGATTCAGGAGGCCGACGAGGCCCTGGTTCCGTTCGCACGGGACCAGTTCGACGAGTTGGCGAAGCTCAAGAAGGCCGACATGACCGAACTCAAGGGCGCAGGCGGCGCGTACCGCATCGACGCCAAGGATGGCACGCCGCTGGCCGTCTGGAAGCCGGCCTCTCGAATGGGGTTCCTCGATCTCGAGGAGGAAGGACAGCTGATCTCCGAAGTGCTCTACAGCCGACTGGCGCAGAGGCTGGGACTCCGCGTGCCGTACGCCGAGGTGATGGAAGTGGAGGGCCAGCTCGGCGTTCTCATCCGCTGGATCCCGGACACGGTGAACCTGGAGACGCTCTCTCCCGGGGCACGGGCGGCGATGAAGGAGCAGGTGGCGAAGTTCCGGCCCCTGCAAATCCTCATGGGCAACTACGACATCCACTTTGGGAACTTGAAGATGGACCGCGCCGGGCGCGTCTGGGCGATCGATGCGGGAAACTCCCTCCTGACCACGCCGGAGGCCACCGTCCGCCAGAGCTACGGGCTGGCGAAGATGGGGGGGTTCAGAGAGTGGAACGACGCCTCCAACACGATGAACTGGTCGCGCTGGATTCGAGACTGGTACAGCATCGAGGGCGCCAAAGGGCACGGAATCTACGGGCCCGTGCACCGCATCGAGAGCCTCCTGCGCGGGACCGACATGAACCGCGCCGCCGAAAGACTCCACGCCATCGGCGAGACCGAACTCGAGAAGATACTCAACGAAGTCATGAAGCACGCGAAGGAGAACTCCAAGCGGACGAAGGAGATCCTCGATACTCTCCTGGAACGCCACAAGAACTTGTCCGAACTGCTCAACGAAAACTGGCCCGGCGCCCTGCCCAAGCCCAGCGCGGGGGTCCGCACGCCCGCTCCCAAGGACAGCAACGTCGTTACGCGAGTCCGGTTCGTTCCGGTGGCATCCCGACACGGGCTGCGACGCGCCGCCTGAAGGCCCGGACGCCACCCAAGCGGGGCTCCCTGGCTTGGGTCGCAGATCGGACGAATTTCCGTCCTCCGCGCTTGCCCGACCGGCGGGAATATGGTTGGATGGCCGCGAGGAAAGGCTCGATCATGCGGATCAGTTGGGTTGTTCTTGCGACAGGACTGGTGGCGGGAGTGGCCGGTATGCCTCCGGCCGCGGGACGAGAACTGGGCGACCGCATCAGGGAGGCTCTGGCGGCGAACAGCAACAGGCCCGCCGAGATCGTCTTCGCCCAGCGCGTCGGCGGGACCGACCACTGGTACGTCAACTTCGGGCGCTACGCCTGCCCGACGATCGAGTACCCGGCCAACCAGCGGGGCGAGTCCGCCTGTCCGCCCGGCTTCAAGAGCGGCGGGGGGCGGCTGTGCGTGCTCGACGTCCGCACCGGCAAGGTGCGCGTCCTCCTGGAAGACGCGGACGGCTCGATCCGCGACCCGGCCGTGGACTATGACGGGCGGACCATCTTCTTCTCGTGGCGCAAGGGGGGCGGCGAGCGGTTTCATCTCTATCGCATTCAGGCCGACGGGTCGTCGCTGCGCCAGATCACCGACGGCGCGGGCGACGACATCGAGCCGGCCGTCCTGCCCGACGGCGCCCTGGTGTTCGTTTCCAGCCGGTGCAACCGCTTCGTCAACTGTTGGCGGTCTCCGGTCGCCATCCTGTACCGCTGCGAGCGCGACGGCAGCGGGATGCGCATGCTCTCATCCAGCATCGAGCACGACAACACTCCCTGGGTGCTCCAGGACGGGCGGATCCTGTACATGCGATGGGAGTACGTCGACCGCAGCCAGCTCCTGTTCCACCATCTCTGGACGGTCAATCCCGACGGCAGCGGGCAGATGGTGTACTACGGCAACATGAACCCGGGCGGCGCGATGCTCGACGCCAAGGCCATCCCCGGAGGCGACCGCGTGGTCGCCAGCTTCAGCCCCGGCCACGGGCGCGGCGAGCACGCCGGCTCGCCCATGCTGATCGACCCGGGCGCCGGGCCCGACGACCCCGCGAGGTCCCGCACCTTCCTGCCCCCCGTCTATCGCGACCCCTACCCGCTGGGCGGGGGCCTGTTCCTCGCGGCCACCGGAAAGCGACTGGTCGCCTTCGACGGCACCGGACAGGTCCACACGCTCTGGGAGCCGCCTGCCGACGAGACGCTCGCCACCCACGAGCCGCGCCCGCTGTGGGGCCGGCCGCGCGAGCCGGTACTCGCCCCCAGGACGAAGACGGCCAGTTCCACCGGCAGGCTCCTGCTTCAGGACGTCCGACTCGGGCGAAACATGGACGGCGTGGCGCCGGGCGAGATCGTCAAGCTCCTGGTCCTGGAGCAACTGCCCAAGCCCATCAACTTCTCCGGCGGGCCGTATCCCATCAGTAACGGCGGGACGTTCACCCTGGCCCGCGTGCTGGGGACCGTGCCGGTCCATCCGGACGGGTCGGCCTACTTCGAGGTGCCCGCCCTGCGCAGCGTGTTCTTCGTCGCCCTCGACCGCCGCGACCGCGCCGTCAAGCGGATGCACAGCTTCGTGACGGTCCAGCCGGGCGAGACGCTCGGCTGCGTCGGCTGCCACGAGTCGCGGACGCAGGCGCCGGTCATGCAGGACCGCCCCGCCGCCACGGCAACGGGCCCGGCCCGCATCCAGCCATTCGAGGACCTCCCGGGCGTCTTCGACTTCCCCCGCGACGTCCAGCCCGTCCTGACCCGCCACTGCGCCTCCTGCCACAACGGCCAGAAGTACGAAGGACGCGTGGACCTCAGCGGCGACCAGACCCCCGTGTTCAACGCCGCCTACAACGAGATGATCCAGCATTCGCTGTTTACCGACGGGCGCAACGAGTCGGGCAACAGCCTGCCTCGGTCGGTCGGCAGCGGCAACAGCCGCATCCTCGACATGGTCGACGGCCAGCACTACAAGGTCCGCCTGAGCGAGCGGGAAAAGACGGTCCTGCGGCTGTGGATCGACAGCAGCGCCCCGTTCGCGGGCACGTACGCCGCCCTGGGCTCGGGCATGCACGTGCCGGCCCTGCCGGCCGAGGCGGTGGAGCGGCGCTGCGGGTCCTGCCACGCGCCCCAGCCCGCCTCGGCGCCCGGCCAGGCCGCCGCCAAGCCCGCGCCCGCCAAGAAACCCGCCCCGCCCAAGGAGAAGCTCTATCGCTTCGGCTCCCAGGGCCTCTTCCGCATCCTGGCCCGCAACGTGCAGGACCTGCCCAAGGAGCGGGCCGGCCACGGGCGACCCGCCGGGTTCGGCTACATGAAGTTCGGCGAGGCCCGCTCGGCCCACGAGTGCTGCAACCTCAGCCGCCCGCCGCTATCGCTGCTGCTGCGGGCCCCGCTGGCCAAGGCCGCCGGCGGGCTGGGCATCTGCGGCGAGGGCGTCTTCGCCTCTCGCGAAGACCCGGACTACCGGGCGATGCTGGCGGCCATCGAGGAGGCCGCCGCCAGGCGACGCCAGGAAAAACGCTTCGACATGCCCGGCTTCGTGCCCAACGTCTACTACCTGGCCAGGATGCAGGAGTATCGCATCCTGCCCGCTGACGCCGACCTCGACGCCGCCGTCAATCCCTACGAACTGGACCGCCAATACTGGGAATCGTTCTGGTACCGGCCCGGCGAGTGAGTCGATCCGGGGCGGCTGGATTTTCTCTGATTTTTCCGACAGTTGCGACTTGCCGGTTCTGGCGGGGCGGCTTACAATAGCAACCAAAGCGTGGATGCACCCTTCTCGTTTGTCAACGTTATAGCGGCAGCGGAGTCATGTTCTAGCTTTCCCGCGCCACCTTCGCGCGTGGGGAGCCCGCGCGGACGTGCCCGCGGAGCATGGATCATATCGCGGCCCATAGGAGACGACCTATGAGGATGTCGGCAATTCTGACGGTGGCGGCCATTCTTTGCGCTCCTCTGCACGCGGACACGGTGACGGACATCGCCGGGCTGCGACTGTGGCTGGACGCCGGCGACCTGAACACGATCTGGTCGGACACCGGCGGCACGAGCCATCCGGGCGACGGCGGGGCCGTGGCCCGCTGGGACGACAAGAGCGGCCTGGGCTTCAACGTCACGCAGTCCAATTCGGGCAATCAGCCTACGTATCAGAGCGCCGCGTTGAACGGGCAGTCGACGCTGTACTTTGACAACGACAACCTGGGGCGGGCCAACGACATCGGGATCACGGGCAACGCGGACCGCACCGTCATCACCGTCTGGACGGGCGCCACCAACAACGGCATGAACTATCAGCACTCGTTCCACATGGGCAACAGTGCGACCGACGAGGCCTACGGGCACTCGGTGTACCGGGGAAGCAACGGGCTGATCGGCAACCACTACTGGTCCAGCGGATTCGACACGACCGCGGCGGGAAGCTCGGCCCCCACGATGGCGGTCTCCATGTGGGACGGGGACGGCGGGTCCGGCGCCAACGGGCTGGACTCGTGGTGGGTCGGCGGCAGCGACGTGGGGACGTACGAGCGGGCGGCGTTGAGCACGGCCAGCAATTCGCTGCTGATCGGCTCGCGCCTGGCCCCGCAAACCGAGGGCATCCGGGGCAGCGTCGCCGAAGTGATCGTCTACGACCGCCTGCTTACCCCCACCGAGCACAACGAGATCGGCTGGTACCTCTCGCAGAAGTGGGGCCTGGCGACCACCTATGTCAGCCCGATCGTCCCGGGTGCGACGCTGACCTGGGACGGCAGCGTGAACAACTGGGGCACGCTGGACCCCAACTCCCACTGGACGGGCGGTTCGCCCACGCAGATCCCGCAGATTTCCGGCAACGTCGCCGACGACGCCATCGTCAACGCCGGCGCGATGACGGTGGCCGCCAACCGCGGCGCCAATACGCTGACGGTCAACGGCGGGTCGGTCACCGTGGGTGCCGGCAACACGCTCCAACTCGTCCGCGACCTGAACGTCTCGACCGGCGCGGCCTTCACCCTGGGCGCGGGCAGCCGCCTGGAATTCCAGGGCGGCTCGGCCGTCGGCATCGCCGCCACCGGCGATACCACGTTCAAGAACAACGGCACGTTCTCGGCCAGCCATTTGGTCTTGGCCCCGGGCGCCACGTTCACCAAGGAAGGGGTCGGCAAGGTCAGCTTCGACCAGTCCGCCGGCAGCAACGTCATCGGGGCCACGAACACCGTCCGCGTGACCCAGGGCGAGTTGTGGATGCAGGCGGCCAGCAATCCGATCGGCGGGGCGGGCCTGGACCTCAACGGCGGGACCTTCACCGTGCAGGGGGCCATCGCCTCCGTGGGCGACGCACTCGGGCATCACGGCTTCCACGTCAACAGCGACTCGGTCGCCCTCAACCTGAACAACAACGGCGGCGTGGTCAACGGGAACCCGCCCAGTCCGAAGACCTACGCCAACTACTACGGGTCGGCCGTGCTCACCTCCGGGCCCGACGGCAACGGGCTGGAGTTTGACGACGACAGCGAGTTCATCGCGACCGGCGCGATCGGGCAGGTGGACAACTACAGCAACCTGTGGCTGGGCAAGCTGCACGTGGATGCCGGCCAGGCGGGCAACTGGACCTTCCGCCACACCCGTAGCGACGACATCGCCGGCATCTGGATCGACCTCGACCGCGACGGCGTCTTCGAGTTGACCGGCAGCTTCGGCGACACCGGCGGCGGCAACAACCAGAAGGGCGAACTGATCTCGTACGAGGACGACAACGATTGGAAGACCGTCAGCCTGGCGGCCGGGGACTACCTGTTCGCCGTCACGCACCGCGAGGGCGGCGGGGGATCGAATATCGAGGTGCAGTTCCAGTCGCCCGCGATGAGTTCCGGCGCGATCGTCAATCCGGGCAGCGCGTCGCAGGCGGGCCTGTGGTCGTTCGAGCAGATCGGGGCCATCGCCATGGGCGACACGGACGTGACCGTTCACGCCGGCTCGACGCTGAACATGCTCACGGACCAGACCGCGTCGCTGGGCGCCCTGTCGTTCGCGACCAACTCCGCGCTGACCACTCGCGGGGCGGTGGCGGGGATCTTCTTCACCGGCACCACGTTCAGCGCCGGCGGGGGCAGGTTCACCACCCTGTGCGATACCAACCCCGGCGTCATCAGCGACGGCGGAAACGGCGTGACGATCGCCAAGAACGGATCGGGACGCCTGATTGTCGACCAGGCGGCGTCGATCAGCAACGCGGCCTCCTTCTTCGACGTGCAGGAGGGCACGCTCGTGCTGGTCGGGCCCAATCCCATCGGTTCGACGGTGGTGCGGACCAGCGGCGGGACGCTGGCTCTGACGGCCGGGGCCGCCGCCAGCGAGCCCTTTGACCTGCCCGTGCAGGTCGCGGCCGACAGCAACCTGACCGCCGGACAGCACGCCGGCGGACAGGCCGGGCCCAAGACGGTCGTGCTGGGCAGCGGCGCCAACGGCATCTCGCTCACCAGCGGCTGGCTGCGCGTGTCCACCACGGACAGCTACGCTCTGACCATCGCCGGATCCATCAGCGGCTCGGGCGGCATCCAGTTCCTCGACGGCTCGAACGTGACGATCTCGACCGCGGGCAACTTCCCCGCGAGGGTGGGCGTGCAGACGACGGCCAACGTCACCGGGCTGCTGACGAACCTCCAGGCGACGGGCGGGTACTATCTCGACCCGACGTCGGCGAACCCGACGTTCACGTTCAACCAGGCCCTGGGCTCCAACGGCGCGGACTCCGGCGCCGAGTTGCACATCGGCAACGACGACACGGTGGAGGGCCTGGTCGTCCTGGGCGGCGCGAACACGTACAGCGGCAAGACGCGGATCGCCCGCGGCGCCCTCCAGGCGACCGAGGGCGTGAACCTGCCGACCGGCAGCCGGATCGAGTTCGACAGCAACAATCGCGACCAGGCCGCCGTGCTGCTGACCAACGGCACGTTCACGCGCAACATTGGCACGGGCGCCGGCGAGGTGAGCTGGTCGAACAGCGGCGGCTTCGCCGCCCGGGGCGGCGACCTGGCGGTCACGCTGGAAGGCGGCGCCCAGCTCTCCTAGACCTCCTCCACCGTCGGCTTCAACAACCGCGACTCCGTCCAGTTGGGCTCGCGATACGCCGATTCCATGGTCGAACTGACCAACGACATCGATCTGGCCGGGTCGGGCGACCGGCGCTTCCAGGTCCAGGACAACCGCTCCGTCGGCACTGACTTCGTGCGGATATCCGGCGCCATCAGCGGGGGCAGCGCGTCCAACCAGCTCCGCTTCAACGAGAGCAGCGGAAACGACTTCAACTGGGCCCTGGTGGAACTGACCGGCGGCAACACCTATCTGAACGCCACGCGGATCGACGATGTGACGCTCTACGCCATCGAGGGCCAGGGCCTGCCCGTCAACAGCCTGCTCCGCTTCGAGGGCAACGACGACAACCGCCCCGCGGTGCTCATGAGCAACGGCACGATGGCCCGCAACATCGGGACGGCCGCCGGCGAGGTCCGCTGGGACAGCCGCGGCGGGTTCGCCGCCCGCGGCGGACCGTTCACCGTCACGCTGGAAGGCGGCGCCCAGTTGAACTGGGGCGACGGCAACGCGGGCTTCAACGGGCAACTGCTCTACCTGGGCTCGGATTACGCCGACAGCCGGGTCGAGATCACCAACGACATCGACCTGGCCGGCAGCAGCACGACCGATCGTCACGTCCGCACGATCGACAATCGCCAGACCAATCAGGACGTGGGCCTGCTGTCGGGCGTGATCAGCGGCCCGTCCAGGCTCGTCCGCAACGACAACGACGACTACGCGGGCACGATCTGGCTGGCGCCCTCCGGCGGGCGGGTGAACACGTACACCGGCGACACACGCCTTGACGACGGCATCCTGCGGGCGGTAGACGGCGTGGGCCTGTCCTCCGCCAGCCACCTGATGTTCGATGCCGACGGCAGCGACCGCCCGTCGGTCCTGGAGTCCAGCGGGACGTTCACGCGGGCCATTGGCACCGGCGCCGGGCAGGTCCGCTGGGAGAACAACGCGGGCGGCTTCGCCGCCTGGGGCGGCCCCCTCACCGTCAACTTGTTCGGCGACGGGCGGACGATCCCCTGGGACGCCAACGCCGCCGGCGGCGGGCTCAACACCCGCTACCTGCAACTGGGCTCGCCCACGGCCGACAACGTGGTGGACTGGACCAACGGCCTGTCGCTCAACGGGTCCCACCGCACGATCCGCGTGTTCGACAATCCCTACAGCGACCAGGACGTCTCGAAGATCTCGGGCGTCATCGCGAACGGCCCGAGCGGGTCGTACGGCATCAACGTGGACGGGGGGCGGGACGCGTACGGCTACGGCGGGACGCTGTGGCTGGCGGGCCCGAACACCTTCCCCGATCGCATCGACATCAACGACGGCGTGCTCCGCGGGGAACTGGGCGTGGGCATCCCCAACACGTCGCGGATCTACCTGGGGGGGCACAGCGCCGCCCGCCCGGCCATCTTTGAGTCCAGCGGCAGTTTCACCCGCAACATCGGCGGGGGCAGCGGCGAGGTGAACTGGGGCAACAGCGGAGGCGGGTTCGCGGCCTGGGGAGGGCCTCTGACGGTCGCCCTGGAGAGCAACGTGAACATGAACTGGGGCGACGGCGGCACGGGCCTGGGCGGCAACCGGTCCCTGATGCTGGGCTCGCCCACCGCCAACGATACCGTCACCTTTGCCAACAGCATCCAGCTTCGCGGCGATCGGACGGTCCAGTTGTTCAACAACTTCTACAGCGCCGGCGACTACGCCGTCATGTCCGGCGTAATCAGCAACGGCGACAGCACGGCCCGCCAGTTGATCGTCCGCGGCGACCCGATGCTGCCCGGCTATAACGCCACCGATCCTGCCAGGGGCGTGCTCGAACTGAGTAATGTCAACACGTACACGGGCGACACGCACGTGTACGACGGGGCCCGCCTCGTGGTTACCGGTTCGGTCAACACCGCCGGAGGTCGCCTCTACGCGCACGCGGGCACGACGCTGGCCGGCACGGGGACGATCGGACAGGCGACCATCGAAGGCGGTGCGGTCGTCAGCCCCGGCATGAGCGTCGGAACGTTGACCGCGGGCTACCTGACTCTGAAGGCCGGATCGGTCTATGAGTGGGAACTTACGCCCACCGGCCAGGACCAGATCAATACGTTCGAGTTGACCCTGGAGCCCGGCAGCGTGCTGCGCGTGCTGATGAGCCAGACGATGGACCTGGCCCCGACCGCCCGCTACCCGGTCTTTGGCGTGGGCGGGCAACTCTTCGGCGTGCTGGATGAGATGGAGATTGACCTCAGCGCGATCGACACGGGATCGTACTTCCTGTGGGATCCCGCCGAAGCGCGGCTGGAATGGGACGTGCAGGACCAGATGGTCTACCTGACGGGCCTGGAGGCCCTGGTGAATGAGCCGCCTTCGGACGTGATCCCCGAGCCGGCCACGCTGCTGGGCCTGGCGGCCGGGCTGAGCGCCGTGGGAGGCTACCTCCGCCGCCGTCGCAACCGCCGATAAGCAGAACTCCAGGAGCGTGGAGGAGGTGTCCGCTGCCACGCCGGGACGACGCCTGAAGGGCGGCGAGTCGATCGCCGCCCTTCTCTTGCGCGCCCCGCGGCGCTGTCCGGCCCGGTGGCTTCGTCACATGTCACTGGACGGATTGCGCCATCGGGAATACAATAAAGACCGGAAGACAATTGGTGCCGCCAACACACTTCTGCGGCCACCGCGGGCAAGAAGAACGAAGCGAAGGAGGTTCGCAAATGCACATGCGAAAACAAGTCGTCTCTGTGATGGCCATGGTGTTGTTCTGCGCGGGCGGCCTTTTGGCGGGGACGGAGTGGACCGGCAACATCGGCAAGTGGTGGGGCGGGTCAGACAACTGGAGTCCGAGCACTTCGCCGGACGCCGTGGACGCGGCCGCCGACTTCCTTGAATCCGGGAACTACTGGTCGGGCACAGCCGTCGAGTGGGACGCCACCAAAACCTTGGGGCAGGTGCTCTTCAGCACGACCAGCCAGAACGTCACGCTGGGCCCCGACTCCGCCTCGGAGACCCTGGCGATGAACGTGTCGTCGGGCTCGGCCCTGATCCGCGTGGAGGCGCCAGCGGGTGCCACGGCGGCCAGGACGTACACAATCGCATCCAACCTGTCGCTGGCTGACCTGCTGACGATCCAGGTGGAGTCGACCGGAACGCCGAGCCTGGACGGTTCGCTGGTGATCTCCGGGAACATCACGGGCGACAAGAAGATCACCAAGGAATGGGCGGGCACGCTGACGCTGACGGGCAACAACTCCAACAACGACGAAGGCTGGAACTTCGCCGGCGGCCTGGTCCAGGTGGCCAGCGACACCAACCTCAGCGGCGGATGGTCCAACAACAGCTACCGGAGGTTCTACAACTTCACCGGCGGGGCATTGCGGTTCACCGACGACGCCTCCATCGGCTCGTGGCGCCACGCCTACATCGAGAATTCCAACGCCAGCTACATCGAGATCGACGCGGGCAAGACCGTCACCTGGAACAGCCAGCTCTACGGTCCGTCCGACTTCACCATCCAGGGCGGCGGGACGTTCCTGTACAAAGGGAACACCAACGGGTCCGATCAGAACGAAGCCTACCGAGGCAATCTGATCATCGACGGCGCGACCGTCGATCTCAGCCAGGGCGGGCAGATCTACGTCAACAAGAGTTACTACGAAGCCCCATCCAGCGACGGAACGGTGACTGTCCGCAACGGGGGCAAGCTGGTGCTGTCGGATTGGACCCGCAGCGCCACCGGCTCGCTGGGGTGGCTCTGGCACGCGTCGGGCGGGTCGGCCGAGAACCAGTTCGTCCGCCTGGACAACGGGACCATCGAACTGACCCAGACCAGCTCGGAAGTCCGCACGATGGGCATCCTGGGCGGCGGGGGGACGCTGTCGGTGGCCGCCGGGGCGACGTGGACGCTGGAGCGAGGCACGAGCAATCAGACGACGATCTGGGCCTCCGGCGGCGGGAGCCTGACGCTCACCGGAGCGGGGACGGGCATCCTGGAGAAGGACATCGAGGTCGGCTTGGACAACCTGGTCAAGGACGGCAGCGGCACGTGGGTGCTCACAGGCGCTTCCTCGCACGTGGGCGACACGGTGGTGAACGCCGGCACGCTGGACCTGAGCCAGGGGGGCAGAATCTGGACCGACCAGACCGCCTACCAGGCGCCGGCGGCGGTGGACGAAGGCCGGCTCACCGTCCGCGGCGGCGGGAAGATCATCGTGTCAGACTGGACCCGCAGCGCCACCGGCTCGCTGGGCTGGCTCTACCACGCCCCGACGTACATCTACCTGGACGACGGGACGATCGAACTGACCCAGACCAGCTCGGAAGTGCGCTCGATGACCATCCTGGGCGGCGGGGGGACGCTGTCGGCGGGCGCTGGGGCGACGTGGACGATGCAGCTCGGCAGCGGGGGGCAGACAACCATCGCGGGTTCCAGCGGCGGGACGTTCACGCTGACGGGGGCCGGCAATGGCGTGATCGAGAAAGACCTTGCGTCCGGGATCGGCAACCTCGTGAAGGACGGCGGCGGCACGTGGACCGTCAGCGGCATCGCCGGCCACGGCGGCGCTACGATCGTTCAGGACGGCACGCTGGTCCTCAGCGGGGCCAACACCTACACCGGTGGGACGGTCGTCAATCAGGGCACGTTGCGGGCCGACAACATCCTCGCCCTCGGCCCGGCCGGGTCGAGCGTCACGCTTAACGGCGGGGCGCTGGAGCTGAGCGGCGGCGGCTCCGACGCCAAGTTCACCTACGACCTGTCGGTCGCCGGGACGGCCACCGTGCAGCCGATCGGGGCTCGCAAGGATCTGATCGGCGTCCTGACCGGGGCGGGCACGCTGGAGGTCATCGGCAGCCAGGGGCTGCGAATGGCCGTCGATATGAGCGCCTTCGCCGGGACCTTGATCAAGAACAGCACCAACGAGCTTCATCTGATGATCAACAACGGCTCGTTCGGCGATTCGGCCACCACGTCGGGCAGCTCGGCCGCGGCGTTCGAGATCAACGCGGGCAGGGTCTACCTGCTGAACAACACCCAGGCCGGCACGGCCTACATGGGGGCCCTGAGCGGCACGGGAGGCACGATCAACTCGAAGTACAATCGCTCCGGCAACGTCGTGCTGGAAGTCGGCGCCCTGGGCCTGGACACGACCTACCAGGGCGTGATCGCGGACGGGCACACCGGGCCGACGAAGACCTCGCTGGTGAAGGTCGGCGGCGGCTTGCTGAAGTTGACCGGGGCCAACGCCTACAGTAACGGGACAATCGTCGCCGAGGGCGCCTTGCTGCTCAGCAACACCTCCGGCTCGGGCGCCGGCAGCGGGACCGTGCTCGTCAACGCCGGGGCAACCCTCGGCGGCAACGGCTCGTTCACGGGCAGCGTCACGGTAGATCCGGGCGGCCACATCGCCCCCGGCGAGAGCACCGGTACGCTGGGAACGGGCGATCTGATGCTGCTGGGCGGATCGCTGCTGGACATCGAGATCAGTCCCACCGCGTGCGACATGTTGGACGTGAGCGGCGAGGTCAGCCTGACCGGCGCGATCCTGAACCTGGACGTTACCGGCGAGTTCGCCTCCTATGGCGGCACCGAGTACATGATCATTCGCAACGACAAGGCGGACGACGTCGTGGGCGCGTTCGCGGACCTGGACGAAGGCGACCGCTTCGAGGTCGGCGCTGCCCAGTTCGCCATCAGCTACATCGGAGGCGACGGAAACGACGTGGTCCTGACAGCCGTGCCCGAGCCGTTGTCGATCAGCCTGTTGACGCTGGCGGTGGGCGGCCTGGGCGGCTACTTGCGCCGTCGCAACCGCCGATAAGCAGAACTCCAGGAGCGTGGAGGAGGTGTCCGCTGCCACGCCGGGACGACGCCTGAAGGGCGGCGAGTCGATCGCCGCCCTTCTCGTGC
>Ga0116148_1002871_pt1 | contig 16518 bp, 12 predicted proteins | sample AD_UKC055_MetaG_FD_89786 | JGI IMG/M metagenome (GOLD analysis project Ga0116148, IMG submission 89786) | Active sludge microbial communities of municipal wastewater-treating anaerobic digesters from USA - AD_UKC055_MetaG | ecosystem: Engineered > Bioreactor > Anaerobic > Digestate | place: USA... | reverse complement strand
GATTGATCACGAAATCGGCGCCCATCTTGCGGCCGAGCTCGGCGCGGTTCTGAGCAGGCTCCGACAGAATGACCTTGGCTGCCCCGGCGCGCTTCAATACGGCTACCGCAGCCAGCCCAATCGGGCCGCCGCCGCAGACGACCACGTTATCGCCAGGGCGAATCCCGCCTGCGGTGTCGATGACCGCGGTGTAAGCGACTGATGTGGGCTCCACAAGAGCGCCCGCCACAAAGGCGTCGTCGCCGGCGTATTTCTCTCTGAGCTCCTCGATACTCCATAGATATCTGGCATCCACAACGATGTACTCAGCGAATGCGCCGTCGCAGCTGAAGCCCAGTTCATGCAGGGCTTCGCACTGATTGGGGTAGCCATCGGCGCATGGGCGGCACGATCCGCACCAGAGCATCTCCTCTGAGCAGACCGCTTCGCCAGGCTCATACGGCTTGCGCGTACGCTTGTTGATAGCCTTCGGACCGGCCTCCACAACCTCTCCTGCAAACTCGTGACCGAGCGTCGCCGGGAATGCAGTGAGACCAGGGTAGAGGATGTAGCCCTCCTCGTCGGCCTGTGCCATATGGACATCGCTGCCGCAGATGCCAACGGCCCTGACCCGAATAAGCGCCTCAGTGGGACCGGGCGCAGGAATGGGTTTCTCTTCAACCTGAATCCTGGGGTTACGCCACACTCTGCTGCCTAGATAGGTCAGCTTGCCGTCGATGTCTTTCGACCCCAGCTTGAAGTCGGGCCTGGGCTGCCAATCCGCATGGAGCACTACCGCTTTCACTGAGAGTCCCCCCTATGCATTTCTGAATCGAAATCGCGAGGTCCGAGATAGTCGCCGCAGGTACGCCGTATCACCAGTTTCGGAGGAAGCACGACCTTCTGCGGAGGACGATCAACCGATGGGTCCCCAATCCGCTCCAGGAGCATCCGCGCCGCGATCGCCCCGATATCGTACTTGGGCTGAGCCACCGTAGTAAGCTGCACCAAGTGCAGGCGGGCGAAGGAGATGTCGTCAAAGCCCACGACGGCAACATCGTCGGGCGCCTTAAGACCGCGCTCGTATATGGCCTCCAGAGCCCCCAGAGCCATGTAGTCGCTTCCTGCAAATACCGCCGTCATGCCTGTCTTCCTGTCGAGCAGCTGGTTCATCGCTCTGTACCCGCGGTCTTGCCTGAAATCGCCGTCTGCGACAAGGTCGGGGTTAATGGGAATTCCAGCCCGCCTGAGCGCCTGACAGTAGCCTTCGTACCGGTCGGCGCTGGCGGAGACGCGCGACGGGCCTGAGATGTGGGCTATTCGCCTGTGCCCCAGACCAATAAGGTGGTTCGTGGCCTGAAAGCCGCCGAGAACGCTATCTACCACAACACTGTCGGCTGCCACGTCCAAAAGAGTGCGCCCGGCGAACACAAACGGCACCCGCCTGGCCTGGAGCATCGACACATCACTCTCGCCCATCTTGGCCGAGAGAAATATGACCCCATCCACTCTCTTTTCCAACAGCAAATCTATGTAGGCTTGTTCCTTTGTAGGCCTACCGTCGGTGTTGCAGAGTATGACATTGCTCTCGTAGTCAGCGGCCAGGTCCTCCACGCCCCTCGCCACCTCGGCGTGGAAGGGGTTGGTGATGTCCGACATGATCAGGCCGATAGTCCCCGTTCGGCTCGTCGAAAGCCCGCGTGCCAGCGCGTTGGGCCTGTAGTCGAGCTCCCTCATGGCATCGCCCACCGCGCCCTTTGCACGATCACTTACGTTCGGATCGTTGTTTAGCACGCGCGAGACAGTGGACTTCGATACGCCGGCCCGCCTCGCCACATCGCGAATTGTCGGTTCCACCAGAATCCTCCTTGATCGGCCGTGCGGTGACGTAGCACAAGCGTGTTCCCAAGCGCGTGGGACCGGTCCCAAAGTTGTAGTTCAACTCTTCCACGTTAACTCCTTCTTATGCCACTTTTCTCGTAATTTACCTTTAGCCTGCGAGATGTGCTGTATTGCAGGGGAGCGTGCCGTTCTACGTGTATTGGAACATGAGTGTTGCGCAAATCGTCATGTCTCATCTGCTTTTTTAGCAAGGATTCCCATGCGGGGCGCCTAATCGTAGTGGCAGCGCGTCTGGCACACACCATGGCGCCGAAGGAGACATGACATGTCGTGGAAACCGAAGATCGACCAGACATCACGCGCGCATGCGCCGGCGCAACTCCCGCCGACATCCTCATAGGCGCCGGTTTGCCATCAGTGAAGGCGCACTATATCGTCTCGACTCTGATGATCCAGTCAGTGGTCGCTCTGGAGGAGGCCGTGGAAAACGGGTCGATAAAAGCCCTCCTGGGCGGAACGACCAACATGGACGATCACGTGCTAAGGTTCATCCGTCTAGGCGAGCGAGTTGCACCCTCCACGCAGATCACTGATCAGGCCAGGGCTGGAGTGCCACTGGCGTATGCTGCCTGGGTGGGGCGTACGGTTCTCTCGTCCCTCGGCAACGTGCCTGGTAGATTGTCCGCCGCCATGGCCGGGCAGGTTCGAAGGCAGTGCGAGATAGTCGACAGTCTGGACCTAGTCGTATCAACTGAGAATCCAGCGGATCTAGCCGGGACATTCCCTCTCCCATCGGTAGCCGTGAACGCAGTCGCTTCCTCGGACGTTCTGCAGATCAACATGCTGGGTATGGATATCAGAGTTCACTTGACCACGCCTCGGGGTTTCGCGGGCCGTCTTCTCGACGCGACAGGTTCCGCCTGCCACGGCCAGCTTCTGGCTGAACTTGCGTCAAAGAGAGGGCTGCTCCTCGATCGTGGAGTGTTGACCGACTCCATCACAGGTCGACAGATTCGACTGGAGGATGAGGCTCAGATCTACGCTCGGCTTGGTCTGCCATTCATTCCTCCTGAATACAGGGTGGGAAGCAGCGAAATCGAGGAGGCACTCGCCGGTATACTTCCTCGGCCGGTGGCGCATGAAGACATGCAGGGAGATCTGCACCTGCACACCGACTGGAGTGATGGTCTTGACAGTGTCGAAGACATGGTTGCCGAGGCCATACGCAGGGGCTGCAGCTACGTCGCGGTTTCAGATCATACGGCCTACCACGTAGCAGCAAACGGGCTTTCGGCTGAGCAACTGCTGGCCCAATGGGAAGCCATCGACAGACTGCAAAGACGTTATCCTTCCATCGTCATACTCAAGGGCGCAGAAGTTGACATCCTGCCCGATGGAACGCTCGATATCAGCGACGACATACTGCAGAGAGCCGACATCGTTATGGCATCCGTACACAGGCATTCTGATATGGAGCCGCGCGCGCTAACCCGGCGTCTGATCCGGGCAATGGAGAACCCACTGGTCAATGTGCTGGCTCATCCTACCGGCAGAAGCATCGGACAATCCGATTACCGAGTGGACGTGGAGGAGTTGCTGTGCACAGCCGCGCGGTTGGGAGTGGCCCTTGAGATCAACTGTGCGCCGAATCGCCTCGACCTCGACGAGAGGCTGGCGAGGCGCTGTGATGACCTGGGCATCGCGCTTGCCATAGGCAGCGATGCCCACAGCGTGGGCGAAATGGACCAGTTCAGCCTGGGAGTGGGAGTCGCCAGGCGGGCCAGATGCACAAGCCATAGCATACTCAACGCCAGATCATCCCAGGAACTTCGAGCCTGGCTGGATTCGCATCGAAACGGTTGAGACTGGAGGTGGTATTGGTACGGAATTGCGATCTTAGGACCCAGTACAGGATCGACTCGGTGTTCAGTATCGATAACACACAAGGGGGTCGAATTCCATGACAGGGCGGATGGTACGCGCGTTCGCGGTTCTCGCAGTCTTGCTCATGCTTTCGGCTACTGCTGTTACTGCCCCGGTAAAGGTCCTTCACTTGTTGACAGCGCTGGATCCAAATGAGGCGAAGATCTACATTGGCGCCTTCGAAAAGTCCACGGGAGCGAAAGTCGAATGGGTCAGGATGTCCGCCGGCGAGTGCCTCGCAAGGCTCAGGGCGGAATCCAGAAACCCGCAGTTTAGCGTGTGGTTCGGGGGGCCCAGCTCTGAGTACGTTCCGGCGGGTCAGGCCGGTGTTCTTGAGCCCTTCAGGCCCGAGGGCAGTGACTTCCTCAGCCCTCAGCAAAGGGACGCCAACTGGAACTGGGTCGGCTTCTACTTCGGTGCGCTCGGTTTCGCGTGTAACACGGATTGGTTCGCAAAGAATAACGTCGTCTTCCCCGCGTCTTGGCAAGATCTTCTGAAACCTCAGCTCAAGGGGCAGATTTCGTTTGCCTATCCATACACGTCCGGTACCGCCTACACCCTGCTCGCCACGATGGTGCAGCTTCTGGGCGAGGAAAAGGGCCTGGACTACATGAAGAGACTGGACGCGAATGTGCACCACTACAACACATCAGGTTCCGCGTGCGTGACCCAGGCGGGGCTGGGCGAAATCGCCGTCGGTATCGCCTTCTCCCATGATGTCATGGCTAAGGGAACAGCCAAGGGCTACCCGGTGAAGTTGACCGTGCCGTCCGAGGGAACCGGGTACGAAATCGGGGCCATGGCTGTAGTGCGGGGAGGGCCCGAGCCTGACCTCGCAAAGCAATTCATCACCTGGGCACTGTCCACCGAGTGCCAAGACCTTATGCAGGAATGGTTCCGAATCCCGCTCAACCCCAAGGCAAAGGTGGCGCCGGGCGCCGTCGGCCCGGACCAAGTCAAGCTGATACCTTACGACGATGTGTGGGCCGGTCAGAACCAGGCACGGCTGATCGACAAGTGGCGCGAGATGACCGATAAGTGAGCCAACACAGCGGCGGTGCCGGGGCGGACTCCCTGGGTTTCCACCCCGGCGCTCACAGGCAAGCGAGGTGAAGCCAGTGGCAACTGCGCAGACCAAGGCCGGACATCTTCGCGCTCGGCGGGTGCCGTTGATCGTGCGTGAACCAGCAGTCGCGATCACGATTATCCTCATTGCCTCCGCGCTTGCAGTGTTTGTCGTGTACCCTCTCTACATGGTATTGCGCACCAGCCTTACGACAGATGGAAGGCTGAGCCTCGCGATCTTCCGCGGCCTGTTTTCAAAGAGCTACAACAGGAGGCCTCTTGCGAACAGCCTAAAGCTGGGGCTGGTCGTGTCGACCGTGGGCACCGCAGCAGGCTTCATATTCGCCTACTCAACCACACGGGTAGATGTGCCTCTCAGAGGGTTTTTCAGGTTGGTGGCGACGTTTCCCATGATATCGCCGCCGCTCATCATGTCGCTCGCTGCCATACTGCTCTTCGGGAATAACGGGCTCATCACCAGGCAGATCCTTCGAGGCGCGGTGGACTTCAAGATTTATGGATTCCGGGGGCTAGCCTTGGTCGAGACACTAGCCTACTTCCCCACCGCTTACCTGGTGCTCTCCGGAGTCCTGCAGGCGATAGACCCATCCATCGAGGATGCAGCGCTGGACCTGGGGGCATCGTGGTGGCAGATGTTTCGCACGGTTACACTGCCCCTCGCCGTCCCAGGGCTTGCAGGCGCTCTCCTGCTCATATTCATAGAATCGTTGGCGGACTTCGGCAACCCCATAATCCTGGCGGGAAACTACACTGTGTTGGCTACCCAGGCTTATCTCCGAATAACGGGCCTGTATGACCTGTCGGGCGGCGCGGCGCTCGCTGTGATACTTCTGATCCCCTCGCTCATCGCCTTCTTCCTGCAGAAATACTGGGTCGGGCGGAAGTCATACGTAACAGTCACTGGAAAACCTTCCGCGGCAACAACCAGGCGAGACGAACCATGGCTCAGATGGGGCGCATTCGCGCTCTGCCTCGCGCTCACCGGCATGATACTGCTTCTTTACGGGACTGTGTTCATAGGCTCGTTCGTAACCTTATGGGGGGCCAACTACAAGCTCACACTCGCCAACTACAACCACGTGTTCAGGGTGGGATGGCACCACATAAGAGACACGATCTTCCTGTCGACAGTGTCCACGCCGATTACAGGCATACTGGGCATGATCATTGCGTTTCTGGTCGTCCGAAAGCAGTTTCCCGGGCGGCGAGCGCTGGAACTTGCGTCCATGCTCACGTTCGCCATACCCGGCACCGTGGTGGGAATCGGCTACATTCTCGCGTTTAACCAGCCTCCCCTGGTGCTCACCGGCACTGCCGCTATCATCATCATACTTTTCGTCTTCCGGAACATGCCCACCGGCATACAGTCGGGAATAGCAGCTCTGCAGCAGATAGACCCGTCGATAGAGGAGGCCTCGTGCGATCTTGGCGCCGACTCCGCCGCGACTTTCGGGAAGATCACTCTCCCGCTCATAGCGCCGGCGTTCTTTTCTGGGCTGGTCTACAGTTTCGTCAAATGCGTCACGGCCATAAGCGCGATCGTGTTCGTGGTGTCGGCGCGGTGGAAGCTGATCACGGTGGCGGTGATGGGTTCGGTGGAGAACAGCGACCTAGCTCAGGCAGCTGCATTCTGCGTGGTGATTATCGCGATCATCCTGGCGGCCATCGGTATCATAAACCTCCTGGTATATCCGCCATGGAAGGCCAGGGCATCGAGAAGGGCAGCGACGGCGGGCACAGAGGGAGGACCCGGCGCCATTCCTCCCAGTGCTGTAGGAGGGCAGTAGCCATGAGTCACTACAGTGTTGAGCTGCAGAGCGTCTCCAAAGTCTTCGAGCATGCAGGCGCACGCTGGGAAAGGGTCGTGGCAGTGAACGATGTTTCCATACAGCTATGCAAGGGGGAGCTCCTGACCCTTCTTGGACCGTCCGGATGCGGCAAGACCACCACGCTCAGAATGATCGGGGGCTTTGAGATTCCCACGCGCGGCGAAGTCCTTCTGGAGGGCAAGGTCATCACCAATCTACCGCCGAACCGTCGCGACACGGCAATGGTATTTCAGAGCTACGCGCTCTTCCCGCACATGACGGTATTCGACAACGTTGCCTACGGGCTGCGCATGCGCAAGATGGGCGCAGGCGAGATTGAGAAGAGAGTCGGGCGCGCCCTGACGCTTGTGGGCCTCGGCGGCATGGAGCGCAGGCCTCCGGGAGCGCTATCCGGAGGGCAACAGCAACGCGTGGCCCTAGCGCGAGCGCTCGTGGTGGAACCCAAGGTCCTCCTGCTCGATGAGCCACTCTCCAACCTCGACGCCAAGCTCCGGGCTCAGATGCGCTTTGAGATCCGGAAGATACAGCAGTCGCTGGGCATCACAAGCGTGTATGTCACCCACGACCAGGAAGAGGCAATGAGCCTATCTGACTGGGTGGCTGTGATGAACAGCGGGCACATCGAACAGATCGGAACGCCGATGCAAGTATATACTCGCCCCGCCACCAGGTTCGTCGCCGACTTCATGGGCAAGAAAACATCATTCTTGCCCGGCGTCGTAGTCGGCGCGGACGGTGACGCGACTGTCGTAAGCGTGTTTGACGCAGTCTTCCCATTTGGGGCAGTACCCGGCATACTCGCGGGCCAGAACGTTGAACTAGTGGTGCGTCCTGAGAACGTGGAAGTAGTGGCGCCCGGGCAGGGAGACTTCCCGGGACGCGTTGTGCATGCAGCGTACCTTGGCTCGCAGATAACCTATGAAATCGTCGTGTGTGGATTCACCATCACGGCCGAAGTGCCTAGCCCCGAAGAGCGGGAGGTCTTCATGCGTGGAAGCCACGTAGGGGTAATCCTGAAAACCCGGAGCGTCCACGTGCTTCGGCAGAACGACATCTAGCTGAGTGAAAGGAGGAGATGCGGGAGCTAGGTGGTCGATGCGGGTACACGAAACCAAACTGACATGAGGAGGCTTGCATAATGCGCAGGGTATTCCGAGCCATCGGGGCTTTGCTGCTTGTTGCCGCCATTGCGTCCTCAGGCGGCGTACTGGGCGCGCCGAAGACGGTGATCAATCTGGTCACGGCCGGCGATCAGAACATGGTGGATCTCTTTCAGGACGAGATCGGGCCCGCATTCATGAGAGCAAACCCCGGCATCGAAGTGAGGGTAGTGGGGACCGGCCCGGGAGACGCCGGGTCACAGAAGATCGTGGAGAAGCTCCGCGCTCAGAAGAACGCAGGCAGAGCGGCCTGGGACATGGATGTGGCCATCATCCATGAGATTGGAGCCGCGTGGGCTCTCAGTGACGATCTCCTGGCCAAGTATGCTCCATCAGCCAACACATACAAGTACGTGACGAGCAACTCCGCTAAGCGCGCCCTCGGAACAGACGTAGAGGGCTATGTGATCCCGATGTTTCAGTCACAGACTGCCCTGGCTTACAACCCGAAGTACGTGCCCACACCTCCCAAGTCCTTTGAGGAAATCGTGGAGTGGGCTCGCCAAAATCCGCGCAAGTTCGGGTACAACGGCCTCAAGAACGGCGCGTCCGGAGTGTCGTTCGTGATGAGCTGGGTGTATTGGAAGACCGGAATGTACGACACATATGCAGTTACAGGGCCATACGATATGAAACACGAGGCGCCCTGGGGCGCCGCCCTCGCCGAGCTTAGGGTGTTCGACAGGAACGCGGTGATAACCGCCGGCAACGCCGGCACACTCGACATGCTCAGCCGCGGCGAGATATGGATCGGCCCCGTATGGGTGGACATGTTCTACTCATGGGTGGCCGACGGTCGCATGGATCCCGCCATAGAGCTGGTGCTTCCATCGCCCGGAATGTGTGGCCAGCCGATGTACTATGTCATACCCAAGAGGGCGGCGAGCTATGACGCTGCGCTGAAGTTCATCGAATTCGCAACCTCTCCGCCAGTACAGGCCAAGTACATAGTCGAGAAGTTCAACTGGTATCCCGGGATAGACGCCAACGCAGTGCGAGCGCATCTGTCTCCCGAGACTTGGGGGCGGCTCTTCAGGGGCATAACCGCCGATGACCTGGCCAAGTATGCCAGAGCGTTCCCCATGAAGAACTACTACACCGACTTCATGGAAGCGTATGAAAAGGCCATGAAGTAGTGGAGCAGCACTCAAGCCTGAGCCAGGGGGCGTGGGCCCGCACGGGCTGCGCCCCTGCCCAGGTCAGGCCGAAACAGTCATTGCTGGTGGAAGGAGGGTCTGAATGGCATGGCAGGCGCTCACCCCCAAGCCCAGACTGAAGACCAACTCGTAGTAAGGCAGGACAGGCCCAACTACGCGGCATTGCTCCTAGTGCTGCCTGCACTGGCATTACTAGCAGTGCTATACTTGTATCCTCTTGTCTCGTCCATATGGATGAGTCTCGTATCAGGTGAAGGCCTCGGGCTTGCGAATTACCGCAAGGCGTTCTCACTATATTGGGTGGACATGGTCTACACAGTAGCGATAGCCATTCTTTCGCAAGTTCTGGTCTTCGTAACCTCAGTATCGATCGCTGGGTACCTGCGGTTTGAGAAGTGGCCTCTTCTTAATCTTCTGTACAGGCTGCCGCTGTTCATCCCGTTCCTGATCGTGGGACACTCGATGAGGGTGTTCCTGGCGCCTCACGGGGTAATGAACATGATGATCAGCCGAGTCACAGGCATCCGAGAACTGCCCGGCTTGGCGTTTGGGTGGGAGGGGCTCGTCATATCCTATGTGTGGAAGCAGTTCCCTCTGGCGACCCTGCTCATGCTGGGGGCATTCGAGTCAATCAGCGATTCGATGATCGAAGCTGCCCAGAATCTCGGATGCTCGCGAACGAGAGCGATCTTGAGTATACTTCTCCCCATCTCATCGCCCACAGTGATGGTAGCCATGGTACTGACCTTCGTTTCGACCATCGGCTGCTTGAGTATCCCGCTCCTGGTGGGTGCGGCGAAACCCGTAATGCTCCCGGTCGACATGTCATTCCGAGTCACCTACTTCAACGACTGGGGAGTAGCTAATGCCCTGGGCGTTATCTCATACCTTATCGTCGTTGCGCTGGCCTACTACTACCTCACTCACATGACCCGAGAGGAGGGCGTATGACATGTGGCGGCGCGGCATGATAACACGCCTGATAGTCCTGGTTGTAGTGGGCTTCGTTGTGATAGGGCCGCTTGTGGGCACGGTGATATGGAGTTTCGCTGTCAAGTGGTACTGGCCCAATCCCCTTCCGCAGGAGTTGGGCCTGAAGTACTGGGCAAACGCCTTCGGCAAGAGATCGCAGGTCCTAGGCGCCCTGGGGGTGAGTATGGCCATCGCCCTGATAGTTGTAGCAGCGGCGCTGCTGGTGTCGATACCTGCGGGGTATGCTCTGGCGCGCCTGAACGTGCCGTGGAAGAAGGCCATGCTGGTGCTGTTCCTAATGCCGCAGGCCTTCCCTCAACTGCCCGTTTTCATTACGATGTCCTCCATATTCTACAGGTTGAACATCGCAGGCACGGTAGTGGGGGTCACCCTGGCTCACCTAGTGGTATCGCTCGTTTACTCAGTGTGGATCACCACTGCCACGTTTAAGTCGGTACCTGCGATTTTGGAGGACGCAGCGGTCAATCTCGGTTGCACTCGCCTCAAAGCGTTCTTCACAATCACCCTCCCCCTGGCCATCCCAGGGCTCATCGCAAGCGCGATATTTGTCTTCCTCAATTCGCTCGACGAGTTCACCGGCACCTTCTTCATAGGGTCGCCGTATGTCCGGACATTGCCTGTGCTAATGTACACAGCGAGTATGGGCTACAACATGCAGGCGGCCTCGGTCATCGCCGTGATGCTGACGATTCCCTCGCTAGTATTCATGGCCGTACTGGAGAAGTTCCTGAAAGCCGAATACATCCATGGCCTGGGGGTATAGGATATGGCGACACTTCGCACTGAGAACCTGACGAAAAAGTACGGAACACTCAAGGCACTGGACAACGTGAACCTTACAGTACAGGAAGGCGAACTCATGGCAGTGCTCGGCCCGAGCGGGTCCGGCAAGTCTACTCTGGTGCGAGCCATAGCCGGGTTCGTCAAGCCTGACTGCGGCAGAATACTTCTTGGCGACAGGGATATTACCTTTGAGAGGCCTGATAGACGCAATACGGCCATGGTCTTCCAGAGCTACGCGCTATGGCCCCACATGACAGTCATGGACAACATCTCCTTCGGACTCCGGCTCAAGAAGATGCAGCCAGAAGCCATGCGCAGCAAGGTGGAGTGGGCGCTCAGCCTCGTCGACCTTCCAGGCCTCGAAAAGCGCTACCCGCGCCAGCTATCCGGCGGTCAACAGCAGAGGGTCGCCCTAGCGCGGGCGCTTGTCGTCGATCCTGAGATTCTTCTCCTCGACGAACCCCTATCCAACCTGGATGCGAAGATCCGCTATAGACTGAGATTCGAGATAAAGAAACTGCAGAAACGGCTCAACATAACCACCATATACATAACCCATGACCAGGAGGAGGCCCTCTCCATCGCGGATTCGGTGGCGCTCCTGAAAGACGGGGCAGTGCTGCAGGCCGGCGCGCCCAGCACCATTTACTCTAGGCCTGCAGACGCATTCGTCGCTGAGTTTCTGGGGGCAAGCAACGTCGTGCGAACCGAGGTACACAAGGACGCTGCCGGCGCCTATGTAGTGCTCGGCGGCGCCAGATTGCCGGCGCCGGAAACCGCAGAACCTGGCGGCCAGGCAAGCGTCGTGATCCGAGCCGATGAGGTGGAACTGGCCCTAGAACATCCGCCGGATGATGAACCTCACTATGCACTTAGGGGCCAGATGATCGACCAGATGTACCTGGGTTCGCGTCGCAGATACGAAGTACAGACGCCAGAAGGCCACCTGCTCCTTGTCGACTCAGAGCGGGAGTGGCCGACTGGAGCGGAAATCATCGTATGGGTCGGGCACGACAAGGTGCACGTGTACTGACGCGCGGCCGAGACTCGGCTATCGCCGGATATGGGCCAGAAGGGCCCCATGCTCGTCGAGGCAATCATCCAGAATACTCCGGGCTACGGCCGCGGACGGAACGAGCGGATGGAGTGCAAGCGCCTTCCATGCGGCAGAATATGAGCCAGTGACTGCCGCCTCGCAGGCCAGCATCTCGCACTCCTTGACTTGTTGCATCAGCCCTAGGCAACCGCAGGGCACTGAACCCACGGCCAGAGGATGGAGGCCATTAGTATCCACAAGGCATGGGGTCTCCACCACCGCATCGTGCGCGATTCCGTCTATCGCACCAAGGTTGCATGTGTTCAGCACCATCACCTCATGTAGGTTCATCCGAATGGCACGTATCACGCCCAGCGCGATGCGCTCATACCCACCGTCCATATCTGTTTGTTCCGAGGCACACGCAGCGTCGGCAGAGGCCGAGCTGGTCAGGGTGAGGATCGCGCCCTGAAGCGCTTCTTCCCCATCTGTGTATATGCCCCTGAGCCAACCCAGATGATTCAGGCCGAAGTAATCGAAATAGGCCCGACCCTCATCCACTCCGATGGCAGTCGCTACTCTGTGGAACATAGCCGATGGACCATCACACACCCCCACTACCCTATGGGTGATGCCGGACGACTTAATGGCCTGTGTGATCATGCCCGACGGGTTCGTGAAGTTGATCAGCCATGCGTTGGGGCATAGTTCCTTCATGATTCTTGCGTACTGAAGCATGACCGGGATTGTGCGCATGCCCATGCAGATGCCGCCGGGCCCTGTGGTTTCCTGCCCTATCACCCCGTAACGAAGAGCTACAGTCTCATCCGTGACCCGCCCTTCTAGGCCGCCCACGCGAATGGCGCTCACCACGAAGTCCGATCCCGATATTGCTTCCCTAGCATCATCTGTGCATTCTAGAGCAACCGGATTTCCCGCCCGCGATACCAATTGCCTCGCAACGAAGCCAATCAGGTTAAGCCTGTGTGTATCAATGTCCATCAGACACACTCTATCAATGCCAAGCTCTTCGCTTATCCGGATGATGCCCTGGACGAAAAGCGGCGTCCTTACGCCCGCGCCTCCCAGAATCGCGAGTTTCATCTCTGATCCCCCAATCCGCCTATGCTACTGTCAAGATCAGGAGCGGCTTTCCGAATCTGGTCCCAGCCGGGTGCGCTACACCCACCGCCAACACCGGTCGCCGAAAGGGCCCCGCATACATTACCCAGCCTCAGGCAGTCCCCCATTTTCCAGCCGCGCAAGTACCCGTAGATCAGGCCGGCTGCGAACACATCGCCTGCCCCGGTCGTGTCGAGAGGATCCACAGGAATCGACGGCACTTCGAGCGGCCTGCCGTCGGCGACAGTCATCGAACCCATGCGCCCAAGCTTGATCACTGGATGCGCCACATGGCGGCTCAGTTCCACTAGAGCGTCAACAGGCGTGGACGCGCCGGTGATGAGGCAGGACTCTATCTCATTGGGAACGAACAGATCTACCAAGGGTAGAAGCTCCAGAACCGAGTCGGGATGCCTCGTGGACTCCCATCCTACACCCAGTGTTATGCCAAGACCCATCTGGCGCATTCGCGCAAGTTGATCTGGGGTCACATCCGACGCGCTCACTAGAACATGGCGCACGTTCGCTAGGAAGTCTAAGTCGATGATCGTGGGATCGCGTCCGTATGGAAACGAGGGCGAAGGGTAAGTGATGAAGCATCTGTCGAGAGGGGTTGACATGGCCACGCTCACCGCAGTGGGCTCGTCTTCTGTAACCTCCAGATGCGACAAGTCCAAGTTCTCCACTTCAAGCTGCGAGAGAAGGACGTCTCCCAACGGATACCGACCGAGCCGCGCCACAATCCCGGTCTTCAGGCCAAGCCTGGCGAGGGCCATTCCGCTGTTGGCGGCCATCCCTCCGGGGCACAATGCAAAGCCCTGGGCGTAGAGCTCCTGACCGGGCTGGGGTGCTCCCGGAAGCCCGGTGAAAATGAGGTCGCAGAAGATCGAACGACTGACGGCTACGACGTCGACCATGTGTACTCCCTCCTCACGCATGCAGGGTTAACCCCGGAAGTACCGAATCAGGGCTTAAGGCGGTGTGATTATGTCCAACTACAAGATGCTCGTAACAGATATCGACGGCACTTTGGTAGACGCCAGGCAAGAGGTCCCCGAAGAGAACCGCCAGGCTGTGCAACGACTCCTGGCCGCAGGCGCTCTCTTTACATTCGCAACTGGCAGGATTGAAGAGTCGACGATTCCTTATGCCCGCGACCTCAAGATAAATGCTCCCGCTATACTGTACAACGGCGCGAAGATCGTCGACCTTGAGCGAGGCGAAACACTCTTCGAGCGAAACCTGCCCATGGATCAGGCCATCGAGGCCCTCAAGGTCGCATCCGGGTTTGATGTCAGAACACACGTGTACATCGACGGCAAGGTGTACGTAGCGAGAATTGACTCGGTGGTAAGGGGCTACGCAAAGAAAGACCGTGTAGACTGCATTGAAGTAGGCGATTTGACGGCTTTTCTGGAGAGCGGACAGACACACATGCCGCCCACCAAGTTCCTTATCATCGGCGAGTCCGAATGCCTTGGGATATTGCATCGCGAGATTCACGCTGTGTTCCCCGAAGGGACGCTAGTCGAATCCGATGCATGCTATCTTGAACTACTCCCCCCAGGTGTGTCGAAGGGCGCTGCCCTCTCTGTCCTCTGCGAAACCCTGGGTCTGGACCCCGCCGACACTGTGGCTGTAGGCGACAATATGAACGATGTAGAGATGATCCAGGCAGCCGGAATGGGCATCGCAGTCGACAACGCGCATCCGTATGCCAAGGAGCAGGCTGCGTTCGTAGCTCCGTCCAATGAGGAGTGCGCCGTTGCAGCCGTCATACGCCGTTTCTTCGGCATTTAGCATCCGCTAGCCACGCGTACCTGTCGCCGGGTAGAGAAGCACAGTGGCTATCTGCTTCGGCCTCAACCGGATCCCGATTCTGCACTGAGCCGGCTTGCCCGTTGCATCGGGGCCGGAGACGGCACAAGGCCCGCGTTCGATCTGAAGGCTCTCGCCCGGTGTCTCATCCAGCCTGGCCATCACCGCACTTGCCAGAGGCACTCTTGATGTCAGTATCGCATCCGCCTCATCTGAGGTAGGGTTGTGGAGCCTGACCACCAGGGCGTCTTCTGCCTCAGCCTTCTTCACGGCGGTGATCAGCGCAGGGCCATTCGCAAGCTCCAGGAGCGATACATTCTCCGAGATGCCGCCAGGATGAACGGATGCCGCAAAACACACCGGAGGCGACAGATACTCGCGGGCGATCTGCGCCATGCGGCCCGCAACCCATGTACCTGAATGCGGAACGACCGCATACTCGAATACGTGACTTCCCTGGCATTGCGCCCCCGGAGTATGAACCGGAGGGCCCGCGTGGCCGCGCCTTGTGGTGAGATCATCCCGCGACAGCCATTCCACGCAGCGAAGTAGTGTCACAGCCAGGACTACACCGCCGTCCTTGTCGGTGAAGCACTCGCATTCAGGCAGCCCGCGCGTGACCACTGCGAGCCCAGCCCGCCGGTCACTTGCGTCCACGAAACCCTGGAAGGGCCATAGAAGGGCGGGCGCCTGAATCCACTCTGGGCGCGGCTCAGGCGGCGCGACTTGTCGCCTCACCACATCCAACTGGGCCTGCGCGTACACGCAGTCCGTCTTCACGCCGGTTGGGAAAAGCGCCCTCAACCTGTGGTCTCGCGCGGTGTTGACTATCTCCGTGCGGAAGGCAACGTAAGGCGAAGCCGAGGTAAGGGTAACGTAGGTCACCAGGTCCACTGTCGTAGTGTCAGGAACACGTCGCCGGCTGCTATGGTCAGCTCCGACAGGAATATCAAACGGGATCTGCACTCGCAATGTCCCCACATGCGGTCCCGCGCGGGCGATGCGCACTGAGGCGCGCCCTGCTCCCGACAATGCGGGCCGGTCGAGCACCGGACAGTAGTCGTACTCGTCGCCGATGTCGCCTGAGTCTTCGAACACATTGAGCCCCTGGTATGCTAGCCCGGTTCTCCTGTCGCGAACGTCCACGGTTCCGCTGTCGGAAACCAACACCGAAAGCCAGTCGTTTTCCAGCATGCCGTGGCTTACGTACACGTGCGGCATATCCTGGCCGCTTCGGCCGTTGCCGCTCGGCGATATGAAGTACACACGGAACCCCATCGGAGGAAGTGCCTCTGCATGAAAGCACAAGTTCACGTGGGGTTCACCACGTAACACCTGATCAGGGAGGACCGCGGGAGGCCCCGACCGCGTGGCCCCGCACGGGTATTCCCCATTCGTCTGAGCATCCGCCAGGTATTCTCCATTCCAGCCTCGCACAGCGAAGTCCGCGCCCTCCTCTATTCCTCCTCCAACAGGCACGCGTGCGTCCACCACACAATCGCATGGCCACGGGTTTGGGTTGAAGACCAGAAGCGGGAGCGTATCCGCGGTGGTGGCCTCTGTGGCAGTGCGAGTATCCACCATCCGCGCGATCGACGCCATGCTCTCCGATGACACTGCGGCGGCAATGTCCTGGACCTGTGCGTATCGCGCCTCCATCTCCATGGCGACTTGGTCTGTGGAACAGCCACAGATTGAGTCATGCGCCTGGTTGTGCAGGTATGGTTTCCACGCGGCGCGGAGTAGGCCGGTTGGGTAGTCATCGCCCCCGAGGAGCCAGGCTGCGCAGG
>Ga0116148_1002864_pt1 | contig 16533 bp, 10 predicted proteins | sample AD_UKC055_MetaG_FD_89786 | JGI IMG/M metagenome (GOLD analysis project Ga0116148, IMG submission 89786) | Active sludge microbial communities of municipal wastewater-treating anaerobic digesters from USA - AD_UKC055_MetaG | ecosystem: Engineered > Bioreactor > Anaerobic > Digestate | place: USA... | reverse complement strand
GCGGCTCTTCCGGAGTTGGGAAGGTTGAGGGAGGCTGCCACAGCGCAGCGGCGCGTCTCGGGCTCTCCGCAGAGCGCTATTGCGCGGAGTCTTCTTCGGCGGGCAGGACGAGGCGGAAGCCGACGGTGTTGAGGCGTTCTTCGGGGAAAAGGCCTTTGCGGAAGGCGCAGCGAAGCTCGTCGGGCGTCGAGTTCCAGCATCCGCCGCGGACGGCATAGCGGGGAATGGCGGGGTCTTTGGGTTTGGCTGCGCCGGGCTGGTAGGGCATGAAATAGTCGGTGGTCCATTCGTAGACGTTGCCGGCGAGATCATGTACGCCCTCGGGCGTGCGGCCTTCGTCGTGCATGCCGATGATGGAGGGCATGCTCATCATGTCGCCGTAATTGCAGAGCATGGGATCGGGCTCGCGGTTTCCCCAGGGGTATTTGCGGTTGTCTTTGCCGCGCGCGGCGAATTCCCACTGTGCCTCGGTGGGCAGTTGTTTGCCGGCCCATTCGGCGTAGGCCATGGCGTCCTCGAGGCTCACGCCGACGACGGGTTGCGGTCCGCCTCCGAAGGTGCCGTCGCCCCAGAACTCGGGTTTGCGGTAGCCCGTGGCTTTCAGGAACTCTCGGAACTGGTCGTTGGTAATCGGGTGGATATCGATGTAGAACGGAGCGACATGGGCTTCGAACGCGGGGCTTTCCTCAGGCACCACGTCGTTGCCCATCAGGAAACTGCCGCCTTCCATATAGACCATGCCTTCGGTAGAGACTTCGCGCTCGGCCGCCCTGGTGATTTGCGGCCGGGCCGCGCGGCGGTACGATGTCTGATAGGCTTCCGTGAGCTGGGCGCGAAAGTCGCCTGCGGTCTGCCAGCGTTCCGCGGGTTCGGCGCGCAGCGCCTTATTGAGAATGGTGATAAGGGAAGGGGCAACGTCGCTCCGGGCCTGCGCGACCTCAACGGATTCTTCCGTCGGAGTTCGCAGTGTAAGAAGCTCGTAGAACATAAGCCCGGTTGAGTACAGATCTGCCCGCAAGTCCACCTGGCGACATGCCTTTTGTTCCGGCGATGCATAGGCCGTCGTGCCGATCACACGTTTGCGTTTCGCGTCGCCCGTCGCGGCGGCTTCTTCGTCCACTGCTTTGGCCAGGCCGAAATCGAGCACTTTGATGTGCTCGCCCGGGAGCATCATGGCATTCTCGGGCTTGATGTCGCGATGGATGACGGTGCGGTGGGCGTATTCGAGGGCTTTGAGGATTTGGACTGTGGCGTGCACCGCGAGGCGCACATCGACCAGGCGGCGCTCCGTGCGGTACTTTCGCAACATCGCCCGCAGCGACTGGCCGGACAAGAACTCCATGGAAAGATAAAGCACCCCTTCCGGCGTGGTGCTCACATCGTGGACAGCGACGATATTCTCGTGCCGCAGGCGCCGGGCTACCTGCGCTTCCTGGATGAAGAGCTGCTGGGCCTTCTGCGACTTGAGCAGGTCCGGGATCATGAATTTCAGCGCGACAATCTCGTTCGTCAAGTGGTCGCGCGCCCGGTAGACCACGCCCATGCCGCCGCGGCCAAGGAATTCCTCAATCTCATACCGGTCGGAGATTCGTTCTCCGGCTTCGAACACGAGATTCTTGTCTTTCGGGTCGGTGGCGATCCGGGGGACCATTAACCGCGCCCCACATCCGAAGCATACCCCCCAACGCCCTTGAACGGCGTTGGGAACGAGTATCCGAAGGCCACAACTGGAACACGTCACCGGGATCATTTGTAACTACCATTGGCTTGTTAGCGTAAGGGATAAAGAAACCTGAGACATCGAGACCATGGCGTCCATTTTTCCGCTCGTATCTAAACTGATTATGTATGAGGCTTTAACAAGCATACACATGGTAGCATGCCGCTGTATGCCGGAGCAATTGCCGTCCCTGGTATGCCTTTGTTTGCCATCACGCGGGCGCGAGTCTCTTTGAACTTGGGCGGCCGTGATGATGGGGTTGTGCGGACGCGTCCGGCACGGCAGGGCTTGCCAGTTCCGGAAAGGCTTACGGGAAAAGACGTTGACACGTGCCATCCTCCTCCCTATTATAACGGCGATCACCCAAGGGACGTAGAATCCCCTGCGGGGCCGAAGGATGCCGCGGGCGAGCGCGCGGGGAATGAATTGGGACGTAGGCGCGTAAGCAGGAACGAATTGGACTGGTGCATTGTCCAATGTGGTGCGTGTGAATGGTATACGGGTCAGCCTGCGCCGTTTCTTGTGGGCCTGACCGTACGCGTATCTTGTTGGGAAGAACCGGTATGGAGAAAAGAATTGCCATGGGGAATATGAAGCGACTTTCTCTGATTGTTTTGCCGGGCGCCGTTTTGGGGTTTGTGCTGGCGGCGGGTTTGGCGCCTTCGTTGTTAGCCACTGGGGGCCGCGTGGCGGCGGCGGAAGCGGCGAGTGCCATCGCCATCAGCGTGGACGGCATGACGCCCATGGCCGAACGGTACGAGATGCCCGTTGGGAGCGAGCAGGGTTTCAGTGTCTTGAGCATGGCCGGGGAATCTCCGGCGGGTTTGCTGCGGGTCGGGGAGGCCGAGTGGTCCCTGGCCACACAAGGCGGCGCGGCGCTCGAGGCGGTTCGAGGCGAGTTCGTGGCAACCGTACGTGCGGACGCTCCCGGAGAGGCGGATTTATTCGTTGCCACTTCTGACGGGTTGTCAGACATGGTGACCCTGGTATTCACCGAGCTCAAGCCCGCGGCTCCGGCGGAGGACGAAGCGCTTTCGTCGGTGACGGTAGTGCAGCCCCCGGCCGGGTCTATCCTTTACATTCCTGGGGAGGGCGCTACGGCAGTGACGGCTGTAGCCCGAACCGACGCTCCGGATGACACCGCCTCGGTGGTTTTTGCGTGGCCGGACCGGGCTGCTCCCGCTGGGACGTTTGAGGATAGTAACGGCGCGCCGTATGTCGCCACGATTCCAGACGTAAGCGGAACCACCACCTTCGACGTCGAGGCGTTTGGGGCAGGCGCGGCCGCGCCGGTGACCGCCACCGGGGCGTGGCAGGTAGCCATCGCCACGGATACGAACCGCGACGGTTTTCCGGACGCCCCGTTCGGCCTGAGTCTTTCAGCGGGTGACGCGTGGGTCTATTCCCCCGCCGGTCCCGGCGGCGTCAACATCGTTATGGTTGGGCTGCCTTCCGGTCCTGCGGGAGAAGATGCGGGCGCTGTGGCAGAAGGGCTGTTTCCGGTGACCGTTCGCGGCGCGGCCGGCTTGTACGAGATTGGTGTTCCCCGAAATCTTCTGAACGAGAACGAGACCGGCATTCTGGTAGTCGGGGAAGCGCCCGAGCTGACAACGCTGCTGGGTGCGGGACTGGCGGCGCTGGTTCCGTCTCTTCCTGGAGAGGCCAGCGCACTCCTCTCTTCGGTTCTTCTTGTGGACGTATTGGTCCAGCAAGACGGTTCATCCACGTGGGCCTCGATCGCGGCCGGCCGCCTTGTCGACAATCCGCTGTCCTTTACCGGCTACGACATTTCGGGGATTTCAGCCTCCACCAATGCGCGTCTGTACACCTTTGGCGCGTGGGTAGCCGACGGCGGCGCGCCGAACGGGCCGCACGTGCTGATTCCCGCGGGCGCGGCGTGGATGCAGGCGCTGGGAAGCGTGGCGCTTGACACCGGGACATTTTCGGCTGAACTGATGGGCGCCGGACTGGTGGGGCTGTTTGAGACGAGCAGTCTCATCAACATCACGAACATCAACAACATGGCCATCGGCGGCGCACAGGATTACGCCATCGGCGGCGGCACTCTCGAAATCACCGTTGAGAACATGGCCGGCGTGTCGGCGGGCGGCGTCGCAGTCACGATCGGCGGCCAGGCAGCGCCCGTCACTTCTGTCGCCGGCAACGTAATCACGGCGGTCGTGCCGCGCGCAGCGGACCTCGAAACGCCCGTCCACAGCGCGGCAGCGGATGTTCGCGTCGAGATTCTGGCTACGGGCGAGTCTGACGAGGTCCCCAAGGGGTTCACGTATCTGGGTCCTGAAGTGGTCTCGCTTGCTCCGGCAGACGGTCCCGCGACGGGCGGCACTCAAGTGGTCCTTGAAGGCAGCGGCTTCGACTCGAACGGCACGGAAGTGTCTTTCGGCGGCGCCGCGCTGCTCGCGGGTTTTGTTACGCCCAACGCGCTGGTCGGAACGACCAGCGCCAGTGACCCCGGGATGGTGGACGTCGAAATGCTCACCGCAAACAACTTCACGGGCGGCATAGCCAATGCCTATACGTACGCGCCGTCCGCTGCGCCGGTACGAAGCCCGTTTTTCTCGGGAGGTGCATCTCTCACCATCGATGCGGCTATCCTCACGGCGTCCCCGGATGCCGGCGCGTCCGGTTCACCGGACGGCGGGCCTCTTTCTCATGAGGGAAGAAACGTTGTGCTCACGGGACAGGGCTTCACCGGCGTGTCCGCCCTGACCCTGGTGTTCGGCGATGGCGCCGTGGCCACGCTCGCCGAAGGGACCGATTTCGTGGCCGAGGACGACGGCCGCATCGTCTTGCGGATTGCGCCCGCTCGTTTGGCTGAATTGCGGAAGGAAGCCGGGCTTGACGAGGCCCTGCCGGCTGGTTCCGTGACCCTGATAGCCGAGACGGCCGCGGGCACGGCGACGATCGAAGACGCCTTTGCCGCCGGCGCCGCCGAGGGCGAACTGGCCGTCACCGGCATTTCGCCTGACGGCGCGTGGGTCATCGGTGGCCTTGTGGCCGAAATCACGGGGCAAAACTTCGGCGGCCCCGAGGCCATGACGGCGGCGTTCGAGTACGCCGCGCCTATTGCTGGCGCCGGTGACAGGGATGCGTTCGCCGCGGAGTCCGTCACCGTTCCTCTCGAGATTCTGACCGGGGCGGCCTATCCGAACAGCTCGACGAAGTTGTATGTCCGGATTCCGGCTCTGCCGGGTGTCACGGATGCATGGCCGGCATCCGTGGCCGTAGACCGATTGCTGGTCACGAAAGACGGAACAGGGGAAGCCAGCCTCTCGAAACAAGGCGGGGAAGAAGGGGCGCCGCTGTTCACATACTACCGATGGCGGCGGGATGCGAACGGTGTCACAACCACGGCCTTCTATTACGACAACGCGCCGGGCGCGACAGACCGCCAAATCGTTCTTGACAGCGGCGCCAGCGCGGCGGCCCTGAGCATTCCGCCTCTCGCTGGCGGCTTCTTTGACTCGGGCCGTGGGGACAGCCCGGAACATGTCTATGTGTTGGCTCGAGCGGGACACGACGAGAAAGCCTTCGGCACGATTGATTTTGCGGATTTGCCGGGCGCGCCAATCGCTGACGCTTGGGTGTTCGACATTCATCTGTACACGGATGCAGCGGCAGCGCCCGCAAACGGCATCTTGTATCAGGAGATCGCGCCCGAGTTCGCGGTACCGGCCGACACGGACGGAACACAGGTGGAACCTGCACGGTTGACCATCCCGATGGACGCTACGCAATTGACTGCCGGCGATATCCGGGCTGGAACGGTAACGGTGTACGGCCAGCCCTGCAGTCTGGGAGATCTCTCCGCGCCATACGCAGCTTCCGCGACGAGTCCGAACGGAGAAAGCGTGTACCACTCGACGGTCCTGGAGAGTTTCGGCGGGATGCCCGAGTTCTTCCCGGACGCCGCGCCGGCCGCGGATGAGCAGGCCGTCGAACACGTGCGGGCGCGCCTGTACGGTTTTGGCGCAGTGACCTTGCGCCAGGGCGATGCCGCGCCGCCCGAACCGGTTCTGACCTCGGCCCGTCTTGTCAGCGGCGGCTCCGCGCAAGGTTCCCTCGAAGGAGGAACAGAGATAGTTGTCTTTGGCGCGGGCCTGGGATGGATTAAGACGGTCGAGTTTGGCGGAGGGGACAAAGCTCTCAAGCTGGCGGCTATCAGCGGCGATGGCGACAACGAGTTCGCGGTGCGGGTTGTGTCGCCGGAAGTCAGTTCCCCCGGCGCGGTCGACATCCGAATCACGACCGTCGCGGGCAAGCAAGCCGTGTTGAAAAACGCCTTTGTCTATAAAGACACCACGACCAGCGTGGTGACGCTCTTGCTCGGGTTGGGCGTGGCCCTGATTGGGCTGTTTTCGGGCGGTCAGGGCGGCGGCGGCGGCGGGCCGTGCTTTATTGCTACGGCCGCTTACGGAACCCCGCTGGATGGTCACATCGAGGTGCTGCGCACCGTCCGTGATACGTATCTGCTGGATAGCGCGCTGGGCACCGCGTTCGTGGACGCCTACTACAGCGTGAGCCCGCAGGTAGCAAGCGCCGTTGCCAAGAGCCCGGTGCTCACGGCGCTCGTTCGCATCGCGCTGGTGCCGGTGATAGCGTTTTGCAGGCTGGTCATGGCCATGCCGCATTTCACAGCGGGCGCGGCTATGCTGGCCATGGCAGGCGTTGCGCTGCGCAGGATGCGGCGAAGAGTCCGAAAAACCTGACGTTCAATACCGCGCGTTTGGAGAATGCTCCGGCGGGTCCTGCGAAAGGCCCGCCGGAGCTCTCTGTTTCTGTGGGGGCGCAACCCCAGGCAGCAGACGCGCACTCATGTACCCCGCAATCCCTGGTTCAACACAATCTATAGTGGCGGCTCCTGGTAAAGGCACCATACACCACAATATAGGGCGCTACATGCGGCCTGTGCCCCAATCTGTGGACAACGCCGCTCGGTGGCGGGTGGAGGCCCAACAAATAGGATGCGATTCGTTGACAACCTCTATATGTTGTGGTATTTTGCAGTCCGACAGGGAATGGGTGGTGAATTGTGTTTGCTTGCGGCGTTGGAGCTGCGAAAGGGACCAAGTATGACTGTAGACACGATCGTCAATCTGGCGCAGCAAGCCATGCTGGTCACGCTGTTGACGGCGGCGCCCATGCTGCTTTCAGGCATGCTTATCGGCCTGTTAATCAGTATATTTCAATCAGTTACACAGATTCAGGAGATCACGCTGACCTTTGTTCCGAAGATAGTGGTTGTGCTGGTGGCGTTTGTGGTTTTCCTGCCGTGGATGATTGGAGTCGTGATGGGGTTTGTCCAGCCACTGATAGGCAACTTCAACGAGCTCGTCCTGTAGGTCATGCTATTCGAAGCGGAGGTATTCAAAGTATTTGTGCTGGTGATGATACGCATCAGCGGGCTCATGGTGTCTGCCCCCGTCCTGGGGTCGGCAAACTTTCCGGCGCGGGCGAAAATCGGTCTGGCTGCGTTGATCGCGTTTCTCGTCACTCCAACGATCGCACAACTCCATGAACCTCTGGGGGATGATTACTTGACGCTGGGGTTGGCGGCCACGTTCGAGCTCGCCATCGGGCTTCTGATGGGTTTTTTCATGACGCTGGTGTTCGCGGCGGTCCAGGTCGCGGGCCAGATGATTGATATGCTGAGCGGGTTTTCGCTGATGAACGTGTTCAACCCGGCTTTAGAGACACAGGTCCCCATATTCGGGTTCTTTCTCTACATCGTTGCCGCCCTGTACCTTCTTGCGATCGATGGGCATCTGCTGATGATTCGCGCGATTGTGCGCACTTTCGAGACCATGCCGCTGGGCGAGGCGACAATGCGGCCGGAGGTCTTGGGTCAACTGAGCCGTTGGGGCAGCCTGATGTTCGTTGACGGATTGTTGATCGCCGCTCCGGTGGGGGGGGCGCTGCTGCTTGCCTACGTCACGATGGGGCTGATGGGACGGGTGGTGCCCCAGATACATCTTTTCGTGGTCGGTTTTCCGTTTACCATCGCCTTGGCTCTTCTGATAACGGCCCTGTTCATAGGGGTTTACATAGAGCTGCTCGATCGCATGTTCCACCAGATGTTCCAAGGAGTTTCGATGTTGGTTCGAGGAGTAACGTAGACCAGCCATGCCCGAGCAAACCGGAGGCGAAAAAGTTCTTCCCCCGTCCGCGCGCAAGATTACGAAGGCGCGCGAGGAAGGGAGGGTGGCGCGCAGCCAGGATCTGAGTTCCGCGTGGTCGCTGTTCGTCGCGCTGCTGGCGCTGTACTTCCTTGGTTCGGGCATCGCGGCCGGGATGGTGTCGGTAACGCGCCATTACTTCGGCGAGACCACTACGCTCGTGAGAGAGCTCGATAATCCACAGTGGGTTGCGCTGGACGCATTGGCGCACATGGCCCGTTTCCTGCTTCCGTTCATGGTGATTCTGCTTGCAGGTGGTTTGGCCATGAACCTGCTGCAGGTGGGGTTTCTGTTTGCTCCGGCGGCTCTGAAGCCCAACTTGGAGAAACTGAACCCGTTCACGGGATTCCAGAAGTTTTTCAATGTGCGTTCGCTTGTAGAGCTGGCCAAATCGGTCTTCAAACTGGCGGCCATCAGCCTCATCGTTTATGCGACGTTTCGCAGCCGCTGGCAGGACATTCTGTCGTGGCCCGGCCTTACGCCGGTCGGGATTGTGAGCGCTATGGCGTCGCTGATCGGGCTGGTGTGGCTTCGCGTGGTGCTGGCTATGCTGGTGCTGGGCATTCTCGACTACGGGTATCAGCGTTGGCAATACCTGCAAGAACTGCGCATGACTGTGCAGGAGGCGCGCGAAGAAGCCAGGGAAATCGAAGGCGACCCCCGCATACGGCAACGTATCCGGCACATCCAGCGGCAGATGGCCATGCAGCGAATGATGCGTGAGGTGCCAAAAGCGGACGTTGTCGTGACGAACCCCGTTCGTTTTGCCGTCGCGCTGCGGTACAACGCACGCGAGATGGAAGTGCCGGTGGTTACGGCGAAAGGCGCGCGGCTGTTGGCGGAACGCATTCGGGAGATCGCCATGGAGCACAACGTGCCCATCGTGCAGAAGCCTGAACTGGCCCGAATGCTGTATAGAACGATCGAGGTTGGCCAGCCGGTGCCCGAGAACCTCTTTGTTGCGGTTGCGGAGGTCTTGGCCTTTGTGTTCGAGATCGATCGGCGCGCCGAGAAAATCAGAGAACGGGCCGGAATCCTGAACGTGTTCCGGCGGCAGCGGGCAGCAAGCTAGGAAAGGAACGGAATCGTTAGATGGCGGTAGTGCCGCAAGAGATGGGGCAGACGCGGTGGTCGTTCGCCCGCAACCAGGATATCATCCTGGCTGTTGCGGTGATGGGCGTTCTCGCTGTGCTGGTGATCCCTATCCCCACGCCGTTGCTCGACATGCTCCTTGCCATAAATATTTCCCTCTCGGTAGTTGTGTTGTTGACCGCAATCTACCTGCAGCACCCGGTCGATTTTGCCGTGTTCCCGTCGCTGCTGCTGATGCTGACGCTGTTCCGCCTGAGTCTGAACGTGGCAGCGACACGCCTGATTCTCAGCCAGGCCAACGCGGGCGCGATCATCAACGCATTCGGGAGTTTCGTAACCAGCGGCAGCTACATCGTCGGGATGATCATCTTCGTCATCCTGATCGTCATTCAGCTGGTGGTGATCACGCGGGGCGCCACGCGCATCTCGGAGGTCGCGGCCCGTTTCACGCTGGACGCCATGCCCGGCAAGCAAATGGGGGTGGACGCAGACCTGAACGCCGGGCTGATCACGGAAGACCAGGCCCGGTCCCGCCGCCGCCGCATCGAGCAGGAAGCCGATTTCTACGGGGCCATGGACGGCGCCACGAAGTTTGTGCGCGGCGACGCCATCGCCGGGGTGATTATCACACTGGTCAATATCATTGGGGGGCTGATCATCGGGGTCTTGATGCAGGGCTACACACTGTCCGAGGCGGCCCAAATCTATACCCAGCTCACGGTGGGCGACGGGCTGGTCTCGCAGATTCCCGCGTTGATCGTATCCATGGCGGCCGGTCTCATCGTTACGCGAACAGCGACTCAGGAGAACCTGGGAGTGGATATAGGAGCGCAGCTGGGGGCCTATCCCCGGGCGCTCGGTATCGCCGCCGGCCTCCTGGTGCTGTTTGCAGTCGTGCCCGGCATGCCCACGATTCCCTTCATGGTGGTAGGCGTCGTACTGGCGATTCTGTCGTATCAGACCCGGAAAGCCATTTTCCGGAGAGCGGCGCTCAAGGAAGCTCGCGAGCTGGCGAAAGAGGAACCCGGTCCGGAAAAAGCGCCTGAGCGCGCGGAACATCTCCTGCCCGTCGACCCGCTGAAAATCGAGTTGGGATACGGGCTGATCGCGTTGGCTGATCCGAAACAGGGAGGCGACCTTCTCAACCGCATTCAGATCATCCGCCAGCAGATGGCCACGAGGATGGGTTTCATTGTGCCGGTCGTGCGAATTGTTGATAACATGAGGCTGCGGCCCAACGAATACCGCGTCAAGCTCCGGGAAGCCGAGATCGCGCGCTATGAGATGGTCCCGGACCATTTCCTGGCCATGAATCCGGGGATCGTCGAGGAGGAAATCACCGGGATCCCGACGACCGAGCCGGCCTTTGGCCTCCAGGCGGTGTGGGTGAGCGCCGAGAACCGCGACCGCGCCGAGCGCATGGGGTATACCATCGTCGAGCCGTCGGCCGTGCTGGCGACGCACCTGACCGAACTGATCACGGCGCACGCCCCCGAGTTGTTGTCGCGGCAGGACGTGCAGAACCTCGTAAACGTGGTGCGCGAGTCGGCCAGCACGGTGGTCGAGGAACTGGTCCCCACCATCCTCACGCTGGGCGAGATCCAGAAAGTGCTGCAAAACCTGCTTCGTGAACGGGTGTCGATCCGCAATCTCGAGACGATACTTGAGGTCCTGGCAGATTTTGGCCCGCGAACGCGCGACGCGGAAGTGTTGACCGAATACGCGCGGCAAGCCCTTGCGCGGCAAATCTGCGCGGAGTTTGCAGACGAGCAGAACGCGCTGCATCTGGTCACGCTGGCGCCCGAGTTGGAGCGGGAAATTCTCGAGGCGGTCCGGCGGTCGGAAACGGGCGAATACATACCGCTTGCGCCCGCGCGGGCGGACGAGATCGCGCGGAATACGGTGCGGGCGGTTCAGCCACTTGTTTTGAGCGGGCAAGACCCGATCGTGCTGACGTCGGCATCGGTCCGGCGTTATTTCCGTCGTATTGTGGAACGGTTTCTGCCGCGTATCGTCGTGCTTTCGTACAACGAGATCGACCCGGCTGTGCGGCTCGATAGCGAAGGGCAAGTGAATGGATAAAGAAACGCAGGGTTTTCACAAATTCAGAGCCCCCACGTTCGAAGAGGCGTTGCGGCAGGTTCGGTCGATATTGGGGGAATCGGCGGTCGTGCTGCGCACCACGCAGGTGAAGGAGGGCGGGCTCTTCGGCTTTTTCGGAGAGCCTCTGATTGAACTGACCGTGGCCGGCGCTCCAGCGGCAACCCCTGAACCGGGCGGGCGAATCGAGCTGCATTCCCGGCCGCCCAGCCCTGTCGAGCGGCGCTACAAGGCCCATTCTCCGATGGGTTCGGACCAGCGCGTGCGGGATACCGTCGAGTTCTGCCGCGAACTGGTCAACAAGACTCAATCGCGTGCTGAGGCGCGGCGAGAACGCCCGGACGCGCCTGTTCGCCGCCCCGTGACACTCGACACTGCCGCGCGCAGCGAACCATCTGTGCGGCACACGAAATTGGCTGATGGTTTCCGGTTCAAACGGGAGGAACAACCCCGGCCGGAGCGTCGAACGCCGTCCGCGTTGACTTCCGAGGGCAACGCCGCCATCGCGCCGTCCCGCTTCACCCGGCTGCACGGAAAACCGTCTGGAACAAATGGTGATACCGCGCGCGACGACGTGCGGGAACTGTTGCGGGTGTTGGAGGGCGGTTCTTCAAGTGCGGGGTTGCCGACCGAGTTGGCGCCCCACTACCGGCGTCTCATCGAAGCGGGTGTCTCGCCCGGCCTGGCTGCGTCGTTGCTCGGGGCGACTGTCAAAGGATGTAACGTAGGGGTCCTTCGCGACGAGCGCGTGCTCCGAGAGCGGTTGCGTCTGGAGCTGCGCCTGCGGGTGGCCGTCAAGGGCGGGATTTCGGTCGGCCGGGACGGTTGCGCGGTGGTCGCGCTCGCGGGCCCGACAGGAGTCGGGAAGACCACTACCCTCGCGAAGCTGGCGGCCCAATTTGCCGTGAGGGAGCGGCATCAGGTAGCCTTTGTGACCGCGGACACGTACAGAGTGGCTGCTCCGGATCAGTTGCGCGTGTATGCCGACATTATCGGACTTCGCATGAAGGTCGTGAACGAGCCCGCGGAAATGCGCGCGGCGATCAAGGAGCTTCGCGGGTACGACCTGGTGTTGATCGATACTGCGGGGAGCAGTCCGTTCAACTGCGGGCAATTGGACGAGTTGCAGCGTATGATGGAGGCCGCCGAGCCGTCCGAGATTCTGCTTGCGGCCGCCGCGAACACGCCGCTGGACGATTTGCGGCACATTTGGGAGAATTTCGGAAGGATCGGGCCGACGTCTCTCGTGTTTACAAAGATTGATGAAACCCGGCGGTTTGGGGCAATGTATTCGGTGGCCATGGAGACCGGGTTGCCGTTGAGTTACCTCAGTGTCGGGCAGAACGTGCCTGATGATATTGTGTTGGCGGAACCCGCGATGGTGGCAAACCTCGTACTGGAAGGCAGGGACCGAAGTGGCAGATCAAGCAGAACAGCTTCGTGAATATGTTCGGGGCAGCAAGCAGCAGGCGCGCGTTTTGGCGGTTACCAGCGGCAAGGGGGGCGTTGGAAAGACGGGCACCAGCGTGAATCTCGCTATCGCGTTGGCCATGCGCAAGAAGGAAGTCGTGGTACTGGACGCCGATCTTGGACTGGCGAACGTCGAGGTGCTGCTGGGGCTGAACTCGCTGTACAACCTGCAACACGTGATCCACGGCGAGCGTTCGATGCTCGAGGTGCTGGTGGAGGGGCCCGGGGGCATCAAGATCATTCCGGGCAGTTCCGGCATCGCCAAACTTGCCGACTTGGGCCCGAACGCGCGGCAGCGGATTATTGACGGGTTGCAGGGCCTCCAGGAACATGCGGATTTCATAATTGTCGACACGATGGCGGGGATCAGTCAAAATGCCGCCGGTTTTGCCGCCGCCGCGGACGAGATCCTGCTCGTGGTCACCCCGGAACCATCGTCCATCGTCGATGCGTACGCCATGATCAAGACCATTCGAATGATGCGCCCTGACGCCGTGTTCAGGTTGATTGTCAACATGGCGACAAACGACCAGCAGGGGCGGGCCGTCGCAGGAAAGCTGATAACGGTGTCCCAGCAGTACCTCGGTCACAAACTGCATTATCTGGGATATGTCCCGCGCGACCCGCATGTGTCGCATGGGGTCATGCAGGCGGTGCCTTTTATGGTGAAGTATCCGGCGGCTCCGGCAAGCAAAGCTATCGAGACGTTGGCCGACCGCGTCATCAGTCAGCGAGAGGCGGCTTCCAGCGGCGGGATAGGCTTCTTCCGCCGCTTCGCCGAAACGCTCGGCCTGGCCAGCAACGGGTGATACAAAGCCGGCTGCCGTGTCCGTGCGCGGAAAGACGCATCTTCCCGGCAAAGGTTATTCTGCAGCACGTTTGGCCGCGAGCACGGCATTCTTCATGAGCATCGCGATGGTCATGGGACCCACCCCGCCGGGCACGGGCGTAATGGCGCGGGCTTTCCTGCATGCCGCTTTGAAATCGACGTCGCCAACAAGCCGGTAGCCTTTGGGGCTGGCCGCATCTTCGACGCGGTTCACGCCGACGTCAATCACGACGGCGCCATCTTTGATCATGTGCCCCTTGATGAATTCGGGCACGCCCATGGCCGCAACGAGGATATCGGCCTGCTTGGTGATGGAAGCGAGTTTCCTGGTTCGTGAATGGCAGATGGTCACCGTCGCGTTGGCTCCCTTGGCTTTCTGAATAAGCAGCGCCGCGAGGGGTTTGCCCACGATATTCGAGCGTCCCACGATGACCACGTGTTTGCCTTCGGGACTATTCCCCGTGCGGTTCAACAATTCCTGGCATCCATGAGGCGTACAGGGCATCATGGCCGGCTCGCCGATCAGCAGCTTACCCACGTTTACGGGGTGGAACCCGTCAGCATCTTTTTCCGGGTCGATCGCGGTGACGACCTTGTTTTCGTCCATGTGTTTGGGAAGCGGCGACTGAACCAGGAATGCGTGCACTTTCGGGTCTTCGTTGAGCTTGCGGACCAGATTGAGGACGCGGCGTTCGGTGGCGTTTGCGGGCAGTTGGTGCACGAACGAGTTCATGCCCAGTTCCTCGCACGCGCGCGCTTTTCCGCGGACGTAGACGTGACTGGCGGGGTCGTCGCCGACGATCACCACGGCTAACCCCGGGGTGATACCCTTTTTCTTCAGCGCGTCCACTTCCGTTTTGACTTCGGCGCGGATCTGAGCGGCGATCTTCTTCCCATCAATGAGCTTCGCGGTCTTGGGCATGATTTCTTCTCCTTGAGCCTTATGGCCGGAAAGCCGGGGCAGACACGTCTTCACGTCGTTACGGGTGCGTCAATCCCTGTTTTCCGGCACAACGAATCAAAACAATCCGGCGATCTTTCCCCTGTCGTCGATGTCCACGCGGGTAGCTCCCGGAATGGAGGGCAACCCCGGCATCATAATGATGTCTCCGCAGTAAGGAATAATGAAGCCCGCTCCCGCCGCCAACCGGACTTGCCGCACCGGCACACGGAATCCCGTGGGACGCCCTTTGAGCGCCGGATTGTGGGAAAGCGACAGTTGCGTTTTTGCCACGCACAGGGGCAGATGGCCGAACCCATTGTCCGTGATCCACGCGATATCCTTCTCCGCGGCAGGTTCATAATCCACCCCGTCGGCGCCATACATTGTCGTTGTGACTGCGTCGAGCTTCTCCTTGATACCTGCGCCGGCCGGGTAGAGGTAGCGGAGGTCCGCGTCTCCGGACTCGGCGGCTTCGACGACTTTTTCGGCCAGTTCGAGGCCTCCTTCACCACCGTGCGCGTGGACATCGCTGACGGCAACCGACCGTGCGCCTGCTTCGAGTGCGGCGTCTCCCACCAGTTGGATCTCCGCCGCGGTATCCGTCGGAAACCGGTTGATGGCGACCACGCAGGGCACGCCGAACACGGCCACGTTCTCGATTTGCTTGGCCAGGTTGCCCGCGCCCCGGCGGATGGCGTCAAGGTTCTCCTCGCGCAATCCCGGATCGAAGGGTTTTCCGGGGCGGATGGTGAAATCGCCGCTGTGCATCTTCAGTGCGCGAATGGTCGCGACCACCACCATCGCGTCCGGTTTCAGCCCGCTGTACCGGCACTTGATGTTGACAAATTTCTCGGCCCCCATGTCGACGCCGAAGCCGCTCTCGGTCACGACGTAGTCGCTGAGTTTCAGTGCGAGGCGGTCGGCAATGATCGAGCTGTTGCCGTGCGCGATGTTGGCGAACGGTCCCGTATGCACGAGCACGGGGGTGTTCTCCGTGGTTTGCATGAGGGTAGGCATGAGGGCTTCTCGCAGGAGAACGGTCATGGCCCCTGCCGCCTGCAAATCGTCGGCCGTCAAGGGGGCGCCGCTATTGTCCTGGCCGATAACGACGCTGCCGATGCGTTTCCGCAAATCGCGCAGCCCATCGGTGAGGGCAAGGAGAGCCATCAATTCGCTGGCCACCGTGATGTCGAAACCGGACTCGCGCGGTACGCCGTTAGATTTGCCGCCCAGCCCGATCACGATATTGCGCAGGGCGCGGTCAGACACGTCGACCACGCGGCGCCACGTCACGGCATAGGGGTTGATTCCGAGGGCGTTACCCTGGTGCAGGTGGTTGTCGATCATCGCGGCCAGGAGGTTGTGCGCGATCTCGACCGCGTGGATGTCGCCGGTCAGATGAAGATTGAATTCCTCCATGGGGACAACCTGTGCGCGGCCGCCACCCGCGGCGCCGCCCTTGATTCCGAAGGTGGGACCCATGGAAGGTTGGCGAAGACAGGCAAACGAGCGCTTACCGAGCTTGTTAAGAGCCAGGCTCAGGCCGATCGTCGTGACCGTCTTGCCTTCGCCCAGAGGAGTAGGGGTGATGGCCGTAACGTCGATGTACTTGCCGTTGGGCTTGTGGCTGAGCCGTTCGATAGCCCCGAGGTGCACCTTGGCCTTGTAGTGGCCGTAAGGCTCGAGTTCGTCATCCTGAATGCCCCACGCTGCCGCAAAGTCGCCGATACGTTTCAGCGGCGTTGCTTGTGCAATTTCCAGGTCGCTTAACACGATCCAGGCGCTCCTCGTGCGCGTCACTTCCGTAAAGAAAGGGAGAGTTTGATGTTCCGTGGCGTACGAATGCCCCCGGTCAACGGCGCGTATGATAGCCGAGCCCTCAAAAACCGTCAAATCTGCGCCGAATTTGCTTCACGAATTCCCGGCTTCTGAAGTGACCGCAGGAAGGGAGCCCTCTCCCTTCCCTCTCCTCGGGGAGAGGGTAGGGGGCCGGACATGCCGGCCGGGGGGGTGAATCGCATCCAAAAGTCAGGACTGCCATTCGTGGTCGAGTATCGCTTTCTCGTCGAAGACCGCGTGCATGATTGTGGTGCGGTTGTTGGTGGTGTAGATGATATGGATTTTTTCGTCGTCGGTCTGGATGGCGTAGGGATAAGCGAACGTATTGTCGCCGCCGGCAATG
>Ga0116148_1002860_pt1 | contig 16542 bp, 13 predicted proteins | sample AD_UKC055_MetaG_FD_89786 | JGI IMG/M metagenome (GOLD analysis project Ga0116148, IMG submission 89786) | Active sludge microbial communities of municipal wastewater-treating anaerobic digesters from USA - AD_UKC055_MetaG | ecosystem: Engineered > Bioreactor > Anaerobic > Digestate | place: USA... | reverse complement strand
GCGCCGGAGACGGTTCCCGCAGGAAAGGCGGAGCGGAGCACGTCGATGCCCCGCCCTAAAGGACGCCCGGAGGAGGCTGAGAAGCCGGTTCCGGCCGGCGCCGAACCCGCAAGAGGAAGCTGGCCGGTAACGTCCGACACAATGTGCATGACGTGGCTGAACAGCTCCACGTCCATGGTGCGGGTAAGGCGGACCGAACCCGGCTGGCAGACGCGGCCGAGGTCGTTGCGGGCAAGGTCGACCAGCATCAGATGCTCGGCGCGCTCCTTGGGATCGGCGAGAAGCTCCGCCTTGAGCGCGGCGTCTTCTTCGGCGTTTTTACCGCGCCGCCGGGTGCCGGCGATCGGGCGAATCGAGGCGACCGAGTCGCGGACCCGCACAAGGCTTTCCGGAGAGGCGCCGACGAGCTGGTAGGTGCCGAAATCAAGGTAGAAAAGATAGGGCGAAGGGCTTTTTGACCTGAGCCGCCGGTAGACTTCGAGGGCGGTTTCCGCGGACTCCAGGACAAGACGGCGCGACATGACGCACTGGAGCAGGTTTCCCGCGACGATATCTTCCTTGATGGAACGCACGCCCGCGACGAAATTTTCGCGGCTTGCGCGCTCGTCGGAAACCACGGCGCAGGGCGCCGACGCGGTGGGAGGCGCGAGGTACGAAAAGTCCAGATCGCCCAGTCTCGTTTTGATATCAGACACTGCTTCGTCAAGGTCTATCTCGTGCTGGTCGTAGTTGAGTCCGAAGATATGGATGGTGTCGGTGAAGTGGTCGAATACGAGGTAGACATGGCCGACGATGAACTCCGATTCGGGAATGCCGAGGCCGTCGGCCTGCGAGCTCAGCGTTATGGTGTCGCAGCGGGCGCAGAATTCGTAACCGAGGAAGCCGATGCCGGCGCCGGGAAGCGGGATGCCGTCGGGAGGAAGGACGTTCTGCGAGGCGATTTCGAGCTGGCAGTCGAGGATGTCCCCGCCCGTATAGGGGATTTCCTGGCCGTCGATGACAAAGAATACTCCGTCTGCGTTCTGCCGGATGCGGAAGGCTTCGCGCACCAGTATGAGCGAGTAGCGGTCGCGGCCGTGGGTAAAGGACGCGGATTCGAGTATGGCGAGCGCGCCCAGTTTTTTGGCGAGAGCGAAAGGAGTGTACCGTTCGCCGGGAATCGATGAGGCGACCGAGTCGCTTCTGGGTATGTTCATGACCGCTGCTCCTGTTCTGCCGTGCCGGGCTGGGTTGGCTGTGCCGGTTTAGCTGTGCCGTGCCGGGTTGGTTCTGCCGGATATGTTGCTATTCGTAGTAACAATTTCAGCTTACAGGAGCCTTTGTGTTTCTGTCAATAGAAACAAACAAAAAAAAGAATTTTTTTATTTCAGGGTGCGGCGGGCTGGGTGGTGCGCGGGTGCACAGGTGGTCCGCGGACGCGCGGGCGTTGGGGCGCAGGGTGGTACGCCCGCGCGGGGGGTTACTGGTGCGCCCGCCCGCGCTGCAGGGTGCGGCGGGCTGGGTGGTGCGCGGGTCCGCGGGTGCACAGGTGGTCCGCGGACGCATAGAACTATTTATCCCGTCCGCTTGTTATACCGGCAATCTTGAACGACAAGATGATGACGGCGAGAACTGCGGTGATTGCATTGGAGACGACGATGGCTGCCTGGGCTGTTGCGATGCCGTAAACCATCCAGAGGATGACACCTGCGGTGAACATGATATACATACCGAGCGAGATGCTCGAAGTGTCGCGGGTTCGGATTGTCTTGACTGCCTGGGGGACAAAAGAAACAGTGGTGAGCGCTGCGGCGATGTAGCTGATAACGGTAAAAATCATGAAAAAGAACTTCCTTTGGAGACAAATGCGGGTTTAAAAAAACCGCGGAGCGAAACAACCGTATGTGCTTCCATTGGAAGAGCCGGCAGTAATCACTCCACGGTCGAGTATAAAGGCGGCGCAAAAAACTTGCCAGTATTCCGCACCACACGAATGCGTCCCCACAGATGCTGCGGGACGGAACCCGGCAGCCCCCACGTTCGTTTTATCGGGACTTCGCTCTTTTTTTGAATACCAGGTCGAATACGACTGCAGCCAGAAGGACGATGCCTTTAACCGATTTCTGCCAGTTCGCGTCGATTCCAAGAATGGACATACCGTTGTTCAGAACGCCCATAAAGATTGCACCGACGATCGAGCCTCCCACGGTACCGGTTCCGCCGTACGCGGATGCGCCGCCGATAAAGCAGGAACCGATTGCATCAAGTTCATAGTTGGTTCCCGCTGCGGGGAAGGCAGAGTTAAAGCGCGCAACGCACACGAGCGCGGCGACTGCAGAAAGGAAACCCATATTGGTGTAGGCAAAAAACAGTACCCTGTTCGTGTTGATTCCGGAAAGTTTGGCCGCTTTCTCGTTTCCACCGAGCGCGTACAGATGCCGGCCGGGGACAGTTTTTGTCGTGAAGTAGCTGTACACCAGTACGATCACGGCAAGAAGAATCAGAACAACGGGGATACCCTTGTGCCGGGCAAGAAACCAACCCACCAAAAGGATTACCGCACTGACCAAAACGAGCTTTATAACCATGAACACGAACGGCACAACAACGTAGCCTTTCCTTTTTTTGTTGATCCGGTCCAGTATCTGAAGGACGATGAAAATGCCGGACACGATGAGAGCGACAGTCATGGTCACGGTAAAGATCGCTTGGGGGTCGGCTTCGTCGCCAGGAAGGAAACTGGTAAAATACTTCAGGTACTCCTCCGGGAACGGAGAGATGGTCAGACCGTTCAGGATGGTCATTGCAAGCCCTCTCCACAGAAGCATGCCGGCAAGCGTCACAATGAACGGCGGTATGCGGACGTACGCAATCCAAAAGCCCTGCAAGGCTCCGATTGCAATACCGATCAGGAGGGAAACGACAATTGATACATACATATTCATGCCCATGTTGACGATCATCGTTCCAGCGACAGCGCCAACCAGACAGACAATCGATCCGACTGAAAGATCGATGTTTCCACCCGTCAGGATGCACAGGAGCATTCCCGATGCGAGAATGACGACGTACGCATTTTGACTGATGATGTTCGAAATATTCGCAGGATTAAACAACGATCCCTTATTGAAGGATACGATGAGGGCCTGGAACAGGACCATAATGACGATCAGTGCGATGAACATGGTGTTCTTTTTCAGTGTGTTCTTTATCTCCAGCATGTGTATCATTTATTCGACTCCTTTTCCGGATTGCAGGATATGCGTCATTATCGTTTCTTGTGTTGCGTCTTTTTGGTCGAGCTCCGCGACAATTTTTCCCTCGTCCATTACGTAGATGCGGTCGCACATGCCAAGGATTTCCGGCATTTCTGACGAGATAAAAAGCACAGACTTTCCATCCTCGACGAGCTGGTTGATGATGCAGTAGATTTCGTACTTTGCACCGACGTCGATTCCGCGGGTCGGTTCATCAAGTATGAGTATCTCGGGATCAGCGAACATCCATTTGGAGAGCAAAACCTTTTGCTGGTTGCCCCCGGAAAGGTTTCCGGTGTTCTGCATGACGGAGGTGCATTTGGTTCGCAGCTTTACCTTGAAGTCCTCCGCCACCTTGATTTCAAGATCGCGATCGATGATGTTGTACCTGCTTATCTTGCTCATCTTTGCCATCGTCGTGTTTTCGCAAATCGGCGTCGACAGGATAAGCCCGTTTCCCTTGCGGTCTTCAGTAACATAGGCAATTTTATGGTCGATTGCTTCCTTGACATTGTTCAGGTGCACGCGTGTGCCGTTAATGTAAATCTCGCCGGAAATGTCGATTCCATAGCTCTTTCCGAACAGGCTCATCGCAAGTTCGGTTCGGCCCGCACCCATAAGCCCGCTTATTCCGACGACTTCACCCTTTCGCAAGTTGAAGCTGACATTGTCGACGACTTTCCGGCCCTCGAACAGGGGATGGAACACGTTCCAGTTCCTGACCTCGAAGGTCTTTTCGCCGATATTGTGCTTGCGCTTCGGGAACCGGTCCACAAGGCTTCTGCCAACCATGCCGCTGATGATCTCGTCGTCGGTGAACTTGTTTATCTTTTTATCGAGCGTCCGGATAACGGCGCCGTCACGAATAATGGTTATACGGTCCGATACGTAGGAGATTTCGTTAATTTTATGAGAGATGATGATAGAAGTCATTCCCTGCTTCTTGAAATCGAGGAGCAGGTCGAGAAGCTTTTTCGAGTCGTTCTCGTTAAGGGACGCAGTCGGTTCGTCAAGAATAAGCAGCTTGACGTTCTTCGCAAGCGCCTTGGCGATCTCGACGAGCTGCTGCTTGCCGACGCCGATATCCTTGATAAGCGTGCGCGATGACTCGTGCAGACCGACCATTTTCAGAAGCGAGTCCGCTTTCGTGTACGCCTCGTCCCAATTGATATTGAAATAGGAGCCGCGCTCGTTTCCCAGAAACATGTTCTCGCCGATCGAAAGATATGGCACAAGAGCAAGTTCCTGATGAATGATTACGATTCCTTTGTTTTCGCTGTCCTTAATGTGATTGAACTTGCAGGTACTCCCCTTCAGCACAATATCACCGGTATACTCCCCGTGAGGATAGATACCGCTGAGCACGTTCATAAGAGTCGATTTTCCAGCCCCGTTTTCGCCGACAAGCGCATGGATTTCGCCTTCAGTAATGTCAAGATTCACCGAATCAAGAGCTACAACGCCTGGAAATGTCTTGGTAATATTTCTCATCTCGAGAAGCGCGTTATCCAATGTATCCTCCCAGCAGACATTAAAATGCAGACAGACAGGTACCCTGTCTGTCTGCGGCAGTCAAAGATAGATGCAGATCACTTTACGGCGATATCCGATTCCTTGTAGTAACCGCTGTCGATAAGGAGGGCCTTGTAGTTGTCCAAAGTTGCGAACACCGGGTCGCAAAGGAACGAGGGAACAACTTTTACGCCGTTGTTGTAGGTCTTGGTGTCGTTGACGGAAACGGCAGTTCCCTTTGCGATCGCATTGACCATTTCAACGACTTTTGCGGCGAGGGTGCGGGTATCCTTGAAGATACTCATGCTCTGGAGACCCATGAGCATGTTCTTGACGGAAGCCTTGTCGCAGTCCTGTCCGGTAAGGAGCGGGAAGTTGGCTTTGGTGTAGCCTGCTCCGACCAGAGCGTTGGTAACACCCTGTGCGGTGGAGTCGTTGGAAGCCATGACGGCATCAAGCTTTACACCGTTCGGACCATAACCGATAGACGTAATGATGTTCTCGAAGCGCTTCTGGGCTTCTTCGGTGGACCAGGACGGAGTCGCGCACTGGGCGAACGAGGTCTGGCCGGATTTTACAACGATTTTGCCGCTGTCCATGTAGGGTTTCAGGATAGACAGAGCACCATTAAAGAAGAACCCTGCGTTGTTGTCGCCGGGGTCGCCGGTGATGAGCTCCATGTTGAACGGGCCCGCGCCGGAAGCGAGTTTGAGCTTGTCGGCAAGGAACTGGCCCTGAATCACGCCAACCTTGAAGTTATCAAAGGTAGCATAGTAGGACACAGCGTCGCTGTTCATGATAAGACGGTCGTAGGCGATGACGGGTATCTTCTTCGCTTTCGCGTCCTTAAGAACCTCGGTCAGGGCCGAACCGTCGATAGCCGCGATAACAAGAACCGAGCAGCCGCCGACAATCATGTTTTCAATCTGCGCTACCTGGGTGGGGATGTCGTTGTCGCCCGCATACTGCAGGTCGACTGCATATCCGGCAGCCTCAAGCTGTGTCTTCATGTTGGCACCATCCTGGTTCCAGCGCTGCAGACTCTGCGTGGGCATCGAAACACCGATTTTCGTCTTTCCGCTGTCCTTGGAACCGCCCGCAAACACAAGACCGGTCGCCATAATGATCGCTACTGCAGTCATTACTATTTTCTTCATACCTTTTCCTCCGAATAAGAGAGTGATACTGTATTATGCGGCGGGTACAGCAGTACGAAAACCGGAAAGTTTTTAGAATTGCGGGTAAAAAAAGCGAACCGTATCCAAACAAAGCCTCTACACCAAGATTATTTTTATATCGTTATTTTACCTGTCCGGGAAAATTGCGGTACACATCCTCCCGTGAATGGAACCCGTCAAGAATAACCGTTGTATCCATGGTTTCACGGTAGACCGGCTGCGGCTCCTGAATATAGAAGGGAATCATCGAGCCGCTTTTATTGTCGGCACTCAATTCGGTCGGAACTTGCATCCCCCGTGCAAGCGCGACCGCAATGGCAGCAGCACTGTTTGCCAGTTTCGCAATCGGTTTGTACACCGTCATGAGCTGGGTTCCCTCGACCACTTTCTGGCACGCACCGATATCCGCATCTTGTCCAACAACAGCAACTTTTCCGGCAAGCCGATACTCGGAAAGAAGCTGGATTGCGGCTTCGGCAATCTGGTCGTTCGCACAGGAAATCGCATCAAAATCGACGTCTTCAGAAAACACTTCACCGATTTTTTCCAGCGCTTCGTCAAAGCTCCACTCGTCAAGCCAGATTTCCCGGACTATGTGCACCTTGCCTGGAGCGATCAGCGGATCAAGGATTTCGTGCAAGCCCGCATTTACCTCGTAGCTGTTGTTGTCGTGCACCGAGCCGTTCACAATCAGATAACGCCCCTCGGGAACAGCATGCGACAACGCTCTGCCGAACAGCCGGCCGACTTCGCGGTTGTTGAACGAAACATAGGCATCGATCTGAACTCCCATAATAAGACGATCGTAGGCGATTACGGGGATTTTTGCATCTCTCGCTTTTTTCACCACGCCGGAAAGCATTTCGCTGTCGTGAGCGATAACCACCAGCACATCGATATCCTTGTCGAGCATAAAGTTGATTTGCGCAATTTGCTCCTTGGTGCCTCCGGCAGAAAGCTGGACAATCACTTCGGCTCCCAGATCGCGGGCTGCACCGGTAAAAATCTTGATATCCTTGTTCCAGCGTTCAAGGATAAACGTATCGGTCGCTATCGAAAAACCGATGGTAATAGAATCGTCCTGGGCGACTTTTTTTTCACGCCGACATCCGGTTGCGGTGAAAAAAATTAAAAGCGCAGCACACAGCAGCGCAGCACACAGCAGCGCAGTACATTTCAACGCAGCGCGCTGCAATGCGGCACACTTGAACACTGCACCCGGACAAAGCGGCACAGAGCAGTCCCCATGACGCCTGCTTTCCTTCATGTTTCCTCCCTGCATACAGAGACGGCGATGCACCGACCAGTTTCCTGAATATCTTCCCAAAATAATTCGGATCGGCATATCCTACCGCGGCGGCAATCTCCTTGATGCTCAAATCGCCCGAAAGCAACATTTTTTCCGCTTTCTCTATCCTGAGCACCGTCAGATAATCGACAAAATTCGCTCCGGCATGCTCCGAAAAAAGCTTGCTGATATACGCTCCCGAAACCCCTGCAGCATCTGCAACATCGGACAGTTGAATTTGACGCATGTAATTCGACTCGACGAACGCAATAGCCTTGATCAGTGGAACCGGATAGGCACCGGTACGACTGACGCGCGATGTGTGCCATATCCAGGAAAGAGCCGGAACAGCCCACTCTTTCCAGGCTTCGGGTGTTTCAAGGGCAGGGATATCGAGGGCGGGATCAAAGGGAGGCGTACCTGCAGCGTGATTCTGATAACACTGGCAGCAGTCATCGACCAGGAGCGTAAAAAGGGCGACCATCCGGCTTCTGGCGCCAATAAACCCGTAAAAAGTCGACAGCTCGTTCCAGCACTCCTCGAGAATGGACTGCATTTCCGAAATCTCGCTCAAGCCCATTTTCCTCCGCAGTTCGATGACGCGCATCCGTTCGCACAACCGAACCTCGGTCCGGCCGCGTTTCCGTTCAAGATCGGCAAGCGCTTCCGTGCACGATTCAAAAAGCTCCGGACCGCGCTTCAGCGAACCGAAACCGGCTACCGACAAAAAACCAGGCCCGGAAAGAGAACTGATTGCCCGTTCAAGATCCGCCGCAAGAACCGCAGGATCAATATCGCCCGAGAAAAAATAGACGCCGATTCCATTCACCACAGCGAACACAAGCCGGTAGCGAAGCGCAAGCGCGTCGGCAATTCCGGAAAACGGCGGATTCCGCTCGGCATCCAGTTTTACCGCGCACACAATGCCGCGATCGGAAGCAAGATGCATCGCGCGCTTCCACTGGTGCCATTCACTTTCGCTCATAGCCGCCCACAGCGCTTCTTTGATAAACCGTTCTTCTGCCGAAACTTCCAGAACCGGAGACGCTGCCGGTGTCGCCCGCATGCGCGCATCAAGCTTCTCCCGGATCGCGCCGAGCGTCGACACAAAGGTTTTCCGACTGACAGGCTTTACCAGATACTCGCTCACGCCCAACGGTATCGCACGGCGGGCAAGATCGAAGCGTTCATAAGCTGTAGAAAGGACAAACACCGTATCCGGAAATTTATCGTGAAGTTCGGCAATGGTATCAAGCCCGTCGATACCCGGCATATTGATATCCATGAACACGACATCCGGCTTCAATTCGTACACCAGCTTGATCGCCTCGTAGCCCGAACGCGCCTTGCCGGCCAGAGAAAATCCATCCACCCCGGATTCCAGGATAAAGCCGTAGCTTTCAAGAACAGGCTCTTCGTCATCGACAATCAGTACACGGTACACAGTTCTTTCTCCGTATCGATAGTCATGCGGATTTCCGTCCCCTTGCCCGGCGATGAGTCAATCAAAATCACGGAAGGATCATCAGGATAGAAAAAACGCAAGCGGTGAATTACATTCTCGAGCCCGGTAATTTTGGAAGCGGCATCCTCTTGCCCCTGCGGAGCAAGAAGACGGGCAACCGTATCTGCATCCATTCCGGCACCGTTATCTGCTACAGACAAACAAAGCAGCGAACCGTCCCGCGACGCGCGCACCGCAATCAGTTTGCGCTCCTGGGTTTCACGGAACGCATGCACGATGGAGTTCTCCACCAGCGGCTGAAGAATAGACGACGGAACCCGGCAGGAATCAAGCAGATCCTCCGGACAATCGAGCACCAGATCGAGATTTTTTGGAAACCGCACGCCCAGAATATAGAAAAAAGATTCCAGACCTTCGATTTCGTGGCGGAGCGGCACAACGACCTCGTTGTCGCGCAGATTGTGGCGGAACAATGCCGCAAGATGTTCCATATATTCGCCGGTGCGGTCAGCCCCCTCTACAATGGCAAGCTGAACCCCGGTATTCAGCGTATTGAACAAAAAGTGCGGATTCATCTGCGCCTGCAGCGTATACAGTTCCATCCGCTTAATCATCTGCTCCATCCTCATGTTCCGCACCCGCTCCTGCAGATATTCCTGCTCGACCTGCCGCTGCCAGCGCAGCTCCTCGATATAGGAACGGATATCGCGCTTCATGCGATTGAACGCATCGACAACATGATCAATCTCGTCCAGATTCGCCGGACGTACATCATCAATATCAAAATGTCCCGCCGAGATTTCGGTGGCCATCCCGGACAAATGGACCATCGGTTTGTTGATCCGTTCTGCCGCATGCGAAATGAGCAGGGCCGAAAAAATCGACACAAACAGGATAAACAACAAATTCCACAGCTGAATATTGCGTGAAACAGAAATAAATCGTTCATAGTCGTCCAGCTGATCGGAAAACGGGCATTTGCAATAGCGGCAGTTTCGGTTCCGATCACGGCGAACAACCGTCGCATCTCGTCGTACACCGCAGTATACCCGGAAATGTCCGTACCGCGCTTTTCTGCAACAACCCTGTCGGCCAGCTCAAGATACGACTCTACCATCCGGTACGTTTCCATTTCTCTCAGCCTGATCTCGTCGGAGGGAACGCTCCGGTACGCAGGAATCATGCCCCGGATGCGCTGACCAAGTATTAACAGCTCGGACAAGGCCGAAGACGATTTGCGCGAAAGATAATCGAGCAGGGGTTTCTGGAATTCCTCCAGCGCAGCCTGCATGTCTTTCATCCCCCATTGCTCGTCGAAACTGCGGGTAACCACCTCCTGCATGCGCACCGTCGAATAATAAATATACCCGGTTGAAACAGTCAGGAGCGCGAACACCCCGAACATATTCATCAGCATCAATAGCCGAATCGAAGCAGGCACACGTTTTTTCATCAATCTCCCCGCTGATTCATCCGGTCGCGGGATTGTTGCCCTGAAAGCACCCGAATCCCGATATCGACCGAGTTCGACGTATACCCGACCGCATCCAGCTCGAACAGGGCGCGAACCGCCTCATAGCCGATCTTTTCCGTATTCACCACCAGCGATCCGGAAATAATCCGTTTATCGATATAGTCCCTGATCGAATCCGTTTCACCGCAGCCGATTATCTGCACCTGAGCCAGAAGACCAAGATCGATAATCGCCTGAGTGCCAGCAATCGTGTCGGCAGGATCGGTAAAAACCACCGCAGTCAGGGGCAGGCGCGACCGGACCAGCTCGTACACCGTCCGCTCGGCAGAACGGGGATTCAAATCGGTTTTATGGCTGAACACCGGTTCGGCAAGGCGCGATCTCAACGCATTCGTCAGGCCCATTTCGACCAGCTCCCGCTCGGCAAACAACGCCGGAGACTTCTCGCTGTAGACAACAGCAACGCTGTGATCGCTTTGACCGGCGGACAAAATAAGCGAACCGGCTTTTTTCCCGAAATCGAAACTGTTCGTCCCGACAAACGGCCAGGGCTGTTCGGCCTTCAGATTGTGGCCGGCAAGCACCACCAGAACGCCCTCCTTCCGCAATCGTTCGAGCTCTCCGGCAATCACCGGACTGTCCGAGTCCGGGCACGCCACAAGACCGTCGGCTCCAATATACCCGGCAACAGACAGCGACGTACCCTCCGCATCGAGCGGGTGAACCGACAACGATATACCAAACTCCGCAGCGGCAGCGGCAGCCCCGGAGCGAATTTCCGCCGAAAAAGAGTCTCGTTGTTCGGGAATATACAGCGCATAATGGCGCGGATTGCCCTCCACCGCCGCATCGTCATTCACCCGGGCCAGAAGATCCCTCACCTGGAACACAGACATTCCGAGCGAAAAAAGAGCCAACATGCCGGAAACAGCGAGCGCAATCTTAAAACCGGTTTTCACAACTGAATAGTATATCCGCGGAAACCGCGCATTGGCAAGAACAATACTACAGACAACATCCCGGGGACAGCTTGAGGCACAAAGAGCGCACAGGGGCGCACGCTCGTCGTTCAGAGCCCTTCAGAGAACGAATCACTCGGGGCGCGATCGTATCCCGAACCTGCGGTTTTGCTTTCCGCCGCATCATGTAGTACCATTAGTACTGCTATGACGCAACAGACAGTTTCGCACCGTACGGTACATCATTTTCGTTTGTGGCTTTCAGTTTGCCTTGTTTTTGCGCTCGCAACAGTATCAACCGGTACTGTTTTCCTCTGGGTGGATACGCAGAGTGGCTGGTATTCACCGGCGCAAGGCTGGCTGATTGCATCATTGCTTCTTTTGCTGATCACGCTCGGTACCCTGTTGTTTCCGCTGCTCGCTCTGTTCAGGAAAACAGACCGTTTTATCAATGCCCAGCATGCACAGTGCGAACACATTGCCGCCGATTCCGAAACTCTCGCCGCAGCGTACATCAGGCTCTTGCAGGGCGAAAAAGTGTCCGAGCTGAACATAACGTCTCAGGCGGCAGCCGAAACGGAAGACTCTTTCACCGAGCGCCTCGTGCAGCCGCTGAACAGAATTATCTCGGCGTACCGGCGCATGAGCAATGAAACCGCCAGAGCCGTACCGGCGTTATGCAAACGGGTTTTTTACGTCGGCGGGGACACGTATTTTGAAGGCTACACTGCAGGAAAAGAAATCGACATCTACCTGAAGGCGCACGGTACGGTTGCGATAATCAGCGGAACACGCATGAATATGCAGATCCGGCTGAAAGGATTCCGCGCTGCGCTGCGGGAACGGCAATCGGAAATAACCATCGTCGATACCGGCTTGAGTCAGTCGCAGCCCGACATCAGCTATTCGTACGCACAGTCTTTTCTGGAAAAGTATCCGGGCCTTGACCTGTTCTATATTACCGAAGGAATCAGTGCCGAAGCCGTACTGCAGGCCATACAGGAAGCCGGAAAGCAGGAACAGGTGCGCATTGTCTGCCACGATCTGTTGTCGGCAGTCGTCAGGGGAATCGAAGAAGGCAGCATTGTCTGTGCAATCTCGCAGGATCCGCAACTGCAGGGATACGAGACCCCAATACTGCTGTTCAACCATATTCTTACCGGATGGGTTCCGGACATACCCCGCATTCTCAATTCCTGTACTGTCGTTACCCGTTCAAACTGCAACGAATACTGGAACACCTACACCGATACGCTCAAACCGATACCCGAACATTCAAAAAGAGTATCGCCGGAGCGGATATCGGAAAAACCGGTAAAAATCGGCTTTATCTGTCCGGACAACCATGAGTTCTGGCTTCAGCTCATCGAGAGCGCAGAACAGGCAAAACAGGTTCTCTCACAGGCTAATTGCACCCTGGATATCAGAATTATGCAATTTACCACGGTCAACGAAATTGAACAAATACTCACCAGCCTTGCCGACCAGGGATTCGACGGTATCTGCTTGCCGATTTTCGACACCCGGCTTGTCCCGATTATCAACCGGCTCAGCGATGCAGGAATTAAAATCGCTACCTTTAATACCGAACCGAACAGCACCGAGTTCTCCGATCCGCAGCTGATGGAGAAGGAACTCGATCACAAGATTTCACTTTCGGCACAGGCAGAAATCACGCATCGGACGGGCAAGATGTACCAGAGCGAGCGCGAACAGCGCATCTTTGTCGAAGCTCTGATGGCCGTCAGCAAGAGACTGAACAACCTGCTCGACACAAATACCATTTTTACAATACTGCTCGAAGAAATCCACCGGGTTTTTTCATTCGATTCGGGCAGCATTTTCCTTGCAGAACGGGACAAAGTCAAGGTGATACAGGCACGGGGATATAGCGACAAATCCCCGGAAGCCGAAGAATTTATGCAAACTGCCGATTTCAAGCTGTCCGACTTTCCGACCTATCATGAAATCGTGCAGACTGGACTTCCGCTCCTTATTTCCGACACCAACAACGATCCGCGCTGGTATCCCATACCGGAAACAGCCTACATACAATCGTGGATCGGATGCCCCATCTGCGTCGAAGGCAAGGTGATCGCGGTATTTTCTCTGGACAAGGACGAACCCGGATACTTTACCGCACAGCATGTACACCAGCTGCAGGCGTTTGCCGGACAGGCCGCTATGGCAGTACGCAACGCGATGCTGTTCAGCGAACTTTCTACCATGGCAAAAACCGACCCGCTGACAGGACTGCCGAATCGGAGGGAATTCGAAGAACAGGGCTCGTCCGAGCTGAAGCGATGCAAACGGTACAACAGGGAAGTCTCGATTCTTATGCTGGATCTCGACTTCTTCAAGTCGATCAACGACAATTACGGCCATGCGGCCGGCGACTCCGTACTCAAGGCATTATCAGCCAACCTCAGGGCATCCCTGCGCATGGCGGATATTGCCTGCCGCTACGGAGGCGAGGAATTTGTCGTACTTGCGCCCGAAACCCATCTCTCCGGAGCAGCCGAACTGGCTGAACGGATACGGGTCAGAATGGAAACAACCTTTGTCAGTATCGGAGACGAAACGATCACAATCACCGTCAGCATCGGCCTCTCCAGTACGAACGGCAGGAGCTGTTCTCTGGAGCAGCTGATCGACGAAGCGGACAAAGCACTCTACGCGGCAAAAAGCGGCGGCAGAAACGCCGTATTCGCTTGGGATACAGAAACCGTGATTGCCGAAAAGCAGACGGCGGGAAAACACATTTCTACGCCGGAGGTCAAGACGGAAGAGCCGACATAATGGTTGTCCGGATAGACTCCGGCAAACCTGCGCTTTCCTCGCGGGAAAGGCCGGCAGTCTGAACCGGCGGATGTACAGTAACCTTGACATGGCCTTTCGCAAAACGGTTGTGCTCCTCGAACAGACGCCAGGTTCCGTCGATTGTAACCGGAACAATGGGAACGCCGGCTTTCAGGGCCAGCTTGAAGCTTCCTGCCTTGAATTCGCCGACCGGACCGCCCCTGCTGCGGGTGCCTTCCGGAAAAATTACCAAAGAATAGCCTTTCTTGACGGTTTCGATTGCCTGTTGCATCGCCTGAACCGACTGCCGCATATTCTTCCGGTCGAGAAACGTGCATTGCATCAGCTTCATCCAGTCCGAAAGGTAGGGGACTTTCAGAATCTCTATTTTGGAAATAAACGCCTTGTTCTTTTTCACATAGCCGAGCAGTACCGGAATATCGAGATACCCCTGATGATTCCCGACAAACACCACCGCAGTATCGGAAGGAATATGTTCCTCGCCTGACACTTCTACCGTCGAACCCGAAAGGCCTACGACATACCGGGCCCAGGACGCGACTCCATCTTCTACCATCCGGTCCCTCTCGGCGATGTTTCCTTCGCGGTCCAGTCTTTTGGCAATTTTCAGCTGTTTGCGGCGTCCAACAAGATACCCGCAAAATTTGAGTATTGAAACTACATTTCCGAACATATATACACTCCGTTCGGCTATTTTAGCAGAAAATCACCGATATGCAACCGGCGGACACACAGCCACCTGTATGCCGCCGGAAACGAATTGACTAGAAGGGCACCTCTAAAAATGAGCGCCTGAGCCAAAGTCTATCCTGACCTCGCCGATTCCGGTGGTTACATCGATTACTGAAGAAGCGCCCGCCGGCCCGGAGGTTCCGCTTCCGGTTCCGTTGAACGATTCGCCGCCGATTTTGACAGAACCGAGTCCCCGTTCATAGCGAATGCGATACTCCTGCGCGGAACCGGCAAGATCCAGATAGATAGAGCCGACTCCGGTTTCCACGAAAGAAGCGCCGCGCAGTGTTCCGGCAAAGCCGATATGACCCGCTCCGGACGACATGCGCGCGTCGGTAAATTCCGAATCGGTAAATTCCAGCTTTCCTGCCCCGCTTTCCAGCTTGGCTTTAGCTGCAGCAATACCGGAGCCGGTTACCGCGCCCGCACCGTTTTCCAGTATAAACTCGTCGCAGACGACATCGCGAAGACTGACGGTGCCGGCACCGACGGACACAGAAATTTTGTCCAGTCGCGTTCCTTTGGGGACCACGAGCTCTACCGTTGGCCGGTAGGCCGTACTGCCGAACAGCCGTCTTGCGCCCCAGTCCCGTTCGCGAATTGTGAAGGAGCGGTTCGAAGCGGAAACAGAGAGCACACCGCGGGAAAAACCGTTGATGCGGTAGCCGCTTTCGGTACCGCTTCTGATACTCAGACTTGCAAACTTCAAGTCGATGTCGACCGTTTCAAGATCGTCCGTCAGGACGCCGGATCGGCTTTCGGTTGAGCTTGAGCTTTCTCCCCGGTCGTTCGCCCTTTCGGACAAAGATGATGCAGGACCTTCTTCCAGATCCTCGATCGACCAATCCTCAGTGTCTGTCCATTCGTCGCCGGAAAAATCGTCCTCGATATCTTCGATAGTTTCACCGTCGTGAAGTTCGGAAAAGTTGAAGCTGAAACCGGACCATCGTCCGCCCCTGCTGAACCCGAGCGCGATCAGGAGGGAACCGATCAGTACAAGCACGAGGCCGCGGGCGATTCCGCTGGCGCTATTTCTGTTATTGCCCATATTTTTTTCCTCCGGAGGAGCCGAAAAGCCAGAGAATGAAGTCGCCGAGCAGCGAAAGCAGGGCGCCGATTACGGTACATGCGATTTTGACGAGCCCCCATAACAGGAATGCGACGCCGAAAAGAATGACGGCCGATGCGGGGTGCGCGAGCAAACCAAACATACCGCCTGCAAACAGGCCGATACCTCCGACCGCGACCGCTATAGCAGCGACTGCTCCGGCAAGAGCAAGCGCTCCGCCGACAACTATGCCGACAAAGGCGAGCACTACAACGGGAAGGGCGAACGGGGCTGCGAAAATCGCGATACAGACTGCGCAGACGGCAGCCCAGAAAGCGGAAAGACTGCGCGCGGGATTGGCCTGTTTTTCGCGCGCTGTGCGGATTGCCCGTTCGGCAAGAATCCGGGACGCGAGCGACGCAGGAGATCCGAGTTCGTCCATAAGGGACTGCTCGCCGCCGAGCCCCGCGCGGTCGAAGCGTTCGCGGTAGAAAGCAAGGATCGAATCCCGTTCGCGTGCCGTCAATTCAGAAAGACGGCTTGAGAGTTCGTCAAGATATTCAGTGCGTGTCATCTATACAGCCTCCAGCGTATCAGAGAACCGGTGAGCTTCTTGGAAATGCACCTGATTTGAGCAATTGCATCAGGCGGCAGACGGTACACAGAAAACTCGGGTTTGTCTGCGCTTCAGTATAACACCCGGACAGGTGAATTGCGCCACCGCGGACGCACATTTTCCTGCGGTTGAAAAGCGCTGCGAACGCTTGACTTTCGGGGAGCGCTGTACCTATATTTTGGGCAGGCTTGCAGGGGTTGCTGTGTGCAACATG
>Ga0116148_1002859_pt1 | contig 16543 bp, 13 predicted proteins | sample AD_UKC055_MetaG_FD_89786 | JGI IMG/M metagenome (GOLD analysis project Ga0116148, IMG submission 89786) | Active sludge microbial communities of municipal wastewater-treating anaerobic digesters from USA - AD_UKC055_MetaG | ecosystem: Engineered > Bioreactor > Anaerobic > Digestate | place: USA... | reverse complement strand
GCGTTGATCTTCCTGAGCTGGTCCTTTTTCGCTGCGTCGAGGCTGGCGCCCGACCGGACGTACCCCTTGTAGGTGTCCTCGACCAGCTTCTTCTGGATCGCCGTCAGGCCGCTCGATTCGCGGGCCTCGTACACCGCCTTGACGCGGGCGAACAGCTTCTCGTTCAACCGGATCTCGTCGCGCAGCGCCGAGAGCATCGGCGTGACCTCGCGGTTGATGGCCTGGAGCCGCGGGTTCGTCTCGGCCCCCTGCAGCGCCCCGAACACGCCGCTGACGCGCCCGAGCAGCACTCCGGCGCGCTCGAGCGCCTCCACCGTATTGGCAAAGGTCGGTGCCTGCGGGTTTCCCGCAATCGCCTCGATCTCCTTCCGGTTCTCGGCGATGGCCACCTTGAAGGCCGGGAGGAACTGCTCCGCCTGGATCTCCTGGAAAGGCGGGACCTCGAACGGGGTCTTCCACTCCTTGAGCAGCGGGTTGCCGGCGGCCGCCTCCTGGGCCCGGCCGGCTGCGGCAGTCATGATGAGGAGCAGGACGACGAACAGCGGTAAGAAGCGTCTGGTCATGGAATAACCTTTGAGAGAACCGAGGACGCGCGGGGCGACGCGCGGGAAAACCGTCGGGATTCTCCGCCACGGGCGCGATGGGGTCAAGCAGGGCGGAAACAGCGCGGCGGGAACCGCTGGGCCGCCCGGTGCGTTACTTCCACAGGTGCCCCCGCCCCCGGACCAGTCCATTGAGCGGCTTCTGGCACGACCTTCGTCACGGCGTACGACTCTTCGCCCGGGCGCCAGGCTTCACCGTGACCACGGTGCTGGTGCTGGCCCTCGGCATCGGAGTCAACACCGCCGTCTTCACCGCCATCAACGGCCTGTTGTTCGAGCCGCTCGGCGGACCGGCCGCCGGCGAGCTGGCCGCAATCTTCGCCCGCGACGCAAGGCGCGACGGGACCTATCGTCCCTTGTCGCCAGCGGACTATCGTGAGCTGGCGGCCGCCTCGCGCCCGTCCGGCGTGTTCACTTCGCTCATGGCCCACCAGATGCTGACGGTGGGCGTGACCGAGGCCGGGCGCACCCGCAAGGCCTACGCGTGCCTGGCCTCGTCCACCTATTTCCAGACACTCGGGATCGCGCCCCCGGTCGGCCGCGCGTTCCTGCCCGCCGAGGACGACCCCTCCGCCGCGCCCGTGGCGGTGGTCAGCCGCGCGTACTGGGAGCGGAACGGAAGTGAAGCGGCGCTCGGGCGCCGGATCACCATCAACAACCACGCGTTCACGATCGTCGGTGTCGTGCCCGAGGGGTTCAGCGGCACGACGGCACTCCTGTCGCCGGAGTTATGGCTTCCGCTGGGGGCTGCCCCGCTGCTTCGCGCGCACGAACGGCACGACGCGAGCGGCGACCCTGACAGGATGCCCGCGCTGATGGCAGTTGCACGCCTGCGCCCCGAGTTGTCGCTCGAGGCGGCCGGCCCGCTCGTCGCCTCTTTCGCCCCCAGCCTCCGGCAGGCGGCGCCCGTCGAGAACGCCGACCTGGAGCTGAGCGTGGGTCCGCTGTCGCGGTTCTCCATGGGAGCGGGACCACGCGACGACACCGAGGCAGCCGGCGTGCTCTTCTTCCTGATGGGCATGGCCTCGGTGGTGCTGCTCATCGCCTGCCTGAACCTGGCGAACCTGCTGCTGGCCAGGGGGAGCGCACGGTCGCGGGAGATCGCCGTCCGCCTCGCGGTCGGCGGCAGCCGCGGCCGCGTGGTGCGGCAGCTGCTCGCCGAGTCACTGCTCCTGTCGCTGGCGGGCGCCGGGGTCGGCGTGGCCGTCTCGGCCGGCGGCACGGCACTGCTGTTCCGGACGCTCTCGGCCGTGCTTCCGCTCCCGGTGGTCTTCGATGCGACGCCCGATCCCCGCACGCTTGCGGCCGCGGCAGGGCTTGCCACGCTCGCGACGCTGGCCTTTGGTCTCGGTCCGGCAATGAACCTCGCGCGCCGTGATCTCCTGCCCGCGCTGAGGGAACGGCAGAGTCACCAGCCGGCGGGACGGTTTGGCTTGCGGGCCCGCAACCTGCTTGCGGTCGGCCAGCTCGCCCTGTGCCTCGCCCTGCTAACCGCGGCTGGCCTGTTCGTCAAGGGGGCGTGGGAGGCCGGGGACGCCGATCCCGGCTTCCGGCTCGACCGGGGCATCGTGGGCTCGTCCGACGCGTCGCTGGCCGGCTACGACGAACTGCGCGGGCGCGAGGCCTACCGCCGAGTGGTGGCGCGCCTGCGCCGCCTGCCCGGGATCGAGTCCGCCAGCCTGGCCTCTGCCGTGCCGCTCGGCCTCGAGGGGTCGTACCGGGAAGTGAAGCCCGTTGGCGGAACCGGCTCGAGCGAAGCCGCCTGGGCCAGCACGGTGGTCGTCGGCGCCGGGTACTTCGGCACGGTCGGCCTGCCGCTGCTGCGTGGCCGGGATTTCACGCCGGCCGAGGAGGAGTCGGCGTCGCCGCTGCGGCCGGTTCTCGTGGACCTGCCGATGGCCCGGCGTCTCTGGCCCGACCTGGACCCGCTGGGCCGGCACATCCAGCTGGAGGTGGAGGGCGGAGGCGGCACCGCGTGGAGCGAGCCGTTCGAGGTCGTCGGCGTGGTGCCCGGGGTTCGCGACAGCCTGTTCGACAAGGAGCCGGCGGCCCACGTCTACCTGCCGTTTGGAGCGGAGTACCGCGCCGCGATGTACGTGCACGCCCGGCTGGCGACCAGCGACCCCGAGGCAACCGAGGCAATCCTCTCGGCGATGCGGCGAGAGATCCGCGCCGCCGACGCGTCGCTGCCGCTCCTCTCGCTGAAGACGCTCCGCGACCACCGCGACGACAGCGTCCACGTGTGGATGGCGTGCGCCTCGGCCCAGGTCTTCACGGCATTCGGCCTGGCGGCGCTGCTGCTGGCCACGCTCGGCGTCTACGGCGTCAAGGCCTACCTGGTGTCGCGGCGCACGCGCGAGATCGGCATCCGGGTGGCGCTCGGAGCGTCGCGCCTGGACGTGCTGGCGCTGGTACTCGGGGACGGGCTGTGGCTCACCGTCGGCGGCCTGCTCGTCGGGGTCGTGCTCGCGCTCGGGTTGTCGAAGGTGCTGGCGGCATGGGTGTACGGGGTGACCGGTATCGAGCCGATCGCCCTGCTGGCAGCCTCGTCGGTCCTCGGCGGCGCCGCACTCGTCGCCTGCTACCTGCCGGCACGCCGGGCCATGAAGCAGGCGCCATCGATGGCACTGAGGATGGAGTGATGCGCTAGTACACGCCAATCGTCGCGAGCGTCGGGCACGCGCGCGCCGCCGTAATGGCCACGCGCAGCCGGCTCGCGGTGGTCCGTCCGACGCGGGCGATCCGCTTGTAGCCGATCGACTCGCCCTCGGCGAGCGTCTGCCAGGCGCCGTCCACTTCGGCCTCGACGCGCCACCCCTGCACTCGCTGGCCGAGCGCGATCGCCTCTTGCAGGACGATGCGCTCGAAGGCGACCGGCGCCTTCCACGACAGTTCAACGCTTCCCGTCGTGACGCCGTCGCTGGTGGCCCAGTAGGTGGCCGGGTCCCCGTCGTTCGCGCGCGACGGTCCGAACTGCGGGCCCTGGCCTCGCTGCGTGCTCGCGGTGGCGACGGCCCGGCGCGCCAGATCCTTTGCGAAGGCGTCTTCGACAGCCCTGCGGAACTCCATCAGCCGCGCGACGTCCCCCTCGGGAATGAGGCCTCGCCGGTCGGGCGGGATGTTGAGCAGGAGGTTGGCGCCGCGCCCGATCGAGCTGTAGTAGATCTCCAGCAGCTCCTCCACGCTCTTGACCTTCTCGTCCTGCTCGGGATGGTGGAACCAACCCGGGCGGATCGAGACGTCCACCTCCGGCGGAACGTAGTCGGCGCCGTCGATCCTGCCGCGCGCCAACTCCTTGGCGTACCGCGGATCGCCCGGGTAGGTGGCCGATCGGTCGAGGCCGTACCAGGTTGACTCGAACGCGATCCCTTTCTCGTTGCCGACCCATCGCACGTCGGGGCCGGCGTCACTGAACATGACTGCGCCCGGCTGCAGCGCGCGGACGAGGTTCCAGGTGACGGGCCAGTCGTAGTAGGTGCGGTTGTCGATGCGCCTGGTCTCCCTCGCCCCCCCGTAGAAGCCATCGCCGCCATTCGCACCGTCGAACCAGACCTCGAACACGGGGCCGTACCCGCCGAGGAGCTCGCGAAGCTGGTCGCGGTAGTAGGCCAGGTACGCCGGACGGCCGTACTCTGCGTGGTTACGATCCCAGGGCGAGAGGTAGACGCCGAACTCCAGGCCGAACTCGCGGCAGGCGCGAGACAGTTCCCTGACCACGTCGCCGCGCCCCTGCCGCCACGGGCTGGCCGCCACCGAGTGCCTGGTGAAGCGGCTCGGCCAGAGGCAGAACCCGTCATGGTGCTTGGCGGTGATGATGAGGCCCTTCATGCCGGCGTCGCGTGCGACGCGCGCCCACTGCCGGGCGTCGAGCGCGGCGGGGTTGAAGATGGCCGGGGCCTCGTCGCCGTAGCCCCACTCCTTGTTGGTGAAGGTGTTGGGACCGAAATGCAGGAACCCGTAGTACTCGAGCTCGTGCCAGCGGAGCTGCCGCTCCGACGGGACCGGCGAAACCGGGGCGGGAGACGAGTCGTCAGGGGCCGCCTCTCGGGTGCTCGCCGAAAGGCCGGCGATGGCGAGCCCGAGCGCGGCGAGCACGAGAAGGCGAGCGGCCGTCAGGTGTGCCATGCGCAGTAGAATACCCCGTCGGCCTCGGGAAACGTCGAGCCGGGAATGACCGGTTCTAGTGAGCGCGGCTCGCCCGCAGCGAAAGGCCACCTCATGCCCCTGACCGTTCGTCGCGCGGCCCGCTGGGCCCTCCCGGTCGTGGCCGTCCTCCTGGCGATCGCCCAGTTCGTGCCGGTCGATCGAAGCAACCCGCCGTCTGACCCGCAGCAGAGCCTGGCGGCTACGGCCGGGCCGCACGCCGCTGTCGTGGCTGTTCTCGACCGTTCGTGCCGCGACTGCCACTCGAACGAAACCCGGTGGCCATGGTACAGCCGGGTCGCCCCGATCTCCTGGCTCGTGGCGGGCGACGTCGAAGAAGGACGGTCGCACATGAACTTCTCGGAGTGGGCACTTCTCGACAACCGCCGCCAAGCGCGACGGCTGGAGGAGATCTGCGAGGAGATCACCACCGGGGCGATGCCCGACCCGAAGTACGTGCTCCTGCACCCAGAGGCGCGGCTTTCTGCCGAGGAAATCACCGCGGTCTGCGACTGGACGCGGCGCGAGGCCGAGGCGCTCGGCGCAAAGCCGCCGGCCGGCCGCTGAGGCGGCCCTCCGCGGCCCTGCCTTTGCTTGGTTGCTCTTCCGGGTACCCCACGTACGTCGCGCGCTGCACAGGGTGGCGCGCGCGAGGTCCCCTGGAGGCTGAACCATGCGAAGGTCCATCTTCGCGGCCGCGCTGCTGCTGATTGTCGCGCTTGCCGCTCCCGCGGCCGCCAACCCGATCGCGTTCGTGTCCGGGCCGAGCCCGGTGGCGATCGTTTCGGGAATCCTGACCGTCACGGGCCCCGAGGTAAACCCGGGCGACTTCGGGCTCGAGGCGACCACCGGGTCGATGTTCACCGGCAACTGGCCCGGCTTCTCGCAGCGCACGTCCAACGGCCAGGTGCCGGGCACGTGGCCGGTCCTCGGGCCGCCCGCTCAGGTTCCCAGCCGAGGCGGGTCGACTGGCGGCTCGCCGCCGGCCATCCCGTTCGTCGGGCAGCTGTTGGGCTATCCCCCGTCGACGACGATGCCACCCGGGCTGCTCGTGGCCGTCATCGTCCTCACCGGCGTTCCGGCCTCGCAAATCCCCGTGGCGGGCGGGCTCTTCGTACCGCCGGGGCTGCAGGGAGCGTCGCTCGACGGTGCCAACGTGCCCGAGCCGGGAACGATCCTGCTGCTGTCGTCCGGGCTAGCCGGCCTCGTGGTGGCGCGGCGAAGGAGGAAGAAGGGCGCACGCGCCTGAGCCGTTCGGCTGAGGTGTTTCGGGGCGCCGGGATGGCGCCCCTTCATCCCTCCTGTAAGATCGGCCTTCATGGCCGATGCTCGTGACGTGCTCGCTGCGCTCGAGGACGATACCGATCCATCCGTCGGAGTCGCCTTCGCCCGGCTCGTCGCCGACTACTTCCGCGATACGCGGGGCGGGGCAGGCCCGGTTTCGACTCCTCTGACCCCGGCCGAGCTGGAACGGCGCTTCGACGAGGCACTGCCTGTCTCCGGCCGCCCGATCGAAGAGGTGCTGGCCCGGATCGAGCGCGACATCCTTCCCGACTGCAATCGCCTGATGCATCCGCGCGCGATGGGTCACCAGGTCTCGGCACCCGTCGCGGCCTCGGTGTGGACCGAAAGCCTGACGGCCGCGCTGAACCAGTCGTGCGCTGTCTGGGAGATGTCGCCGGTCGGCACGATGATCGAGGCCCGGGTGATCCGGTGGATGTGCGGCCTGGCGGGCATGCCCGCGGAGTCGGGCGGGACGTTCACCTCGGGCGGAACCGAGGCGAACTTCGCCGGGCTGCTGGCCGCGCGACAGGCGCTGATGCCCGACGCCTGGGCGCGCGGGGTCGGGCCCCGGCCGCCGGCCGTCGTGTGCGGAGAGCACGCCCACTACAGCGTGGCGCGGGCGGTTGGCGAGCTGGGCATTGGAACCGACAACGTCGTCCTGGTGCCGACGGGGAGCGATTGGGGCATGGACACCATCGCCCTGACGCGCGTCCTCGATCGCCTGCGAGCGGAGGGGCGTGTCGTCATGGCCGTCGTGGCAACGGCGGGCTCCACCGCCACCGGCGCGTTCGACGACCTCGAGGCGATCGGGCGCGCCTGCGAGGAGCGCGGTCTCTGGTTCCACGTGGACGGCTCGCACGGCGCGTCGGCGCTGCTCTCCCCGCGGCATCGCGAACGCCTCGCAGGTCTCGGGCGGGCCAGCACGATCGCCTGGGACCCGCACAAGATGATGCTGATGCCGCTGACGGCCAGCGTGGTGCTGGCGCGGCGCGAGGACGATCTCGAGCGGGCATTCAGCCAGTCCGCCCCTTACCTGTTTCACGCCAGGCAGGGGCGGAACTGGGACCAGGGGCTTCGCAGCTTCAGCTGCTCTCGGCGCGCCGACGCGCTGAAGGTGTGGGTGGCCCTTCAGCGATACGGGGCGGCGGGCCTCGGCGCCCTGTACGAGCGGCTCTGCGAAACCTGCTCACAACTGCACGATCTGGTCGTCTCCCGCCCCGCCTTCCGCGCGGCCCACGTGCCCGCCTCGAACATCCTGTGCTTCCGCTTCGTCGGAGATCGCGGCGAGGACGACCCGGGGCTCGACGACCTCAACCTGCGGCTCCGCTCCACGTACAACCAAGGCGGCGACGGGTGGATCACGACGACCGTGCTGGGGGGGCGCCGGGTCCTCCGCGCCACGATCATGAACCCCAGGACGGAGACCGGCGACCTGGTGCGCCTGCTGGACGGCCTCGAGCGGACGGCGGGAACGCTGGCGGGCCGGCGTGGCGGATGTTGATCCCCTGCCGGCGGGCAAGGTATCGTCCGCGGCGTGGATGACCGGCGCGGTATCGCGGCAACTGGAGGACGACGATGTTCACGAAGATGGCGGACTTCAAGGCGGGGTGGGACGTCGAGCGCGAGGGGACGCTCAAGCTCCTTCGCGCGCTGACCGATGCGTCGCTGGCCCAGGAGGTGGCTCCCGGGTCGCGAACGCTGGGCCGGATCGCCTGGCACATGGTGGCGTCGGTTGGCGAGATGGCCCGTCACGCCGGCTTGACCATCGACGCGCCGCCCGACGATGCGCCGGTACCGGCAACGGCGAGGGAGTTCGTGGAGACCTACGAGAAGTCGTCGGCCGCTCTGCCCGCGGCGGTGGAGAAGGCCTGGAGCGAGGCCGACCTGCAGGGGACGATCGAGATGTACGGTGAGAAGTGGACGCGCGGCCAGGCGCTTGCCGTCCTGATCGCCCACCAGACCCACCACCGCGGGCAGATGACCGTGCTCATGCGGCAGGCCGGTCTGCCCGTGCCAGGCGTCTATGGCCCCTCGCGCGAGGAGTGGACGGCTTACGGCATGCCGGCGCAGGCGTAAAGGTCAGAGCGAAGCCCCTTGGCGGAGGCGGCCGTGTCCGAGGTTGCAGAACGGATGTTCCCGCACTGCTACGTGTGCGGTCAGGAGAATGCCCGCGGGCTGCGGGTCGCGTTCGCGCCGCACCCCGGAGGCGGCTGCCGCGCCGAGTACGTCGCCCGCGAGGAGCACGTCGGCTGGCCAGAGGTCATCCACGGCGGGCTGCTCTTTACGCTGATGGACGAGGCGGTGGCGTGGGCGGTGATCTACGCGGGCCTGCACGGGGTGACGGCCCGGGCCGAGGCGAGGTTCCGCGAACCGGTGCGCGTCGGCACCCCGCTGGTCGTGCGCGGCTGGCTGGTGGACCCGCCGCGGCGGGTGACGCGCGCGCGGGCCGAGCTGCGGGCGGGCTCGGAGGAGGGGCCGCTGGTTGCCGAGCTGGACGCGCTCATGGCCATTACAAAGGACACAACGATCGCTTAACCCACAAAGGACACGAAGGATCGAGGATCGGCGAGACCGCCGAAGACCGACCAGCGCGGCGTCTTCGTCTTTGTGATCTTCGTGGTCCAAATCCTCCGAGGGCGGCGCTTGCTATACTCCGGGTATATGAGCCCGACCAGCGCCGAGACCCCCGTCGACTTCATCCGTGCGATCATCCGCGAAGACCTCGAGTCCGGAAAACACGACACGGTCCGCACGCGCTTTCCGCCCGAACCGAACGGCTACCTGCACATTGGCCATGCCAAGTCGATCTGCCTCAACTTCGGGGTGGCCGAGGAGTTCGGCGGTACCTGCAACCTGCGCTTCGACGACACCAACCCCGCCAAGGAGGACGTCGAGTACGTCGACTCGATCATCGACGCCGTTCACTGGCTGGGCTTCGACTGGGGCGACCGCCTCTACCACGCCTCCGACTACTTCGACCGGATCTACGAGTACACCCTGGGCCTGATCCGCGACGGCAAGGCCTATGTGGACGACCTCTCGGCCGACGAGATCCGCGAGTACCGCGGGACGCTGACCGAGCCTGGTCGCGAGAGCCCGTGGCGCAACCGCAGCGTCGAGGAGAACCTCGAGCTGTTCGAGCGGATGCGCCGCGGCGAGTTCGCCGACGGTGAGCGCGTGCTTCGCGCGAAGATCGACATGGCGTCGCCGAACCTCAACCTGCGCGACCCGGTCATCTACCGCATCCGCCACGCGTCCCACCACCGCACGGGCGACAAGTGGTGCATCTACCCGATGTACGACTACACGCACGCGATCTCGGACGCCATCGAGCACATCACCCACTCGCTGTGCACGCTCGAGTTCGAGGACCACCGCCCGCTCTACGACTGGACCGTCGAGAACCTGCCGGTGCCGAGCCGCCCGCGCCAGATCGAGTTCGCCCGCCTGAACCTCACCTTCACGGTGATGAGCAAGCGCAAGCTGCTGCAGCTGGTGCAGGACGGCGTGGTGTCGGGGTGGGACGATCCGCGCATGCCGACCATCGTCGGCCTGAGGCGCCGCGGGTACACGCCGGAGTCCATCCGGGAGTTCGCGTCGCGGGTCGGCGTGGCCAAGCGCGAGAACCTCGTGGACGTGGCGCTGCTCGAGGATGCCCTGCGCGACGACCTGAACCGCCGGGCGCCTCGGGCGATGGCCGTGCTGCGCCCGCTGCGCGTGGTCATCGAGAACTATCCCGAGGGCCAGGTCGAGGAAATCGAGATCCCGGTCAACCCCGAGGACGCCTCCATGGGCGTGCGGAAGGTTCCTTTCTCGCGCGAGCTGTACATCGAGCAGGACGACTTCCGCGAGGTGCCCCCGCCCAAGTACTTCCGGCTCTCGCCCGGGCGCGAGGTGAGGCTGCGCGGCACCTACTTCCTCACCTGCGAGCGGGCCGTGAAGGACGCCGACGGGAACGTGATCGAGCTGCGCTGCCGCTACGACCCGGCCACCCGGGGCGGCGCGTCGCCGGACGGGCGCCGGGTGAAGGCGACGATCCACTGGGTTTCGGCGGCCCACGCGCGCGACGCGGAGGTCCGCCTGTACGACCGCCTCTTCAGCGTGCCCGATCCCCACGACGCCGACGAGGGGCGCGACTGGAAGTCGTACCTCAACCCCGGCTCGCTCACCGTCCTGAAGGGCTGCAAGATCGAACCGGGGCTCGACGCTGCGCCCGCGTTCTCGCACTACCAGTTCGAGCGGCAGGGGTACTTCTGCGTGGATCCCGATTCGACGCCGGGCCGCCCGGTGTTCAACCGCTCGGTGCCGCTGCGCGACTCGTGGGCCCGTCTGGCCGCGAGCCGCTGACCCCGCTGCGAGCCGAAGGAGCCCCCCCCATGAACGAGAGCGAGCAGGAGAAGCAGGACGTCGTCGCGCAGTGGTCCTTCGACACGCGGCCGATCCTCGGCCGCTTCCACCTCTGGCTCGAGGACGTCGAGGTGGAGTGGACGCGCGGCGAGAGGGTGCTGGAGTTCACGCGGAACCTCTCCTTCCTCGACGGCCGCATGGAGCGGCTGCTGGCGATGACCGGCGCGGTGACCGCCATCGGCACGCAGGTCTTCGGCCACCCGGGCGCCGGGGCCCGGCTCGACAGGGCTGGGTTGAACCAGGTGAAGAAGGACGCCGACGCGATCTCGGCGTACGTCATGAGCGAGAGCCTCTGGTACCTCTCGCGACACCTTCCCGAGAACCACGCCATCATGGTGTGCCTGGGCGAGGGGCTGATGCCCAAGGCGGGCGAAACCCCCGAGATGGGCTCGAACCCGCAGATCGGCTTTGGGCGGGTGTACGCGCGCCCCGAGATCGCCCGTCACCTCGATCGCCTCGTCGTCCGCCTCCTGAACGACCCCGGCTACGGGTGGGACGGCTTCTACCGCGAGATCAGGGAATCGGGCATCACGGTCTGGGGCGCCGCCATCGACACCCTCGAGAACACGTCGCGCTTCGCGAAGGGCTCGCCGACGGGGCCGATGACGATCCTGCACCTCTTCAATCAGCCGCTGCAGATCTCGCGGCCGTACGAGGGGTACGTCGGGATGCTCGTCCTGCCGAAGGAGGTCGTCGCGCAGGCCGCCGACCGCGCCATCCTGCTCGACTTCAGGACGCCGCGCCGGCTCGTGATGGAGGCGATCGAGGCCACCTGGCCCGGCATCCGGCGCGACCGCGTCCACGTGTGGACGTTGGGCGGCAAGAGCCGCGAGGGGCGGATCGGCCGGTTGTGGAAGAGCTGGCAGGAGCTGGGCGCTCACCTCGTCGAGGAAGGCTGGGAGCTGCCCGGCGGCATGGCCGCGTTCACCGAGTCGGGCACCTACGCGCCGACCTACCGGATCGGGACGTGGCTGGACGAGGCGGGCGAGCGCCACCTCTTCCTGTGCGACGGCTACGCGGCTTCTGCCGAGGCGGTGCAGGCCGCCAGCATCGCGCCGATCCTGGGCCTCGACGCCTCGATGGCCACCTTCACCTCGCGCTTCGACCTGCCCTACGACGAGGAGCAGGACGTGATGCGCCTCGACCCCGCGGCGCCCGACTTCGCCTCGCGGCTGGCTGCGCTTGCGAGCGATTCGCTCGGGGACGCCGAGGTGGACGACTACAGGCGCATGATCCTCGAGGCCCGCGACGCAGGGATGCTGGGCGACCGGCCGACGCTCACCGCCGATCACTTCTTCCCGGAGAAGCGGTGGGAGGTGCTCGCGCTCTCCGGCTACATGGGACCCGACCCCTACTCCGGCGCTCCCGGCGTCGAAGAGGTCTCGCCGGGAGTCTATCGAGCCACCGTGCGGATGGTGTCGAAGCACGGGGACAAGCGGGTGGCCCTGACGCTGCGGCTCGGTGAAACCTTCGAGCAGAGCCGGCTGGTCTTCAGCCCGCAGCTCAACCGCTTCCTCGCCGGCGAGCCGTTCGAGACGCGGCCGGTGAAGATCTCAGACTCGGGGCGCATCCGCAACGAGCTGCAGACGCTGTGCGCCGAGGCGCTCGAGTTCCTCGACGCGAAGACGATCCGGCTGCACTTCGACCGCATCCCGCCCGAGGTCATCTCTCCCGAGAAGCAGAAAGCCCTCCTCGAGGTCCTCCGATGGTACAAGAGACGACATCCGATCTGGTTCTCGTGGCTGGAGATGACGCCCGCGGGCGAGGCGGCCCGGCGGTGACCCTGAGCGCCGCGGAGATCGCAGGGCTGGTGAACGGGCGCGTCATCGGCGACCCCGGCACCCCCGTCTCGGGCATCGCCACGGCGGCGACGGCCAGGGTCACCGATCTTGCCTTCGTCGAGGACGCGCGCTCCCTCGACGAGGCGCTGGCATCGGCCGCCGGAGTCCTCGTCGCCGGCCCCTTCGCCGCGGACGCATCCTTCCACGGCGCGCTTGTCGTCTGCGACCAGCCCCGGCTGGCCTTCGCCCGCGCGGGCCGCATCCTCTCGCGGCCCGCCTCGCTGCCCCCGGGCGTGCATCAGACCGCAATCGTCCACCCCGCCGCCATCCTCGGACGCGGGGTTGCCGTCGGCCCTAATGCCGTGGTGGACGAGGGGGCCGAGGTGGGCGACCTCGTCCAGCTGGGCGCCGGCTGCCACGTCGGGGCCGGTGTTCGCATCGGCTCCGGCACGGTGCTCCGCTCGCACGTGGTCGTCTACCCGGGGACCAGGATCGGCGCCGGCGTGGTCGTGCACGCAGGGACGGTGCTCGGCAGCGACGGGTTCGGGTACGTCCGCGACGCGGCGACCGGCCGCTACGAGGCGTTCCCGCAGGTCGGACGCCTCGTCATCGAGGACGACGTGGAGCTGGGCACGCTGTGCACGGTGGACCGCGGAGCGCTGGGCGAGACCGTGATCGGCCGCGGCACCAAGCTGGACAACCAGGTGCACGTCGCCCACAACGTCCGCATTGGCCGCGACGTCGTCATCGCCGCGCAGACGGGCATCGCCGGCAGCTCGGTGATCGAGGACGGGGCGATCATTGCAGGACAGGTAGGCATCGCCGACCACGTCACCGTTGGCGGGGGAGCGATCCTCGGCGCGCAGTGCGGGGTGCCGACCGGCAAGGTGCTCCGCGGCCCGGGCACCCTGTTCTGGGGCACGCCCGCGCGGCCGATCAAGCAGGTGCTGAAGGAGCTGGCCGTGCTGGCCAGGCTGGCGAAGAAGAAAGCCTGATTACGCGCGTCAGTACGTCCCCGCCCCCCTCGCCAGGTAGTCGCTCATCGTCAGCGCGAGCAGGATCCCGAGCCAGAAGATCCCGGCCGCCCCGATGACCATGGTCAGGCGCGAGCTGTACCTCATGTGCATGAAGTAGAGGACGACCACCGTGGCCTTCACGACGGCGATGGTGAGGGCAATGACCGGGTTCATCAGGCCGAAGTCGAAGAACGCGACCTCGGTCGTGACGAGGGTCAGCACCACGAGCACGGCGAAGATGACGTAGTAGATCCTGCGGGGGATGACGTGCGACATAGGGCAGTGGCCCCCTAGCTGTGCCTGTCCACCAGGTACAGCAGCGGAAACAGGAAGATCCAGATGATGTCCACGAAGTGCCAGTAGAGGCCGGACATCTCGACCGGCGTGTACCACGTGGCCGAGAAGCGTCCGCGCCACGCCATCAGGAGGATCACGGTCATGAGCCCGAGGCCGATCACCATGTGGAAGGCGTGGAGCCCGGTCATCGCGAAGTAGAGCGAGAAGAAGAGCTGCGCGCGCTCGGGCGTTGGGCCCTCGAAGTGGAACGAGGGGCCGGGGACGTGGTGGTGCACGATCTTGTCGTAGTACTCGACCCCCTTGATGCCGAGGAAGACCGCCCCGAGCAGCATGGTGAGGGCGATGAAGATCATCAGCGTGCGCCGCTGGCCGGTGGCGGCGGCGTGGACCGCCAGGGCCATCGTGAGGCTGCTGCCGATGAGGACGAGCGTGTTGACCGACCCGAGCGTGATGTCGAGGCTCCGGCTGGCCTCGCCGAAGACGTCCGGGTACCAGACCCGGTAGAGGAGGTACGCGGCGAACAGGCCGCCGAAGAACAGCACTTCGGTGGCGAGGAAGAGCCACATGCCAAGCGTGGCCGCCTCCTTCTGCTGCCCGAGGTCGTCGAAGTGATGCTTCAACGCCGGGCTGTGCAGGGCGGCGGCATGAGCGTCGGCCCCGGGCACGGCCCGCGGATCGAATGCGGCGTCAGGCACGCTTCGCCTCCGGTTCCCGGTAGTCGTAGGCCGGCCCGGCGATGACCGGCGTCTCGTCGAAGTTGAAGGTCGGCGGCGGCGAGGGGGTCGTCCACTCGAGGCTGACCGAGCCCCACGGGTTGGCACCGGCCACCTTCCCGTACTTGAGCGACCAGAGCAGGTAGAACGCCGGTATTAGGAACCCGACCGCCAGGATCGACGCCCCGGCGGTGGACAGCACGTTCAGCGCCTGGAACTCCTCGGCGTAGGCGTGATAGCGGCGCGGCATGCCCAGGTAGCCGAGGACGAACTGCGGGAAGAACGTCAGGTTGAAGCCGATGAAGACCGTGACGGCCGCGATCCGTCCGATGAGGTCGGGGTACATCCGGCCCGTCATCTTCGGCCACCAGTAGTGGAGCGCGCCGAGGTAGCCCATCAGCGCGCCGCCGACCATGATGTAGTGGAAGTGCGCCACCACGAAGTAGGTGTCGTGGACGTGGACGTCCACGGCCAGGGTCGCGAGGAACAGCCCCGTGAGGCCGCCGACCGCGAAGAGGCCGATGAACCCCAGCGCGTAGAGCATCGGCGTCTCGTACGAGATCGATCCCTTGTACAGCGTTGCGGTCCAGTTGAACACCTTGACCGCCGACGGAACGGCGACCATGAAGCTCAGGATCGAGAAGATCATCGCGCCGTACACCGACATCCCCGCCACGAACATGTGGTGGCCCCAGACGAGGAACCCGAAGACGGCGATGGCGAGGCTCGAGAAGGCGACGAAGGTGTAGCCGAAGATGTTCTTGCGCGAGAAGGTGGCGACCAGCTCGCTGACCACCCCCATCGACGGCAGCACCATGATGTAGACAGCCGGGTGGGAGTAGAACCAGAACAGGTGCTGGAAGAGCACCGGGTCGCCCCCGTAGGCCGGGTCGAAGATCCCGATGTGCAGCGCGCGCTCCAGGGCCACCGCCACCAGCGAGATCGCCAGCACCGGCGTGCCGAGCACGTTGATCAAGCTGGTCGCGTACATCGCCCAGATGAACAGCGGCAGGCGGAACCAGGTCAGGCCCGGCGCCCGCATCGTGTGGATCGTGACGATGAAGTTCAGCCCGGTCAGGATCGACGAGAACCCCATGATGAAGACGCCGACGGCGGCCACCATCACGTTGCTCTGCGAGGCGTGGGTGCTGAACGGCGTGTAGAAGGTCCACCCCGTGTCCACGCCGCCCAGCGCGATGGCGGCCAGCGTGAACAGCCCGCCGATCATGAAGATGTACCAGCTGAGCAGGTTCAGGCGTGGGAACGCGAGATCCTTCGCCCCCACCATGATCGGGACGAAGAAGTTCCCGAAGACCGCCGGGATCGAGGGAATCAGGAACATGAAGATCATCACGATGCCGTGCATCGTGAAGAGCTTGTTGTAGGTGTCGGCCCCGACCATGTCGCCCGGCGGCGTCAGCAGCTCGAGGCGGATCAGCATCGCGAAGAGGCCGCCGATCAGGAAGAAGGCCGAGATGCTGCCGAGGAACAGCAGCGCGATGCGCTTGTGGTCCGTGGTCAGCAGCCACGACCTGAGGCCGTACTCGGCGTTGGCGTAGTGCGTGCGCGGAAGCGTGAGGCTGTCCATGCGTCTAGTTCCTGTCCCCGCCGGGGTTCCGGCCGGCCGGCCCGGGCGCCCGCGGCTGCGGCGCGGCGGGCGTCGCGGCGGCTGGCTGCTGCCCGGCGGGCGCCTGGGTCGCCGGTGTTCCCTGCGGCTTCGCCTGCAGGGACTTCACGTACTCGATCAGGGCCAGCAGCTGCTCCTCGCTGACGAGGCCCTGGAAGGTCGGCATTACGGGCTGGAACCCCGCCACGACCTTGGCAGCAGGTGATAGCACCGACTCGCGGATGTAGGCGTCGTCGGCCGTCACCACCTGGCCGCTCGCCAGCCCGACCTGGCTGCCGTACAGCCCGACGAGCGTCGGACCGCGGCCCTGGCCCGAGTCGAGGTGGCAGGTGTGGCAGGCGAGGTCCTGGAAGATCTTCTGCCCCTGCGACGCCATCGACCCTTCGGCTGCGCCCCCCCCCAGCCAGGCCTGGTACGCATTCGGCTCCATCACGACGACCTTCCCGATCATCCCGGAGTGCTGGGTGCCGCAGTACTCGGCGCAGAAGAGGTGGTACTCCCCCGGCTTGGTGGCGTTGAACCACAGCGTGGTGTAGCGGCCGGGGATCACGTCGGCCTTCACCCGGAAGGCGGGGACGAAGAAGGAGTGGATGACGTCCTCGGAGGCGGCGGTGAGGCGCACCGCGCGCCCGACCGGGACGTGCAGCTCGTTGATCTCGCGCTGGCCGCCCGG
>Ga0116148_1002857_pt1 | contig 16548 bp, 17 predicted proteins | sample AD_UKC055_MetaG_FD_89786 | JGI IMG/M metagenome (GOLD analysis project Ga0116148, IMG submission 89786) | Active sludge microbial communities of municipal wastewater-treating anaerobic digesters from USA - AD_UKC055_MetaG | ecosystem: Engineered > Bioreactor > Anaerobic > Digestate | place: USA... | reverse complement strand
GATCTTGATGAAGAAGTTGCCAGACTCCATCTGGATCAGTTGGGTGTTAAACTGACAATCCTGTCAGAAGAACAGGCTGAATACATTAATGTCCCGCTGAAAGGTCCGTATAAACCAGATCATTACAGATACTGATCTTTTGAAAACTCTCTCCTTACTTTGTATAAAAAGCAAGGCTTAGGGTAGAGATATTTCTCCGGTTTTACAATTCCAGGTTTAAAGACCTGTCAATATCTTGTGATAAAAGTTGAAATTTTGGTCATTTTCGCCTGAATATTGAGTCTAAATTGATCCAAACTATATTTCTGAATATGAATATGCTGTTTTATAAAAGGTTACTATTGTTCTTTCTGATCTTTACATTTACTCTGACAATATGTGAAGCTCAGTCATTTAACCGGCCACGGGTCAACAAGCTTCAAAGGAATGCTCCTAAAAAACCAAAAAAGTCAAAGGTTATAAAGATTGCAGAACCCAGATCCGTCGGGAAAGCAAAGAAAAAGGCAGAGGCTGTTGAAAGACAGAACAAAAAAGAGTATGCAAAATTTGTAAAGGAAAACCAGAAGCGATCACTCGAGATACAAGTGCCTGAAGTGCGTGAGCGGATGAAAAATAATATGAAAACAGCAGATGCCAATTATAAGAACAAAAGAAAAATTGCAGCATCAGCAGGGAGAAAAACAAACAAAAAATACTCAAGGTAAACAGGCAATAAAGTCATTATGTAAATTACTTATTTTCAGGTTTTTTTTGTAATTTCAAAATTAAATTACTAAATTTGATAGATGAAGAGTTCCCTGATCCCACGGAATTCTTCTATTTTTTTAACTAAACAAAAGAATGGGAGAAGTTTTATATATAACAGAAGCTGGTCTCCAAAAGTTAAAAGAAGAATTAGAGAAGCTCAGAACTGTTGAAAGACCCATGATTTCCAGGCTCTTATCAGAAGCCAGGGACAAAGGAGATCTTTCAGAGAATACTGAGTATTCAGCTGCCAAGGAAGCACAGGGCATGCTTGAAATGAAGATTGCTAAACTGGAAGATGTTATTGCAAGATCGAGGATTTTAGATGAATCTAAAATGGATAATTCGTCCATCAGAATCCTTCATAAGGTAAAGATAAGGAATATCAAAAACAACAGCGTTATGGAATATCAGCTTGTTCCTGAAAGTGAGGCTGACATAAAAAAAGGAAAAATGGCTGTAACCTCACCCATTGCAAGCGGCCTTATCGGGAAAAAGGCGGGAGATGTTGTTGAAATTAAAGTGCCCTCCGGAGTGATTCATTTTGAAATAATTTCTGTCTCATAATAATATTAAACTAATGGCAACAATTTTTACCAGGATCATAAATGGTGAAATACCTTGTTATAAAATTGCTGAAAATGAAAGGTGTTTTGCATTTCTTGATATAAATCCCCTAAAAAAAGGTCATACACTCGTGGTCCCGAAGCAGGAAACGGATTATATATATGATCTTGACGACGATTACCTTGCCGGACTGTTTGTCTTCTCAAAAAAGGTAGCCGGTGCTATTAAGGCTGCTTATCCATGTAACAGGATTGGAATTGCAGTTCTGGGACTCGAAGTGCCTCATGCACATATTCATCTTGTCCCTATGGACTCACTGGAAGATATTAATTTCAGAAATCCTAAACTAAAGCTAAGTCCTGAAGAATTTTATGAAATTGCAGAAAAAATAAGAGCAAAAATTTCACTCTGAATTTTCAGCTTTGAATAATTCTATCCGGGAATAATTCCTTATTTTTAAGGAATTATATCTCGCTGCATGAGTTGTTTATATGATCTGTTTGACGACCTTATAAGTCTTCTTTTTCCCAGGCTTTGCTATGCATGTGGGCAACATTTGCTGAGAAATGAGAAGCTTATATGCACTGAATGTTATGTTAAGATACCCAGGACCACTTATCACCTTGAGGGAGGAAATCCTGTAGAACAACTCTTTTGGGGTAGATGCAAGATTGAAAGAGCAGCTGTTTTTTCTTTCTACAACAGAGACAGCCGTATCCGTAAGCTTATCCATAATCTTAAATATAAAGGAGTTCAGGAAATCGGGATTGAACTGGGGAGGATTTACGGTTCCATGCTTGCAGATTCACAGTTTCTTGAAGGAATCGATGAAATAATACCTGTTCCTCTGCATGTTTCTAAAAAGAGGATACGCGGGTTCAACCAGAGTGACCTGATATGCAGGGGCCTGTCAGAAGTAACAGGTCTGCCTGTTGATTATACTTCTCTGCAAAGGATAACAAAGACAGCAACTCAGACAAAGAGATCGAGATATGAAAGGTGGATTAATGTTGAAGGTATTTTCAGTGTTCAGGATTCAGCTGCTGTGAGAGGGAAACATTTCTTACTTGTCGATGATGTAATTACTACCGGATCCACAATCGAATCATGTACAAATGAATTGCTTAAGTATGAAAATGTTAGAGTAAGTGTTGCTGCAATAGCTGTTGCAATGACTTAGTATCATTTAACACGCCGGGGATTCTTGCTCATGAAATCTTTCCAGCTGTTATAGGTTTTCTGACCAGAAGGTTTGTTTGACTGGAAGAAATGACAGAGAGCAGCAGCCAATCCATCAGTAGCATCAAGAACCATTCCATTATCTTTAAACTTAAACATGTTTATAAGCATGGCAGCTACCTGTTCCTTGGACGCTGCACCCTGTCCGGTGATCGACATTTTGATCTTTCTGGGAGCATATTCGAAAATGGGCAAGGATCTCGATAATGCAGCAGAAATCGCAGCACCCTGTGCCCTCCCGAGCTTCAGCATTGATTGAGCGTTCTTTCCGTAAAAAGGTGCTTCGATAGCCATTTCATCCGGATGATATTCATCAATGATGTTTGTGATCCTGTCAAAAATATGCTTCAGTTTCTTATAATGATCATCATATTTCGAAAGATCTATTACACCAATCGCTATCATCTCAGGTTTTAGTCCGCTTGCCTTTATAATACCATAACCTGTTATGTTAGTTCCCGGGTCGACTCCTAGTATTATCTTTTCCTTTGCAGCTGTTTTCAAATGCCGGATTTGATTTCTGATTATTACTTGTTTCTGATATAGGCGTTATTGATTAACGATTGTTTCTCAGGAAATACTTTTGTTGGTTTAAAGGGAAGAGATTTATTCTTATCAGAGAAAGATCCGGTTTCAAGGTAATGAATAGCTTCACTGAGACACATTTCTTTTCTGTTGTCGAAATCGTATACAATATCATCAAGAGCATCTCTGTCAGGAGCAAAACCATCGTAAAAATCTCCTTCTCCTTTCGAATTCACCATTCTGACAGAAATCAGATTAAACCAGTATTTTTTCCCACAGGGCCAGCCTTTTGCACCTACCGGTTTCCCATAAGTGGTACTGCCTGTTGAAACAAGATTTATTAGTGGCTTTAATCCGTTTATTACAGCCTCGCTTGCGGAGGCCGTATAATCCGATGTGATCACTACGATCCTTGGAACGCCCAGAGAGTGGGATGTAGAAAGATAGTTTAGCGTTGAATTATGTAAGGAATTCTTATTATTATACAGTAGCCTTGTAAATACTTCACCTGCATTGCTGTTGCCTGCTATATAGCTGGCGAGTTGTTGTGCTATATCCAGATATCCTCCGGAGTTGTATCTCAGATCAAGTATAAGTTCGGTTACAGACTGGTTAACAAAGTAGCTGAAGGCTTGCTCCAGTTCCTCTTTTGAGCTGCTTAGGAATGATTCAAAAACAAGATGACCTGCAATGGCACCTGATTTCAGATGGATTGTATCGCAATGCAATACTGAGTTTATTTTGAAGTTCTGTTTTGTTGATTTTATTGTTACTTCGTTGCCATCTGGTTTCTGGAAGATGAAAGTGTTTGTGATTCCCGCTGTTGGCGGTCCGATAAGATCAGAGTATGCAGTACCGCCAGCAATCAGTAAAGGGGCAACATCAACCCCGTTGATCTTTTTCACAATCCAACCCCGTCTTACTCCGGCTGCGTACAAGGGAGAATTCTTATATATCAGGGCTATTCTCGCCAGCGAAGCAGTATCAATCCCTATCCTGTAACCGTGGCCAACGAATGACGCTGACATCTCTGCATTGTATTCATCATAATCTGCTACAAAGCTCCATTTGTCATCAGGTTTATTTCTTAAAGCTTCAAGGAGTTCTTCGGGATTATCATAATCTTCTTTGTTTACTGCAGGTATCAGATCATACCACAGATACCAGTGGTTCATTACATCATATAATGTATCCCTGGCCATAGCCGCTGTAACTGTTGGAATTTCGGGTTCATCATCAGGAGGCACAGGCTCCTTTTTACATCCGGCTAAGAGGGTGATCGATAATAAAAGCAATATATATAATATCCTGTTCATATATACTAAAACAGTATTAAGGCTTACTCTATTGTCAAAGATAATAATTTATCCTTTTGAGGCTTTCCGGTTTTGGATGAAGATACCGGTGATTGTAAGCGGTAAACCTGCCGGAGCTGTATAATAAACAGGTTCGTGAAAAACGAAATATACTCAGTCTATTATCTTAAATCCCGTGTAAGGCACGAGTATGTCTGGAATCCTGATCCCTGACTCTGTCTGGTTGTTTTCAAGAAGTGCGGCAACAATTCTTGGTAAAGCAAGGGCGCTTCCATTAAGTGTATGCGCTAATTTTGTCTGTTTTTCACCTTTTTCCCTGAAACGACATTTAAGCCTGTTAGCCTGGAAGGACTCAAAATTAGAAACAGAGCTTACTTCAAGCCATTTCTTCTGGGCACCCGACCATACTTCAAAATCATATGTAAGGGAGGAAGTGAAAGACATGTCGCTGCCGCAGAGTCTCATAATACGGTAAGGAAGTTCCAGCGACTTTACAAGGCCCTCAACGTGTGAAACCATTTCATCGAGGGATTCATATGAATTGTCAGGGTGGGCGATCCTTACAATCTCTACCTTATCGAACTGGTGGAGTCTGTTAAGTCCTCTTACATGAGCTCCCCATGATCCTGCCTCTCTTCTGAAACATGGTGTATATGCAATATTTTTAATTGGCAGTACGTCGGCATCGAGAATTACATCACGGTATATATTTGTTACAGGCACTTCTGCAGTAGGGATAAGATAAAATCCATCAAGTGTTATATTGTACATCTGGCCTTCTTTATCGGGAAGTTGGCCTGTTGCAAAACCGGAATCCTCATTCACAACAACGGGTGGTATAATCTCTTTATATCCTGCTTTTATACCTTCATCAAGAAAGAAGTTAATAAGTGCTCTTTCAAGTTTGGCGCCTTTGTCTTTATATACAGGGAATCCTGCACCGGTAAGCTTTATACCAAGTTCGAAATCTATTATATCGTATTTTTTGATGAGATCCCAATGAGGAAGACAGTCTTCATTCAGCATTGGCATTGGCCCGCCTGAGCGCATCATAACATTGTCTTCAGCCCCATGGCCTCTGTTCACAGATTGATGAGGCAGGTTTGGCAGACGGATTATCTCATTTCTCATTTCCTCATCAAGCGTGGTAAATTTTTCAGCAAGAGATTTGATTTCTTCTTTCAGCTTATATGTTTTTTCCTTTGCAGCATCAGCTTCATCCTTATTCCCGCTCTTCATGAGAGACCCTATTTCCTTTGAGATCCTGTTCATCTCAGCCTGAAGGGCATCAGTCCTGACCTGTATCTGGCGCCTTTCAGCATCTATCTGAAGTATTTTATCAAGGATCATTTCTGCATCGAAGTTCCTTATTCTGAGACGTTCAGCGATAAAATCTCTTTTTTCTCTTATAAGATTTATTGTGAGCATAATAAAATAAGTATTAATAAAACAGCAGACTACTCAGGTCTGCTGTAAAAGTATTAAAAAACTCCCATAATTTTTTCTTAAAGGGAAAAGAATTAAGGGAGTCCCGATTTCTTAGAGTGACAAATTATTCTTTACTTTTAACGGATACGAATATTTTGTTGTTTTTCTGTTTTTTGAATTCAACTTCTCCGTCGACAAGGGCAAAAAGCGTATGGTCTTTCCCAAGTCCTACGTTGAGACCGGGATTGAGTTTTGTGCCTCTCTGGCGGACTATAATATTGCCTGCTTTTGCATGGTGACCACCGAAAAGCTTCACACCCAGTCTTTTGCTGTTTGAATCACGGCCATTACGTGAACTGCCTGCTCCTTTCTTGTGTGCCATAATTATATATTTTTAGTTCTTAATTACTTTTTCAGACTTCTCCTTTTTCCGGTTTCTTTTCAGCAGTCTTTTTTGCTGCGGGTTTCTTTACGGAGACTTTCTTTGCCGGTTCTTTCTTGTCATCAGCTTTTTTTGAAACAGACTTTTTGGATTCAGTCTTTTTCTTTTCAACCGGTTTTTCTTCTTTCACAGTTTCATCGCTTGCAACAGCAACTTCTTTTTTCGGAGAGGTGAGCTTAGTCTTTTTTCCGTTGATGCTTATTATTTCAATTTGGGTAAACTGCTGGCGGTGTCCATTTTTGGTCCTGTAACCTTTTTTCCTTTTCTTTTTAAATACTATCACCTTATCGCCTTTTACCTGATTGATCACCTGAGCCTCTACAAAGGCCTCTTTTACAACAGGTTCCCCAACGGTAATTTTGCCTTCATCTTCAACAAGAAGCACCTGATCAAAATTGATCTTATCTCCTTCGTTCACATCCAGTCTGTGAACGAAGATCTTCATTCCTTCTTCAACTTTAAATTGCTGACCTGCAATTTCAACAATAGCGTACATTGTATTTATTTATTATATTACTCCGTTAGGCGTATAGGATTCAAGGATCTTATAACTTCACTGAGCCCTGACGGATTATTCTTAATTTGGACTGCAAAGATAATTAAAATAGATAATTTACAAATCAATATGTTGTTTTTTAATGAATCAGGTTCAATCATTGATAGAGCTTTCATACATTTTTTTATCCCCTGTGGAAAATACAAAGGGGGGATCTGTTCGGCTTACAAATGTTATGTTATGCTTTACATCATTGACGGTGTGATGTCGATTTTGTAAAGTGTAAAAAGCAACAATATTATAATTCCGCTATTATCTTTATATTTGTCAGAGGCTAGACAAAGAGATGTTTTATTTGTGTATAGATAATTGATATGAAGAGAGTCAAGCTGAAAGTAATGGGTATTTCATATAGTCAGACGCAATCCGGAGCTTATGCCCTGTTGCTTATTGAAGAGAACGGAGACAGAAGGATACCGATCATTATTGGTGGTTTTGAGGCTCAGGCAATAGTCATCAAGCTTGAAAACCTGGATCCTCCGCGTCCTCTTACCCACGACCTGTTCAAGAAGTTTGCCGATCAGTTCAATATTGCAGTAATTGAAGTGATGATTGATAAACTGGAGGAAGGTGTATTTTTTTCGAAGCTTGTTTGTAATAACGGAGAAAAAGAATACCTGATTGATAGCAGAACATCAGATGCCGTTGCTCTTGCCCTTCGTTTCGGATGTCCAATATATATTAATGAAGATATCCTTGAAAAAGCACAATTGACTAACAGTCCTTCTGAAGCTGAACTATCGGTACAGAGAGAAGTTGAAAGTCCTGCCAAGGCAGGTTCGAGATATTCATCCTTTTCTGATGAAGAGCTCTATAAAATGATAGATGAAGCTGTACAAATAGAAGACTATGAAAGGGCAGCATCAATCAGGGATGAGATTGAAAAAAGGAAGGAAAAAAGAAAACTGTAATGAAGCAATATCTGGATCTTCTTGACAATGTATTGAAGAACGGGAAAGAAAAGCATGACAGGACCGGAACAGGCACGATAAGTGTTTTCGGATACCAGATGCGTTTTGACCTTGCAGAGGGTTTCCCTCTTCTGACAACCAAAAAATTGCATTTAAGATCAATTATTCATGAACTTCTTTGGTTTATCTCGGGCGATACAAATATTAAATACCTGAAAGATAATGGAGTGAGTATATGGGATGAGTGGGCTGACAAGGATGGCAACCTGGGGCCGGTTTATGGCTACCAGTGGCGATCATGGCCTGCTGCAGACGGGAGAAAGATAGACCAGCTTAAGGATGTTATTGAAGAGATAAAGAAGAATCCTGATTCAAGAAGACTTATTGTGAGCGCCTGGAATGTTGGAGAGATACCTAAAATGGCTCTTCCTCCATGTCATGCCCTTTTCCAGTTCTATGTTGCCGACGGTAAATTATCATGCCAGCTTTATCAGAGAAGTTGTGACATATTCATCGGAGTGCCTTTCAATATAGCTTCATATGCTTTGCTTACACTCATGATTACCCAGGTAACAGGATTAAAACCGGGTGAATTCATTCATACCCTTGGAGACGCACATATTTATCTCAATCATATTGAGCAGGTAAAACTTCAACTGACAAGAGAGCCTTTTAAGTTGCCGGAAATGAAGATCAATCCTTCAGTAAATGATATTTTCAGTTTCCGTTTTGAAGATTTTGCACTGGTAAATTATGTGGCTCATCCTCATATAAAAGGCGCAATTTCAGTATAATCTGTACAGGTATGATTTCAATGATAGTAGCTGTATCTGAAGATCTGGGTATTGGAATGAATAATGAACTCTTATGGCATATTTCGGAAGATCTTAAGAGGTTTAAGAAGCTTACGTACGGAAAAACAGTCATAATGGGTAAGAAAACATGGGAATCGCTTCCCAGAAAGCCATTGCCCGGAAGAAGGAATATCGTACTTACTGATATGCCGGGTGAAACATTTGAAGGGGCAATAATGGCATATTCCATAAGTGATTCACTTGAAAAATGTTCTGGCAGCACAGAAATTTTCGTTATCGGGGGAGGAAGTATTTACAGGCAGTTTATGCCTCTTGCCGACAGGCTCTATATAACTTTTGTACATAGCAAAGCTGAGGCTGATGTGTTTTTCCCTGAGATAGATTCTGCAATTTGGAAGGTAATTTATCAGGAAGCATATAATCCCGGGATCTCTGCAGGTATTCCTTATACATATGTTATTTACGACAGGAAGAAATAGCTGAGAATTAATTTCACATCTCCCCCTGTAAGCTGGGGTCAGGTGTATACGCCTTTAAACAACAGGAACAGCGGGGCTTTACTGTAGTGAATTAAATTCAGGATGCTTTATTAAGCACCTTCATATCTATACGCTTGAGCTTATTGCTTGCATAATCGATTGTAATAACAAGCTCATCTTTTTCGACAGAAGGAGTTTCAAACATGGCATCGAGCATAATTGTTTCACAAATCGATCTCAGGCCACGTGCTCCCAGTTTGAATTCAACTGCCTTGTCGACAATAAAATCAAGGACCCCATCTGCGAAGACAAGATCTATATTGTCCATTTTAAAGAGCTTTGTATATTGCTTTACGAGAGCGTTTTTTGGTTCTGTCAGAATAGCGTACAGTGTTTCTTTATCGAGCGGATCGAGATGGGCTACAATAGGTAGTCTGCCAACGATTTCCGGTATCATGCCAAAGGCTCTAAGATCCTGGGGTGCAACATACTGTAACAGGTTGTCCTTGTCGATTCTCCCCCTGTTCTTTGATGCACCATAACCTATGACCTGGGTGTTGAGTCGCTGCGCAATCTTCTTTTCAATACCGACAAAGGCGCCGCCACAGATGAAAAGGATGTTTTTTGTATCAACAGGTATCATTTTCTGTTCAGGATGTTTCCGGCCACCCTGCGGCGGAACATTCACAACAGATCCTTCAAGAAGTTTGAGGAGTCCCTGCTGTACACCTTCTCCGGAAACGTCACGGGTAATTGAAGGATTATCGCCATCTTTCCGGGCAATTTTATCAATCTCGTCAATGAATACTATCCCTCTTTCTGCAGCTTTAACATCATAGTCAGCATTTTGAAGAAGACGGGTCAGCAGGCTTTCGATATCCTCTCCTACATAGCCGGCTTCTGTCAGGACTGTAGCATCAACTATTGTGAACGGGACATGAAGCATTTTGGCGACTGTTTTTGCAAGGAGAGTTTTCCCGGTACCTGTTTCTCCGACAAGGATGATATTTGATTTTTCTATCTCAATATCATCGGGATCGGATTTCTGCATCAGTCTTTTGTAGTGATTATAGACAGCTACAGAAATAACTTTCTTTGCCATATCCTGACCTATAACATACTGGTCGAGGAAATTTTTTATTTCTATTGGTTTGAGAAGGTTGATGTTTTCGAAGGAAGAACTCTTTTTGACTCCAAGTTCTTCGTTCATAATGCTATAAGCCTGCTCTATGCAGTGGTCACAAATATGACCTTCGAGACCGGCTATCAGCATATTGGCCTCTTTTTTTGTTCTACCGCAAAAGGAACACTTATCCATATCAGTTAAAGTTCATGTTTTTGGAGGATCTCATCTATCATTCCATAGTCCTTAGCTTCCTGTGAGGTCATCCAGTGATCCCTGTCAGAGTCTTTTTCTACTTTTTCAACCGGATTTCCTGAGTGAAATGCTATTATCTCAAAAAGTTCTCTTTTTAACTTCATGATCTCGCGTGCCTGTATCTCTATGTCAGAAGCCTGCCCTTCAACGCCTCCCATTGGCTGGTGTATCATTATCCTGGAATGTTTGAGTGCGGATCTTTTGCCTTTAGTGCCTGCGGTTAGAAGTACAGCCCCCATCGAAGCAGCCATACCTGTACAGATCGTGGCGATATCGGCAGAGATATACTGCATTGTGTCATAGATGCCCAATCCTGCACTTACTGAGCCGCCGGGAGTATTGAAGTAAATCTGGATATCTTTTCCGGGATCAGAAGAATCAAGGTACAGAAGCTGTGCCTGTATTATATTTGCCACATAATCATCAATAGGTAATCCGAGAAAAATTATCCTGTCCATCATCAAACGGGAGAATACATCCATCGATGCAACATTAAGTTGTCTTTCTTCAATTATTGTCGGAGATATATAGTTGCCATAGATAGAAGAATATCTGTGAAGACTAAGGCTGCTTATTCCGAATTTACTCCTTGCATATTTTCCGAAATCGTCACGGTTGTTCATGTCAAATTATATTTTAGATTTAGGAATAAAGATATAAAATTAAGAAATATGATGTAATTAACTGATTATTATTCAAAAAGCTTATTGAATTCTTCAGCTGTAACATTTTTATCTTCTATTTTAACAATTTCTTTCAGGGCATCTAATACTTTATCGTCCAATATCTTATCTGCAATTCTCTTGGCATCATCTTCTCTTTTGAGGGTCTCTTTTGCATAGTTTGATATTTGTTCATCAGTTGCATAGTAAAGTCCATACTGACTAAACTGGTACCTTGTAATGATCTCTGCTTCTTTCTGGAGCTCTTCCTCAGTTATTTTGATATCTGTTTCTTTTGCAATCTTGTTCTTTATAAGTTGCCACTTGAGATCTTTCCTGAAAGAATCGAACTCCTTATCAATTTGTTCGGGACTTGCTTTTTCGGTAACATTCAGCAGCCATTTTTTCAGGAACTCCTCCGGGAATTTCATTTCGGTTTTTTCAATTGCAAGCTCTTTTAAATCGTGCATCAGTTTGTAGTCCGATTCGCGTTTAAGGCTTACGTTTATTTCTTCTTCGATTTTTTTATTGAAATCCTCTTCGGTTTTAACTATGTCTTCACCGTAAATCTTATTAAAGAGTTCTGTGCCTATCTCGGCAGGCCTGAACCTTGAAATCTCCTTTATTGTAAATCTGTAGGTATCGCTGACCTTTTCAAGCTGCTCCTTATCTATCCTTAGTAATCCGGCAATTTCATTATCATCCGGGAAGGCTTTCCTCAGATTGAAATCGATTGTTTCGTTTATTTTCTTCTCTATAAAAGCTTTTTTAATTTCCTCATCCTTTATAATATCTATAGCTATGGAAGTATCATCTGTTGATATACCATCAGCAAGAATGTTTTTGTTTTCATCGAGAGCTTCCAGTTTACCCTTAATTATATCTTTTTCCTCAGATATTTCAGCATTTATGAAATCCCCAAAGCGGCGGGTATAATTCGATATATAGTCATTTTTCATTTTGTCGTCGATGGCTATAATATACCGACTAACCTTATTTTTCTTGTCCAGGGGGATTTCAAAAACGGGGGCCAGTCCAAGCTCAAATGAGAATTTAAAATCATCCTGCAAATCGAAGTCAATATTTTGAATGTCATCTGTCTTTGGCATTGGATCACCCAGAATATCGATTTTTTCATCATGAAGATATTTATGAATGCTTTCAGAAACTGTTTTGTTGATTTCCTCGATCTTGACAGCCTTTCCGTACATTTTCCTGATGACACCGATAGGCACCATTCCCGGGCGAAATCCTTTTATATTTGCTTTTTTGCGATAATCTTTCAGAACGCTTTCAACCTTTTCTTCATAATCGTTTTTTTCAATCTGTATATTCAGGACAGCATTCAGATCGTCGATGTTTTCTTTGGTAATAATCATATTAATTACTGTTTATTATAGATCATAAAAACCGCCAAAACGCTGAAATATAATGGTTAAGGGCGGTTTGTCAAATTTGTGCGGATGAAGGGACTCGAACCCCCACGTCATTAAGACACAAGATCCTAAGTCTTGCTCGGCTACCAATTACGACACATCCGCAGAAAAATCCTCGCAAAATTATAGAAAATTAAGCAAATAACAAACTAGGTATCTTACCTTCTCAATTCAAAACTTTTACCAAGGTAAACCTTTCTCACAAGCTCATCTTCAGCAAGTTGGGAGGCGGTGCCTGACTTAAGTATACTTCCCTCGAAAAGCAGATAAGCGCGATCGGTTATTGAGAGGGTTTCATGGACGTTATGATCTGTTATCAGGATACCGATATTCTTATTCTTGAGATGAGATACTATGCTCTGGATATCTTCAACAGCGATCGGATCTATTCCGGCAAAAGGTTCATCGAGAAGAATGAATTTAGGTTTTAATGCAAGAGTTCTTGCTATTTCTGTCCTTCTTCTTTCGCCTCCCGAAAGCTGGATGCCTTTGCTTTTCCGGATCTTCTGAAGACCGAATTCGGTCAAGAGCGATTCAAGTCTTTCAGCCTGTTCAGCTTTTGAAAAATTTGATAGTTCAAGTACTGCCCGTAAATTGTTTTCTACCGATAGATTCCTGAATACAGAAGCTTCCTGGGCCAGGTATCCAATGCCTCTGCGGGCTCTCATATATACAGGAAGAGATGTAATATCTTCATTGTCAAGGTAGATTTTGCCCTCACGGGGTCTGATAAGGCCTACGATCATATAAAAGGAAGTTGTTTTGCCTGCACCGTTAGGGCCAAGAAGACCAACTATTTCCCCCTGTTCAACCTCAATAGATACATGATCAACTACAGCACGATTGTGATATTTCTTTACCAGGTCTTTGGTGTAAAGTTTCATTGGATGTCAGCTTGTCTCTTTTACAATTTCTTCGGAAGAATTCTCTTCCATGAACTCTTTATGATCCTTTTCTTTCTTTTTTATAACCCTGGCCGATATACCTATGCTAACTTCATAAAGCAGGAGAAGAGGTATAGCAACAAGCATTTGAGAGAACACATCCGGAGGTGTAATTATTGCAGCAACGATAACAATGATCACAATAGCATGCCTGCGGTATTTTCTCATGAACTCAGGTGTTATTATACCTATTTTAGTAAGAAAAAAGGCAATGATCGGGAGCTCGAAAATCAGACCTGTAGCCAGACAGATTGAAGTAATAGTTCCGATATAGGATCTTATATTGATCTGGTTAACAACAGTTTCACTTATACGGTAAGAGCCAAGAAAGTGTACTGAAAGAGGGGCAAGGAGGAAATATCCAAACAGCACACCCGCAAAAAAGAGGAAAGATGATGCAAGTACAGCACCACGGGCATATCTGGCTTCATTTGCATGCAAGGCAGGCCTGAAAAAACTCCAGAATTCACGTATCACAAAAGGAAAAGCAATAATGAGACCGGCAACAAGAGCAACAACAATATGGGTTGTGATCTGCCCCGACATTTTTATGCTTATAAGGTTCAATTCTTGTTTATTTATACAGAGAACATCAGGGTCACTGAAATTCAATTTTGCAGCAAGAAAATGACTGAAATTGCATAAAAACCTGTTAGTTGGGAAAGTGGGACTCTTGGGAGCCAGAATTATGTTGTCAAAGAGCATGTTTTTGAAAACAAAAGCTACAATCATGAAAACAACGATAGCAATAACGGAACGGATAATATGCCATCTTAATTCCTCAAGATGCTCCAGAAATGACATCTCGCCATCATTTTTCCCCTCTTTTTTCCCTTTTAATGCCATAATGCAGATTCGGATTTTTTTTAAAAAATCAGCGTGTAAAGATGATAAATCTTCTTATGTAAAACAATATCAACATTATGATATCTTGAATTGAGAATAACATTTTTGTTAATGATTATATTTTCAAATAGAAAACTATTATATTTATAAGAACGAATAAAAAGTATTTAAAGCGAATCAGAGAAATTTGGAAGTTTAAGTGATGGTTAGTGATCAGAAGATACATGAATATTTAAAAAAGTATTTTGGATTTGATACTTTTAAAGGTAATCAGAAAAATATAATAAAGAATGTGCTGGCGGGAAGGGATACATTTGTTCTTATGCCGACAGGGGGGGGGAAGTCCTTATGTTATCAGTTGCCGGCAGTGATGTGTGAAGGGACTGCCATTGTCATCTCTCCCCTGATTGCATTGATGAAGAATCAGGTTGATGCAATGCGTAATTTCAGTACAAGTGATGATGTTGCCCATTTTCTTAATTCGTCGCTTACAAAGACTGAGATAGCCAAGGTAAAAAATGATGTACTTACGCAGGACACAAAATTGTTATATGTAGCTCCGGAATCTCTTACAAAGGAAGAAAATATTGAATTTCTTCAAAATATAAAAGTTTCATTCTATGCAATAGATGAGGCTCATTGCATTTCGGAATGGGGACATGATTTCAGGCCGGAATACCGGCGCATACGGCCTTTGATAGATACTATAGGACGTTCACCGATAATAGCTCTTACTGCAACAGCTACTCCAAAGGTTCAGCATGATATTCAGAAAAATCTGGGTATTCTGCAGGCTGATGTTTTTAAATCCTCATTCAACAGACCAAACCTCTATTACGAAGTCAAATCCAAACAGGATGTCTCAAAAGAAATAATAAAGTACATAAAAAATAATCCGGGGAAATCTGGAATAATCTACTGTCTGAGCCGTAAGAAAGTTGAGGAGATGGCTGAGTTACTGGTGGTAAATGGTATTAAAGCATTGCCTTACCATGCTGGAATGGATTCTGCCACAAGGACTGAGAACCAGGATAAATTCCTTATGGAAGAAGCTGATGTTATAGTGGCAACGATCGCATTCGGAATGGGTATCGACAAACCTGATGTTCGATTCGTTATTCACTATGATATTCCCAAAAGCCTTGAGGGTTATTACCAGGAAACAGGTCGCGCAGGACGTGACGGAGGAGAAGGGAATTGTATTGCCTACTACAGCTATGATGATATAGTCAAGCTTGAAAAATTCATGCAGGGCAAACCAATTGCTGAACAGGAAATAGGCAAACATCTGTTGCTGGAAACTGTATCATATGCTGAATCCTCAGTATGTCGAAGAAAGTTGCTTCTTCATTATTTCGGGGAGGAATATCCGAAAGACAACTGTGAAGCCTGTGATAATTGCCTTCATCCAAAAGAACAGTTTGAAGGAAGCGAATCCGTTGTAAATGTGCTTGAAACAGTCCTGGCTGTAAAAGAGAAATTCAAAGCTGATCATATAGCTCATATTCTTGCAGGGAAATTGACATCTGCCATTAAGTCATATAAGCATCATAAGCTCGAATTTTTTGGCATTGATGTAGAGAAAGATGAAAAATACTGGAACATGGTTATCAGACAGGCCCTGATAGCTAAATTCCTTACTAAAGACATTGAGAACTATGGCCTTCTCAACGTGACCGAGGCCGGACTGGATTTCATTGAAAACCCCAGCTCCTTTATGCTTGCTGAGGATCATGATTATGCTGAATTATCTGATGAAGAGAATGTTTTCGGGGCAAAGACGGCAGCTGTTGATGAGGAACTGTTTAGTATCCTGAAAGATCTCAGGAAAAAAATATCAAAACAGAAAAAGATCCCTCCTTTTGTGATCTTCCAGGATCCGTCACTCGAAGATATGGCAATCCAGTATCCGGTAACAATCGATGAACTTCAAAACATTTCGGGCGTGGGAGCAGGTAAAGCCCAGCGATACGGAAAAGAGTTTGTGGAAATAATAAAAAAATATGTCGAGGAAAAGGAGATTATCAGGCCTCTCGATATGGTTGTCAAATCTGTTATAAATAAATCAGGGATTAAAGTCTATATTATTCAGAGTATCGATATGAAACGGCCTTTTGAAGATATAGCTGAAGCCAAGGGCCTTGAGATGAATGAACTGTTATCAGAAATAGAAGCAATAGTTAATTCAGGTACTCGTCTTAACCTTGACTACTATATAGATATGGTAATTGATGAGGAGCGTCAACATGAAATATATTCT
>Ga0116148_1002846_pt1 | contig 16596 bp, 20 predicted proteins | sample AD_UKC055_MetaG_FD_89786 | JGI IMG/M metagenome (GOLD analysis project Ga0116148, IMG submission 89786) | Active sludge microbial communities of municipal wastewater-treating anaerobic digesters from USA - AD_UKC055_MetaG | ecosystem: Engineered > Bioreactor > Anaerobic > Digestate | place: USA... | reverse complement strand
CCATCCTCAATTGCGTGAGTTAATGTCCAAACTGTTATCAAAATTTCGAATTACTGGCCTGTCCTCGTAGAGGACATCGAGGTACCACAATGATCCGAAGAACGAAAAGTGTAAAAGGCTTAATGAGGATGTATGAAGTACAGGAAATCCTTCCTCCAGATTACTTCACTAGAGTCAAGCCTGAGGTGGTCATTAAGGATGCATCCAGTGAGATGCGAATGACTCCTCATGGCTTGATCGAAGAAATCTGCAAGTTAGCAAATCGGAAGTTCGAAACCTGTGTAGGTATGAAATTTGCTATCGTTGCCTTCCCACAAGAAGTGAAGGAAGTAGCTGAGGAGCCAAACCCTAACGAAGCAACTGTTATAAAATCCAACAACGTGCGTCTTTTTCCTGGTGTTAACTTTGCTGGAGAAAGGGTAGGCGTGAAGAAAGGAGGTGGATCAGGTGAAGGGACGCCCAATGGTTCTGGTGACGAACAAAGGGGGGCATGACTATTCAGATGCTGAACGCTTTGGGAGGTTGGTCTATATGAGTTCTGGCCGCTTGAGTCGCTTTGGTGTCTCAAACATCGTGCGTCAATTCAAGCACTATATCGAACGGTCAGGGCCAGACGACTATATCCTTCTTACAAGTCTCAGCGTGAGCTGCGCCGTAGCTGCTGCTCTCTTTGCCGTCAAACACAAACGTCTGAATCTCCTCATATATAAAGAGGACAAGTATGTAGAAAGGAAAGTTCTTCTATGAGTGAAGAAATCGATCTTGAATTGGCCATAGGTCATCTGCGCTATCGAGACTTGCTCGAAGCTAAGACCTACATGGAGGATTATGTCGAGGAACATTTCAAGAAGTTAGGTCTCCCAGTCCTCTGTGTTGTTGACTACAACCTAAGTGAAAAAGGCTATGCTAAGGGACCCGTCACGATTGAGCTTTACCCTCGAGCTTACAAGACAAGGATGGATCCCCGCAAGATTGAGTGGGGAGTACCTCGGTATCTCGACTCAACTATTATCGAAATGGAAAACATCTTGAGGGAGAAAGGACTTGTGGAATGAATGGAAACTGTGAAGACAATTGGAAACATCGATCAGCGGGGATGCGTTGCGGAACCTGTATGTACTCCGTTCAAAAATTGGACGAGAACGGAAAGAAGACTGAGCTGGGTCGCTGTAGGAGACATGCTCCCACGATGAGTGGTTGGCCGGCGGTTTATGAAAGTGACTGGTGCGGAGACCACAAACTGGACGAGAACAAGCTGTGCAGTAGCAAGCCTACTACCAAAGTCCAGATACCCAACTTAAGCTACTAAGGAGGCAACCAAGAGATGAATCCAAAAGAACTTTATGACCCATCGTGGGACATCTACGACTCATCAAAGCTCAAGGAGTTCGAAGAATGCCCACGGAAATACTTCTATAAATACATGCTCGGATGGGTTCCTGAGACTCCAAACCTTCATCTGGTCTTTGGTGAGGCTTGGCACCGAGCGATGGAAGAAATGCTTAAGGGGCATTGTAGTCCAGATGCAATTATGAAAGGCTACAATAGAATGAACTCCTATTACCGAGAATCTTTCGGGCTGGATATGGACGCGATTAACTTCCCTAAAACCCCTGATAACGCACGCAACTTGCTCGTTTGGTACGCGGCACGTTATGGGAGTGAGGATTTCGTAGTCCACTATACTGAGACGGGCGGCTCCATAGAGTTGCCTCAGGGAGACAAGCTCTACTTCCGTCTTGATTCTATTTTGGAGGACAGTCGTGGCTACTTTACGATGGATCACAAGACGGGGAGTATGGATAGTAAAGCTTGGGCAGATGGATGGATACTGGATATTGGGATTACGACATACATCAACGTCCTATACTGTCTCTATCCGAAGGATCAGGTATGGGGTGCAGTTATCAATGGTACTTTCTTCCGCAAAGGGGACGCGAACAAGAATTTTAAGAGCGTGGACGAAACACCCTTTCGTAGGGTACTGGTACGTAAGACGCTCCCGATGATGGAGGAATGGCTGCTGGAGACACAAGCTACTATCAGAGAGATCAAGTTCCAAACTGATCTACTGATGTCCTATAACGAGAATCATCCAGTTATGGATTGCTTCCGGCGCCGTACTACCTCTTGCTCCCGCTACGGTACCTGTGGTTATCATGCCTTCTGTACTTCATGGTCTAATCCACTCCTTCGGGTGGATGAACCGCCTGTAGGATGGACTATTAACCGCTGGAATCCTCTCGACCATGCGAAGGAAGCAGCCAACTTTGTGGAGGTGAACTCATGACAGAACCAAGCAAACCACAATCAAGTAATTCTCGAGCACTGAGCCTTGCTCAGATAGCTTACAATGCTCATAAAGAATCAGCCAAAACTCAACGCTTCAAGCTTTTAGAGTACGGACGAACTGGTACAGGGAAGACTCGTATCTTTAAGACAGCTCGTCGGCCTGTCTTTATTTGCTCATTCGATCCAGGTGGATACAAAACCTTGATAGATGAAATAGATGGACGTACTTTCCTGGTCGATTCCAGATTTGAAAGCGAGGATCCTTGGCATCCTAAAGCTTGGGCACTATTCGACAAGGTCTTCCATGAGCTTAAGACAAGTGGATTCTTCTCAATGGTTGGTACCTTTGGACTCGATAGCCTGACCACCATGGCTCAGACAGCCCTCAACTGGGTAATGGCTAAGGATAAACGAGCTGGTACCACTCCTTTTCAGCAAGACTGGTATCCTCAAATGGTACTCGTGGAGAACTTCCTGCATGAAATGCTCGATCTTCCCTGCGACTGTATCCTCACTGCTCATCCCGACGTCATGAAGGATGATGTTACTGGGAAGACCTTTGCTGCGCCTATGATTACGGGCAAGCTCAAGGGCCGCATCCCACTGCTCTTCGATGAAGTCTACTACGCAGATGCAGTGGAAAGTAGTAAAGGCACTGAGTGGCACTTGATCACTCGCAAGACCTCCATGTATGATGCACGTACTAGGTTGGGGCGTGAGGGGCGTTTCGACCTCAGAGAGAAGCCAGACATTAAGTATCTCCTGGAGAAAGCTGGCTATGACTACCACGATCTACCACCCCTCGAGATCAAAGTGGAAGGAGGTGAACCACAAGGCTGAAGGAATTGAACTGTCAACAAATTTTCACTTAACACTTATATCCCATAAGGAGACAAACAATGGACGAATTCACAAACGGTAATAGCGAGAGCGTAGGTTCTTTCATGGACGGACTCAATCTGGACGATGCCCAGGAACTCACTACGAAACCAGACGGTTCTGAAGTCATTGTGCGGATCGTCAGCGCGGAGATGAAGAAATCTAAGGCAGGTGAAAACTGGGTGCAAGTCCGCTTGGATATTCCTGACGAGCCCTTTACCAAGGACATCTACACCGGCTTGTTCTTCCCTCAGGGACAGGATGCCAAGAAGGACAACAATCGCAAGCTCTCTCTGAAGCGATTTGCTGAGTGCTTCAACATCGACTTCAGCATCGGCCAGAATCTCGAGGACTGGAAAGGTCTTCAGGCGTGGGCCATTCTCGCAGAGAAAGACGATGAGCAGTATGGTACTAAGAATGAGATCAAGAAATGGCTCGCTCCTGCGTGATGAAATTTTGATCATAGTGTAGCACATGACTGTGCGAGAGGGAGCTTCGGTATTTCATTAACAACAAATAGTTATCTGAATACTGATGGGGGGTCTAGCCGGAGCTCCCTCTTATATTTACAAGGATATAAGGTGTTAGGATAGGGGCTTATTAAAGGAGATTTTAGATGGAACAAAAAGCCCCACCAAGATTGTTAGTTGATATACGCCAAGATCAGGAACGTGATCTACTCAACCTCATACCCTGGGGAATGCGGCGAGGACTTTTCGAAGTCATTATAGATGACCTCATAGCCTTGCTCACAGCCGGAGGGGGTATGGCTATTGGAGCTATCCTCTCAAGAAAGTTGAGGATATGTGATGCGTATAGGAATGCTGCTAATCCTGCTGCTACTGTACCTAATTTGCTTCCCACTGACAAGCATGATAATGAGACTGAAGGAGAAACCAGTTGTGAAAACTAACCCGACCGTTGTAATACCTATTTGCCTCTTAGAAGCAGCTATGAAGTATCACGGCGTGCTTGGCGCTCAACAGCAAGAGAACAAAGATGGAGAAATGGAGTGGGTGTTCTTAAGGGAAGGCAAGCCCACTATTCTTTTCACTGACGCTTGCGTCATATATATCACAGGAGGGAAATGTGGCAACTTTAGAGAACTTAAGAACTCCCTTTCTAGCCTTGACTAGTCAGCAGCAGTATGATCTGGTCATGGAAATACGCAGACTTCGCCGGACTTACACCCCGACGAGGTCTGCTCCTAAGATCGTTAAGGAAAAGGTAGCTAAGGCACGGGCTACATCTAATAAGCTCCAGAACGGATTCACCAAGGCGGAGCTACAAAAGTTACTAACCATGCTGCAAGGAGGCAAAGATGTCAAGGCTTGACGCGGAATTCATTCATGTGGATATATCAAGGATTGAAGTGGGAGACCGCTTCAGAAAGGAGATGGGTGATGTCTCAGGACTTTCCGATTCAATCAAGAAGGATGGGCTTATTCAGCCTATTGCGGTTACTCGTCGGGGCGAGAGCCTTGTATTGATTGCTGGTGGACGTAGATTTGCTGCGATCAAGGCAGCTGGCTACACCGAGATTCCAGTTAGAGTGTTTGGTGAACTTGATGAACTCGATCTGCGCACTCTCGAGCTGGCTGAGAACTTCCACCGTAAAGGGCTGGAGTGGCAAGAAGAAATAGAACTCAAGAAGCAAATCGACGAGCTGATGAAAGCCAAGCATGGTAAAAAGACTACCTCTCCCCACTCTACAGGTCACAGTATGGCCGATACCTCTAGACTTTTGGGTGAGAGTCAGTCCTCTACCTCAATGGACATCCAGCTGGCCAACGCCTGTGAGATGATACCTCCACTCAAGAGCTGCAAGAATAAGGCTGAAGCTGCAAAGATGCTACGTTCTCTGAAAGATGCTGCAGTAAATCATAAATTACTACAGCAAGTCGAGCAGCAAAAAGCCACTAGTTCTCGTGACGTTATGCTCAAGAAACTATTAGACAACTTTATTATCTGTGATGCTGCTGTCGGTCTCGACCAAATCCCTGAGTCTAGCGTTGACCTAGTGGAGATCGATCCGCCTTACGGTATTGACCTGAAAGATAACAAACGGGTGGGAACCAAAGATATGAAATTCCGCTCGTATAATGAAGTACATCAGGACGAATACCTAGACTTCATATCAGGTATTCTTCAACGCTGTCACCGAATTTTGAAGAGTAAGGGATGGCTTATCCTGTGGTACGGTATGGATCCATGGCATCAAGCAATAGCTGAATTACTTGCAGAACTAGGCTTCAAGGGTCGGCCTATGCCAGCCATCTGGGTGAAGGATGGAGCTGGACAAACCCATACTCCGCAACGCATCCTCGGTTCTAACTTCGAAGTTTTCATGTACTATACCAAGGACACGGGAACGATTAAGAAGCAAGGTCGGAGCAATGTCTTTCATTTCAAAAAGGTTCCTCCACAATTCAAGACTCACCCCACGGAGCGGCCTATTGAGTTGATGATGGATATCTACCAAACCTTTGCTTCACCTACTGACATAATCTGCATTCCTTTCCTTGGCTCAGGTAATGGCATCCTGGCTGCACACAACGTAGGAATGCAAGCCTTCGGGTACGAGCTAAGTGAAACTTACAAAGCTAGCTTCGCTGCCCGCCTGCAAAGTGCCAGCATGCCCTTCACCTCATACCCTAAAGCAGTGAAGGAGGAAGAATGAGACGGATGCGAGTCTATGTGGCCGGCCCTTATGTAACTGGAACGCGGGGGTTGGAAGTATTGGAGAATATCAAGGAGGGAATACGAGTAGGACACACCCTTCTATGGATGGGTATGGCTCCATACATCCCCTGGCTGGATTTTCAGTTAGTCCTCTGCCAGAGCCAGAATTGCCTCAGCATTGAAGACTATAGGGAAAATAGCCTAGCCTACCTAGAAGTTTCTGACGTAGTATTCTGCCATGAACTACGTAAATGTAGTGAAGGTACAGCAAAAGAGATTGAGCTAGCATGCGAATTGGATGTTCCTATAGCTATGAGTTGGAAAGAATTAATGAAGTTCTGGGAGAAGTGGAGATATGAAAATAGTCTATCTGAACGGAGCTAGAAACGGCTGCGCATTATGGCGCTCCTTTTATCCAGGCAACGAACTCATCCGGCTTGGACATGAAGTAGTGTATGCTGAGCATAGGGAGGAAATTTGTCCTGGTACTGATATAGTTGTCTCCCAACGAATGTGTGACCAAGTAGGCTGGAGCCTAATGCAGCAGGCTAAGTTCGTTGGAGCTAAAACCGTCCTAGACTTAGACGATGATATGCTCAATGTTCCTTTGTCCAATCCTGCTTACAAGACAAGCAAAGGCAACAAGAAATACGTCATTATGATGGCTGAAGCTGCTGACATCCTTACTGTCAGTACTAACTACCTGGCGAAAAAGTACTCCAAGTACAATGAGGTAGTCGTCCTACCTAACTCTTTTCCCGAAGCAGCTTACTGCATGCCCCCGAGATGTCAGTCTCACTCAGACCTAATCTTCTGGTTTGGTGGAGATACCCACGTTCATGACCTGCAGATACTTGCACGTCTCCCTAAAAGCTGGCTCAGGCAGCAACGCATCGTAACCATGGGCAAGATACCTACGGAACTGGAGCCTTATGTTACTGCACAAGTTCCTCCAACCACCTTAGATCAGTATCTGCCTAAAGCATATCAAGTGGCGAGAGGTATAGGGGTCGCACCACTTAAGTACAACGAGCTGAACCGAGCCAAGTCAAACATCCATTGGCTAGAGTATACTGCCATTGGCATACCTACCGTAGCTACTGACATTAACGCCTACAACGAGGATATAGTCGATGGCGAGAACGGTATGCTTGCTCATAAGAATGATCCTGATCAGTGGATTAGTTGTATCGAAAAACTGAAGCAACCCCACTGGCAAGATCAGCTAGTATTCAACGCTAGGCAGGATGCCTTAAGAAATTACTCCATCGAAACCAACGTGGCTAAATGGGAGCGAACTTATAATCAAATTTTGAACGGAGTTGAACATGAATTACCGGAACCTACTACTGGATCGAATTCACTCAAGTGTAAAAATAGGGAAGAATGTTCGACTGGGATTTAATGTAGTCCTAGAAGAAGGCTGTGAGATTGGAGATAATTGTATCATAGGTCACAACGTGGTCTTCCGTCCCAACACTATCATCGGTGCAAACTCAATCGTCAGCCACCTTTGTGTGAGTGAGGGCGATGTAGTAATCGGCGAGCTAACAACCATTGAGCCCCAATGCCATCTAACAATGGGACTCCGCGTGGGTAACTATTGCTTCTTCGGCCCATGCGTCGTGACTATGAACACTAAGAAGATAGCCCACTGTCGAGACTACGTAGCTCGTATTACCCCTCCTCGTATCATGGATGGGGTGAGGATTGGAGCAGGAGCAGTCATAGGACCTGGAACTCTGCTTGAGCACAACTCCTTCGTAAAGGCAGGAACCCGTGCCAGCGGTGTTGTCCGCGCTAGCACATCAATCAAGGAAGTAACCAGCCGGGTGCGTGAAGCCCTGGCATATGATGAAAGGGTCTCTCCGTTATGAAAATCAGCTGGATTATCGTAACCCTCAGCCCGAAAGGCACCAAGCGCACCGAGCTTTTCAAAAGGTGCGTATACGATGCTATGGACAAGCGAGACTATACTGACTACGAACTCCTCATCGGTGATAATGGCTCCACTGATGATGAAATTTTCAATGTAGTTGAGGCTCTAAAGCCAACAGTCTTTCTCCGATCCAAGAAGAATATTGGCAACCCCGCAATGATGAACCAACTTATCCTGCGGAGTAAGGGTCTCCTCCTTACCACCACCGGCAACGATATTGAGCTGCCTAATAGGTGGATGAGGAACATGAGCATGGCTGCGACCATCATTCCGAAATGTGGAATAGTAGCCCTTCCCTGCACAGTGCCTCCTCTGGGGACCGAGATGCAGGTTGGCGTACTCAGGCTCTCCAAGGAGCCAAAGGGTGCAGTATTCGGCCCCGTCTTATTCAGCCGTATAGTGTTGAACAAAGTAGGTTACTTCTCTGAGGACCTAGGTCTGTACGGTATAAACGATAGGGACTTTAGTGTACGAGCTGGCTTAGCAGGCTTCAGCAATTACTACCTCCTCGACTTCCCTTCAACCCACTTGGGGGATGATGGAGGTACGCATGATGAGTATAGGAAGATGAAGTGGGCAAGCCTGCGTAAGGCCTCTAATCTATACGAGGCCAAGTGTGAACTCTACCGAGCAGGTCAATGGTACGTGCCTGCCCCTGAGAAGCGAGAGTTTGATGAAGATAACTGCTAATCATGGAAGATATGGAAAGTTAGTCAAAGGCTCTAGAGTGGTCATCCGCGATGCGGTGATTGACTTAAGCGCAGACGTAATAGTCGGAGATGATTCCGAGATATACGACCGAGTCCGAATCTACACGCACAAGCATTGCTGGAACCACTCCAGAGACCTCCGTAAAGATTGTCAGCAGATTCTATACGTTCGGCTAGAGATTGGCCAAGATGTATTTATCGGAGACGGAGCCATCATCCTGGCTGTGAGTAGTATAGGTGACGGAGCAGTGATTGGTGCCGGCTCTGTGGTAACCCACAACGTCCCAGCTTATGAAGTCTGGGCTGGAAATCCTGCTAGGAAAGTGGGAGAAAGGAAGGATTCAGATGGAAGAACGTGACTATGATTACCAGATAGTTGATGGAACTAAAACTACAGTCCAGATGAAGCTGAACCAATGGAAGCATTTGTACCAACTCAACATCCTGAGTATGCAGATCACCGAGGGAGCGGGAAGCGTCTTTTATCACATCCTCTTGATGCGCATAAAGCATGAGGCGAAGAGGCCTGCAGTCTGTACGGATGCAGAAATTCCTGAAGGAACCACAGCGAAGTCCGACACCAGAGTAGGCAAACTACCTTGGGAAGAATAACTGTTACGAAATTTTCATTTGGAACTTCACCATGACTAGATTCGATTGGGCTATGTTAGCCTTAGGCTTTATCTGTTTAATAGTTGGACAAATAGAAACATACCAAGAACGGAGGAAGAAAAGTGGGAAGACGTTTCTGCGAAGGACCGAAGCAATGCAACATCGCCTTCGTGGGTGAAGCTCCGGCCAAGACTGAACTTGCTCTTGGCCGCCCCTTCGTGGGGTGGGATGGTCAGCAGCTTACTGAACTGCTCCATTCCATAGGTATCGCTCGAGGCGAATGCTTTGTAACCAACACCATTCATGAATACGTTGAGCCTAAGACCATCAACCGTTGGATTTGGACTGATACGAAGGGAGTAGTACATACATCAGCTAAATACGATGAGTATGCGGCTCAGCTAGAGGAAGAGCTTAAGGGACTCCAGTGTAACGTAATCGTCCCACTGGGCAACTGTGCTTTGTATGCCATCACTGGTAAATTCCGTATAACACGCTGGCGTGGGAGTATACTCTCAGCTAAATGGAATGATAAGCAGAAGGTTATACCTACTATCCATCCCGGCTCGATTCGGGAGGATTATCTAACTATCCATCCCATTCGCAGAGACTTACAGAAGATCAAAGTTGAGGCTACATTTCCCGAGATCAAACTCCCCAGTCGCAGTATCATCACTCGACCATCCTTCTACGAGTGTATGGATTTCTTACGTCTTTGTAGTCAGTATCCCCGCTGTGCAGTTGACATCGAAGTCGCTCGAGAGCAAGTAATCTGCATCTCCTTTGCTTACTCACCCTATCACGTTATCTCCATACCTTTCTTTCTCAACAACGGGGATGATTACTTTGATCCCTTGGAGGAGACCCAAATCTGGGTGGAGATTGCCAAGCTATTAGCCAATAAGAACGTAGCGAAGATCTTCCACAATGCAGTCTTCGACACTGAATTCCTATTCAAACGCTACGGCATCATCACCGAGAATATCGAAGATACTATGGTTGCTCAGGCAATTGCCTTTCCTGATCTAAAGAAAGGTTTGGACTTCATCACTTCAATCTACACCAACGAGCCCTACTACAAGGATGATCTCAAGAAGTGGGTGCGTCTCTATCTGGCTGAAGAAGTTCTGTGGGAATACAATGCGAAGGACTCAGCAGTAACCATCGAATGCTTTGACGCTCTCATGAGAGAGCTTGAACTCCAGCACAATATCCCAGCCTACCGCCTACAAGTCTCCCTCATATCACCCTTGGTCTATATGGTAAGTAGAGGGATGAAGGTAGATGTGGAAGGGCTGGCTAAGGAAAGGGAACGAAACGATGAGAAGGTATCGAAGCTCGAAGCTAGCCTTACTGAGATCGCAGGGCATGCGATCAATCCACGTTCTCCGCAGCAACTCAAGACGTTACTTTATGAAGAGAGAAAAAATAAGGCGTTTACGAAGAGAGGCAAAATTACTACTGACGAGACGGCTCTTAAGCGCCTATCAAGAACAGGAGATAAAGCAGCACAGATTCTACTTGAACACCGCAAGGCTCAAAAACTTAAGTCTTCTTATCTCGGAGTGGAGTTAGATGCTGATAACCGTCTGCGGTCTAGCATGAATCCTGTCGGCACCAAGTCAGGTCGGTTCAGTTCATCCAAATCTAAAATCACTGGAACTGGCCTCAATGTTCAAACCATTCCTGACATTATGCGGAAGTACATCATAGCTGACGAAGGCTATCTTATGTACTCCATCGACCTGGCGCAGGCGGAGAACCGCATCGTAGCCTATATCGCTCCCGAACCGACCATGATAGATGCATTTGAAACTGGCAAAGATGTCCACTGCCTCACCGCCTCACTCATGTCAGGTATCGATCCAGCTGAAATCAAACGCCAGGACAAGGAAGGTATCTGTTGCCAGCTGGGTGGAGGCACCAAGACTTGGCGCTTCTGGGGAAAGAAGTCCAACCATGGACTCAACTATGATGAAGGCTATAAGGAGTTCGCTCTCATAAATGAAATCATGGAGAAGGAAGCTAAGTTTATCTGTGATTCCTACCACCGTATCTATCCAGGCGTTCACGACTACCACGCCTGGGTACGGGATCACTTAAGCAAAGGCAGAACGATCATTGACCCTTTTGGAAAACGGAGGATATTTCTTGATAGGTGGGGTCATGACCTATTCAAAGAAGCCTATAGTCACATCCCGCAATCAACTGTGGCTCATATAATCAACAAGCGGGGTATCTTATCTATCTGGTACAACCAAGACACCTTCCGCTACGTTGAAATTTTGAATCAAGTTCATGACTCAATAGTTTTTCAAATTCCACTAAAGGCAGGACTAGCCTACCACGCCAGGGTACTTTTCCTACTGAAGCGTGCCTTGGAAGTTCCTGTCCCGTGGCATGACCGAGACTTCGTTATCCCAGCTGACATCAGCGTGGGCTATGACCTTAGCAGTAAGATGAAGGTGGACGGAAGTTCGCCGATCTCAATCCTCATTAACCTCAAGCAGTGCTATGGTAAATTAACGGAGATTAGAAATGTCGAGGAGAGTAAACGATTGGATAACGGGATGGCTGGACTACACGAAGAGCAGCGAGAGTCCGCTGACTTATCGCAAGTGGACAGCAATCTCAATGATAGCAGCCTGTCTCAGGCGTAAGTGCTATCTACAATGGGAGACTCGCATCTATCCCAATATGTATATCGTACTTGTCGGTCCGGCAGGTAAATGTCGCAAAGGTACAGCGATGGGTCCTGGCATGCATTTCCTTAATCATTTGGGCATACGGCTCTCTGCCGAAGCAACCACGCGGGAAGCCCTTATTAAGGCCCTAGATGAGACGAAGGATGCAATGCGAGGTGAAGGCACTATGGTGATTACTCACTCTAGTCTCACCATATTTAGTCAGGAACTCACTGTCTTCCTAGGTTACAACAACCAGCAGCTGATGTCTGACTTAACCGATTGGTACGATTGTCGAGACAAGTGGACTTATCGAACGAAGGGTCAAGGCACTGATGAGATCGTAGGTGTGTGGGTCAATCTCATTGGAGCCACTACTCCCGAACTCGTACAGTCCACCCTGCCAAAGGACGCCATAGGCGGCGGCTTGACCTCCCGTATGATCTTCGTCTATGAGGAGAAGAAAGGCCGTATCTCACCAACCCCATTTCTAGACAGCCGAGAGCTCGAGTTGGAGGCCGATCTCAAGCTGGACTTAGAAGCAATAGCCATGATGATGGGAGAATTCCATCCCGATCAGAGCTTCATCGAAAGATGGATAGAGTGGTATCCCGTCCAGGACGCAAACCCTCCCTTCAGGGAGCCCGCGTTGCAAGGCTACAACTCACGTCGTCAGACCCACGCACTGAAGCTCTCGATGATCCTCAATGCATCTCGTGGAGGGGATATGATCTTGACGGCTCAAGACTTAAACCGAGCTATCTCGACCATTGAGGAAATCGAAGTTAATATGGCTAAGACCTTCAGCGGTTACGGCTTAGGTCGTTCATCTGAAGTCATGAGTAGGATAATCACTGAGATAGCAATCTGTAAGCAGATACGCTTCTCCGATCTTTTGCTTCGCTTTAAGAACGACGTCGATGATCAAGGTCACTTAATCCGTATAGTCGTCACATTGGAGAGGATGAAGATCTGCAAAGTCGTAACTGATGCTGACCACAAGGACATGACCATAACTTATACACCAAGGGAGAATGGATAATGATCGGTGGACTTATACCTGAAGGAACTGAACGTGAATTACTTGAGAGATTGGCTAGATCTGATCCAAAAATTAGAGAGATGCTCACCGAAATGATTTCTGCTGATCCGCCAGAATATCTTTGTAGAATGGCTGAAGCACTACATACCTTTCTCTGTCCATCTCATGGGAAGGATACCGACTACTGCCATTACTATGAGGAAGAAAGAATCAGTGGATATTGGCGGAACTGTCAAACCCATAGAGCCTGGGTCCGCTATGCTATGAAACTTCTGAATCACTTTGAGGAGTTGGAATGTAAGTATAGCCCAGCTAAGATGCAACAGGCTATGAAACTCTTCGAGGAAATGAATGGAGGAGAGAAGATAGTCTTCATGCTTTTTCTGAACAACCAACTGGAAGAGGCCCGAGAGCTTATGGATACTCTCAGGCCTCCAGTTGTATTTCCTGAACTTTCTCCAGCCTCTACTACTGCCCTGGGGGCTGGTATAGTTGCTGTAACGCCGCTGGACGGCCTACCAGCTGAGTAGCTAATACTCTTCTCATGTAAGGAGTAAGGCGCCGAGCCTTGGCCACCTGGCTGATGCCTTCATATGTGACGCCATACTCCTTACACTTCTCAATAATATCTGCATCAAGTGTTCCCCCTACCTCAATCGTATCGAGTATGGTCGCCTGTAGATTTTGCTTGTCCTCACGAATCTTCTGCTGATCTTTAATCCACTTACGTTCGCTGTTCTCCCAAGCACTCTGCTCAGGTGTTTTAGCTCCAGCCACTAGCTTAGCCACATCCAGCCATTCGTGCTGCGGATTAAACTTCCTTCTACCCAAATCATCCAGGATATATCCCTCGTCATCAAAGGCATAGCTAAGAATCTGATCCCAGTAGTACATGAAGGGAATTGCATCCCTGACCCATCTATAGATCTCTCTCCGCCGTAGCTCTTTAAAATTTAATTCCACTTCAAGTGGATGAGTGAATTCGTCACTAGGCAGGACTTTATCTACTCGTCCCGCAAGTAGGGGCCCAAGAACTCGGCTTTGTAACTTAAACATATCACTAATCAATGGCCCTAACCAATCCATAGGTTGTTGTGGCATCTGGAATGCAGCTTGAGCACTGATATCTACACTGGCCGGCCCGAGTGATCCAGGCACACCTCTATAGAGATGAGGATAATGCGTATTTAGCCATTCGTCTATCTCATCCCAACCTACGAACATACCCAATATGGGAACACTTCTGAGGGTGAGGAGCATAGCTCGAGGCCCACCCAGGAGCATCTGTGCACTCAGGAACTTAACCTTTTCACCCGTAGTCATGTTGGAAAACAGTTCGAGTTGCTTCACTAAGTATGGCTTGAACTGACCTACTAGTCTTCCAGTCGGACTTCTCATCAATTTGGGAAGCGAAGCCACATTGTAAACAAACTGCTGAGCCCATACACCCTCCTGTGCGTAGTATGTCGCAGCTTCCTCATCCATTCCCTGAGCTTTAGCATACAGGTAATTAGCGCAGAAACAGTGTTCCCTGTTGAAAGCTTCAGGAGCCTGATGGAACCATAATGGATGCCACTTCTTAATATCAGCCATCAACTCACCTGACTCACTGACAGCAAAGCCTTCACCTAAATATGGCCGGTTACGATCTATAAGAGCTTTGCCTTCCTCAGTTTTCATAAAGGTCATTGCCCGACCGAATAACTTTGCAGGAACCTTCGAATATGTATTGATCATACCTGAAGCCATATTAATGAAGGAGGTCACAGGTCGATAGCCTAACTTCAGATTCGCGGTAAGCTTCCTAGCCTCAGCAACTCCCCGAGCATACTGCCCACTCTCCCTATCGAAGACCTTCCAGCCTGTTTTACTGTAAGCTCGAGCAAGTAAGTCATCCACAAATCTATCCACCATTCCATATGTACTCTTCATATCTTTGATATGATCTTCGATTAACGTTCGATAATTTCTTGGAGTAGCCTCATCCGCTACATACTCTCTCGCTTTGAGTATATGGGGATCCAAGTTTATCTTCTTCAAAGCAGTATTGATATATGTAGGCATGATGTCAAATATATTATCCTCGCCCTGAAGAATCTCTTCTCGTTCTTGAAAGGCTCCAGAGTACACCAGGTTGGGCTTCACTGTAATAACCTTGCCTACAGCTTTTCGTACTTTACTCTCCACAAGACTTTTCTTTACCTCATCAACCTCTTTCTTCAAAGCCTTGCTCAACTTGCTAACTACCACCTGATATCTCTTCTTCCCCATCTCAACCAACATAGAATCATCAAATACTGGCGACACATCGATGGCTAGCTTAGGAGCCTCTTTTCCCTCAGCTTCTGCTTGCTCATATCTCTCCATAATTTTTCTTACAGCTATGGTTTTTGTAGGAGCAAAAGCTACTGTACGCTGCTTCGTCTTGCCTTTCTTATCTTCATATAGCTCGACTACCCGAAGCGACCCGCGTTCCATATTCGTTATAAAATCTTCGATGCCCCACTTACCTATAGCATCCCATCTCTCTTTCAGCTCGCTAAGTGTCTGTGGATTGATCTTGAACAGTAAACCTATAAGCTCAGGAGGCTGTCCTGATTCAATCATAGTTTCAAAGGCCTGCAGCTCGTTCTCCTTCAGGCTGCTCTTTAGAACTAGACGGAAGTAGTCTCGTGCCTTATCCCTCACTTCATTAAACACCTCGCGGAGGTGGAGATAGGCAGTTCGTACGAGGGGATCAGTAGATGTAGGAGTTTCACCTTTCTGAACCTGTCGTCCCATTTTCGTCACTTCTTTTTGCTGCTCCTCGGTGAGCAAACTCTTGATAACCTGGCAGCGCTTAACCAGGGAGTGCGCATCCCATCTCCATTTCATGAAAGCACGGATTCCCGCTTTGATCAGATCACTAGCAGCTTTATCTCCTTTTGCTGCATAAGTTGGAGAATGTGCATACTCGAACCATACGGGAATATCCTTCTTCTCGTGGAGTACAGTGATGTTATTCTCCTCGATCTCCGATCGGAAGAGTCTATTCTTCAGCTTCGTGCGAGCCTTCTTCAGCTGCTCGTTAATACCCATGGCAAAAGACAGACAGTCTATTTCCGAGCAAGCCTTTTCATACTTCAACTCATCCAGCTTATTCTCCAGCTCAGTAATCTGATCCCAAAGTTCTTCACACTCATTAGCCAAGTACTTCTTATGCTTCGTCTTAGGCTTTCCACCTGCAGCTTCTTCAGCTTCCAAATTCTTAATCTCAATCCTCTTCTCCATCAATTCGTTGTAGGCCATGTCTATCAAGCTCTGGACTACCTTCATCTCCTCATCTATGGTAGTAGGAGACTCCTCAGCTATGTTAGCCTCAGACTGTGCAGTAGCAGCTTCCTGCTCCGAGGCTGTGGTCTCAGGTGTAGCCGTGGTCTTCTGCTCCGGCTGAACACCCAGCTCTTTCTGCTCCTCTCTTGCAAGTACCACATCTTTTGTAAACTTAGCAAACTCCTCCAGGTGAGTAACCTGCTCCTCTTCCAAGTTTCCTGCTTTTGCATCCTTAAATAACCTGGCTACAGCATTATTCACTTGGGCCATATCCCCTTGGCCAGTGTGAAAGTATTGATTTACTCTAGCATTTAACCAGGCCACGAGGGAGTAGAAGTCCCTACTCTCTAAAACCCTTTCCATAGTCATAGGTCTACGAGCTATGTCAGTGGCTGTCTCCTGGGGATCCATGTAATACTCTGCGTAATTATTCTGAACCCGATG
>Ga0116148_1002845_pt1 | contig 16604 bp, 13 predicted proteins | sample AD_UKC055_MetaG_FD_89786 | JGI IMG/M metagenome (GOLD analysis project Ga0116148, IMG submission 89786) | Active sludge microbial communities of municipal wastewater-treating anaerobic digesters from USA - AD_UKC055_MetaG | ecosystem: Engineered > Bioreactor > Anaerobic > Digestate | place: USA... | reverse complement strand
AACAAAAGGGCGCATATAAAACCTCTGTTTATACCACGATGTGTTTATGGCACACTTCTATGGCACATTAAAAGATGTTATACACGCCCTCAATCGGGTGGTGTTTGTTAACTACTTGTAACACAAGTAATTAGTTCTGTAAAAAATCGAGCGGATGATGGGAATCGAACCCACGTCTCCAGCTTGGAAGGCTGGGGTAATAGCCATTATACGACATCCGCGATAACGGATATATTTATACCAATTTATGAAAAAAATGTCAATAGAAAGCATTTGAAAATAATTAATCTTGTACAATGCAGTATCATGGAGTATTATGATTATAGAAATTAAAAATATTGACTAGAGGTAGAAGGTGAACAATACGTGTGTTATACGGGCTGGAATCCTCATTTCTGAGCAGGAATCTGACTATATTCGGGACTTAATGGCCGGAATTTATGATGAATGCGCTGCACATAATCTTGATGTCATAGTTTTTCCAGCAAGGGAAAAGAATTATCCGTTTGGAAATTGTGAATATCAGCACTATTTTTTAAGGCAGCTCATATCAAAGGAATCCTGCGATTTTCTCATTGTTGCGTCAGGAACCCAGTGTCATCACATTCCGCAGCAGGAGTTTTTCTCCAGTTTATCTGTAATTAACGATATACCGATTGTCAGTATTGCTCTTCCGGTTCCTTCTATTCCAAGTATTGTTGTTAATAATGAAAACGCTTTGCAAAATCTTCTTGAACATCTGTATACGGAACATAAAAGGACTAAATTTGCCTTTGTCAAGGGTGAAGGACTTCTCCTGAATCTGAAGAACGCTACCGTGCATATTGTTCTTTTTTACGGGAAAAAAATCACAATCCCGATGACTATCCGCTTTTTTTGGGTAACTTTTCATATGATTCCGGTTTTGAAGTGCTTAAGCAATATACAAAAAAATCTGATATTAACTTTGATGTTTTAATTGTTTCCAATGATGACATGGCATATGGATGTCTTGATTATCTGCAGTCTCTGGGTGTCCAAATTCCGGATGATGTTATTGTCACAGGGTATGATGACAGTAAGCGTTCTATTTATAATCACCCTACATTGACAACGATTAATCAGCGGCTCATGGAGCAGGGGAAAACAGCTGTCTCAATTGGATTAAAGCTCTTTCATGGAGAAACAGTACCTCCCGTTACCTATATAGATTCTCAAGTTCGTTTCAGGCAAACGTGCGGTTGTATTCCTAAAGACGATACATCAATTAATGCAATTGTAGATACAGGCGAGAAAATTCTTTTTCAAAAAGATTTCTTTTCAACCCGCGAGTTATTCCGTCGGCGAGAAGAAACTATCAGGCTGAAATTCTTTTTTAATACAATACTAAGCGATACCACTTTAGATAAGTTTTTGGATTCTCTGCATTTTCATCTTTCCAGTATGAATATAACAGCTGCAGCTGTATGTTTGTTTGATGAGCCCTATATTGTAAAAAAAGATGATTTATTTGTGCTTCCTAACTCCATTAAATTAGTACTTGCCTATGATGATCTAACAGGTCTTACTGAGAATCGAAATGAAATTTATTTTAATCCCCGCGATGAATTTCTACCGCATACAATTTTCCGATCCAATTTTAAGCATCTCACTGTTGCGCCTCTTTTTCATAGTGAACGGCTTTTGGGTTATATTATTTATCGGCCGGGAATATACGATGTGCTTATTTACGAAATCTTCTGTACTGCCTTATCATTATCAATTTCTACTTCTGCGGAGTTTACAAAAAAAGAAGAGGAACGTCTTGGTCTTGCTGCTATGTCAAAAACTGATGAACTCACCGGTCTCTACAATAGAAGAGGATTTATACAGCTTAGTAAGCAATCAATAAGTTTAGCTCTTGAGATGGGCAAAAAAGGTCTCATTATTTATGGCGACATGGACGGTCTAAAAAGGATTAACGATACCCATGGTCATGAAACCGGGGATCGGGCTATTAAAGCAATGGCTTCAATTATAAAAAAATGCTTCCGAAATACCGATATTTGTGCGAGGTTAGGCGGCGATGAATTTGCTATTACAGCTGTAAATATTTCACCTCATATATATGAAAGAAATGTAAAAAAATTGCAGCAAGAATGCAGCTCATGGAGTAAATCGCAAGCTCAATCCATTGAGTTATCTATCAGTCTGGGGTATGTTGAGTTTTCTAATGAACAGAGCGATTTTGATGAACTATTAAACATAGCCGATCAAGCTTTATACAACGAAAAAAGACGAAAAAAAAATATCATTTATGAAAATTAAAAATATTGACTAGAGGTATACTTTGAAAACTATTAATGCAATACGAGCCGGTGTTCTCGTTTCTGATCAGGAATCTGATTACAGTTCCGACTTATTGTCGGGAATTTGTGAAAAATGCGCGGCACATAATATAGATGTCATTGTTTTTCCTGCACGGGAAAAAAATTATCCTTTTAGAAATTGCGAGTATCAGCATTATTTTTTAAGGCAGCTTATCTCAAAAGAATCGTGCGATTTTCTCATCGTTGCCTCAGGTACACAATGCCATTATGTAGAGCAGGATGAATTCTTTCAAAGTCTGCAGCAAATTAAAGTTCCTGTTATCAGTGTTGCACTTCCAGTGCCTTCAATTCCAAGTATTGTTGTAGATAATGATCATGCAATTTATACACTCCTTGAACATCTTTATACAATACATAACAGACGAAAATTTGCCTTTGTTACCGTAGAGGTAGAATCCCCTGAGTCCGAAGAACGCTATAATGCCTACTGTTCTTTTTTACGTTCAAAATCCCTCGATCCGTTGAATTTTCCTGTTTTTTACGGCAATTACTCCTATGAGTCCGGGTATTCAATTATTAAGGCTATAAAAAAAACATCTGATATTACTTTTGACACACTGATAGTCTCTAACGATGACATGGCATACGGGTGTATTGATCATCTAAAAGCATTAGGTGTAAAAATTCCGGAGGATGTTATTGTTACCGGCTACGATGACAGCAAGCGTTCTATTTATAATCATCCAACCTTGACCACAATTAATCAGCAGCTTATGGATCAGGGTAAAAAAGCGGTTGCGATCGGCTTACAGCTCATGAATAACGAAACTGTTCCTTCTATAACCAGTATTAGTTCCCAGGCCCGTTTCAGGCAGACATGCGGTTGTATTTCTCTTACTGACACTTCAACTAATGCGTATTTGGAAAACGGAGAAAAAATACTTTTTCAAAAGGACAACGCTTTATCCAGTGAATTATTTCGAAGACGCGAAGAAACCATAATGCTCCGCTTTTTTTTCAACAATGTTTCAAGCGATATTACCTTAGAGAACCTTCTTGAATCTTTAAGAAGTCATCTTTCTAATATGGATATTTCGGCTGCTGCAGTTTGTTTATTCGATGAACCATATATAGTAACCATTACAGATTCTTTTACGCTCCCAAAATCAATAAAATTAGTACTTGCCTACGATAATAAAACTGATATGCTCATCCAGGGAAAAGAAATCTATTTTGATCCAAGAGAAGAATTTTTACCTCACGGCTTATTCCGTTCTGGATACGGACGGTTAACGACTGCGCCTCTGTATCATGGTGAGCGGCTATTAGGCTATTTTATATACAGGCCCGGCTCCTATGATGTTCTTATTTATGAAATATTTTGTACAGCTTTATCATTATCAATTTCCACTGCTTTAGAGTTTTCAAAAAAGGAGCGGGAAAAGGTTGGTCTTGCAGAAATTTCTAAAACTGATGATTTAACAGGACTCTATAATAGAAGAGGCTTCACACAAATAAGCAAGCAGTCAATTAATTTAGCACTCGATATGGGAAAGACAGGATTTGTTATTTATGGCGACATGGACGGTCTAAAAAAGATTAACGACACCTATGGACATGAAACAGGAGACCGTGCAATTCAGGCCATCGCTTCAATTTTAAAAGCGTCTTTCCGCAACACCGATATTTGCGGAAGACTTGGCGGTGATGAGTTTGCGATTACTGCAGTTAATATATCACATAGTGTCTATGAAAAGAATTTGAAAAAAATTGCGCAAGAATGTGCTTTTTGGAGTAAATCGCAGAGTCAGCCTATCGAATTATCTATCAGTCTTGGGTATGCTGAATTCTCACATGAAAATGCAGATTTTGAAGAGCTTTTGAACTTAGCTGATAAAGCCTTGTATAATGAAAAACGTAAAAAACTCAATCTTTAAAATAGTTTGTTTATGTCATTCTACTAAAAATTCTTGTTTTTTATCCTTCACAGTGTTATAATTTACCATCGTTTTCTCTTATTTAAACCAAGGAGGATTTCATGGAAAAATTGTTCAAGCTCCAGGAGCATGGAACAACTGTCCGCAAAGAGGTTATTGCAGGTATTACAACATTCCTGACAATGGCTTACATTCTTGCGGTTAACCCGGGTATGTTGTCTGCTACAGGAATGAATGCAGGTAGTGTTTTTACAGCAACGGTAGTTGCATCTGCTATTGCAACACTCGCAATGGCATTTATGGCAAATCTGCCTATTGCTCTTGCTCCCGGTATGGGCTTAAACGCCTTTTTTACCTTTACCGTAGTTATGGGGATGGGCGTTTCATGGCAGGTAGCTCTTACCGCGGTTCTTTTGGAAGGTTTACTCTTTATCGTTCTATCGTTTTTTAATGTACGTGAAGCGATAATTAATGCAATTCCTGCTAACTTGAAAAAAGCAGTAGCGGTTGGTATTGGCTTATTTATTGCGCTTATTGGTCTTGCTAATGCAGGTGTTGTCGTAGGCGACACTGGTACAATAGTCGGTTTCGGCGCTCTAAAAGGCGGAGCCTTAGTTGCTGTTATTGGTCTCATAATTACTATTGTTCTCTATGCTCTTAAAGTTCCCGGCTCAATTCTCATCGGTATTTTTGTTACAACAATCATTGGTATTCCATTCGGAGTAACCGTAATTCCCGAAAACTTTAAAGCTTTTAGTTTACCTGAATCTCCATATCTTTTCAAATTTGATTTTTCTGCAGTGTTTACTCTAAAATTCTTTACCATCTTTTTTACCTTCCTCTTTGTTGATATTTTTGATACTGTCGGTACACTTGTAGGTGTAACAACACAGGCAGGTTTAACAGATAAAGACGGTAATATCCCCAAGGTTAAGCAGGCTCTTTTAGCAGATGCTATTGGTACAGTAGCCGGTGCTTCTCTTGGTACTTCAACTGTTACAAGTTATGTAGAAAGCTCAGCCGGTGTTGCTGCAGGCGGTAGAACCGGTTTAACTTCTGTAGTTACTGCAATTCTCTTCCTCGTAGCACTATTTTTGTCGCCTTTATTCCTCTTAGTTCCATCAGCTGCCACAGCTCCTGCACTAATTTTTGTCGGCTACTTAATGATGAAGTCTGTTACCGGTATTAACTTTGAAGACCCGACAGAAGGAATTCCTGCATTCATTTGTATTCTTGTTATGCCGTTCTCATACAGCATTGCAGAAGGTATTGTTTGGGGTGTAATTTCTTATGTACTTTTAAAAGCAGTTACCGGAAAGTTTAAGGATATATCAGTTGTATCCTGGATACTTTTTGCTGTTTTCCTTGCGCACTTTTTTATTAAATAGTTAGAAATAATGATTGTTGTTCTTATGAACAGCAAAACAAAAAAGCCTGTCTTCGTAATGAAGTACAGGCTTTTTTTAATTAAAATTAATTACATGTTAAAGATTTGAAGTAAGCCAGTCTTTAAAAAGAGTATAATCATTCTGCATTGGTATGGACATATCCGGAAGAAGAAGAACTTTTTCAAGTCTGTTGGGCATTACCGGCTCTCTACCGATTGCCTGTTCTACAATATCGCCGAATTTTGCAGGGTGCGCTGTTTCGAGTAGAACCCCTACAGCCTGTTTTTCGGTAATCTTTTGTGCCCATGAGGGAATATTAGGTGTTAATCCAGGTTTTGTATAATCTGATTTTTTCCCTGAGACAAGTTCCTGCATTCCGCCCCGTCTCATATCGTCCCAAGCCTGCCAGCCGACGGCCCCGTGCGGATCAATAATATAACCGGTTCTTGTGTTGCAGTTTCGTATAGCCTGTATTGTTCCCTCATCATCAAGCCAGTAGGATGCAAACATTGATCTTATTTGTTCAAGTGAATACATAGATGCTATGCGCTCATAATTGCTCGGTGCGCCGACATCCATAGCATTTGAAACAGTGGAAACAGAGGGGCGGGCAGTGTAGGCTCCTGTCGCTATCCAATCCGGAATAGTCCTGTTTGAATTTGTGGCCGCAACAAAGCCTGCAATTGGAGCCCCCATTTCTTTTGCAATTAAGCCTGATGTAAGATTGCCGAAGTTTCCGGAGGGTACTACAAAAATAATTGACGGATTATCAATTTTACTGTCCAAGGGGGCGCGGGAAGCAACAACCAGGGATGAATATACATAATAAAAACTTTGCGGCAGCAGTCTGGAAATATTGATTGAATTTGCAGAGGATAAGCGGAACTTGTTTCTAAGATCAGAATCGGTAAAAGCTGTTTTTACCAGTTTTTGACAGTCATCAAAGGTGCCTTCTACTGCTAAAGAACGAACATTGCCGGTGAATGTTGAAAGCTGTTTTTCCTGAAGAGGACTTATTTTTCCTTTGGGGTAGAGTATTGTAACATCAATTCCCGGTACATCCTGAAAAGCACTTCCTACGGCACTGCCGGTATCTCCGGATGTTGCTACCAGTATATGAAGAGCTTCATCCTCATCTTTGTTAAAATAGGCCATCATTCTTGCCATAAAGCGTGCGCCAAAATCTTTAAAAGCGCATGTTGGTCCGTGATGCAGTTCAAGAACATAGGTAGTTGGATCTATAGGAACAATTTGAGACGTAAAAGGATAGCAGTCTGCAATTATTCGCTCTAAATCCTGATGGGGTATTTCATCACCTGTAAATAATTTGGAAATTTCAAAAGCAATATCGCGGAAAGAAGGCACCGGTTCACGAAATAAAAAAGAAGACTCAAGCTTAGGAAATGAAACAGGAATGTACAAACCGCCTGTTTTCTCATTCATGCCGTTTAAAACCGCCGTTCTAAAACTCACGGACGCAGACTTGTCTCTTGTATCTGTATAAATCATTCGAAACTCACTTATAAAATAATAATACTCTATTATACAAGTAATTGCTGTATTACGCAATATTGAGCCGGCAGCCTTGAAGATTTTTTTTATTTTTTTAGAAAAACCTTATTGACTTTTTTTTTTCTTCCTGCTATTATCACTACATCACGGGCGATTAGCTCAGCTGGGAGAGCACCTGGTTTACACCCAGGGTGTCGGGGGTTCAATCCCCTCATCGCCCAAGTTCGTGAAAGGACTTCCTTTAGGAAGTCCTTTTTTTATTTAAATCAGAGGGGATTGAACCCTTCGGGACGCTTATGAAACGGAGTGACATATGCAGGTTAAACATTGTGTTTTACCTGCATTACAAGCTGGCGCAGCGCAAACCGCCAAGGATGAAAAAAAACTTTTCTATTACTCTATCTGTGTCGCCGAAGGCGCTGTGTGAATCTGTGGTAATTGAAGTAACTTTTTAGCTTTTCCCCCATCTGCGAAATCTCTTCATCTGCGGATACATTATTGATAAAAGCTTATATTTCGTATATCATTGTTCTATGTTTAACAGCTTAACCGGCATTATTACTGCAAAACTCCCTCAAACTATCTACCTTCAAACTGGCGGTATTGAGTGGGATATTTCTATTCCCGACACAGATCTCGATGTTCTGCCGCATGTTGAAGCTCAATCTAAAATTTATACCTGGCTTTATCATAAAGAAGATGCAATGAAGGTGTATGGTTTTGCATCTTCGGAATCACGAAGCATTTTTTTAGATTTGTTAAAAGTTGACGGAGTTGGACCAAAGGCGGCTTTAAAAATACTTTCTAATGTAGCATATGCAAACCTTGTAAAAGCACTTGATGAAGAGGATATGGGTGTTCTTGAGTCTGTATCCGGCATTGGTAAAAAAACTGCGCAAAAAATGATGCTTGCATTAAAAGGAAAACTTACGCTTTCTGTTTCTACAGGCATTGGTAAAGAGAAAAAAAGTGAATGGGAAGATGTCATAACTGCGCTGACGCAAATGGGCTATGATAAAAAAGACTGCGAGGAAACTGTTCAAAAATTAAGCAGCAATCTTGATCCATCATTATCCAGATCTGCAAAAGAAGAATCGTTATTCCGTCAGGCAATTGTGGAGCTTGCTCTATGAACAACGAAGCCCTTGTACGGGCAAATATCAGTCTGCCTGAGGATGAACGGGACGGAAATCTTCGTCCTCAGCTCATACATGATTTTCTGGGTCAGACTACGATTAAAGAAAATTTATCGGTATTTATAGAAGCAGCACGATCAAGAAGCGAAAGTTTAGATCATCTTTTTTTAATAGGTCCTCCCGGGCTTGGTAAAACCACACTTGCCCAAATTACGGCTCATGAACTTGGCGTTGATTTTAAGGTAACCAGTGCGCCGGCTCTCGACAAACCAAAAGATCTTGCAGGAATCTTATCGACAATTTCTGAACGTACTGTTTTTTTTATAGATGAAATTCACCGTTTAAAACCTGCAATAGAAGAAATGCTTTATATTGCAATGGAAGACTATGAACTGGACTGGATAATCGGGCAGGGTGCTGCGGCACGTACTGTGCGTATTCCGCTTCCTAAATTTACACTTGTCGGGGCGACAACAAAGGCCGGCATGGTTTCAAGTCCGCTTATAAGCCGTTTCGGTATTGTTCAGCGTTTTAATTTTTATACAACCGATGAACTTGCATCAATAATAAAGCGTTCTGCAGGAATTCTCAATATTGCTGTTGATGAAAAAGCCGCCTTTCTTTTAGCTTCCTGCGCCAGGGGAACTCCCCGTGTTGCTAACCGTCTTCTGCGCCGTATGAGAGATTTTGCCCAGGTTATAGCGCAGGGAAAAATTACAGATGAGGTTGTCAGGTACGGTTTAGATAAACTTGAAATTGATCCGCTGGGATTAGAAAAATATGACCGTGAAATATTATTATCGATTATTCATAATTTTTCTGGCGGTCCTGTAGGGGCAGAAACGTTGGCAATTTCTATTGGCGAATCTATGGATACGCTTGAAGATTATTACGAACCATATCTCATTCAAACCGGTCTTCTGCAGAGAACCAGCAGAGGCAGGATTGTTACGATGAAAGCATACGAACATTTAGGACTAGAAGGAAAACCGCACAGTGCAGACGAAAGACTTCTCTTTTAATTTACCCGATGAGCTTATTGCTCAGTACCCTTCCGAAAAGAGGGGAAATGATAAACTCTTGGTATTAGATAAAGACAAAGATATTGAACATTCTGTGTCTCATTACACAATGCAGGATCTTATTTCACTCATAGATTCAAATACGCTCATGGTTTTTAATAATTCCAGGGTGCGGCGTTCACGGGTTTTTGCCCAAAAAAAAGGATCAGAGAAACCTGCTGAGTTTTTATTTATTACAGAATTACAACCTTCTTCTGCAGATTGTGTTTGGAAGGTAATGGTAAAAAATGCCAAAAAACATAGACCGGATTCTGTTTATACGTTTTCAGACGGCAGTGAAGCTGTCTTAATTGATAATGAAAGCGATCACGGGACAGAATTCCGAACTTTGCGTTTTAATCAAAAGATTACTGAATCCTGGTTTGAAACAAACGGACATATACCTCTTCCGCCGTACATAAAAAGGGCAGACAATAAAAATGACAGTGAAAGGTATCAGAATGTGTACGCAAAGGAAACAGGCTCCGCTGCTTGTCCCACAGCCGGCCTTCATTTTACAGAGTCTATGCTCGATGCACTTGAAAAAAAAGGCATAGATACAGCGTATGTTACCCTGCACGTAGGCTTGGGAACTTTTTTGCCGGTTAGAGCTGATAAAATTGAAGATCACACAATGCATGAAGAATTTTACTCAATTAGTGATGAAACTGCACAAAAAATAATGAAAGCAAAAAAAGAAGGGAAAAAAATACTTGCTGTTGGTACGACTTCGGTCCGCACCTTAGAATCGGCCTGGGACTGTGAAAACTCTGTTCTTAAAAGCGGCATGTCTAGTACGTCTATTTTTATTTATCCGGGTTATACATTCAAAGTTATCGACGGTCTCTTTACAAATTTTCATACGCCTGAATCTACACTTCTTATGCTTGTAAGCGCCTTTGCAGGAAAAGACAAAATAATGAACGCCTACAATAAGGCTGTTGAACAGCGTTACCGGTTTTTCTCTTACGGAGATGCAATGCTTATACGCTGATAATTACGACAGCATGTCGAGAGCGTACTCGAGCAGCTCAACGTACTGGCTGTGAAGTATTGGATGAAGCGGAGGATCGGCAAATCCTGATTGATTAAAAAAATCTATAGCAGCTGCTTCAAGTACTTCATTTTTAAGCTTCGGCGACAGAGGCAGTCTTGTTCCAATAAGACGGTTTTCAAGTTCATCGCTTCGTAAACTAACAATACCGCAAAATGCAATTCTAACATCGCTTAAAATTCCTTTTTCACTTTGGGCTAAAAAAGTAAAGGAAGCAGACTCGCTGGTAATTCCGCCCGCAGGTCCCAGTTTTTTGAATATAGCCACATCCCAGTCCTCAATGGGGACCCGTATTCTGGACAAAATATGCAGGGGCTTTATTTCTTCAAATTTAGAGACCGGAATAAATAAACTATCCTGCATCGAAGATTTAAATTCCAGTTTTGCATCAAGGGCGAGCAGGGGGGCAAACAGCGTCATCTTCCTTTCGTTTGAACAAATGTTTCCGCCCAAAGTTGCAATATTTCTTACTAAAGGATTCGCAGTTGAAATAAGCGCTTCATACAAAACAGACGGCAATTTTTTTCTACCTACGTCAATCATGCTTGACAGGGTTGAGGCCGAACCAAAATCTATATACCTCTCTTTTTTATCAATCTGTTTTAATTCTTCAATATTGCGTAAAAATAGAGCGGTTTGGTCAAGTGCTAATTGCTCTGAAAAATGAAGGTGCTGTTCTGCAGTTCCCGATCCGAGTATTTTTAAACCCTGTATTGTTTTTAAATAATAAAACACATCAGTTAAATTTTTTGCATATACAACATGATTATCGTTTGCCATGAGCAATTCCCCCAAGGCGTTTAAACCTTATTTTTGACGCTAATAAGATTGCAGCAACAAGCGATTCATTATCAACACATTTACATAATAAATGAGAAACTCGATGTTCAATTTCTTCTTTTAACGGGCGGTCATTTTTTTTTATAATGTCATAGGCGCTGAAATACTTTCCTGCATTGCAGAATCCGCAAAGTTTAATTCCCGTTTGAGTGAAAGCCTTTGAAATGTCTTCGTAATCGGGGGTTTTAGCAAAATATTCAAGGGTAACTATCGCATTATTCTGAATAGATCCCGTGTATAAAAGACAGGAAGGGACAGGTAAATCATCGAGGAGAATTGTACAGCTTCCGCATTTGCCCTGCATACATCCGTTTTTTACAGAAATATAACCCAGTCTGCGCAGTGTTGTAAGGAGCCGCTCTTCCGCCTCTGCTTCTATGAGCGTTTCAACATTGTTAATACTGCAGGATATTTTCATAACTCTTCCTTTGTTGTCAATATTGAATATATTGTATCAGTTTCCAATGGAAATATTGTAACCGGTTTATGAAGTGCAACAGACACTGCATTAAGAAGCGCTGCAGGAATTACATCATTCATACAGCTGCCGATTTCTTTTGAATCTTCCTGGCTTTCAATGAATGTAACAGATATTGATTGTGCGCTGAGTACCTGTGTCGTCATAGAATTAGCAAGAATGAGCTCTATCGATTTTTTAATAGAAAGTTCTGCATCTTTCGGGTGTAGAATTTCGCCGGCGTCAATGGTGACCCAGACCGACAATACAGACAGTTCATAGGTAAAGGTGTTTACTTCGACCTCAATAACAGCTGCTGCCCAGGCTATACTGTGGTAGGGTTTACCTGTTAATGTTTCCATGTTCCAGCTGCTGTTCTTTTGCAATTGTATTGTTCTCTTAATTTTTATGGGGAGCGGCTGCCGAAATCTCATCTTCTGTATTGCATTACAGCATTTTTTTACAAGTGTTGTAAGGGTGCTTATTTTATTTGACATGGTCTCAGGAATTTCTTCTTCGCATCCAAGTGTGCTTTCCGGATCCAGATGGATCGATTCCTCAGGAATTGAAAGAATCGATGCTGCCTGGGTTTTCCATATATGTTGAATGCTTTTAGAATGGGTGAGGGCGTGAATAATCACAGATTCATCCATTTTCATCGTAACTTCGAGCGATACCGAATTTTGCAGAAGTTTTGATGAAAGAAATCCGCTCCCTTGAAAACCTGCTGCAAGTCCAATCCCGCGTATAGGCGCATGATGAATAAAGCTATTTTTTGCCTCAGAGGTTAAAGAAAACGAAACATAGCGCCGGAGAAAGTCGCTTCTGCTTAGAACATTTTCAAGCGTAGAAAGTATTTTACCATTATTAAGGTCCGGGTACTGTACCGGGTTTTTATCTTCTCCTGCATCATTATCTTTATCATTTTCTTGTTTTACTTCTTCATAATTAAGTAATCTCAGCTCATGAGGCATAATATGTATTCTGCGTGAAATTTCCTGTATAAAAAGTTCCAGTGCAAAAAGCGAATGAGCATCCGAGATGTTTATATCAACAGAAAATGGAGGCTTCGTTGTTCTGCGGATAAAAACCTCGATCTGAAAATTCGGCACCTTATATGGTCCCATCGCCGAAACAATAATTTTGTTAATAATGTCGTCTGCAAACGGAGCAAAGGCGCCGGTGTCGACCATGACACGTGCGGTAAGTCCCGTAATTCTTCCTGATTTTTCTAACGCTGCCTGAAATCGTGTTGTAAAAGTGACAGGATTATCAATAAATTTCTCCATTTCATTTCTGCCAAGGACAAGCTTGACCGGTTTTCCTGTTGTCTGTGCAGCAATGCTTGATTGAGCAGCGAGCATGCTTGATGCCCAAAGATTTGTATTTGCAGAATCACTTGTAATTGTGCTTTTTATTAAAATTGAATCTTCTTCAACGGCAAGGGCTGCAGAAACTGTTTTTCTAATGTGACAGGCCCATGTTGCGGGTAAAAAAAGTGTAATCGATTTTTTCTCCGGTATTGCAAGACATCCGAGAAGTTCTTTATATGTTTTAATATAATGCTTTGAAGTATATGTCTTTTCAAGTTTTACAGCTGCCCTTACAAAGGTGGTATTGGGATCTCCCTTTTGAATAACAGAGTGCTTAATTATTTGCTCTCCTGTCATAGCAGGATCGTTTTCATTGTCGCTAATTTGTGCTTCTGTATATTTAATGTCGAGTTCATGCATCAGCCTCCCAATTTTTCTAATATCGGGACCGCACATAAGGCCGATTGGTTCTCCAATATAGGAAACTTTTTCAAAGGCAAATATTGGAAAAGATGTGTCGAGAACGGTTATTACGTTTGTTCCCTGAATATCTTTCGACGTTATAATTCTATAGTCTTCGGGTAAGTCGGGGTGCACTATAGACCGTATTGTTCCGCTTGAGACAGGACTTCTTATTATTGAAGCATAGAGCTGATCATTAACATCGAGATCTGTGTAATATGAGTGTATGTATTCAGCTTTTTTTTTAACTGGTTTTTTAGTACTTGCCATACATTCTGCCTGTTTTAATTACTGTCTCTATAACCTTATCGATCATCATTTGTGTCATATCGGGCCATAGCGGAAGCGAGATCGTAGATTCATAGCGTGTTTTTGCATTGGGAAAATCTTTTTCATCAAGTCCCTGTTTCTTCCAAAAACTCATAAGAAAATGAGGTATAAAATGCATCGAGACGCCTATTCCATCCTCCTGTAAAAATTGAGAAAAATTATTCCTATTAATGCTAATCTTTTGTAAATCAAGATTAAGAAGATAGAGATGCCAGGCATTCCCTTTTCCGTCAGGCGGGGGAATAATCCATGGACATTCTGCAAAAGCCTGATTGTATTGCTTAATTATGTGTATTCTTTTTTCAAGAAAAAAATCAGCTTTTTTTAATTGCTCCCGACCAATAGCTGCTAAAATATCGGGGAGGTTATATTTGTACCCGGCTTCTATTACATCATATTCCCAGGAGGCCTTGTCGGCTGTGTAACGGTCCCAAACACTTCTGTCTATGCCATGCATCCTCATTGTTGTCATTCGCTTTGCAAGCTCATCGTTTGCTGTACAAACCATTCCGCCTTCTGCTGTTGTAATCGTTTTCGTTGCATAAAAAGAAAATACCCCAATGTCGCCGATAGTTCCTGCATAGCCGTTATCAGTTTTTGACGGAAAAGAATGGGCGGCATCTTCAATAATGTATACCTCATATTTTTTTGCAAGCGTCATTATGTCCTGCATACGGCACACATTTCCTGCTATATGGATTGGCACAACTGCTTTGATGCGGGGTTTAAGCAGCGCTCTATCCCTTTTTAAAGCATCTTCAATTTTTTCAGGATCTATGTTGTATGTGTCTTTTTCTATGTCGCAGTACTGGACCGAAGCATTAAGGTGAAGTGCAGCAGAAGATGTTGCGATGAAAGTGTAGGGGGACGTGAGTATTGCCGTATCTTTTGTAATACCGCATGCTTCCATAGCAAGCTGAAGCCCGCTTGTTGCAGAGTTAACGGCAAGCGCATGGGGGCTGCCGGTGAATAAAGCGAATTCTTTTTCAAATGCCAGAGCTTCTTTGCCTGTTGTGAGCCATCCGCTCCGTAAGACCCTAAGTACAGCTTCTTCTTCTTCGATTCCAATCGAAGGTAATGAAAAAGGAATGAAAGATCCGGGTTGTTTCATCGTCATGCCTCACTTTTTTTTACCTACTCTTTACAGAAGAGTCGGAACATATTTTTGCAGTATTTTTTTCAGTAATTCCTGATTACGGTATGCTTGTTTATCTGTTTCATTATATATACAGACGGGGCTTAATTCGCATAAAATTTCGTCTATAGTATGAATATCATGGGTATTTTGTAAGGCAAGAATCTTATTATATGCAGTCTTCTGCGGATTTTCCTCTTCCGTCCACAAAGGTTCATCCATTCTTTCACCCTTTCTAAGTCCAATAAACTTTATATCGACATCTTTATAGGGCTCAAATCCGTACATACGGATTACTTCTTCTGCAATTGCGAGAATCTTTATGGGTTCACCCATATCGAGTAAGTAAGGTGTTCCATTTTTACCGACACCGCCTGATTGCAGTACTAATGAACAGGCTTCGGGTATAGTCATGAAAAAACGTTTAACCTCTGGATCTGTCACGGTTAACGGCCCGCCTGTTTTAATTTGGGCATTAAACAAGGGTAATATAGAACCTCTGGATCCTATAACATTGCCGAAGCGGACAAACATAAACGAGGAATCTGATGCAGCCTTTTTTGAAGCCTGAAGCAGAAGTTTTTCACATAAAAGTTTCGAAACTCCATAGGTGCACACAGGTTTCACCGCTTTATCAGTTGATATTAATACAAATTTTTTTACCCCGGCTGCTAATGATGCATCAAGAATATTTTTAGTACCGAAAACATTGTTTTCTATAACAGCAACCGGATTTTCTTCCATAAGGGGCACATGTTTATAGGCTGCACAATGGAACACTGCATCGCACTTTAGTTTATCCATTATATGAAACATATATTGTCTGTCTTTTAGCTCACCAATTACAGGAACAATTGTTGCTTTTTCGCCGACCCCTTCTTTTTGTAGAAGACGCAATTCTTTATCGATCTGATAAATTGAATTTTCTCCATGACCGAATATGTATAACCGGGATGCTCCTCCTGATAATAACTGGCGTGCTATTTCTGATCCGATTGAGCCGCCTGCACCGGTTATAAGAACCCGTTTACCACGCAGATATTGGAGACTCTCTTTTAAAGGAATTGTTACGGGTGTTCTGCCAAGAATGTCCAGCGGATCTATTTCTCTCGTTTGAATAAGGTGTGCATCTCCGTCTACAATCTGCGATACACTGGGCAAAATTCTTATACGTGAAAATCCAGATTTTGTCAGAAGATTATATATTTCGCTGATTCTTTCTTTTGGAGCGCTTGGAATCGCAATAATTGCTTCATCGCGTTCAGTATGGCGTAAAAAGGAGGTAAAATGGGCAATTGGACCGAGAACAGGTATGCCGTCAAGTGTTTTTCCAATGAGTTCAGGATCATCATCAAGGAAGGCTGCAACTTCGCCAAAAAGTTTTTTTTGACATATTTCCTTGGCAAGCATACGTCCTGCAAAACCTGCGCCAATTATGTACATGCATTTTTTCATGTATTCAGCCATTATTCCGCCTTTTCTTCCTTAGTTATAACATCAAATGCCAAATCGAGGGTAATACTATTTTGTGCTATTTCTACTCTGATCCGGGCTCTTTTCTTTCTTCTGTCAACTTTTATAATAAAACCTTCAAGACCCTTGAGAGGACCTTCTGCAACAATAATACGTTCGTTTTCATCAAAGAAAACCTTTGAACTCTCAATTATTTCACCAAAACTCATAAAATGTTT
>Ga0116148_1002843_pt1 | contig 16605 bp, 13 predicted proteins | sample AD_UKC055_MetaG_FD_89786 | JGI IMG/M metagenome (GOLD analysis project Ga0116148, IMG submission 89786) | Active sludge microbial communities of municipal wastewater-treating anaerobic digesters from USA - AD_UKC055_MetaG | ecosystem: Engineered > Bioreactor > Anaerobic > Digestate | place: USA... | reverse complement strand
TCCATAAATACCTACCCTGTCAAGATCCATATAAGGATATTTCTTAGCTGCAGCTTTTAGCCAAAGTATCCTGTCAGGGAAACCGGCATCCTTAAGATTCTTCCAGCATACATCATGAAATGCCTTAGACCGGTTGGAAGTTCCCATGCCATCTATCTGAACTACAATGAATCCAAGCTCTGCCAGTTGGTTCATCTCTCCGTAAAAAGGCCTGAAACTTTTCGGGACAGAACTGCTGTGAGGGCCTGCATAAATACTCTCTATTACCGGATATTTCTTTGAAGGATCAAAATTCACCGGTCTTATAATAATTCCGTAAATATCTGTTACCCCGTCCCTGCCCTTTGCTACAAAAGGCTCCGGAAACCTGATCCCTGTCTCTTCAAGCTTTGATGCATCCGCTTTCTCAATTACAAATAACTGCCTGCCATCCTCTGCACTACGAAGTACCGCTATCGGAGGCATGTCAACCCTTGACCAGGTATCAACGAACAACTTTTTATCAGGACTGAAAAAAGCCTCATGGGTGCCATTACCCTCAGTGAGTCTTACGAGTCCGGAGCCATCGAAATTTATTTTGTAATAATGAATGAAATAAGGATCTCCCGGTTCTCTGCCTCCCGCTTTAAATATTATTTCCCTTTTTTTTGCATCAATGAATGTAACACCCCGAACAACCCACTCTCCATGTGTTATCTGGTTCTTTACAGTGCCATTTTCCGAATCATAAAGGTAAAGATGATTCCATCCATCACGTTCTGATGCCCATATTATCTCATTTGTAGCTTCAATATCATACCGGTATTTCTTGTAACTGTAATCAATAAAAGTCGTTGATGTCTCATTTATTATCACAGATAATTCACCTGTGCCGGCATCAACTTTAAGTACCTGGTAAAGCTGGTTCCCTCTCCGTTTATACTCAAAAGAGAAATATCTGCTGTCGGCGCTCCAGAAGATATTCTCCACTGCAAACTGATCAACAAGTGTTGATTTATCAACCTTCAGATGGCGCCTTGATTCTACTTCAAACAATTGCGGGAAAAACTGCGGCAGGGCATCCCCGGGTTTAGGATATTCAAACGAATAATGCTTCGGTTGCAACTGGTCGGAAGGAGAAGATTCTATAAAATGTATTACACGTCTTTCAGCAGGTCTGACAAGGCATGTGACAAGCTTTCTGGAATCAGGTGACCATTTTATGAATGATGAATAATACTCACTCATCCCGCCATCATAACTTAACTGATACTCTTTATTGTCACCGGAAGAACGTATCCACAGATTATAGTCCTTTATAAAAGCTGTCCATTTCTTATCAGGAGATATAACCGGACCATTGCTTAATTCATCCCTGAAAAACCAGTCGTTAAGTTCTGTATTTCCTCTTGTAAGTACTCTGTCCCGCCTGGAAAGAGAATAGTCTTTCATATTGCAGATCCAGTTAAAACCTTCAAATACAAAGGCAAAACTGCGGAGTCGGTCTGAAAAAGTAATACCTGATATGGGCAATTTTCCCAGATCGATTTTTCGCCCGGCAACTGACCCCAGAGATGCGGCAAACCTAACATGGTCAAAAGCAGGCAAATTAGTTCTCCTCACAACATCAACAATGTTATACATTACCCCTTCCGGAGTAATATTTTCATAAAGGAAATACCGGGAAGCTATCCAAACGGGCCTTATATCACTATGAAACACTTTGTCAGAAGCGAGTGCTGAAAGATTATAAGCCCTCTCATAATCCTCCATTGTAACCTGTGCAGACAAGTTGCCAATGGAAAGCATCAACATCACATAGATAATGAGCGCAGATTTGGCATACATTATTAAAACAGAAACGGAAAATGCTGTTTATTTTTTTTCTTTATCAGCTTTTGAAGCCTTTTTTCCGGAATCGGGTTTACTCACCTTTTCTTCTTTTTCTTTAGCGTCTGTTTTTGCTGATTTGGTGGTCCTGGATTCTTTGGGAGCAGTAGTTTTTACTTCCTTCGCCGCAGGTTTGGCTGCTTTCGGTTCACTATCCGGTTTCGTTTCCTTAACCTGCTTCTTTTCCCTGGTTTCTTTCACCTTTGGCTCCTTAACCTCAGCTGCCGCTTTCTGTTCTTTAATTTCCACAAGCGGTTTTTCTTCAACAGTTTTTTTAACCTCATTTATTTCAGCAGACTCTTTAACTACTTTAACTACCTTTTTTTCTTTAAGAGATTTCTTTTCCTTGATTTCCTTCTCTTTGACAGTCGGTTTATTCGCTTTTTTTCTCCGGCGTTTTACACCAAAAGATCCAAGAAATATCTTTCCTCTTCTTGTTTTTCTATCACCTTTTCCCATAATAAATAATTGGTTTTGATTATTTAAAAACCTTTTAAATTAAAGTGTAGGCAAAGTTAATAATATTCTTTATTATGGTAGCCTTAGACAGGCTATTTACTTTTTAACCATTTAATTGTTTCCCGGACTCCGTCAATAAAGGGTGTAATTTTGTATCCCAGTTCATTAATTGCTTTTTCACTAGAAAGTATTGCATCATTCTGGTATTTATTGATCCATTCACTTGTTATTAAAGGAGCTTTACCACTCAATCTGCTTATGATTGCTGCGGGTTTAAGAAACAATTCCGCAGTGTTGAAGGAGATGCTGAAAAGCTTCCTTTTCTTCCCTGCTGCTTCACCTGTTTTATCAAAAAAATCGCGGAAAGAGAGATTCTCACCTCCCAGAATATAACGTTCGCCATTCTTGCCATGAAGGGCAGCAAGTATATGTCCTTCAGTCACATCATCTATATATACGTAATTTCCAACTGTCCTGCCATCTCCCGGCATTAATCTCCAGAGACCGGATATATACAGTTTCATTATTTTCGTAAGAGAGTTGCTTTCCGACAGCAATCCGGGACCATAGATCCTTGAAGGATTAGTGATTATAATCTCAGTACCCGATCCGATATATTCAAATGCTCTTAATTCCGCTTCTGCCTTGCTCTTTTCGTACAGAGTCTGAAGATTTTTCCCGGAAGCAGTTGACTCACTGATAATCATCCCATCAGATGAATAACCCATTGTCCCGGCAGTGGATGTAATTATTACCCGCCTGACTCCGTTTTTAACAGCAGCTTCAATTACATTAAGTGTTCCTGTTACATTTATTCTGAACGGAACGGAAGGATCTTTTGACCATGGTTTAGTATAGGCTGCCATGTGAAATACCCAGTCACAATCTCTCATGCCTTTTTGAAGAACATCAACATCAAACAGATTGCCATGTATATAACTGATCTTTTCTTCTTTTTTTTCGCTTGCTTTTGAAGGATCCCTGATTAAAACAACAACTTCATGACCAAGTTGTAGTAGTTTTTCTGTCAGCCTGCTTCCTATAAATCCTGTTCCGCCTGTAATGAATATCTTCATGATTTTATGTCAGTTTTTTTATCAGGGACTAATTATTTTGGTCCGGCTGAAAACAACTCTTTGGATGCAATATTACCGGGTGAATTAAAAAGAATGGGAAGAAAGAACCGGTTTTTTGAATCAGATAGCTAAATAATTCTCTAAAAGAAATTATAATTGCAATACTTAAAAGAAAAAGCTCTAAATATTTATAATTATTTATCATCCCTGTAATGAATCTGAGTTTCCGGGGCGGCATTTAAAATAACAAAACGAAAAGAACACAATGTATACAAAATATGCCGTAATCACCGGCAAAAAATCTTTGTTTCGGGGCAGATCTTCAAGCATACAGATTGACTGGTAATAATTAATAATGACTTAAACAAAACTCTAAAAATACAAATAAAGAAGCTGATTCAAACTCAGTCAAGAAAAAACAAGTAAATTGCAGATATTATCAATATTGATTTATGCAAACACTGAATGATCTGAGGCTTGCAACCCGATTTTGATCCAGGGAACTTTGGTTATGCCAAACTGACTCCACTCATCAGATCATTTGTTTTCGAGATCGACCAGAGGGATTCGGGCCAGAATAACATAAAACATATCTATATCAGGAACAGCAGATAACCCGTTTTACTGCATTAAAAACAGGCAATTCATCAGCGGCAATCAAAAAGCTTATAAAATCTAACTAATTATCTGCTAATATTTTTTGTTTCGAAAAAAAAAACTGACCTTTGAAACCATAAAAATTACCATTGAAACCATAAACATTATACATTAATTTTTGAATCATGAACATTTATGTCGGAAGTCTTAATTTTAAAATGAAGGAAGAGGAATTAAGAGAACTATTTGAAGAGTATGGAGAAGTGACATCAGCAAAGATCATTTTTGATAAATACTCAGGTAAAAGTAAAGGATTTGGCTTTGTTGAAATGCCAAATGATTCTGAAGCCAAAAAAGCTGTTGAAGAACTTAACGGAAGTGAAGTGCAGGGAAGAAACATTATTGTAAATCAGTCAATTGAAAGATCTGAAAAAAGGGGCAATTTCAGAGGTGGTGATGACCACAGACACCATGGAGGTGGCTCGAGAAGGGACCAGTAACAGTTAAATAAATCAAATTCATAAGCTATGAAGGGGACTGTTAAATGGTACGACAGGGTAAAGGGGTATGGATTCCTGCAGACTGAAGACAACAAAGATATCTTTGTGCACCGTTCAGGATTAGAAGTCTCTCATATAAACCTTGAAACTGGTCAGACTGTTGAATTTGAAATTGAACAGAAAGAAAAAGGACCGGTTGCTGTCAGGGTAAAAATAATTGAATAATCTTATTTTAAGTTACAGTTGAGAGGGTGTCTTGTAAAGTCTCCCTCTTTTTTTTAAACTAAAACTCAATTATTGTATCAGAATCTTCCGAAAATTTAATATTTTGCAGTATTACAGAAAATTAATGAGTGAAGAAAGAGTACCGGGTTGTTTGTTTCAAGCTTCTGCTCCGGATGCAGAACAGGGAAGGTGTATAACACTAATTCATTGAACTAATAAAATATTTATTTTTGCTGCATCAAAAATATCCTAAGGTGAAAGAAATTATAAGAAAAATAAAAGCGAAGTCAGGTTTCATCATCGACATGGATGGTGTTATCTATCATGGCAACAGATTATTAAATGGAGTAACCGATTTCCTGAAATGGATGGAAAAAGAAGGGAAACAATATCTTTTTCTCACCAACTCAAGTGAAAGAACTCCGAAAGAACTGCATGAAAAGCTAAAACGACTGGGAATAGATGTAAGTGAAGATCATTTTTATACTAGTGCGCTTGCCACTGCTTCATTTCTGTCGAGCCAGAAACCCAACGGCAGTGCTTTCATTATTGGTGATGCAGGGCTTATCAATGCATTATACACCGTTGGTTACTCAACTAATAATGTTAATCCGGATTATGTTGTTGTCGGAGAGACTCACGATTACAATTTCGAAAAGATTGAAATTGCAGTAAACCTGGTGCTTAAAGGAGCCCGCCTTATAGGGACCAACTCTGATATCAGCGGCCCTGTTGAAGATGGCATTACTCCTTCAACAAAAGCTCTCATTGCGCCAATAGAGATAGTCACGGGCAGGAAAGCATATTTTGTCGGCAAACCAAATCCTCTTATGATGCGCATAGCTTTAAAGAGACTTGGTTTAAAGAGAGAGGATGCTATTATTATTGGTGACAGAATGGATACGGATATCATATGCGGACTGGAATCCGAGATAGACACTCTTCTTGTACTTAGCGGTATTACCTCAAAAGAAGATATTGACAAGTTCCCCTATCGCCCTCATTACGTTCTGAATGGCCTTATAGATCTTGTCTGAAAATAAAAATTACAAACTGATGTATAAACATAAATAGAGCGAATCTGACACCGGCCTGAAGCCCTCCATTGAATCGGGAATATACCTTAAACATTCCGGGAGAACAGTAAAAAACTTTTATAATAAAAACCTCTTAAGATGAAGAAAAAACAATTAGGCAGTTCAGATCTTGAAATTACGGAAATCGCTTTCGGGGCATGGGCCATCGGAGGGTGGATGTGGGGCGGCGCTGATGCAGCAGATGCTGTCAGGGCAATTGAAACAGCTATCGATAACGGAATGACAACTATCGACACCGCATCAGTTTACGGATTCGGCCTCAGTGAAGAACTTGTCGGCAAAGCTATAAGAGGCAAGAGAGACAAGACACAGATCCTTACGAAATTCGGAATGTCATGGAGCAGTAATAAGGGAACATTTCACTTCAGTTCCAAGGATAATAACGGCAAGGCAATCGATATCTATAAATATGCATCTAAAAATAAAGTATTGAAAGATTGTGAAGACAGTCTCCGGAGGCTTGGAACAGATGTTATCGATCTGTTTCAGATACACTGGCCCGATGCTTCAACACCCATATCCGAAACAATGGAAGCCCTTGAAATACTTGTCTCCCAGGGCAAGATCAGAGCCGGAGGCGTATGTAACTACCCCGTCGATCAGCTAACTGAAGCCCGAAAAACTTTTCCTGTTGCTTCAAACCAGGTTCCTTTCAGCATGGTAAAAAGGGATATTGAAAAGGACATTATACCCTATTGCTTACAAAATAATATAGGTATCCTGGCATATTCCCCAATGCAAAGAGGATTACTTACTGGTAAAATCAGACCCGGACATAAATTCAATGAAGGAGACAGCCGTCCGCATACCCCATATTATAAAGAACCTAACTTATCCAACATTCTTGTACTGCTTGATAAGATAAGACCTATTGCAGAAGGACACAAAGTTACCCTGGCTCAACTTGTACTCAACTGGACAACTCAGCAACCCGGCATTACATGTGTGCTTGCAGGTGCAAGGAATCCGCAACAGACCCTTGAGAACATTAGAGCAGCAGATTTCAGCCTGACACAGGAAGAAATAAGCATTATTGACAAATACATTGCAGAAACTAAAATAGATACAAATATCTGACTAAGTGAAAACCAATTTCCTGAGTGATTTTCCACCCTATGGCAAACTGAAAAAATACATTAACGGTAAACAGTTTCCCGATTTCAGGGAAGCTAACTGTAATATTCATACTCCCTTTTCATTCAGTGCCTTTTCTGATATTGATATGATCTTCTCAATGGCCAGGGAAGAAGAAATATCAGTCCTCGGGATAAACGATTTCTTCGTTACTGATGGCTATAGGTCATTCTATGACGGATGCCTGAAGAATAACATCTTCCCGCTTTTTAACATTGAGTTCATCGGGCTGATGAAGGAAGAACAGCAGAAGGGTATCAGTATAAATGATCCTGATAAGCCTGGCAGAATCTATTTTTGCGGTAAAGGACTTGATTTTCCCTATGAGCAGGGATTAGTGCAGAGGTTCAGGCTATCCAGGATGAGGAAAAGAAGCCAGGATCAGATGAGGGCAATGATAAACAACCTGAACAGACTCATCGCTCCTCTTAACAATTCCGTGAAGCTAACATATAAAGATATCAGGGACAAGTATGCCATGAATCTTGTCAGTGATAGGCACCTTGCAAAAGCAATTAGACACCTGGCTGCTGAAACCTGTAAGGATGCTGGCAGTCAGCTTGAATTTCTTGAAGCATTATATGGCGGCAGGAAACCAAAGAGCGACATTAATGATCCTGCTGCTCTCGAGAATGAGATAAGGTCCAACCTGTTCGAAACAGGCGGAGCTGCTTTTGTTGAAGAGGATGACAGATCCTTTCCTGAAATTAAAAAGTTAATCAGGATAATCACTAATGCCGGTGGTATCCCGTGCTATCCTGCCCTTCTTGAAGATCCTGCAGGAAACCTTACTGAACTTGAGAATGATCCGGAAAAACTACACACTTTTCTTTCAGGTCTTGGAATTGGCTGTCTGGAGTTTATACCCCGAAGAAATGATCCTGCTACAATAAACAGTTTCGTTAAATTTTTTGACAGTCTGGGTTACCTGATAACATTTGGCACAGAACATAATACTTCGCAGATGTTACCCCTTACAGTTCATGACAGGAATTCCAATCCGCTTGATGAATCGCTCAAACGAATCGGGTGGCAGGGGGCATGCGTAATTGCAGCACACCAGTATCTGAGAGCCCATGGCCGCCAGGGTTATGTTCTGGACAACGGGAAAGTAAGCAGGGATCAGAAAGAAGATCTTACAGAATTGGGACGCAATGTTATTGAATATTACTTAAATACAAGAAAGTAATCAATAAGGAGATCGGGAAACTGATCTGTATTGCGAAGTTTGATGGACCAGCAGGAGTTTCAGCAGCAGATCGGAAATATTACAAGCAGGATGAAAACCAAGGCAGTCAGGATTTATGGCAAGAATGATCTCAGGCTTGAGGAGTTCGAACTTCCGCCAATGCAGGAAAATGAAATTCTTGCCAGGGTAATATCCGACAGCTTATGCATGTCAACTTACAAGGCTGCCAGGCTGGGATCAGACCATAAGCGCGTACCTGATGATATTGACATACATCCTACAATCATTGGACATGAATTTTCAGGCATCATAATAGATGTTGGCAGGAAATGGCAGCATAAATTCAGCAAGGGACAGAAATTCTCTATCCAGCCCGCCATGCATCAGACAGGATCGCTTGATGCTCCCGGTTATTCGTTTCGCTATATCGGAGGTAATGCAACACATATAATAATACCAGATATAGTCATGGAGTCCGACTGCCTGCTGAGTTACGAAGGTGAGGCATTTTTCCCGGCATCGCTCGCTGAACCCATGTCATGCATAATCGGAGCTTTTCATGCCAGTTATCATACCAATCCCGGCAATTACGAACACAAAATGGGAATAAAGCCGGGAGGTAAAATGGCTCTTCTGGCAGGTGCGGGACCGATGGGACTCGGAGCGATTGATTACGCTCTTCACAGTAAAACCAGACCGGAACTTCTTGTCGTTACCGATATTGACGAAGACAGGCTGTCAAGGGCAGAGAGGCTCTTTCCAATCGAACATGCTGCCAAACATGGTGTAAAGCTTTTATTCATAAACACAGACAAGATTCCTGACCCTGTCGGTTACATTAAAGAACTCACAGGCGGTTCTGGTTACGATGATGTATTTGTCTTCGCAGCTGTAAAGTCTGTTATTGAACAGGGAGACTCAATACTTGGACCTGACGGATGCCTGAACTTCTTCGCCGGACCTACCGACCCTTATTTCAGGGCTGAGCTCAATTTCTATAACGTGCATTATGCTTCAACGCATATCGTTGGCACTTCAGGGGGAAATACGGATGACATGCGGGAATCGCTTGAACTCATGAGCAAAAAACTGATTAACCCGGCAGTGATGATAACTCATGTCGGCGGTCTCGACTCTGTCGTTAAAACAACCCTTAACCTGCCGGATATACCGGGAGGCAAGAAACTGATCTATACAAATATTTCGATGCCTCTTATTGCACTTAATGACCTGGAAAAATATAGCAATGATGATCCTTTTTATGAGGGTCTCCTTAAAATTGTTGCTGAAAATGACAATATCTGGTCTGAGAAAGCAGAAAAATATCTTTTGTCAAATGCAAAGCCGATCTGAACTTTAAACACCTGTACCGATAAGCTTCTTAATCATCTCCCTGTCGCCCTTGTTTTGATATATTCGTTGGCAAAAAGCTCAGAAATATAGTTGTTGTAACTCAGACAGACATCCGTGGCAAAATTAACTGCAACCGAGATGATCTCTTCCCATTCTGTTTCAGTCAACTCTCTAATCTGTTCAGCCATGATTCCCCTGTCGTACAATGATGTAATTATGCCCGCATTGAAGCTGTCTCCTGCACCAATAGTACTAAGTGGAGTTATTTTTCTGACAGGAAACTTCGCGGAAAATGACGGTGTCCTGACATATACCCCATCTTCGCTGGCAGTGTAGATAAGGCAGCTGCAATAATTTTTTGTAATCCTCCAGGTTTCATCAGCGGATTCTGTGCCGAAGATGTTTCTGAAATCCTGGTGCGAGCCCCTGATCAGATTTGAGATCTCCATATTATCAATAATCAGAGGCTTTAGTTTAACAAGTTCGGATATATGTGCCTTACGGAAATTAGGATCATAAAACACAATAGCACCTGCATCCCTTGCATCGCGGATATAATTCCTGAATCTCCTTCGTATTTCTGTCCAGATAGCATAAAAAGATCCGTATTGAACGATATCACCCTTTTCTATTTCCGGTAGTTTTATATCAATCCTTTCATCGGGTTTATTCTTATAAAAAGTATAGTGGGCATCATTGTTTTCATCAAGAAAAGCCAGGGCAAGCGAAGTATTCCCTTTGTGAAACCTGTGAACCGACGATGTATCGACTCCGTTATTCTTGAGAAATCTCTCGATAATTTCACCCACATCATCACTACTGTAATCACTTATGAATGAAACAGGAAGGCCGATACGCCCCATAGATACAAGGCTGTTCAGAACAGAACCTCCCGGTTTTGCAGCCTGTGGATTATCATTTTTGAATATGATATCAAGGACTGTCTCCCCTATGCCATAAATCTTTCTCATTTTCTGAATTTTTATTTTGATCTTTTCAATTTATGAAGATCCCAAAAAAAAGTGTGAAGAAATAATTAAAGTTCTTTACAAAGTAACATAAAGGATTTACAAATATGATGTTATATTTGTTTTAATTTAAAAACAAGCCTATGAAAGCAATGGTTCTTACAGGAATAAAAAAGATGGAACTTGTAAATGTTCCCGACCCTGTGCTCGTCAACCCGGATGATGTAAAGATTAAAATGTCGGTTGCAGGCATCTGCGGATCCGATATTCATTATTACACATGGGGGAACATTGGTTCCCAGGTTGTTAAATACCCTTTTACCGTCGGCCATGAAGGTTCTGGCATCATTGCCGAAACCGGACCGGGAGTAAAGCATTTAAAAGCAGGCGATAAGGTAGCCATTGATCCTGCCATGCCCTGTTTCAAATGCGATCAATGCCTTTCAGGCAGGTCGCATACCTGCCGTAATCTCAAGTTCCTCGGCTGTCCCGGACAAGCTGCAGGCCTGCTGTCGGAGTACATTGTAATGCCTGAAAGCAGCTGCATTAAACTACCTGGTAATCTTACGCTTGACCATGGAACATTATCCGAACCACTGTCAATAGGACTGTACTCGGTAATAAAATCAGGAAATATCAAGGGATTGAATATAGGCATACTTGGCTATGGGCCGATTGGCATGAGTGTAATGCTCACAGCAAAGGCAGAGGGTGCGAATGCAGTCTATGTAACTGACAAGATCCCTGAACGGCTTGCTATAGCTGCAAGTGAAGGTGCAACATGGACAGGCAACCCGCTTAAGGATGATATTGTAAGTGAAATAAATAAAAGGGAACCGCTGGGTTTTGATGTTGTTTTTGAATGCTGTGGCCAGCAAGATGCAGTTGATCAGGCTATTGAAGTAATGAAACCCGGTGGAAAACTGATAGTCGTTGGTATCCCCGATCTGGAGAACTGGCTAATAACAGTCGATAAGACAAGAAGATACGAAAATACAATACTTTTCATTAGAAGACAGGTCGATTGCGTTGAACCGGTCCTGGAAATGATGGAATCAGGCAGGGTTGATGCGAAGAATATGATCACCCATCGTTTCCCGTTTGAAAAAACCAAAGAAGCTTTCGATTTTGTCGCTGATTACCGCGACGGTGTCATGAAGGCTATGGTTGATATTGGGAATTAGGGTGTTACGCTAACGCTTCAGGAATTCCAGGTTCATCATATTATCGATTATAACCAGACATTGCCATACGATACGGCTGTATCCAGCTTCAGTACCTTGCCGTAAGAATATCTGATAATGTTCTGATATTTCTTTGTATTTTAGTAGTTAACTAATTTTAACTTAATTACCATGAAAAGATTTCTAGCCTCTTCACTATTAGTAATATTCCTGTTTGCATCCTTTAGTCTGAAATCTAAAGCGGATGTAACCCTTCCGGCGATTTTCGGCAGTAATATGGTTCTCCAGCAGCAGACAGATGCTGCCCTATGGGGTAAAGCCAGACCGGGTGCCACAGTAAGGGTAAACACCTCGTGGAATAAAAAATCATATTCAGTAAGTGCTGGCAGGGATGGCAGCTGGAAAGTTAAAGTACAGACACCTGCCGCAGGTGGTCCATATACAATAACAATAACCGAGGGAAAAACAATAACCCTCAGAAATATTATGATTGGTGAAGTCTGGATATGTTCAGGCCAGTCAAATATGGAGATGCCTATGAAGGGCTTCAGGAATCAGCCGGTGACAGGTTCGCTTGACTATGTCGTATCATCAACAAATAATAATATAAGGCTTTTCACAGTAACAAGGGCTTCCAGCACCACCCCTCTCGATGACCTTGAAGGGAGCTGGAAAACATGCGAACCGGAAAATGTTAGCGAATTCAGTGCCACAGCGTATTTCTTCGGGCTTTCTCTCTTCAAATCGCTGAATGTGCCTATAGGACTTATTAACACAAGCTGGGGCGGTACAAGGATCGAACCATGGATCAGCGAAACGGGACTTAAGAAATTTGACTGGGTCAAGTTACCTGATAAGTCACAACAGGCAAAAGCAAATATGATGACACCGACAGGTCTTTTTAATGCGATGGTCAATCCTATTGTCGGATTTGCCATACGCGGAGGTATCTGGTACCAGGGCGAATCGAACCGGAATGAATATGAGCAATATACTAAGCTTATGCCGGGACTTGTTGAAGACTGGAGAGCCCTCTGGGGTATTGGTGAATTTCCGTTTTATTATGTTCAGATAGCCCCCTACGATTATTCCCCGCAAGGAGGATCGAATTCCGCATATCTCCGGGAAGCTCAGTTAAAAGCTTCAACAGCAATCCCCGGCATCGGAATGGCATGTGTCATGGACACAGGAGAAAAGGATTGCATACATCCTGCAAATAAAAAGGCTGCAGGTGACCGGCTGGCTCTGCTCGCTCTGGCTAAAACATACGGTAAGAAAGGATTTACATGCGAGGGACCGGTACTTAAGGATATGACAATTGAAGGAAATATGGTCAGGTTGACTTTTGATAATGCCCCCAACGGACTCACTACTTTTGGGAAAGTATCCGAATGTTTCGAAATAGCAGGAGCAAACAGGCGTTTCTTCCCGGCCCAGGCTGTTTTAACAAATAATGGAGTTACTGTTTTCTCTCCATCAGTAGCTGCTCCGGTTGCAGTAAGGTATGCATTTAAGGATTTTATAATTGGTGATCTTTTTAACACGGAAGGACTTCCGGCTTCTTCATTCAGAACAGATACATGGGAAGAGATCAGGTAAGGGATATGCCTGTCTGACATTAATTATTTTCCTGCTGAAGAATGGCTTGCCATCAGAGGCAATACCCTGAAAGAGTAATAAGCCAGGGAATATTCCTGTCATAGCGGTCTCCTGTATGCAAAAAGAGTTGCAGGATTTTTTACTGAACCAGCTGCTGATCCAGAATTACGCCTTTATATACTGGTTTGTTTTACATGAAACCAGTAACCCTGCAGTCAACATCAGGACACAGGATTGTTCTCATATATTATATTAAGATACTACTTATTATTATCTCAATCAAGTTTTTCAAGCCTTATATCTCTCAAAGCTGCCGTTGTATACCATGAAGTGATGCCAAAAGGCTTCGAAAGAACGACTTCAGGCCTTATTGACAAAACATCACCTTTGGCTCTAATATAATCAACAACCAATTTATCATCAATATATGCCCTGACTGTATCTTTTCTCACAAGAAGCTCTATTCTGTACCAGCGCCCCTTTTCAAAAAGCATATAAGTTGTAGTCTGGTTCTCCGAGGCGTCTTTTCTGTTTATAGTGCTTAATCCAACCGTTGTTCCTCCCCATCCTCCAACTATAAGCGAACACGATTCTTTCCCCACCGGGAATGTCATGCCGCAGAAGAAATCATTTCCCGCCACCTTTTTTGCTTCAAGAGTTACTTTATAATCAAGCTCGGGAAATTCCTTTTTATAAGTTACCCCGGTGCAACCATCTCCCATACCAAGAACGATCTGACCACCTGACACTGAGACAGGTCCCTGGGGACCGAAATTTGTTATCTCCCATCCGTCAAGTGACACACCATTAAAAAGGTAGCTACTGTCCTTAATAGGAATCATGGTTTCTGCTTCCAAATCAGATGAGGTTTTGATCTGTGACCTGTTCCTGCAAGAGGATATCAGGCAGCATAGAAAAAGTAAAAAAGCAAGATATCTATTCATTGTTTATGGTTTAATTACTGTAATATTATTATCAATTAAAGGCAAGTAATTACTTCATTCCTCCGGTTTTTTCAATTCTCTCACCGGATTGTCGATTATCTCCAAATCAGGCAAGACTCCTTTATTGTCTGTTGCCTTTAGTTGTTCAAGCCTCCGGCCCGCAGGGATTACCCGGCTCGCCCACGATCCTGCAGCATCATTGAAGCCCTTCAGGGCAGCTTTAAGACCGCTGCCTACCTTGTCAAAATGATCTGCAAAAACACTGATCCTGCTGTATAATTCACTTGCAGCATTCATTATCTGCATTGCATTCTCTGTTATGTTATACTGCTGCCATGACATTGCAACAGACTTCAGCACCACTATAAGTGTCGTCGGCGTTGTAAGAATTATCTTATTGTTCATGGCATCCTGAAGCAGTGTCTTATCAGTCATCAGAGCTACATTGAATGCCGATTCTACCTCCATGTACAATATTACGAAATCGGGTGAATTTTCGAACTGTGACCAGTATTGTTTTTTGCTTAACTTATTAACATGGTCGCGCAGGTCCTTTGCATGTTTTTCAAACAGTCTGGTCCTCATTGATTCATCATCTGTTTCAAGGGCATCAAGATATGCATCCAGCGGGAGCTTTGAATCAACAACAATTTGGCGGTTATCCGGAAATTTTATTATCATATCCGGCTTCAGGGCTGAGTCTTCTCCCTCTTTAAAAACCTGCTCTACAAAATCGCAATGTTCCGACATCCCTGAAAATTCGACAACTCTTTTCAGGCCTATCTCTCCCCATCTGCCTCTTACCCTTGGATTTCGCAGAGCATTTACAAGAGCACCGGTCTCTTTCTGCAGATTTGCGCTTGTCAGTCTCAGACCCGAAAGCATTTCCGACACCTGTCCGAATGTCTCCCTTGACCCCTTCTCAAGTTCCTCAATTCTCTTTTTATATGTGTCGATTGATTCCTTTACAGGCTTAAGCATCTCAGCAATAGCCGACTTCCTCTCATCCAGGTTCCCTTCTGCATCCTTGATCTGTGCCTCAAGATGTGTTTTTGCCAGATCAAGGAATTGCTTATTGTTCTGTACCAGGGCATCCGATGCAGCTGCTTTGAAAGTATTAAGCATTGCATCCCTGACTTCCCCAAGGCTCTTTTCCTGAGCTTCTGTCCTCGCCTCCAGCGAACTGTTCTTTCGTATCAGCTCAGTAAGCTCGGAATTTTTTGTCTCAAGCCTTGAACTCCAGACAGCCCTTGTAATGATCCAGGATATAAGCATCCCTGCTGAAAACCCTCCTGCTATTAATAATATTATTGTTATCTCCATTTTACTCTGTTCAACACTGCTAATCCTTCAAATTTATAAGTTTTAGATCAAACCATGCAGATTAAGCAGTCAATTTTATACCTTAGCAGGACTAAACTAACAACATATGAAAAGACTTCTTTTGATTATCAATGCTTTTATTATTGTTTTTATTTTGTTCTCCTGCTCGTCGAAACAAGAGAAAATGGAGAACCGCTTGAAAAAATTCATAACCGGATTTGAAGCGAAATGCATTCCCTTATACAGGGAACAGGCTATAACATCGTGGAACGCGAACATCAGCGGCACTGATGAAGATCTTGCTCTTAGTGAGAAAGCTGCATTCGAATACACAAAACTCTTTACAGATGCCCGGGCTTTTAATGAATTAAAGGAAATAAAGGAATCGGGTGCTGTTAAGGATCCTCTTCTCTACAGGCAGCTCGAACTGCTGTACGATGCTTACCTCGGGAACCAGGTTGATACAGGACTTATTTCAGAAAGACTCCGGATGGAGACTGAGATAAATAAAAAATACCTGAATTTCAGGGCGAATGTCAATGGCAAGGAGTTATCCGATAACCAGGTGGATGACATCCTAAGGAACTCATCAAATACAGCTGAGCTAAAAGCTGTCTGGGAGGCCCATAAACAGATCGGGCCCATTGTTGCTGAAGACATCATTGCACTTGTAAAGCACAGGAATCTGATTGCTGAAAAGCTTGGCTTTGCTAATTTTCATGAGATGAGCCTGAAACTGTCTGGACAGGATCCTGCTGAAGTAACATCTGTATTTGATGAACTCGATGCTCTTACAAGTGAAAATTATATCAGTCTTAAGAATGATATAGATAATTACTTTGCCAGGGCATACAAGATAAAACCTGAAGAACTTGGTCCCTGGCATTACCAGAACCGGTATTTCCAGGAAGCCCCAAATATATATCCTGTAAACCTTGATAAATACTACGCAGTACAGGATCCAGTCAGACTGGCAGCTGCTTTCTACGACGGCATAGGGCTTAACGTCGATGCCATTCTCGAAAAAAGTGATCTTTATGAAAAACACGGAAAGAATCAGCATGCTTTCTGCATTGATATTGACAGGG
>Ga0116148_1002836_pt1 | contig 16640 bp, 16 predicted proteins | sample AD_UKC055_MetaG_FD_89786 | JGI IMG/M metagenome (GOLD analysis project Ga0116148, IMG submission 89786) | Active sludge microbial communities of municipal wastewater-treating anaerobic digesters from USA - AD_UKC055_MetaG | ecosystem: Engineered > Bioreactor > Anaerobic > Digestate | place: USA... | reverse complement strand
CAGAGTGTCAGTCACTTAAACGCCTGCGCAGTATTTGTTCAAACGCAAACAGGTTATGTTGCACGTATGATATCAAGATTTAAGCTGTCTGTTTGGGTGATGTCTGTCACATCTGATATTCATGTATTCAGATCTTTACAGTTCTCTTATGGTTTGATGCCTATTTTGTCAGAATCTGATCATAAAAATTGGAATACATTTATACAGAAAGTTTTAAAAGTAAGCAAACAAGCTTCAGGTATTATCATACTTGTTGAAGCTCCTTCAAAAGATAAACTCAATGACACTCATCGGATGAGTATTATTCATCTGCCAAATTAAAGGATATCATATCATAATCTTACGCTGAGTAATTTAAAAATTAGATAAAAATAACGCTAAAACAGATTTTACCTAACTAATCAGGTACTTTTTAAAATAAATGAAACCAGACAATAATGATCTTTTTTAAATATGAAGGTATAAGGGATCTGTAGGGATTTGCAAATCCCTATTATTAGTTTAGATACAAATGAGATGTTTCCTGATAAATACGATATAAATGCGCCTGAGTCGTTACAATAATTGTTTTCTTTTATCTGTCAGACTTAAAAAAACAAAATAAGATTAACACTAAATGAGAGATATTGCAGGATCTTGAAGTTCATAAAGTTTGTTTTAAAGAAATTATCAAATTTCACTTGACTTTTAAAATTAAAAGTTCTATACTATATGTTGAAAATCGTTAAGTCGATAGAAAAGGGAGGAAACATGAGAAAGTCTGTATTAGTATGCGTCTGGGTTCTAACGATATTAACATCAGGGTTAATGGCAACAGATCCCTTAAAACTTCACATTAGCAACTTAAAGTATGGTCCTGGTACAGGACCGGTAATGTTTTCAAATGTTCAGGCTTATGTTGCATATTTTCAAGATGCTGGTTCCTCCTCATACGGTGTTTTTGAAAATGTTGACTTTTTAGATGGTGTCGCAGGATTATCTTTTGAGGTTGATAATGGACTATTAACGAATTTCAGACACATTAATACCGTTGATCCGGATGGAAATCCAACAGCTCCTGGTGAGGCCGGAGACCGACGAATTTACACAGGTGCAACCGGTCTGATTAAACTTAACAATATCGTTAAACTTTCTATAGACAATATTTTCGTTAGTTCGGATATCAGTTATCCTGCTCCTTATGGAACGGGAGCTCCGTCTGTTGGACAGGGATATGGATATATAATATCAAATGAATGCGATCCGATTTGGTTAAACTATTTCGATCCATATCATACAGGAATCATTCATTTTGATTTTACATCTTTTAGTCAGATTGTACAGGGAGACTATGGGCTCTATGATTTTGATTGTATCATACGGGCAAGCAATTATCAGCAATATATGCGTGTCCTGAATATTACAAACCTTAATATGGACTATTTGTTTCCTGATACTGGTATTACAATGAATTTTTCTGCTTTTACTGCAGATCACCCGCTTCATCCCAATTCTTATACTTCCAACACTTTTATGGTTAACAGGATTGAAAAGATTCCTGGTGGAGTTTTACCTCCCGGGATCAATCGATTATCTAATGTCTATTGGGAAATAGGTACCACAGCCTTTTCTTTTACAGGTAATTTAAAAATCGATTTAAGTACAATTGCTGGTATCAGCAATTCTGAAAATTTAAGGTTGCTTTATAGAAGATGGTATGGGGCAAACTGGCAGCTTGTCAATCATACACTTGAAGGGAATAATCTTATCTATAACAATTTGATGGCTGAAGGTGAATTCGTGATTGGAACAATTGGCGATGATACACTGCCTGTTCAGTTAAGCTCCTTTTCTGCAGTTGTGAATACCGATAATCAAGTCAATGTGAAATGGACAACGCAGTCTGAAACTAATTTAATTGGTTATCATGTTTATAGAAATCACAGTCAAAATCTGGAGACTGCTGAAAGAATCAGTAATTCAATTATAAATGCTGCAAATCAGTCTATTGAACATCAATATAGTTATATTGATTATGATGTTGTATCAGGCAACACTTATTACTATTGGCTAAAATCTATCGAATCTGATGGATCAATTGAATATTTTGGCCCAGTCCAAATTAAAATATCTGATGATGATCAGATTATTTCTATTACAGAAGTTACTGACATGATGAATGCTTATCCAAATCCTGCAAAATCAACGGTCGAAACACATTTTGATATTCGGGTTAAAACCGGAGAAACTGCTAATCTGAAGATATTCAATATTAAAGGCCAATTAGTCCGTGAATACAGCTCAATTGAAGCAGGAACTCATAATCTTGTCTGGGATAAAAAAGATTATCATAAGCAAACTTGTAAAACAGGTATTTACTTTTATCAATTAACAAGTCCAAGTTGTTCAAGCATTAAAAAAATGCTGATTATTGACTAAGATAAAGCGCTTTAATAAAAGATTGCCTGAACAATATCTCTTTTCTGATATTGTTCAGGTAAATTTATACATTTAAATATGCTAAAACTCAGGTACAGATTGTTATTTTAATTATGGTCATAAATGCTGTGCAATAAATGATAAATTGAAAAGCACCAGTAGGGATTTGCGAAGCGAAGCGCCGTAAATCCGCAATCGTACTGCAAGCTTCCAGCTTGCAGAAAAGGCTACAAGCAAGATGCTTGTAGTATGGGTATTTCGGATGTACGGTACTACGCAAGCTCCGTTTCGCACATTCCTACAGACTATTTTGACATATTTTTTTAAAAAAGACATTTTGCAGACTCACATTTATTGTGTAAACAAGTACCTGAATAGTTACGATTATATAGACATATAAATCCCTGTTAAATCATCAGATGAGATAGAAATTTTCTTTAGATGAAATGTAAAAACTAATCCTTTTATCATCAACATGTATAAAGTATACTCAATGATAAGATCGAAAGAATAAAATAATCATAATAAACGAATTATAGCTTATTTATCTCTTTCTTTCCTGCTATAACTATATTTCACTATTCCTGCAGTGCATATGTATTTATATTGCAAATAATTTGTTTTTAACAGGATAGAAAAGAGAAAAAAATGAGAAATAATTTGGCATTATAAGAAAAAAGATTAAGATATTAAAAGGAGAGTAAAGATTTGAAAGTATATTTTAATCAAAAACATCAACATGATTACCCTAAACACAAAGAAGGAATGATGCTTGCCTGGTATAATCAGGGAAAAGTTTGTATTGTTCGTAAAAGAGTGAATCATCTGATGCAAACTCAGAATTTTTATATTAGGGAAGTTAATCAGGTCGTACACGCTTTGTGGATTGAATTGAGTATCAAGCGTAAAAGGGAAATCCAGGCTTATGCCTTACTGTACAAAAAAAGATACCCCTCTCTCAGAAAACGAGGAAATAATGCTTATTCAATTTTTTTGAAGATATGTCATAGTCTTATTCGACTATACCACTTAGACTCTTTTTTCCCAAATGACCTGACTAATCAGTTAAGACAACTGTTTAGTAGTCTTAGTATTTACAAACTCGTTTTAAAAGGGATATTAAGATTTGTTCGTGATAGTTACAAATTCAATTTAACATTAATTCCAGCTGTATCAAGCCCTAAATTAGAATGGAATATACCTGTATATTCAGAAGTTGTTGCCCAATTACCTGTTTTTTTATCAAAAGTATATTTAATAACGATACATAATAAGGGTAGTACAAAGCCTATATGGATAATTTGTATTGTTTTGAAGTTTGTAATCGATTCTGATATAAACTGAAAAGAGAATAATTAAAAAAATAAAGAAAAAATCGAGAGATACCCAAAAAAGTGATTGACATAAATGTTCATTCAGATTAATATAATCTGAAGAAGATAAAACAGAGGTTCTAATGGCACTTAGAGAAAAGAAAGAACTTTATTTCGTATGAGCAATAATCATAATAATATATTCATCATTAAAATAAAGAGAATAATAAAAAAAGAATTAAGTTTAATTGTGAGGTAGTATGAAACGGATGCTTATAAGCGGACTGCTTATTCTGATGATGATTTTCACTTTATCATGTGAAAAGAAGAAAAAAATAACAGCAATTAAGATTGCATATAGTAATAATGCTTTTGATATTGCAGTCTCTCATGTTATAAAAACAATTATTGCTTCTCAGACTAAACTAAATGTTGATTTGCTGGAAATGCCTGAAGAAGACATCGCTAAATCTCTTGCTGACGGCAGTGCGGATTTAAGTTTTTCTTTTTGGTTGCCTAATACCAGTGCTGATCAGTTAAATGCTTACAAGGACAGCCTGGAATTTATCTCAGAGTATTATAATGACATCAAAACGGGTCTTGCCGTTGCAGAGTATATGCCAATTGGCTCGATAGAACAGTTGAATTCAATGGATTCTCAGTATCCCAGAGAAATTGTCGTATTTGACACCAGTTCTGTACTGACAAAGTCAGTTTCAGATTGTATTGATCGGTATCAGTTGGCAAATTTTAAAATCAGAGCGTTTTCATTTGAACCCGAAATGCTGACTTATATTAATCATAAAATGGAGAAGGTTGAACCTGTTATTTTTGCAAGCTACCAGCCACACTGGATATTTTCCAGTATGAAAATAAAAATGCTGACTGATAATCAAAAAGTGTTTGGAAGCCCTGAAAAGGCTGTCATTTATGCAAGAAAAGATTTTAGTAAAGATCTTAAACAAATCAGTGCATTTTTAAAACAAATCAATCTGACAACTGCTGATATCAACGAGCTTATGAAAGAAAACGAAATACAGGATGCAGACCCCAAAAAAATAGCAGTTACCTGGATGGAACAAAATGTGGATAAAATAAATTTATGGATTAACAAGGCCATTGATTCAAAAAAATAGAATAAGGTATGATGAAAAAAATACTGCTAGTATTGATTCTTATGATCATTAATCATTATATGATTGCTAAGGAGACTGATGTTATTCTTCAGAATTGTATCCCAATACATAAACCTAATTTTAGCTATAAAGATATCAATACGAAAATAGGGCAAGTTACAACTATTGAGATAGTGAATACGGAATCTCAGTATTGGAAATTTGACAGCACAATTAACCAGTTTGTGAATAATTCTATAAAGAGCTCGATACAGTATCAGACTAACGCAAGCTATAAAAAACCAGTTAAACTGTATATATCTTGCCCTGATATTCAAGATGGGCTGGAAGTTGAGGTCAAAGCAGAGCCGGTTAATCCTTTTGATATCGTCAGTAAAAATGGCCAGTTTCAGTTTAAAGACTATCATCAGGGGAATGTTCTGAAACAACAATTGTCTCTTTCTCGAGATAAGCAAGTGCTTATTGATGATATATACAATTGCAAAGTAAACCTAAATTTAAACTATGTGGTTCGATTTGATACACGTATAACGGCTAATCAGAAGATACGGATTAATTATGAATTATCAGATTATTAAAATCGTACTGAATTCAAAAGCCGATTACGAGCAATCTGCTCGCAGTAAAAAATGTACCGTAAGCTACCAGCTTGCGAGAATTACACTCGTACTGCAAGCATCCTGCTTGCAGAAAACCGCTACAAGCAAGATGCTTGTAGTACGGAAGATTGTCCACTTGCAGAAAGCAGCTACAAGCAAGATGCTTGTAGTACGGAAGATTGTAATGTAGAAAAACAGATGATTATTTGGCAATATTAGGAAAAGGAGATCAAATGAAAAGGATTTTAATCTTAAGTGTTTTATCACTCATTGTGCTCATTATGAATGCTCAGGAAATCAATTTATGGCAGGGATTTCGTCATAGTGCAGTTACACCTTCTAACAGAATTCATCTTAAATGGGAGGGAGTATCAAATCCTTTTGATTCTCTGAAAGTCATCTATAAACATAATAATTTATTAAATACCCTTCCTGTATCACCTCAAAATGTGTTGAATTATGAATGTAGTATTCCTGTCCCAGATTATGATGCGCCATCAGTTGCGTTTAGTTCCCTGTCTGATTATTACGGCGTATTGACTCCTCTGAAGATCAACTCCAATAATTTTATACCTTCTGTGATGGTAAAAGCAAGCAATGATTCTCTGAATGAAGCAGTTTTAGCCGGAGATACAAAACTGGATATAATCAGCTATCATTTTGCATATAGTAATGATCAGTTTGCTGCTGGAATCAAAAATAGTTTTGGAAATTATCCTGCATATGGTTCATTAGTTGGCCCCTATTATATTTATGGCGTTGGGTTTCTAAATCCTGAGAATATTATGGATTCTACGGCTTATGCGATGATTAATGCTAACTTAATTGGCATCATTACGCCAGGTCTTTATAAAATCAGAGTCAGTAATCTTGAAGAATTACAAAATATCGATTTGTCTGCTATTCAAAGAGTGGGAGATATCAGCTCAGCCACTACTGAAAACATGCTTATTATGAAATGTGACTGGTCAACTTTGACTAATGATGAAGATTTTGGTAATTGGCCAAGCTATTCCAAATCACTTTTAACGATCCCTTTCATCATGAAAATTCCTTCAATTTCAAATATGACGCCAGTCGGTGATACAGGAGCTCCAACCGTTATTAATTTCTGTGATTTATCTCTTAATCTGGCTCAAAATACATTGCCGGTTATGTCAAATCCAATAGTGAGCGAAGCAGGAGATATGACTCTGGTTCGAGTAACCTACAATGATCAACAGGGAAATTTTCCATTGATTGCAAAATTCACGGTTGAAGACGTTGATTATGCGATGATGCCTGAAACGTTTGATTTTCAGAATCCTGTAATTTTTTCTACGATAGTTCCCAATCAGAGTTGGGTGATCGGAGATTGTGCCTTTTCTGACGATAGTTTGAATGTCGTTAATTATACAATAAGCAATACTGTGTCTGCTGATCATATGTTCGAAACGGGAATCTCAGTTCGTATTTATCCAAATCCGGTGACTTCTGCAAAACGATCACTCAATTTTGAAGTGAAGGGAACTGATCCCATCAGAAAAGTCTCTCTTTATAATATTAAAGGGCAAAAAATAGTGGAGTATCCCCCTATTCAAAAAACAAATAAAATGAATATTTCTCTGGAAAATCATAACGGAGATCAATTGGCAAGTGGTGTTTATTTTGTTAAAGTGGATCTTCTCAAAAAAACTGAGATTCGAAAGATTTTGGTAATTGATTAGCTAAGGGTATTATAAATAATACCCTGTTCTGATGATATCTACCATTAATGGATATTTCTTGACGATATTCAGGGGAAAAAAACAATTGAATTTGAATTGTATATTTAAGGAGAAAAAATGATTATAGTATTAATGGGTATTCAGGGATGTGGAAAGGGTACCCAGGCAAAACTTCTTGCAAAGCACTATTCATGGTTACATTTAAACTTAGGTGGATTGTTTAGGCAAGAAATAACCCACAAGACTAAGATTGGAAATGAAATTAAACATTATATTGACCAAGGGCATCTTGTTCCTGATCCAATCGTGATTGAAACAATTGAAAAGACTCTTGGTAAAAAGAAAAGAGGTTTTTTGTTTGATGGATTTCCCAGAACTTTAAATCAAGCACATTATCTGGTTGATAAACACGAAGTGAATATGGTCATATATCTCGATTTGGATGATGAAATAGCTCGGTCAAGAATGGATTCCCGAAGAATTTGTTCAAATTGTAACAAAGATTATAATATCTTGTCAAAGCCACCTGTAGAACATGATAAATGCGATGTCTGTCATCATGAATTAATCCGTCGTGCTGACGATTCATTAGAAGGAATCAATCAAAGAATAAACCTTTTTCATGAACAAACAAAACCTTTATGTGATTTCTTTGAGGAAAGAGGCTTGTTATTGAGTATAAATGCCAATCAAGAAATCAGTATTGTCAATCAGCAAATCATGGATGCTATCGATAAAATGAAAAAATGAAAAGATTAATCGCCTTAATCGATCTGTCTTTCTTCTTTATTGCAGTATTTAATCTTCTGCTAATTCTTATTATACCATCAAATACAGATGAATTTTCCTGGCGAATCAATTATATCTATACATTTACAACAGTCATTTTACTGTTAGTCAGATCCTTATTGGTTCTGATCAGAGAAAAATTTTCCACAAATGCTTTCCGAAGAATCAGTATAGACCTTTTTTTTATTCTGACAGGATTGTTTTCAATACGTTTTTCATTAAAACTGTTTCAATTTTATGTACTATTCAGAGAAATTTTGATTGTATTTCAAAAAGTTACAAATGAAAAACTTGAAAAAGACTATTTCAATAACCTGTTTAAATATCCTACTTTATGGATTATTTTGAGTTTTTTTGGCGCAATCATACTGGGCTCATTTGCTTTAGTATTGCCAGGTATGACTAATAAAGGATATTATTTAAATTACATTGATGCGCTTTTTACTTCAACTTCAGCAATTTGCGTAACGGGTCTTACTGTTACAGATACAGGAACCAGTTTTTCTGTCTATGGTCAATTGGTGATTCTCACTTTGATACAGATTGGTGGATTAGGTATAATGACTATTTCGAGTGCACTTGCTTTGGCGATAGGTCAAAAATTTTCTCTCAGAAGTGGTGCGTTAATGCAAAATGTATTATCCCAGGGTAATTTGACTAGCTTTACCCAGTTGATTAAAAATATCATTATTTTTACATTTACTTTTGAAATAATGGGTGCTCTTTTATTGATTTATCCGCTATACAATAGATTAGGAAATATGTTTCAGGCCGTTTATTATGCTATTTTTCATTCAGTTTCAGCTTTTTGCAATGCTGGTTTTGCTTTGTTCCCAGACAGCTTTGTCCAGTTCAGAACAAATCCTTTGTTGAATTTAACAATTTGTATGTTGATTGTTTGTGGCGGATTAGGGTTTGCAGTAATTGATGATTCAAAAAAATTGTTTAAACGAAATACTCATTTTTCTCATTTAAAACTCCATTCAAAAATTGTTTTAACAACTACTTTTTTTCTGTTACTTGCAGGGACTTTTCTTTTTTTTGCATCGGAATACAATTATACAATGAAATCATTCCACTTTTTTGACAAACTGCTTTCTTCTTTTTTCCAATCGACTACTACCAGAACAGCTGGTTTTAATACGATTGATTTTTCCAGGATTAGTTATGCATCAGTTCTGATTTCAATCATTTTGATGTATATCGGAGCATCACCTGGTTCTACTGGTGGAGGTATAAAAACCCCAACTCTTGCTATTATTATCCTGTCTGTTGTCTCCATCATAAAAGGTAAAAGAGATGTTACAGTGTTTAATCGTCGATTTTCTGATGAAATCATGATGAAAGTACTTGCTTTAATTGCCTTATCACTGTTTTTTGTCATGAGTATAGTTTTTATTTTATTACTAATAGAGCCATTTAGTTTTGAAAAGATATTGTTTGAGTCTTTCTCTGCTTTTGGTACAGTAGGCTTGAGTATGGGGATAACAAGTTTTTTATCAAACTTTGGGAAACTTTTAATTATTATATTAATGTTTATAGGAAGAGTTGGTCCTTTAACATTCATATTTCTTTTTGCTGAAAATGTACTCCCTTTGAAGTACGCTGTTCCGCAGGAGAATGTAGATATTGGGTAAACATAATGAGTTTTAGACTATGTGTCTGATACGTATTGAGAGGTTGAAATGGCAAAATTTGCTGTAATTGGTTTAGGAAAATTTGGAATGACAGTGGCTACAACGCTCTATAAACATGGGGCAGAAGTGATTGCCATTGATAATAATCAGAATTTGGTTGATGAGGCGCAAAGCCTTGTAACAAGTGCCTATAAAGTCGATTGTACGGATGAGATTGCCATTAAACAGTTGCAGCTTCACGAAATGGATGCGGTAATTTTGGCAATTGGTCAGAATATTGAAGTGAGCATCTTGACTAGTGCTATTTTAAAAAAAATAGGGGTTGCTTATATCCATGCAAAAGCTGATAACAAACTGCATGGAAAAATTCTGGAAATTATTGGTGTGCAAAATGTAGTATTCCCTGAAGAACAAATAGGGATGCAGCTTGCCAATACCCTTTTGTCGAGAAATATAGAAAAATATGTGGATCTTTCAACCGGACACAGCATTGTTGAATTGATTGCACCAAAGGATTATATTGGAAAATCATTACAGGAATTGGCTTTACCTTCTGAAAAACATATCAACGTCATTGCTATAAAATCAGAAAGGATGATTGTTACTGAAGATGGTAACAATTCTGTTGAGAGACGTATTAATGATTTACCTGGAGCAAACGATATTATTCAAAATGGTGATGTGCTCATTCTTTTAGGTCCTAAAAACAGAGTGAATGAATTAATTATTGAGACATCAAAATAGGAGACTTTATGAAGCTGGGATTATCCTCAAAAATTCGCCTTTTTATATTATTAGCCATGCTAATTAGTATATCAAGTTATTTTTCTTTGCTGTTTTTTATATCAGGATCTGATATTGAAAAAAACTTAAAGAATGATTTATCAAATATTATATGGGGATCTTTAATTCTCAATTTTGGTCTTTCGCTTTATCTGATTGGTAATATCGGAAATTATATACATAAGTCATTAGCTGCTGTCAGATTTCTGATTCAGGAAATTTCCAAAGGCAATTACAATGTTCAGGTTGATATTCCTTGTGATACTGACCCTGAAATCCAAAATGTCATGGGATCTCTTGATTATATGCAAGAAGTTATTCTCCACTATGATAACCTGAAAAAAGAAAAGATTGTTGAAAATCGTAACCGGATTATCAAAATGTTAAATCTGTCTATTGATGGCTTTATTATTTTGAATATCAAGGGTCAAATTATATATATCAGTGATGTCATAAAAAAGTATTTCAAATATCTTGAAGAGAATACAGATATCGTTAATACACATTTTCAGGCAGATGTAGAACTCTCAATCAAAAAATATATTCTTCAGATTATTAAAACACATTCAAAGATTGATCCACAGACTTATTATATATCATCTTTAAAAAAACATATATTTGTAAAAGGAAATCTTGTGAGAGATTCACGGGGTATTCCAATTGGAATTGTAATTTGTGTGAATAATCTAGAATCAGGCGAGAAGGATACTAATTAGCATGAGAACTATCAGGCATATTGTTGAACAAAACGTTCAGGAACTTCCACTTCGGATTGACAAGTATTTGTTGACCTTAAACGATGAAGATCTGTATTCAAGAACATTTATTGACCGACTGATTGAAAAGGAAAAGGTAAAACTGAATCATAAGACAGTTACCAAAAAGAGTCTGATGGTGAATGCTAACGATGTAATCGAACTTTTACTGGAAGATACTCTTGATGAAGATTCAATGAATCAACCAAAAGGAGAAGATATCCCACTGAAAATAGTGTTTGAAGATGATTATCTGATTGTAGTTGATAAACCTGCCGGAATGACGGTACATCCTGCTCCTGGAAATTATCAGGGTACTCTGGTGAATGCTTTGATTCATCATGCTGAAGGAGCTTTGTCAAATTGTTCAGAAAGCTTTAGACCTGGTATCGTACATCGTTTGGATAAAGATACTTCCGGTTTATTGATTATTGCCAAAACCGATAAAATTCACGCTCAATTATCTGATTTGATACAAAAAAGAGAAGTTAAAAAAAAATATAAAGCAATTTTAGTCGGAAATCTTCATAAAGAAAACGGAATCATTGATATGCCAATTGCCCGGAGTACTAGAAATCGTCAAAAAATGACTGTTTCAGAAAATGGGAAAAATGCGATAACAAAATATACACTTTTGAAAGATTATGAGTATTTCTCTTTTGTCGATATTGAATTAGTAACCGGACGAACTCACCAGATACGGGTTCATTTCTCTGCACTCAATTGTCCAATTTTGGGAGATACAACTTATAATACCCGTACCCTGACATTATCACGGGTTCCTGTCATTTATCAAAAAAGAGTAAGTGCTCTTTTGACCAATCATCTGAATAGACAAGCATTGCACGCTTATGAAATTTCTTTTATTCATCCGGTTACCCAATGCCTTGTTGTTTTTAATTCACCCCTTCCAGATGACATTTCTTATACAATTAACTGGTTAGACAAAAATTTTACTTGATTTTTTTCTTAAATTGGATTATGTTGAGTTTAGAAGGATAATAATTATGAATAAAGATAAACCAATAATTTTAATCGTTGATGACGAACCGGTAAACCGGTTGATTCTCGCACGCTCTTTTTCTTCAAAAGATGCAGAAATTCACGAATGTAGCTCTGGTTTTGAAGTAATGGATTTCCTGGAGCATAAGATACCAGATATTGTATTGTTAGATATTATGATGCCTGGAATGGATGGTTTTGAAGTATGTGAAAGAATAAAGAATAATCCCAAAACCTTTGATGTTCCTATCTTGCTAATCACTGCTTTAAATGATAAACAATCAAAACTAAAAGGGCTTGAATTAGGAGCTCACGATGTTGTCACCAAACCTTTTGATATATTTGAAGTAAAACTTAGAGTAAAACAATATCTAAAAATGCGAGAATTATTTTTACAGGTAAAAGACTATAATAATCGCATGAAAAAGGAAATTCTGGCAGCCAGAAAGATTCAGATGAATATGTTGCCACAGAATAACAGACAGATCAATAATAATTATTATTTTAATTATGAATACTATCCCTGCGATGATTTAGGAGGAGATTTTCTAGATTTTATTGCTTTATCTGATTCTCAGTATCTCTTTTACATTGCTGATGTCTCAGGCCATGGGGTTGCGTCTTCACTAGTTACTGTTTTTCTAAAGGAATTCTTTAATCAACACCTGAAAAAGATACTCATAAATCCTAATCCCAATGATATTCTTCAAAAATTAAATAAAGCCCTGATAACAGTCAATTTTGCAGATAAATACCTGACCATGTTTTTAGGAATTTTAAATGTGGATGATAATCTGTTATATTGGAGTTCTGCAGGACCCAATACATTCCCAATTCTTTTTTCAGAAGAAGGGATTATTGAACTTGAAAATTCTGCACCTGCCCTGGGTTGGTGGGAAGATGTCAGTTTTGAGAATCATGTCACAGAAATTCCTCCGAATAGCTCTCTTATTTGTTATTCTGATGTCGCTATAGAATTAAAGAATCAGAATGATCAACAGCTTGAGAGAGAGGGTTTTATTGAACTATTGAAAAAGAATAAAATAAATGAATATCTGGATTTTCAGGCAGTAATGCATGATTTGCTGGATTATAGTAATTCTTTAACGTTCAATGATGATTTAACTTTAGTAGGAATAAAGAGAGGATAAGATGGATTGCCAGAATAATCAGCTATGCAATTGTACTTATCCTTGTTCAAAGAATGCAAAGTGTTGTGAGTGTATTGCCTATCATCGTAAAAATAAAGAGTTACCAGCCTGTTATTTCCCAAAAGAGGCTGAAAAGACATACAATCGTTCGATTGATTATTATATAAAATTAATAAAAGAAGGTAAAGTATAAAATGAATGAATTTCAATTTTCCAGTATAGAATATGCCATAGATGAGATAAAAAAAGGGAATCTGATTATTGTTGTAGATGATGAGAGCCGGGAAAATGAAGGCGATCTTGTTGGTGCAGCAGAATTAATGACTCCAGAGAATGTTAATTTTATGATCAGTCAGGCAAAAGGTTTATTATGTGCCCCTATCAGTCGTAAGATAGCTGAAAAATTAGAAATTCACCTGATGACTGAAAATAATTCTGATCGTCACGGAACCAAATTTACTGTTAGTGTTGACGCTTCTCAAGGTACTACAACTGGTATATCTGCCTTTGAAAGATCTCTTACATTAAGAAAACTGGCAGATTCAAAAACGGAGTCTCAGGATTTTATAAGACCTGGTCATATTTTCCCTTTAATTGCTGAAGATGGAGGGGTTTTAAAACGTGCCGGACATACTGAAGCAGCAGTAGATCTGGCTAAACTTGCTAAGCTTAACCCTGCTGGGGCTATTTGTGAAATCATAAATGATGATGGAACTATGGCTAGATTACCTGAACTAATCAATTTTTCTATAAAGCATAATATGGCACTTATCACGATTAAAGACCTTATTGCTTATCGATTTAAGAATGATTCTCTGGTACACATGGCTTCTGAAGCTAAATTGCCGACAGAGTATGGTGAGTTTATTATCAGGACCTACGAGAGTAAAATTAGTAATGAATATCATATTGCATTAATTATGGGTGACATAGAGAATGCCGAAAACGTGCTGGTACGTGTACATTCTGAATGTCTGACCGGTGATGCCTTACATTCTCTTCGCTGTGATTGCGGAAAACAATTGGCTTTTGCAATGGAAAAAATTGCGGCAGAAGGAACCGGCGTGATTCTGTATATGAAGCAGGAAGGACGAGGGATAGGTCTAATCAATAAAATTAAGGCTTATCAACTTCAGGATCACGGTCGTGATACTGTACAGGCAAATCTGGAGCTTGGATTCAGAGATGATATGAGAGATTATGGAATTGGTGCTCAAATTTTGAAAGCAATCGGGTTGAACAAAATACGCTTGCTGACTAATAATCCAAAGAAACTCATTGGATTAGAAGGTTACGGTCTGGAAATCGTAGAAAGAGTGTCGATCGAAATTCAACCTGTTAAAGAAAATGAACATTATTTAAAAACAAAAAAGAAAAAAATGGGGCATATACTGAATGAAGTTTAAAAAAAATATTCTTCTGCTTTTAATTTGTCTGATACCTTTTATAATACACAGTCAGGTGAAATACCCAAAACCGGTCTCTTTTGTGAATGATTTTGCCGGTTTAATTAGCGATGAAGTCCGCATTCAGCTTGATAATCTCCTAACTGAACTCAAACAGAAATCTGATGTGGAAATTGCTGTAGTAACCGTAAAAGATATGCAGGGATTAGACAGGGAAACGTATGCAGTTGAGCTTTTTAAAGAATGGAAGATAGGATCAAAAAATGATGAAGGTATTCTCTTTCTGATTGCTGAGTCTGAAAGACAAATAAAGATTGAAGTGGGCTATGGACTTGAAGGCTTGATTAATGATGCCAAAGCAGGTCGTATATTAGACAATTATGCACTCCCTTCACTAAAAGAAAATGATTTTAATAATGGTATAAAGAATACGGTTATTGCCTTATGCCAGGTGATTGCTGCAGATAAAAATATACAGTTGACCGGTATGCCTGATGTTCAGCATCGGGAAATAAGGAAGCGGTCAGGTTTATCAAATCTGATTTTTATCATCATTTTTATCTTTTTAATGATAGTTACTCGTGGCAAAATTCTCTTGTGGCTTTTGCTTTTTTCTGGTCACGGTGGTGGTCGTGGAGGCGGATTCGGCGGTGGAGGAGGCGGATTCGGAGGCTTCGGCGGTTTTGGTGGTGGATCATCAGGTGGTGGTGGTGCCGGCAGAAGTTTTTAATTCTCAACTACAAGCATTCTGCTTGCAGAAAAATAAGGCTACAATTTGTAGTTCAAATAGCTACCGGCTTATTTGCCGTTTCAGTATTTTTAGATAAATATCAGGAGGTAAAATGTTCTTTCTAATAGGCTTACTAAAATTTGTTTTAATTATATTAGCGAACGTGGGACTTGGTTATCTTTTATGTTCTTTGATTTATGGCTTTTTCTTTTGTGCTAAACCAATATACTTTTTTAATTTTAAGATTCCATTTACTCCCGGACTCCTTTATCGAAAGAAAAAATGGCTTATTAAAAAATTAACAAAACTCGTTGATGATTATCTGGATTATGCGATAAATGAAAATAAACGTAATAACTATCTTGCTCAGTTTGAAGATAAACTATTTAAGACCTTTCACAGTTCAATCAAACAGTTTTTTAGTGAAAAGCCACTTCCCAAATTTATTAAGAATAAGTTAGCTGAATGGTCTGAAAAAATAGCTGTTACATTAGTGAAGAAAATCAGCAGAGAACTGATTCCTTATATTATTATAAGTCTGGGAATTAAAGATAAGATTGATTTATTAAGTGAAAAACTGGATATCGATCTACTGAAGAAGTACTTTTATGAATATGTTTATAAATATGTCCTCTGGTTTACCTATGCCTTTTTTGGACTAATAGGAATTTATAATGCGATTTTATATGCGATATTGAGATTATTTTTATAGATATAAGGAGTAACTATGCCAAAAATCATTGACGCTCAAACTGCTGCTGCTATGATAAAACCGAATGACCGTATTATGTTTGGTTCTTTCCTGGCTGTCGGCTGTGCTGAAACTATTATTGATGAAATCAAGAGACTCCGGCCTGATATAGATGTAATAACCGGAAATCTTAAAAATTTACCATTTGAAAATAAACAGTTCACTGTTTATTTATCATTTGGTGTTATTGAGCACTTTAATAACACAGCAGATGTTGATTTAATTCTAAATGAAGCCTTACGGGTAACTTCAGGCAGAATATTTATTAGTGTACCATATCTTTCGCCGGCCTTAAAAAAGAAATATTTGAGAGGAAAGCTTAACACAAATGTTCAGGGTAATTATTTTTATCAATATTATTTTAGCGAAGATGCAATAAAAGGTCTTCTATTATCGCATAGACTATCTCCTTATAAAACCTTGTTTTATGCTACGCACATCGGACTTAAAAGGAATAATGGATT
>Ga0116148_1002834_pt1 | contig 16644 bp, 15 predicted proteins | sample AD_UKC055_MetaG_FD_89786 | JGI IMG/M metagenome (GOLD analysis project Ga0116148, IMG submission 89786) | Active sludge microbial communities of municipal wastewater-treating anaerobic digesters from USA - AD_UKC055_MetaG | ecosystem: Engineered > Bioreactor > Anaerobic > Digestate | place: USA... | reverse complement strand
TTTAATGTCTTTTGCATGTTCATTCATGTAGCACACAGACTCGTAGGCATCGAGAATATTTGCTATAACTAAATGCTGCCAGGGATAAAGGTATTGTATATTGAATACCTGTTGTGCTGCCCTTTGAACCGGATTTTCGGTGAAGACATAATCCCTTTCAACATAGTCCTCCAGGCTCATAAGCGCCAGTCCAAACTCATCAGCTGGACATACTTCCTGCGTGTCGAAACGGATCGAAATGTCTTCTTGTTCAAAAATAGATAATTGACTTGTTTGTTTCATACATCCTTATAGGACGTAATGAGCATGTTTTATACAGGAAAAATGAATTATTCTTCCAAAATCGTTATTTCGACCCGACGGTTTTTTGCCATTCCCTGTACTGTTGAATTTGAGGCTGCAGGTTTTTCTGCACCGTAGCCTCTGGTAAAGACGTGGTAGGCATCTTTTATACCGACAGAAATGAGAAAGTCTGCGACCGATTTGGCTCTTTGCAGCGAGAGCTGCATCCTGGATTCTGCGGTTCCTGCAAGTGCTGTGTGACCGGAAATTAAAAGATCATGGTCAGGAAATTCCCGCAGAATTTGGGCAATTTTTTTCAGTTTTTCTTTTTCACTCTGACGGAGTACAGCACTGTCGGCTTCAAACTGAATGTTTTCAAGCGTTAGTGTAATTCCCTGTTCCCCTTTACTTACCTGAGTGTCTTCAATGCCGAGCTTTTCGATTGAGTCTTTAACATTCTGCAGGGTGTCGGGTGTTGAAACTTTTTTAAGCTCTGTGATTTCAGACTGTGCAGTTCCTCTATATTCAAAAAAGTTACCAAGAGAGGTTTCTATAACAATACGGAATGTTTCATTGTATGAATGAATAGCACCTATCGTATTGTCAAAATAAATTGTCTGATTAAAGGCCCCCATTGTGTGAAAGGGATAATCGATACGCCTGTTGTTGTCTATGTATTCTTCTTTTTTGGGTACCGGATTTGCATAATCAAGGCTGTACTGCACCTTAATTATATGAAGTGTTCTACCGTCAATACTTTGAGTGCCTGCATAGGTATAAGAAGCGCTGAAGGGTATAATGTAGGGCTTGGCAATACCGAATATTTCCCGCAGGTCATGCACCTCATAGCCCTGTGCAATCCAGCTTTCGCCAACCCCGACATCCTGTGAGGGAAAGAGAGGGACGTTTCTTGCATTCGGCATAAAATACTCATCGCTCATTGAGTATTCTCCCAGTTCACTGCACCAGAAAACACTTTTATATTCAGTTCCCCAGACAAATTCTTTTTCATTAACACCCTGTACCGCTGTCTGGCTTGTCATAAATACAGCCTCATGTTTACCGGAAAGATTATCGGTTTCGGTAATATCAACTGATATTCTATTCACTATTTCTGCACGGTGATCGAGTTTTCCGTTAACCAGTACATCTTCTTTTACGGTGGATAGAATACGGTATGAGTCGCCTTTTGCATAATTAAAACGGAATGTTTCTGAGCCGAGGTATAGGATGCAGGATAAAAAAAATAAACAGAAAAAAAGTTTTCTAAGCACGAACATACTCCTCTTAAAAATACCTTTGTTGCATAATAATCCTGTGCATGATACACTTTTTGATTATGACAGATAAAAAGTATAGCATACCTTTTACAGTTCCGTCGAGCTGGATAGACGGACACTGCCGGTTTACAACCTTCGGTATGATAAGCGCTGCGCAGGATGTTACTGCCGTTCATTACGGATCGGGCGGGCTTTCTATTCCCCATCTTCAAAAAAAAGGGCTTACCTGGGTGCTTGTAAAACAGCGTTTTGAAATTAATGAGTATCCGCTTTGGATGGACAGCCTCTATTTACAAACCTGGGCTAAGCCTCCTAAGGGACCGTTTTTTTTCCGCGACTATGCATACACCTATGCAAAAAACGGTAGAAAGGCAACGATGGACAGGGCTTTACTCGATGTTTCTTCCGGAGAACGGACAGAGCGTGATGAACATGCCCTGCCTTTTCTGCGTGCAACATCCAACTGGATGGTACTCGACACAGAAAGTTTAAAACCCCTTAAGCCGACAGACAATGTCATGGGAAGCCTTGAATTATGTTCCGATGATTCTCTCGAGTCCTCATTTCCAAAAATTAATCTTCCTGACGGTACTTCATCAGTCTGGGATATTGAACACAAATTTTCTCCTACAATTACAGACATAGATATAAACAGTCATGTAAATAATCTTTCATATATCCGCTGGATTCTCTCATACATACCTCAAAAGGTTTATGAGGGAAGGCTTATAAGCAGTTTGGAAACCTATTATATTTCCAGCGCTGTTTTTTCACAGAAGCTTATCTGCAGAGTCTGCGAAATAGAACAAAACACCTGTGTTCATTCAATAATCCGGGAAGAAGACGGTTCCGAGGTTTTTCGCGCAAAAACAGTATGGAAAAATGAAGATTCTCTGTGCAGGAAGATTGTGATCGAATAATGGAAAAAATTATTGCGGCGGTATCAGCAGTATTTACGAAGGATCCTCTTTCTGTACTCATTGCTTTTTTTGTACTCTTAGCTCTTTTTTTTATCATAAGCATTTTTATAGGACGGCTTATTGGAAAACTTGAAATGAAAGCCTTACTTGCAGGGTATGAAAAAGAAGCACGGCTTGATGCGGTAAAAAGATCACGCTCTGTACTTTTAGGACAGCTCGGGGAGCAGATTGCTCCATTTTTACCGGGGTTTCCCTGTAATCCTGAGGACGCACGGTTTATAGGCAAGCCCATAGATTTTATAGCTTTTTCGGGCATGTCGGAGTGCGATGACGGGGAGAGCGGGGAAATACGGGAAATTTTATTTATAGAGGTTAAAACGGGCAATGCCGTTCTTTCAAAACGCGAAAAGGAAATTAAGAAGGCTGTTGCAGAGGGTAGAGTCCGTTATATAGAATACCGGATAGGATCCTGACCGTTTTCTATTCGTAATATAGCAGATTCATCACCCGAGAGCATTTTTTCACAGATATCGACCGGCATTGGTTTACCCATTAAAAAGCCCTGCGTATTGCGGCAGTTAATCTGCTGGAGAACCCCGAGCTGCTCAGCATTTTCGACACCTTCTGCGATGGTATCCAGTCCCATCTTTGTCACAAGAGAAATTATAGAGTCGGTTATCTCTGCTTCAACACTGTTTTTACTGGTAATATTTGCAATAAATGATTTGTCAATTTTCAAGGTGGTGAGCGGAAGAATTTGCAGGTAGCTCAAGGATGAATAGCCTGTTCCAAAGTCGTCAAGTGAAATACCCACACCAAGGTTTTTTACATCCTGCAGCAGCCGTACTGTCTCTTCCATGTTTTCTATGAGAACGCCTTCTGTAACTTCAATTTCAATTTTCCTCGGATCGAGGGAGTACTTTTTAATTGTCTCATCAAGATCATAAATAAACGAGGTTTTTTTAAGCTGAATGGGAGATACATTTATAGACATTATACCGTCGAAATTGTAGGTATCGATCCAATTCCGCAGCGTTGCACAGGCTGTGTCCATAACCCAGTCGCCGAGCGGAATAACAAGACGTGATTCTTCTGCAAGCGGTATAAACTGCTCCGGGCTTATCCATCCAATTTCATCATCGTACCACCTCAGCAGAGCTTCAAAACCGCGCAGTTTGTTTGTAGTAATGTCAACCTGAGGCTGATAATATAATTTGAAGCTGCCGTTGAGCATCGCTTCATTGAGTTTTGTTTCGAGATTGAGTCTTTTTAGGAGTTTATCCTGCATTAGGTGCATGAAGAAAAACACATTATTCTTGCCTTTCTTTTTTACATCATACATTGCCATGTCTGCAAACTTAAGGAGTTCTTCTATACTGTCTGTGTCATCCGGAAAAAGAGAAATTCCGGCTGATATGCTTACATTAACCGAGTTAACCGATTCCATGATTGCATCTGAGATTGTAACCATGGAATCTTTTGTCTCAAGTTCAGTCGCAAGAACGAGAAATTCATCACCGCCGAAGCGGAACACCTGAATAGTTTCACGGACAAAGTTTTTTAGCTGCTTGCTCACGCGGCATAATAGTTCATCCCCTGCACTGTGGCCCCGGGAATCGTTGACATCTTTCAAATTATCAATATCTATGAGCATTAAACCCAGGATTCCGTGTTCTTTCTTTGATTTTTGAATGGAAAGTTCAATAATTTCGTTAAAGCGGGATCGATTGGGGAGCCCTGTTAAGGGATCGTGGAATGCAAGATGCTCAAGTCTTATATTAAGGTTTTCGATTTTATCGAGTTTGTTTCGTAAATTCTGGCGTGAAAGAACCAGTTCTTCGGAAAGGGCAGCAAGCCTCAGGTTTTGACGCCTCAGCTGCTGCTCATGTTCCTTGTCTTTGCTTATGTCATGAAGGGTTACAAGAAGAAAATCCTGGGGAAGTTTTACGAGCGATACAAAAAACCATGAATTTAAAACCTGTGAAAAAAAACTGTGTTCAATGTGTTTCCCGGTTTCAAAGGCTTCCTGTCCCATCTGAATCCATGGAACACTGGCAGAAACATGAACCATCGATTTCGAAAAAAGCGAGTCAATTTCGACCCGCTTATTGGTCATTATTTCGTATGCTTGATTCATATAAATGGGACTAAAATCAAGAATCTGCATCCCGGTATTGCATACCGGGGACGCAACAAGTAAAGCCTCAGATGTATACGTAACAATATTTTCGTAAATCAGTGAATCAAGCATACCCATAATTATATACTAATCGAGCTATTCTGTAAAACGGATTCTCTGCCAAATCTCGTTATATTTTTCAAGGCCTGCTCCCAGATCCTCTTTAATTTCACAGTTGACCATTTCTTCTGCTCTGTACATAGGAGTCTTTGTAATATAAGCCTCAGCAGCAGGATTTACTGTTGACGGATAGCGGAACTCATCTAAAAATTTAGCATAAATTTCGGGGCGGTGAATGAAGTTAATAAATTCCATAGCCAGATCATAATTTTTAGCATCTTTGAGAATACACATAGAGTCGATGTACATTGGTCCGCCTTCAACCGGAATAAAGAAATCGACAGTATCCCATTCTTCTTCAGGCACTTCGCCGTATACTACCTCTGCATATCCTTGTACTACCCAGAAGTCGCCTGCTTTAAAAGACTTTCCGAAACCTTCTGCATCAAATTTTACAAGATTAGGTTTCCATTTGTTAAGTATGAGCTCTTCGGCTTCTTTTAACTGAGCATCATCGAGGCTGTTAACAGAATATCCCAGATAGGCAAGGGCATCGCCAATTACCTCTCTCATGTCATCCATCATACACATTCTTTGATTTAAATCTTCGCGTGAAAAAATGCTCCAGCTTTTGTCGTATGAACTTACCTTGGTTTTATTAACTGCAACACCTGCAGCTCCCATTGAATAAGGAACGGCATACTTCATATCGGGATCATAGGTAGCTTTTTCCAGAATAAGAGGACTGATATTTCCCTTATTTGAAAGTTTGCTGTGGTCGATCTCCTGCAGCATCCCTTCTGCGATCATAATGGAAACATAATCCTGCGACGGAACTACAATGTCGTAGCCTTTTGCCCCGGCCTTTAGTTTTGCAAACATTTCTTCGTTTGATGCATAACTGTCAACCTTCACTTTTACGCCGTATTCCTGCTCAAATAGTTCCAGTACGGATTCAGGAGTGTAATAGGTCCAGTTAAATAAATATAATGTTTTACCGTCATTTTTATTACATCCGGTAACCATAACAACTGCACTCATAAGTGCAATAACCAAAACGATTGTAGAAAGTCTTTTTTTCATACATATCTCCTATAATAAAAGTTTGCGGGGCAAACTCAAAGATAACAAAACGGTGTATTAACAGACGTTTTTTCGTCATAAAAAATTGAAAGAAAACGGCCCTCGGGTGTCAAAGAGCCGGTCTTTTTATAAGATTTTTGGTGCAGGACTTACTTGGCCGCTGCAATATTTTTTAAGAATTTACGCAGGGTAAAGGCAATTAGTACTGTGGCCAGAATCATAACAAATGATAATGCATTAATAACCGGAGATACACCGAAGCGTATCATAGAATATACATAGAGAGGCAGGGTTGTTGAACCGGGACCGGATACGAAAAAGGTAATAACAAAGTCTTCGAGCGACATTGTTACTGCCATCATAAAGCCGGACATTATTCCGGGAAAAATGGCCGGAATTATAACCTTATTCATGGTTTGTTTTTCTGTAGCGCCTAAATCGTGAGATGCTTCAATTATAGAAAAATCAAACTCATCAAGACGGGCAAGGACCATAAGAAATACAAAGGGCAGACAGAAGGTTGTGTGCGCTACAAAGATTGAGAATAAGCCCAGAGGCAGTTTTATGCCTGAAAAGAAGATAAGCATTGAAACACCGACAATTACCTCCGGCAGTACCATAGGTAAAAAAGTAACAGTCTGTATGTAGGCTTTTCCCTTAAATTTATACCAGCTTATGCCTATGGCGGCTAAAGTTCCGAGAACAGTTGCAAGAGCTGCAGACGAAAAGGCTACAATAAGGCTGTTAAGCAGGGCTGCCCAAAGGGGCTCAGAGTCAAAAAATAATTTTTTGTACCATTCGAGAGAAAAACCTGTAAAGGTGCTGCTTTTACCTGCATTAAAGGAGTAGGCAATAATTACAAAGAGCGGAAGAAAAAGAAAAACCAGTGTTAAGACTAAAACTGTAAAAGAAAAGGAAAATGTAGATTTTCGCTGAAAAGCCCTTCTTGCGTGGCGTGCAGGCTCAGAGGCGGGCCGTTTTACATTAAGTCTGTTTATCATCTGGCGGAAAGGATTTGTATTCATTATCGTTTCTCCTCTGCCTTGCCGGGTGTTTTAAGGGCGCTTTCTTTCTTTGAGGAAGCCATCATCCATAAAACCCCTACAGTACTGAGAACGGTAATAATCATTGAAAAAGCCGCCGCTAAGGGCCAGTTTCGTGTTTTATTTACCTGATCAACAATAATATTGCCGATCATATAGGAATCTTTTCCTCCGACAAGAAGCGGAACAGTATAGGCTCCAAAAATTGGAATAAAGGTAAAAATTACTGCAGTAACTACACCGCTTTTTACATTCGGAAGGAGGACCTTCATCATGGATGCAGGTTTTGTTGCACCTAGATCGCGTGCAGCTTCCAGAAGCGAAAAGTCAAAACGGTCGATCGCAGTAAAAATTGGAAGAATTGCATACGGAAGATACATATATACCGAAACAAGAATAACAGCCTGCTGATTATATAAAAGTTTAAGATAATCCTTTGTAAGACCAAGCTGCATCAATAAAGAATTTATGAAGCCGTCATTTCCTAAAATTGACATCCATGCAAAAATACGGATAAGAGAATTTGTCCAAAATGGAATAATTACCAGGAACAGCAGAACAGTCTGAAACTTGCTTCGCGCCATAGCGTATCCGCAAGGGAGGGCTAAAAGTATAGTAAACAAGGTTGAAATAAGGGAAATACGGACTGTGCGCAAAAGGACAAGCCCGTAATTGGGATTAAACATCTGTTTATAGGCATTCAGCGAGAATTCCCCTACAACACCGCCGTATAAGCCTTTTTTCAAAAAACTGTAGAGGATTATGATTAAAAGGGGAACAATGAAAAATGCGGTAAACCATAAACCCATGGGCCATGCATACATAGCCCCCATGTTTTTTAAGCCGGGGCGCGGAGTCTTAGGGGCAGCCGGCGGTTTTGATTCTCGAACCCTGCTCATTTGGTTATGTCCTCGACAATGTATCCGTCGTTGGGACTCCAGGATATATACACCCTGTCTTTCCATGAAATTTCCGGGCCGTCATCCAGATAATTAGAATGCTGTTTAAAGACCTTCACGAGAACGCCGTTATCAAGGCGTACATAAAATTTCGATTGAAAACCGGAATAAATGGGTTCTTCAACAACACCGGTAAATACATTTATATCTTTTCGGGAAGTTACAGGAGGCTCCAGCGTAATGCGGATTTTTTCCGGGCGTACCGTTACACAGACCTTTTGACCGGTTTCAGTCTTTTCATAATCGGTAACCTTGATGCTGCTTGAAAGAGAGGGAACATCGAGGGTGCACATGTATTCTTTTACTTCGCCGTCCTCCTCTAGGAAGGAAACACACTCATCAACACGGGCATCGAAGCTGTTGGTCTCTCCTATAAATTGAGCAACAAATTCTGTTGCAGGGCTTTCATAAATTTCGAACGGAGTGCCGACTTGAAGAACCTTTCCCTGATTCATTACCGCAATACGGTCAGAAACTGATAATGCCTCTGACTGATCATGGGTAACATAGATAAAGGTGATTCCTATTTTATCGTGAATAGAGTCGAGTTCTATAAGAAGGTTTGAACGCAGTTTCGCATCCAAGGCTGATAATGGTTCATCGAGAAGCAGGACTTTCGGCTCATTAATAAGCGCGCGGGCAATAGCTACACGCTGCCTCTGTCCTCCTGAAAGCTGATTGGGCTTTTTGTAGGCGTGGGCATCGAGCTGTACGAGATGCAGATATTCCTGAACCTTTTCATCAATTTCTGTTTTACCAAGTTTACGTAAACGTAAAGGGAAAGCAACATTTTCATAGACTGAAAGATGAGGAAATAAAGCGTAATTTTGAAAAACCGTATTTGACTGGCGCTTATTCGGAGGCAGCGGGATGACATTTTTGTCATCGAACAAAACGGTTCCTTCATCGGGATACTCAAAACCGGCAATAATGCGTAGTAAGGTTGTCTTACCGCATCCAGATGGGCCAAGCAGGGAAAAAAATTCCCCTTTATTAATGGTAAAGCCCACATTATCCAATGCATGGAAGGTACCGAAACTTTTCGATACACTGTTGATAGAAACTGTACTACCTTTCAACCCAGTCCTCTTACCCTCAAATTATTTTATTGTGTAAATGGTACAATGGAGAAAAACAAGCCTCTTGTCAAGTCTTCGCCCCTTAAAAGAGGGCTTTTTCTGCATCTTTAAGAATGCTGCTTATGCTTATATGCTGGGGGCATTTAGATTCGCATATTTTGCACGAAACGCATAAATCTGCCCCGTGATTTTCAGCTTTCAGCTTCCGGTAGGCTGCAGACACTGCATGACGCTCCGGATTATCGAGACCTCCTGCCATGGAAACTCTGTTTAATTCTGCCAGAATTTCAGGAATAGAAACACCCTTGGGGCAGGGCATACAGTACCGGCAGCCGGTACACGGCGACAAAATTCTGTCCTTAAACCATTGAGCTGCTTCTTCAATGATTGTAATCTGAGAAGACGGGAGCGAATTGGGTTTTGCAGCAGAAGCAGCTGCGCAGTTTGCCAGAATCTGTACTTCATCATTCATGCCGGATAGGGCTGTTATTACGCCCTGCTGCTCCCATACATACCGTAATGCCCATTCTGCAGGGTAGCGGGGCATACCGGTTTTAGCAAAAATATCCTGAACCGCCGGAGCCACATTTGCAAGCATGCCTCCCCTCAAAGGTTCCATAACAATAACGCCAATTTCCCTGTCATTAGCATAGGTAAGTCCTTCAAGACCTGCCTGATACTCTGTATCAAGGTAGTTATATTGTATTTGGCAAAATTCCCAGTCTGAGTAACCGTCAACGATGGTTTTAAAAACAGAAAGCTCATCGTGAAAAGAAAAACCTGCATGAAGTATTTTCCCTTCCTTTTTTGCTTTTTCAAGAAAATTAAGACCGTCATGTTCGAGTATTGTTTTCCATGACCCGCTGTTCAGCGCGTGCATGAGGTAAAAATCTATATGATCGGTGTTTAGTCTTGTAAGCTGGGTGTCTAAAAGTTTTTGCCAGTCTTTTGCATCTTTGACAAGCCAGACAGGACTTTTATCGGCAATATAAACTTTATCGCGGATATTGAGTTCATTAAGAGCCTTTCCCAGTACTTCTTCACTCTTTTCTCCATGATACACATACGCTGTGTCGTAGTAATTTATTCCGTGTTCCCATGCTGTACGTATGAGGGAAAGGGTTTTATCATAATCGATGCATTCGTTTTTTCCGCCGATGACCGGAAGCCTCATAGCTCCGAATCCCAGCACGGAAATTTCTTTGTCCTGAATTTTAGGAAATCTGCGGTATTCCATATAAAACTCCAAAAAAAAGACTGAGAGAAAACATCAGTTTTCGAAACAGGCTTTTTTACGTACTTCCGGACCGGAGAGAGGAAGTACAGAAAATAAGAAGTTTGCAACGCAAACTGGGAAACATAAAAAACGGCGCAAAGACAGACGTTTTTTATGTTAAAGTTCCTTTAGAAAAAAACTGAGAGTACCATAAACACTAAGGTTGCACCCGTTATGCTGATCATCGCGTTTTTTTTCCACGCATGAAGCATCACCGTAACAACTATACCACAAATATGCGGTAAACCGAAGGGCTTCTGTAAAAAAGGTACCGTCCTGAGGCAGTAAATAATGAGTACCATCATAACCATGGGCGGCATATAATGAGCGGCAAAACGCAAAAAAAGAGGCGGCTCGCGTTTTGAAAAAAGCGCAAAGGGAAATAAACGCGTTAAGAAAATAATGAGGCCGAAACAGAGTGTATATAAGAGTGCGTGTATGATGCTTAGACTATTCATAAGAAACTCCGTCTTTACTCATGTTGTTCTTATCAATTTGGAGAAGCGGTTTTTTTAGAAGAATAATAAGGGCAATGCCGAAAGCAAGGGATGCAATAAGCATATTGCCAGGACCGAAGATAAACAAGGCCGCGAATGCGCTTAGTCCGCCAATGACAGGGGGAATAATGTTTTTTGTTTTTTTGAGCTGATCCATGAGCAGCACGATAAAAAGAGATGTAAGGGCAAAGTCAATACCGGGGAACGAAAAAGGAATGAGCGTGCCTGCAATTGCTCCAATAAAACCGCCTGTAATCCAGTATAGATAATTAAAGAGGGCTATCTGCCCGTAAAAACTCCCCGCATTAACACCGCGCGGAACCGAGCAGCCGGTTAAAAGCGCATAGGTTTCATCGGTGAGGCAGAACATAATCAGCGGCTTCCATTTTCCGGTATTTTTTAAGGGTTCAATGAGCGAGAGTCCGTAGACAATATGGCGGATATTGACCATGAGCATGGTAACAAGGGCTGCAGAAAGAGGAACACCGGATGCAAAGAGTCCGACAGCAACATACTGGCCCGCACCAGCATACATAGTTATACTCATCACAGGAGCCATCCACCAGGGGTAGCCTGCACCGGTGAGCATTAAGCCGAAAGGAATTCCTATTGCGATGTATCCGAAAAGAACCGGAATCGACACTTTAAAAGCCTGAATTGAAGTATACTTGTTCATGACGGAAGGAGTATAACGCGCTTGCCGTCAATCTATCAAGATGGTATACTGAATCCTATGGTCATAACTTTAAAAAATAATTATTTTGAAGCCGAAATAAATACTAAGGGTGCCGAAATTAACGCACTTCGTTCAAAGAAAACAGGTTCTGAATTTATCTGGTGCGGAGATCCTTCTGTCTGGAAGTATCATGCTCCGATTATTTTCCCCTATGTCGGGCGTATACGTGACGGCTACATCATGATCCGGGGACAAAAATGTGAACTTGGTCCGAACGGGTTTGCCCGCGACATGGAGCACCGCCTCATATCATCAACAGATACTAAGGCTGTATTTGAGCTTACCGAAAGTGAAGAAACTCTGCTCAAGTATCCGTACAGGTTTTCTTTAAAAACAAGCTACGAATTAACTGATACAGGACTTTCTTTTAAAACAACGGTGACAAATACCGACAGTGATGTACTATCCTTTAGTATTGGAAGTCATACTGCTTTTAACTGTCCCCGGAATACCGATCCGGAAGGAACTTCTGTAAGCGATTACTGCATTGAATTTGAGAAAAAAGAAAGCCTTACTCAGGTAAAGACAATTCCGGAAGGGTTTCTTACATTCGGCGATGACGGTGTTTGTCCGTCGGTACATCCTTATGGAGAGAAAGACGCCGGCATAATTCCTTTAACTGCTGATGGTTTTGGAAACGGTCATTTTTTCACTGCTTTCAATTCTGACTGGGCAGGACTTCGCAATAAGAAAAATAATTCAATCGTAAAAGTAACTTCGAAGAATTATCCGTACCTCATGGTCTGGCAGAATCCCGGAGACCCCCGTTTCGTATGTATTGAACCATGGAATGGAACACCGGATGCAGAAGCAACAGATCATGAATGGGAAAATAAAACGGGACTTATCAGTCTTGAATGCGGAGAGACCTTTACATCGGATCATTCAATAACAATAGAGGAATAATATAAATGAATGCAAAAAAATATACGCTGACAGTAACATGCCCCGATAAAAGCGGGCTTATTGCAGCGATTACAAACTGCATAGCCTCATCAAAGGGCAATATTTTAAACCTTGCACAGCATACAGCAACCGATATTTCCATGTTTTTCTGCAGGGTGGATTTTGCTCCTGAAGAAGGTTTTGAAGTAGAAAATTTTAAATCGCTCATGGAAAAAAATGCCGGAGAATTCGGGATGGTCTGGCACCTTTTCGACTGGGCAAAAAAAAGCAGGATGGCCTTGTTAGTGTCAAAAACCAGCCACTGCCTGTATGAAGTGCTGCTTAAACACCAGGACGGCCAGCTTCACTGTGAGATTCCCATTGTTATTTCCAACCACCCTGATTTATGCGCAATTGCAACAGACTTTCATATTCCCTTTTTTAAGGTTGATCCCGAAAAAGGAAAGGCAGCCTGCGAGGCCGATATTCTTAATCTTTTAAAAGAATATTCCGTCGATGTTGTATGCCTCGCGCGATACATGCAGATTTTGTCACCCGAGTTTACCCGAAAATGGGAAAACAAGATTATCAATATACATCACGGCTTCCTTCCTGCCTTCAAAGGTGCAAAGCCCTATCATCAGGCATGGCATAAGGGTGTAAAAATTATAGGAGCTACCGCTCATTTTGCCAATGAGGACCTTGATCAGGGACCCATAATTTATCAGGATGTTGTACGAATAAACGATACAAAGTCCATTGAAGAATTTGTTTTAATGGGAAAAGATGTTGAACGGAAGGTTTTGGTCGAAGGATTAAAACGATACTTAAATCACAATATCTTCCTGCATGAAGGAAGAACATTTATCATAGAATAAAATAGAAAGGAAATTATATGAACGCAAGAAAGATTACAGACTGGGTATACGCCCTCCATGCCGATATTACCAATGCACCTTACTTTGAAGGCTTCTGGCCTATTCCACAGGGTGTTTCACTTAATTCCTACATAGTTCGCGGCAATAAAACCGCGCTCATAGACTTATACCGCGACTGGGAGGATGCGCCTTCTCAAATGGACAGTCAGCTTTCTTCTCTTGGTATTAAAAACACTGATATTGACTACATAATTCTCAATCACCTTGAAAGCGATCACACCGGTTTTTTACGCGATTTTAGAAAGACCTGCCCCAATGCTCAAATAATTACAACGGCAAAGGGTGCTGCCCTAGTGAGAAATTTCTGTAAGGCCTTCCCGGAAGGGGAGGATCAGGATGCTGTGCGTGCTGTTAAAACCGGCGACACCCTGGATCTCGGCGATGGTGTAGTTTTGTCGTTCACCGAGACCCCGAATGTTCACTGGCCCGAGACAATGATGACCTTTGAGCAGAAATCCGGCGTTCTTTTTTCATGCGATGCCTTTGGTTCTTACGGTGCTGTGGGAACCGATGAAAACCCCGAACGCATCTTCGATGATGAGTGTACTAAAGAAGAACACGAGCATTTTGAAAGCGAATCGCTGCGCTACTACGCAAATATTGTTGCAAGCTTCAGCTCTTTTGTAAAAAGTGCAATAGAAAAATTTGCACAAACTCCTATTAAGGTAATTGCTCCCAGTCACGGACTTGTTTGGAGAAAAAATCCCGCTGAGATTATTAATCGTTATTTAAAATACGCTTCTTATAATGCAGGAGGCTCATGTGAAAAAGAGGTCTGCGTTATTTGGGGATCGATGTACGGCAATACAAAAATCGGCGTTGATGCTGTAGTTGAAGGAATAAAATCTAAAGGCCTGCCTGTCAGGGTTCTGGAAATTCCCTCGACCGATGCGTCTGTTGTTTTAGCTCATGCATTCAGTGCTGCAGCCCTTGTTATAGCCATGCCTACCTACGAATACAAGATGTTTCCTCCAATGGCCTATATACTTAATCTTTTTAACCGCAAACATTTTACCGGTAAAAAAGCCCTGCGCATCGGCAGCTGGGGCTGGGTAGGGGGCGCAAAAAAAGAATATGATGAGGCTGTCACCCCTTTAAAGTGGGATGAGGTTGAAAGCTATGAATGGCAGGGGCTGCCGTCTGAGGATGACCTCAAAGTTCTTCGTGAACGGGGAATTACCCTTGCTCAAAAGGTACTTGCTTAAGGAGGTAACATGCACAGAAAACTCATATCCGTTTGGTTTATACTTTTTATTATACTCATTTCTGTGCATGCAGATTATTCCCGCTGGCTGACCGGTCAGGTTTCTGCAGGAACATCTGCTGTTATTTACGGCGACAAGGATTTTAGAACGTTTAATAAATATTTGCTTTCCAACGATTATAAGCGTTTTATGTTTACCGTTGATGCATCCGGAGGTATCATACTTGATGAACATGTCCGGTTTTCTTTCGGATCTCTTTTAAACTATGACTCTTTTGTTAAATCCCGTTTTAATGCTGTTTATCTTGATTATAATTTTTATACCGGAATAAGAATTTATCCGGAATTGAGAGGTTTTAATTTCGGCATAGATTACGTTGTCGGCCGGAGATCAAATGTTTTAAAACTTCCGCTGTTTGATTCAGATACATCTTTGACTGATTCTGCATTAGACGGGTCTGTTACTGAATATCCGGCAGATATTGTTCCTCATACTCCCTGGGGTAATGGTTTCCGTTTTACCGCTGAATATGATTTTATGTATGATTCTACAGGCTTAGCTCCCATGGTCGGTGTAAGCTGGAGATGCATGCCTCGCGGAACTTTTTATGACAATATTTTCTCGGTATTTTTCAAAATGCTTTTTCGTTAGGCCGGTATGAAAAGTCCTGTTTTTGCTGCTGTTAACACCCGGTACAATCACACAAATTTAGCTGTCCGTTCTCTTGCCTCTTTTATTCATGCCCGCACAGGCATACCGTCAATTATTATAGAAAAAACGACAGCCGAACCCTTTTCTGTGCTTCTTCGATCAATCTTTGATGCTTTGGGACCCGATGATACAGAGAAAAGCGCACTCCTTCTTTTTTCAATATATATTTGGAATGCACCCGTTATGTTCGCCCTTGCAGAAGAAGTAAAAAAGGTGTTTCCTCATTGTATTCTAGGATGCGGAGGCCCGGAAGTTTCCTATAATGCCTCCGCTGTTTTTGCAAAAAACCCCTCCTTCGATTTTATTATACGGGGAGAGGGGGAAGAAACCCTTTGTGACTGTGTAGAACTGTATTCCTCCTTGTATAACGCACACAGCTGCGCTCTACTCAAGGATGAATTTGTTCAGGCATTGGAAAAAATTCCGGGGCTCTATGTAAAAGGCAGAGGAGAAACTGCTCCTTCTTCAATCTTTACCGGAGAACGGCAGCCCTTATGCTCACTCGATAATCTTGTTTTCCCGTATCCTACACTGTGCCGGTTTTCAAAAGATCAAATAGAGACAGCCTCTTTAGAAAGAATGCCTCCCTTCGCCGACCATGCAGATCCCTCCAATCATATTTTTTACTATGAATCATCCAGGGGCTGTCCCTTCCGCTGTTCCTACTGCCTCTCTTCTATTGATAAAAATGTGCGGTTTTTAAGTCTTGAGCGGGTTTACAAGGATTTACAGATTTTTTTAGATGCAAAAGTCTCTTTAGTCAAATTTGTCGACCGTACATTTAATCTTAATGAGGACCGCTACCTTTCAATATGGAAATACATTTTAGCTCATCATAACAGCATTACAATGTTCCACTTTGAAATTGCAGCTGAACAGTGTACAGACTCTGTTCTTGATTTTCTGCAGGGTGTTCCCGAAGGAGTTATGCAGTTTGAAGTCGGCGTTCAGACTATGAACCCTCAAACACTTTCACAAATTAGACGGCCTTTTAATAAGGCTCACCTTGAATCTGTTATCAGCAGAATTCCTAAAACCATTCATCTTCATCTGGACCTTATTGCAGGATTACCTCATGAGGATCTTAGATCTTTCCGCTCCTCTTTTGATCAGACAATTGCACTTAAGCCGGATATGCTCCAGCTGGGCTTTTTAAAAATACTCCATGGAACAGAGATGGAAAGCTATGCAGCGGAACATCCGCAGTACCGCTGGCTTTCTGTTCCGCCGTATGAAGTTTTACAGTCGCCTGCTATGTCTTGCAAGGATCTTCTTTTTTTAAAAGATATAGAACATCTTTGTGATGTGTATTATAACAGCGGCAGCTTTACGTCTCTTTTTTCGTATTTAATTGATAAAGCTTTTTCTTTATTCGATGTGTTTGAAAGTATGGTACTTTTTTTTAAGGAGCAAAACCTTTTTGAAAACAAACATACTCTTAAGTCCTATGCGGCCTTTTTAGGAAGTTTTCTGGAAAGTTCTTTTTTCACGCCTGCTGACGGTTCAGACAT
>Ga0116148_1002832_pt1 | contig 16648 bp, 16 predicted proteins | sample AD_UKC055_MetaG_FD_89786 | JGI IMG/M metagenome (GOLD analysis project Ga0116148, IMG submission 89786) | Active sludge microbial communities of municipal wastewater-treating anaerobic digesters from USA - AD_UKC055_MetaG | ecosystem: Engineered > Bioreactor > Anaerobic > Digestate | place: USA... | reverse complement strand
GGCTGGATCTCTTCGGTGGAGGAGAGGTGGACCTTTGCTGGGGCGGATGATCCCACCTACACCGTAAGCATTCCTGGGGATCTCACCTGGAAGTACTGGCCTGGGCAGAGGGTGAGGCTGCAGCAGGCCGGGGGAGCGGTCAAACACTTCATCAATACTGGCGTGGTCTACTCCGCTCCCAATACTGTTTTGACTCTATACGGGGGGACGGACTACGACCTGGTCAACTCTGCAATAATCGAGCCCTACTTCTCGGCGGCCAAAGCTCCCTTTGGCTTTCCCCTGAATGAGGCCAAATGGAGGGTGGAGAGCCTGGGCACGGCGGACGGCTCCCAGGCATCGCCTGTTGCCGGGACCTGGTATAACAAGGGTGGATCTCTGGTGATTCCTGCCGGTCGGTGGAGGGTAGAGTATGCCGCGGAGCTGGAGGTGACCAGGGGATCGGCGGGGGCGCTGGATGCTTTTGCCACCCTCTCTACGGCGGCCAACTCGGAGGTAAACAAGGAGGCCACGACCAAGATTGGGATCAGCTCCGGGGTGTCTATGAGGGGGTCGGTCGGCCTGTCTGGTTATGTGCTGGACCTGGCGGCCAAAGGGACATATTATCTGAACTGCAAGACGGGGCAGGCCTCGATATCGGCGATCGCTTTCAAGGGGGGCGAGCAGAAGACGAGGATAAGAGCGGTTTGCGGGTATCTGTGACTTCGGATCATGATGCCTTCATCCTAAGGCCGCAATTTTCGAGTGAACCTGCGGACAATGCTTTCGTAAAAGCGAAAGTACTAATTTGAGTGTTCATGGCATTCATTTAAATCTAACCAATATGAAGGACTTTTGTAAGAATTACCAGCTTGATCCATAAAATGGCCTACTAATTCTACCTTATTTAAGTAGCCCTTTTCGTGAAGGACTTTTACGATATCTTCCACGTGAATCCGAAGATTGTACTTTCTATCAGGCTGTAAATCGTATGGTAGCGGGAAAAAATCTTCGAGGTAATTAAAGATACCATTGTGATGATAACCATGATGTATTTCAGGAACTTCAATTGTCTCGGCATTCTTGATCCAGAGCTCAAATTTTTCTAACATTACTGCTCTTTGGCCTTTATTTAAAATTGAAAAAACTATTGTTGGCACATTTGGCTTTTTTATTGGATCACAGTATTGGTCTATCCCTTCTATTTTATCGCACTTCTCTATGGTAAACGTTATCTTTAAGTCAGGTCTTTCTTTTCTCCTCTGCTGGATGAAATTATATGTTGAAAGCATTGCTCCATAAAGTGCAACTAACGCGGTTATATATTGAGGCCATTCATTCGCCATCAAGAAAACCCTCTTAAACTTATTAGCTTATTTTATGCAACTTTTCCTTTTGAGATTCTTCATTCCTTCTTCGTCTCAGCCAATAATGCTTCTAGCTCCCTATTTTTCTCCGTGACCTTCTTGTAATCCAACAGCAGATCGCTCAGTGCATCACCCTGGGATGAGTATCCGCCCTTCTCCTGAAAGTCGGTCAGCACCTTCTTGGCTGTGCCGAGGACGGTTACATTGATCCGGTCTATGATTTTCTCTCTCTTTTCGGGCATAGCTGTAAGCGTTAGCGTAGCCTGCATTTAATGCTTTCTAAGAAGCTATTAGGAGGAGGGCCTCGACCGGCCCTTCTGGAGAGGGCCGAAAGGGGCCTCTCCTCCCAACGGCTGCTGCCTATGCCTCTTCTTCCGGGATGCCGCGCGCGGTGAAACGCGCGGGAGGGTGGGGGCGCACTCAAGCGCCGTGCGGGCTTGCCCCGATCCCCTCTTCGGGGGACCCTACATGCAGCATCGGATATCCCAGGCAGACGGGCTACATGAGCTGCATTCTCCGGGGCGGGAGGATCTCGGCCAGAGGTCCAGGGGGCACGGGGCCGCCATCAGACATCAGGGGGCATGAACTCTCCGCAGCTGCCTGTATCAAGGTAGATCTGGCTGGGGAACAGGCACGCTTCTGCGCGCGGACCCCTACCAGTCGGGGTCCGTGCTCGTGCGCTGTGGGAGTTAACGTAAACCCCTAATCGGGGTTTACTCACCAGCCCGGACGGGCCGGGATAGGCTGGCGGGGGATAGGCCATCCTGCTCTGAAAATTTCTATGTCATTTTTAAATAATGTTTAAAAATGCCATAGAACTATTTGAGGCTGTGTAATTCTCGTCAGGCTCTTATTGTAGCTCTCCCAGTTCTGAAATTCCACATCTATTGATATTGGTTTTGTTGTGAATCCCTGTCAACAAAAACCAAATCCTAAACCTTCATTCATGAGTCTGAAAGCCTAAATTAACTCCCGATAAAATAATCCGAGAAACGCTTAAGCCACCATTCTCTCTTCCGGTCAAGACTTTCGCGATATTGCAGACTCATTGAATACAAGAATAAACAGGACCCCAGGAGTGAATGCAAAGCAATCATAAGTGCTTCATGTCTTCCGTTCGATAGGCCATAGATATCCGCTTCAATTGTTTCTGAGGCAATCTCAAACGCGTATATTGTCTCTAATTGCTCTTTTGTATCTGCCACTCGTTCTAATCTTGCGTTAATTTTTTTTAAATGGTTCATCGCAGATTTAATTTCACTTAAAATTTGAGTAATAGTTTCAGAATAATCATAATCTTTCTTGGGATTAATGGTTCCTTCATCAAAGAACAATTCTTGCCATAATAAAAAATTATCTTTCATACTAGCTAAAGTATCTGCGTTAGGAAGCACATCAGTCATACCTATACGCAGGCTGTTTATTTTTTCAGCCATCTGAATGGATTTATCAGATCCGGGTCTCGCTAAAGCGAATTTGCTCAATACGGAAGTCACTATAAAAAACGTAAGAAGTGCAACACGTCCATTCTCCATGAATAATATTAAAGACAATTTCTCTTTTTTATCGCGTTTTATTATTTCATCAACAACAGCTATTACTATAAAGGTTCCAATTAATATTTCTGCAACTGCTGCTAACAAGTTAATGCGAAAATCATTGCTCTCGTTAGGTGGAAGGATAAAAATGCCATATAAAATAAATGCAATTCCAAATATCAATAGCAATCCTTTAAACCGGCTGAAGCTTAAACGCATAAATCGAATAAGTTATCTAATATCTAAATATCTTATCCAAAGACAATACATCTGATACATTCGATTCGAAAGACATTAATTGGATTTGGTTATGGCATCTGTTCTTGACTTCATCGAGTCACAGATGATGGTCTATCCAGCTGTGACTGAATGTCCTTAGGATCATCCCAGGCAAATTATACCACAAATATTCTGTCGCGCAGAATGGCCTTTTAAGTGTCCCGCAGGCCGAAAAAGGGGCTGTTTTTCGCTCTTTTGTAAGCGTAATTGTAAGCGTAAGCGTAAAGTTTATAAGTCCGAAGGTAGAGTATATATTAAGAACTTTGGGAGGTTCGAAAAATGACAACAGAAACAGAAGCAAAACCGGCAAGCTGGATGGCTGAAGAGCTGCTTGCCGAGAAAGAGAGGATCAAGCAGGCAGCAGACATGACCGCAGCCGGTGCCCAGGCCGAGGCCCAGAGGATAAAGGCAAAGATGCCCCTCCCGCCCGCTGCCAGCGAAGGAATGTTTGAGGTCCGCTTTGTGCAGGCTCTGGTCGAGATCATGACCGGCCGGGCCACCGTCGCCAAGCCGGATATGGTAAAGATGCCTGAAACGGACTATGAGCCAATCGCCCTGGTGCTCTCCTCCACAGGCCAGTTTTACTATCGAGTGACTCCGCAGGGGTGCACCTGCAAGGGCTTCACCTATCGCAAAACTTGCAGGCACTTCAAAGCCGCTTTTCCCGAACTCGTCGCCCAGGGAGAAGACGGGAACGGACCAGAACGCCGCCCGGAGAGCCGCTCAATGAAGGCTTCAAGCCCAAAGCCAAAGACCGGCAGGAAAAAGCCCGAATCCGTCCCGGCCCTGGCTAGTTCCAAGAGGGTCAAAGATTACAAAGAATACCTGCAGAACGATTACGCCGCCCACCGAATGCATGAGTTTCAGCCTATGGATTTCAAAGCTTTCTGCAAAGCGTCTCGCAGGCTGGAAAAGATACAGGCCCGGTTAAAAATGCTGGGAGACGCTGGCCAGTGCGACTGCAAGGAATACAAGGATCTCGAGCGGGAAGAGCACCGCTACTGCCTCAGCCTGGGGTATTGAAAATGCAGAATTTGAGCCCGCAAGAGATCATAGAGGAGGCTCTCAAGCTTCCTCTTTCCGATCAGGAGAGGATAGCAACTGAGCTGTCTTATCTCGTCCTGGGGGAGATGCAGGCCCTGGGCTATGAGGAGCAGAACGGGAGGCCGGCCAGATGAAAGACGTCTTTCAGGTGGTGACCGACCAGATTCTTTCTCAGCTGGGCCAGGGGATAATCCCCTGGCGTCGGCCCTGGTCCACCCACGGCCCGGCATCTTATGCCACCAACAAGGAGTACCAGGGGATCAATATCCTACTCCTGCAGTCCAACTACGAGAGCCCCTACTGGATCACCTTCCGCCAGGCCCAGAAGATGGGCGGAGCCATCCGGGCAGGGGAGAAGGGGCGGCCAATAGTCTTTGTGGACCGCTTCATGAGGGAGGAGATGAACAAGAAAGGAGAGACGGTAATCAAGCCCGTTCATTTCCTCAAATACTACACCGTCTTCAACTGGTGCCAGACCAAGGGCCTGCCGGAGAAGGTCCCGGAGGAGAGGGACAACCAGCAGATCCTTAGCGCCGAGGAGCTGCTTAGTCTGAGAAGCCCGGTAATCGATTTCGATGCCGAGCAGGCTTATTACAGCCCTCACAGCGATAAGATTTATCTGCCCGGCCTGGATCAGTTCGAGAGCAGCGAGGCTTATTACGCCACGGCCTACCATGAGCTGAGCCACTGGACGGGAGGAGCGCGGAGGCTCTCCCGGGACAGCATCAGGAACTATCACATAAGCAAGGACGTGAGGAGCCAGGAGGAGCTGGTTGCAGAGATGGGCGCCGCCTTCCTCTGCCAGATGGCCGCCCTGGACACCTCCGAGACCCTGCAGAACTCGACCGCCTATATTGGATCCTGGCTGAAGCCCTTGCAGAATAATCCTAAATGGGTTTTGCAGGCCAGCAAGCAGGCCAAGGACGCCGTGGAGTTCGTCTTAAGCGGCAAGCTTCCGGAGGGGAGGGCGCGTGCTGCCGCATCCGCCACGGCTTAAGGCCCCTCCTGCCATTTTTGTGGCCGTGTGGGATCTCACCATAACCGTGAAGGGGCAGACTAGGCCCAGATACAGAGCCCTGGGCTATGAGGGGATGCAGTTCAAGTGGGACCGGGACCGGCAGCAGTGGTACGGGCCGCTTACCCTGAAGAACCTGGAGGCTCTGGAGAGGTGGCCGGAGGCGGAGCTCTCCCCCGAGGCGCTCCAGGCCCTGGGCGAGCTCCGGAAGGCGGTGAGGAAACGGCGTGAGTTTTACAGGAGACGAGCTTAGGAGAGCCTTCTATTTTTATATAATTATAGGAATCCGAGGCTTCAGGATGCCCAGGAGGCGCAGGAGTTTGCGTTCTACCGTGCCCTGAAATGAGAGGCCGCCATTAGGCCGCCTTATCTTTTGGGCATACTTGGGGGTCCCCCGAAGAGGGGGTTAGGCTTGCGGCAGCATTTTCGGTATAGATCCTGAGCCCCCCTTTTGCCCACAGTGTCTGCTGCAGGACAGCCCAGGGCGAAGAGTATGAGGCAGCGACAGACACCAGGCCGGCAGCATTTTCGTACATGAGTCCGTCGCCCCGCGGGAGTTGCCCAAGCGCCCGCAAATCTGGATTCGACGGCAGGGCTGATCATGGCTGCGCCGCAGGGAAGCCCCGCAGGGCCGCAGCCTTGATCTGCCCAGACGGCGGGCAGCTGGCGGGCGCGGGCCAGGTGGGGCGCAGGACGAGCAGAAAATGATTGGCCTGGGGTCAATGCCGATTGGGACGAAGGAATGCGCCCTGCAGTATATGTGGCTTCTCGGAGCTACGCCCCCTCCGGACTATTGGGAGCATGTTCTCCCGCCGCTGAATGTCAGGCTCTCGGGAGGTACTGCCCCCTGAATATTGAGAGCCGGATAATCGGTCAAGCTTGGTTCTATGACATTATGAAAACAACTTATTTTAATGACGTAGAACTTCAGCCACCGCGCCCTTCTCTACGGGCAATCTCAAGTCCTCAAGCAGAAGGCCAGGAGCTGAAAGGAGAAGAGGCCCTTGGGAGGAGGATCTCAATCCAGGCCCTGGCTCTTCAGAGCCGACACTCTCTGTAGGCAGGCGTATCTGAGCAAGTTTTAGATATCATCTGAGTTCTTGATATGGGTAGACTGAAGAGGGCATATGAGTGAGAGCTCGATGGCAGAGATGGTGGCGCTGTGAAGAGCCTTAAGATGAAGGAAGAGATGGCGCAGGCAGGCGAGAACGAGATCGCCATAGCCTCAGAGGAGCTTGCCGGCAGCATCCGGCCCCTTATAGAGCAGGCAAAGGCCCGGGTCGCTCAGTCGGTGAACTCGGAGCTGGTGCTCCTTTACTGGCGGATCGGGAAGAAGATAAGAGAGGAGATCTCTGCAAGAAAGATCGTCGGCCAGGAGAAGGGCCTTGTGGACCTGCTCAGCGGGACTCTCACCGGGGAATACGGCCGGGGATTCAGCCGACGCAACCTGTTTAATATGATCCGAGTGGCGGACACCTTTGAAGAGGAGAAAACAGTGCAGACACTGTCTGCACAGCTCTCCTGGTCCCATTTCATTGAGATCATCTATCTCAAGGATCCTCTGCAGCGCCAGTTCTACGCAGAGATGGCCAGGGTGGAGCGCTGGAGCGTGCGAACCCTGCGCCAGAAGGTGCAGGGGATGCTCTACGAGCGGACCGCCATCTCCAGAAAGCCGGAGGAGCTGGCCAGGCAGGAGCTGGAGGCCCTGCAGGAGGAGGACCGCATGACTCCGGACCTGGTCTTCCGGGACCCCTATCTCCTGGACTTCCTGGGGCTCGCGGACATCTACAGCGAGCGGGACCTGGAGGCGGCCATCCTCCGGGAGCTGGAGAGGTTCCTGCTGGAGCTGGGCACCGACTTCTCCTTCATCGCCCGGCAGAAGCGAATGATCATAGGGGAGAGGGACTTCTATCTGGACCTGCTCTTCTACCACCGCAGCCTGCGCCGGCTGGTGGCCATTGAGCTGAAGCTGGGCAGCTTCGATGCCGCCTACAAGGGCCAGATGGAGCTGTACCTGAGATGGCTGGACAGGTACGAGCGCCGGACGGGAGAGGAGCCGCCCGTTGGGCTTATCCTGTGCGGCGAGAAGAACCGGGAGCAGATCGAGCTACTGCAGCTGGACCGGGGCGAGATCAGGGTGGCGGAGTACCTGGTGGAGCTGCCGCCCAGGGAGATGCTGGAGGCCAAGCTGCATGAGGCCATACGGCTGGCGAGAGGGCAGGTGGAGAGAGGCACAGAGAGCTAGAGGAAATGCCGGCCAGGAAGTGTTGGCTTTCTGCAGAAGCCAACTTGCCCTCCCAAGCGCCGCCATCTCATGCCTTTAGAATTTCGGCGTTATCCGGGTCCAGACCGCTCCATTTTACCTTGTAGCCCAGCAGGGTCAGCGCCTGGCTGTATGCTCTGATGCCATGCCTCACGAAGATCTTGAGGGCATCGTCATGCTTTTTCACACCTTCCAATTCGGCTTTGATCTCTTCCAGGACGTGCTGGCTTACCAGCTGGTCTCCGATCAATGAAAAGCCGGGTCTGTTCTGCCCTTTGATGGTCTCTTTTAGGGGCTCGATGCCAACGCCATATCTCCTGGCGACCTCCTCCAGGTTGATGACGACTGCGTCGCTGTCAAGAGATATCTCCATTCCTTCCAGCCTGGCCATCTCTTCCGCCTTCTGCTTCTCCTCATATCCTCTTAGGATCTTGATGATCTCCAGGTGCGGGATTTTTTTATCGTAAAACAGGAGGTTTTCGGCCAGGAATTCGGAGCCTGTACATGCCAGGTTTCTATTCACGAGCAGTATCAAGCTCTCTTTTTCCTGCAGCAGATTAAGCTTCTGGATCTTATGCTTGAGATATTCCGGCGTCCAGAAGCCGATGATCTCAACATATACCCTGGTGCCATTCCGCTCCAGGGAGAAGTCCGGAATGATGGCATACTCGCCGGCCTGGAGTACTGCCGGCTCTCTTTGCACCGTCCAGCCCTTGAAGCCAAGCTGATAGAATTCCTTCTCAATGGCGCTATCAAAGCCAATCTCAGGATCGGACTCTACGCCAAAGAGCGATCTTCGGGTGTGGTCTAGAGTGAAGTCATAGATCCTCTTTCCCTGGAACGTCTTCCTGGATATGCAGGCCCTCAAGCTCCACCTGCCCGCTTGCATCAGGGTGGGCAGCAGCCTGGCGAAGGCCGAGCCATACCTCTCGGTCAGCTTGAAGAGGGAGAGAGGGCCTTCCAGGGAGATCCTGCCATCATGTATGGAATAGATGAGTCCGAGCTGCTTGATCTTCCTGAATACCGGCTGGTAGTTGTCCTCCACCTGGATCTCCATGGCCGTGGCCCTGAAGAGAAGAGTCTGGGCCAGGGACAGATTGTACTGCCTGAGCAGGTCTTCCGGGGCCAGAGTCCGAAACTCCTTTACCGCAAGATTATCTTCCTGGTCCGCCCAGAGAGACCTTTCCAGCTCGGCTGGGGCTACAGACAGCCTCCCGGCAGCCTTATTCAGAACTCTCTCCCGCCCATCTTTGCCGGTGACAAATCCGCCCGATTCCTCAAAGACCGCCCTCCTGGCTGCAATAGGATCGATGGCCGAATCCGTCTCTATTGCGCATCTTCTGTCCAGGATCTGGGCGAGGCCCCGGATCAGGCGAAAGTTGATCTCCTCTATGCCCTCCAATTCCTGGATAAGCTCTCCGTATGTCCTGCCTACCTTCCCCTCAAACACGCCTATAACCGAGGCGGCGATTTCCAGGTTATCCTGATTGACAAGGGCATAAACGGGCTCAATCTTTCCCTTAGAAATCCTGGTGACAAGTAGGTCGCTGGTAAGCATTTTCTTATCCTGCTGCAACAGTTATTGCTTCAATGGCTTCTTTCTTCTCCTTGCTGTATTGACCTCGCTGGTTTCAGCAGATACTATCTCGTACAGCACGGCCTGCTTACCCTCTTTCTTGCGGAGAATTCTGCCCAACCTCTGGATAAATGCCCTTTCGCTTCCTGTTCCGCTCAGAATGACCCCCACATCGGCGTCCGGAACATCTATGCCCTCGTCCAGGACCTTGGAGGTGACAACTGCTCTGTAAACGCCCGATCTGAACCTGTCCAGGGTCTCGGCCCTCTCCTTGCCTGTCGTCCGGTAGGTTATGGCCGGTATCAGGAACTGCCTTGAGATTCGGTAGACCAGCTTGTTGTGCTCGGTGAAGATGAATATCCTGCCGTCTTTATGACTTTCCAGGATCTCGGAGAGCTTTTTCATCTTGGAAATGCTGTTATAGGCGATATCCCTGGCCCGGTTCCTGGCGAGCAGCGCTCTTCTGGCCCCCGGATCTCTGCCGCTCCTCATGACCAGCTTCTGGAAGTCGGCTGGCCCCCGGATGACCAGGTTGATCCTGGCCAGGTAGTCGGAGAAGATCTTCTGGTTTGTCTCGTATTCAGCTTTCTCGTCCTCGGTCAGCTCGACTGCGATTTTTTCCAGCCGGAAGGGCGAAAGATGCGTTCCAGTAAGCTCCTTTACCCTCTTCTCGAAGACCTTGCCCCCTACGAGCCGGTTGAGCTCCTCATGCAGGCCGTCTTCCCGCTCGAAGGTGGCTGTCAGGCCCATCCGGAAAGGTGAGGCGAACATTTCCGCTATGTTCCTGTACCCTGCTGCAGGGAGGTGGTGGACCTCATCGAAGATTATCAAGCCAAATCTGTTTCCCAGCTTGTCAGCGTGGATGTAGGCAGAATCGTAGGTGGAGACGGTCAGGGCTCTGATCTCCCATTCCCCGCCGCCCAATATCCCCACCTCCGTCTTGAACTCCTTCTTGAGCCTGGAGCGCCACTGGGCCACCAGATCGAGGGTTGGAGCCACCACCAGCGTGGGGGTGTTCAGTTGGGCGATGGCTTTTATCCCTACGAGAGTCTTGCCGCTTCCTGTAGGGAGCACGATTATGCCTCGGCTGTCGTTGGCGGTCCATGCATCCAGGGCCTGGTTCTGGTAGTCTCTCAAGACGGCGCTGCTTTGAAGCTCGGGACAGGGCAGCAGATCGAGAACCTCATCATCGAAGTCGAAGCCAGATCTCTTCAGAAAATCGAGTATATCCCTGTAATACAGAGCCAGGGCTCGGTGGGTCTTAGAGCGCTCATCCCAGGTGGAATTGGGGACGCGGACATCTCCCTGGATCCGGATTGTACCTCGATCAAAAGCGAGCTTCATGGTTTCTTATTCGCCTTCGACCTATGGGGAGCTATTCGATAAATAGCATTCTCCGGCTCTGGAAAAAAGACGGGGCTGGCGGGTGCGAGGAGAGAATTCTATGGCATTATGTATTAATATGAGTAAAATGACATAGAACTAAAGCCATAACACCCGATTACGAAAGGTGATTTCAAGCCTTCAAGAAGGAAGCTTGGTGCTGCAAGGAGAGGAGAGGCCCTGCAAGAGATGCAATTAACCCCATATCTCTCTTATCAGTTTCTTTATCTCCATGGAATTAATTCCACCGCTCTCACTATCTGAGGTCACTATCAGCGTTCCCTTCTCACTACCGCCTTTATCACGAGGCAAGATATCTTGAGAATGGTACCATTCTAGCTTTTTCACCCATCTCTTGCGATATTGTGGGTTGCTGAGCATTCCGCAATGTTCCCAATAGTAGATTAATCCTGACTCTGCATCTTCTATGGTGAAGTCCGGGTATCGTATGATTCCATCATTACCATGTAATGGCAGCTCATAGTCATATTCAATTCCTGCCTCTGCTAAAGAATCCGCTATAATTACTTCCGACTTGGAGCGCATAGCTTCGCCTTTGCCCGAGCAATGAATCAAATTTTCTTCATAGAATCTGCCATTTATTTCTATTGGAGTAGGGGCTCGGAATAAATTTGTGTATCTTTGAGCAGTTTCAGAATAGAAGTCTGAAGCATAACGTTTTATTGTCGAAAGATCACCTTGGTGAAATATAATTATTTTATCTCGCTGTCTAGTCAATGCAGTATAAAGCAACTCTCTAGATAGGAGCCGACATGGATTTGGAAGAACTAGAAGACACAAGCCAAATTCACTACCTTGAGCCTTATGCACAGTTATGGCATATGCCAGCTCTAATATGGGATTTCCATCCTCTGAAAAATCCCAAGAGGTGTAATCATACGCGAATCCCGGCTGCGAAGAAAATTCAATCTGGAGTTTCCAAGGCTTGAATGCGGCATTTTTGCCTGTGAATTGACCTACCGCAATTCCAATCTCCCCGTTTGCTACATACCCCAGACTTCCATCAGTAGGGAATACATTTTTGCGATGATGATTTACTACGTTAATTACTTTATCGCCGTAAACGATGCCCTCTGGTCCCATTGGCTTTGGTATCTTTCTGTACTTAGACCTAGCAAAATTAATGGTAGAAGAACGAAAATTTTTTTGGATGAATCTGTTTAGATCCTTTACACCATGAGCCATGCCTTTTACAGGGGATAGAATTTGCCAAGCTTCGGCCTTCTTTCCAGCACCAGGTTCTTGATCAGAATATGTCCGGTTAAAGTAAGTATAACCATTGTTCAGCACGGCCCCCAAGCTCAATGCGAATTTCAATATATCATCAATATCCTTATGGCCCAAATCTCTAACTTGATCTTTGACTAAGAAATCGAGTTCTTCAGTCAGAACTTTTAGAAGTTTATCTTTAAGATCCTCATGATCTACCCAGGGCACGAGCTTCAAAGTGCTATCTATTTGCTCACTATGCATTATGCTGCTAAGGATCTCATCCTCACCAGGACCTAGAGAGCGGCCACTGAACCAATCTGCTAACAGTAGATCTTGCCTATTTCCAAGGGACTGTAATGGGGTTTGTCTACGAGTAATGATCAACTCAGCATATCCATTACCAATTCGAGGAAGAGTCGATTCTAAGTTCTCAGGCATCAGCCGATGGACTATATCCACAAAAGGTCTGCCTGCACCTATAGGAGGGAGTTGCTTAGGATCTCCTACCAATATAAGCCGCTCTACGCCCTTGATGGCATCTAGTAGAGATCCTATCTGTTCCTCAGTGAGCATAGATGCCTCATCAATTATGACGGTTTTTCCTGGATTTATCTTGGCCATATCTGAAAGGCTATACTCGCCAGTGATCTCATCAAAACGGTCGAGAGGTCGAAGGAATTGAGCGATAGTTTGAGCTGTCAGCCCTGTAGATTGTTGCAATCTTACTCTGGCCTTACCAGTAGGTGCAAGAAGCAGGACGCCTCCTGCTTTTATAATTGGCTCCTTGCAGAGCACAGATAAAAGAGCCGTCTTACCGGTACCAGCAGATCCTATTAATACGGAAAATCTGGATTCTGCCAGTTCTTTTAGAGCAGCTGCTTTCTCTATGCGTGCTGCGTCTTCATCATCGGTAAGATAAGCATCCTCAAATTCTAAATCCAGCTTTTTGCGCCAATCTACCGGGATATAATGCCTTTTTCCGGCGATCCTTCTTTCTACCGTATCACGTATTAGCGATCCAATTTTATGCAATCGACCCAGTTGATATGCTGGGGACCCATCACATAGATCACATACATTGATTTCGGGTGGTAGCGAATCTGCTATAGCATCCAGAAGATCTCCATCTATTGGGCATTCTGGATCTACCGGCATATCTCTAATTTGCTTTACGATATCCGATCTGGGTAATAGTGTATGACCTCGTGCAGCTGCATCTTCCAGAGATCTGATGATAAATGCTCTGACCCGTCGAGAATCAGTAGGATCATTAACTAAAGAAGGTTTCGGAAGAGGATGAACCTCTCTAATGCTGGTTTGAGGGAAGATCCCTCTATCAACTGTCATTAGGCTAATCGGATCAAGGGATTGACGATCTAGCTCATAGAACAGATAGGGATTTGCAATGATGTCTTCATCAGAGCATTTAATGCCTGCAGCTAACCGCTCCTCCTGCGTGTAGAACCTCGTGGCTTGATCAGGAGATATCTCCATTCTGGATATCAGCCTGAGTAGGGTTAGACGTTCAGGCTTATTTTTGTTAATGTCCCTCCATTTCTTTTGAATAGAAAGGGTAATACGCTTGGCTAAGTAAGGAGATAATGATGATGGGTTCGCAATAGCTCGATCTACTTGGGGCCAAGGATCCTCATTCTCGGCTATCCCTCCTGCAAGTTCATAAGCCATAAAGGTGCCTTGACCTATCCCAAAGGCTGTGAGAGCTGCACCCAGGCCAGGACATGGGCCCCTCATCTTCCAAAGTTCTGCTAGACGAGCATCTATCCAGTTGAGGGTCATTTCCCAAGGGCCATCGATCAGACTACTCGATTTCTCTATAGCTTCTTTGCAAGAGAGCAAAGCTGCAATGGCACCATCATGGCTCACATGCTCTGTGGCATAAGAGAACTCAATACGTCTATCTTCTGGGGCTAGAGCTAGATAATGAGATGGATCAATGGTTGGGTCTGTCTCTGCTTTTTCAAGTATGGCCTGGTAGGGAAGCAGGAAGCCGTCTTGGAAATCAGGACGTATCGAGTGCTGTATTAATCTATCCCAAATATAAGCCCTGAGGGCGGGTTTCTCATAATCGTACTCTTCCAGGCGACCAACATTTATAATCCTACCCACACCTATTATTATTCGATCATCTTCCTCTGAGAGAGGTGTCTGCTTGGCATAGAAGAAACAAAGAGATTTCTCAAGCTGAACCTGGTGGAAGAATCCCTCAAGCATTGCCTTCTGATTTTCATAATTCTGGACCCAATGGCTGTTCGCTAACCATTTTGGGCTTTTTGGCTCCCTTCCTGGATCTGCATCCAATTCGTTTTCGGCAGCAAGCTCCCATGCAGATTCACGGTTCATCCAACGGAATGGGATGGCTGCAGCAGAATATGGTGGCTGGCGGAAATCAGTTGTTAGAATATGGTTATGATCCTTACTGGTTTCACTATATGGGTGAGCTATGGGACGAATCAGCTCATGGGGAGACATGAATGCATTGCGCTCTTGTACACATGCGGGCCAATCAGCTGGTGGGAGATCAGATAGTAATTTTCCTGCAATATTTTGTTCATGATCATCATCTTTTGTTTCGCTGATGCGATCCAGTACAAGACAGGCTGCATTAGATCTCGGGTTAGAGCATACGCAACCATTCCAGCCAGCATCGTGCCAAGGAACTCGAATAGAGAGATGTTTTATGCAGGGATTACTTGAAGCTTTAATACGATCACATCCTCAAAAAAAGTGAATTATCAACCTTTTTTAGAGCTAAAGCGCTTAGAATTTTACCTATGCATTCATGCTCAACTGATATTCTCTTTGGATAATCATTGTAGTGCATTAGTATCATTTCCATAGCCTTGTAGCTCCTAATTTCTCATTATCCTTCTTCTTTGCCCACTGGGTTCCATGTCATCGCAGGTTTCTGGCGTTGGTCTCCAACAGCTTATTTAGACTGGCGTGGTCGGACTCGTTTGCACCTTTCCTGAGATCATTCACGAAGGCTTTGGTATCCAGCCCAGTATAAGATAGTTCTGCCATTATGGATTTTCTGGCTCTATCCTTTGGAATATTATTTGCCTTATCCCAGCATTATCCCTGGTAATTGTGTGAATAGAGCTCCCAAAAATGAAGTCTTAAACATGGTACAAACACATCCGAGAGAGAATAAGAATTAAATCTCTTAGCTGCCTGCAACTCCATGGCCTTGCCGTTACCGTTGCTGTTGATGCTCGCCCGCCTGGGCTCGATAGGCCCGGCCTGTGCCCGCTGCCAGGGCCACCTCACGAGTACGCCTCCAGTGTCCTCTGCGCTCCAGCCGTCCTCGCCTCAGTCTTAACCCGGCCCTTTGCCGCAGCCGGCTCGTTATAGATGCAGAACACCCGGTCGGCCAGCTCGGCCATCTCCTGTAGGTGAGGGTCCAGGGCCGGAGCATAGAGCAGGACTGTGGCCTCCCGGGAGGTCTGCTTGAGGGCCTGGGCCAGGTAGCCCACCATCTCCTGGGAGTCCTCGTAGAGCAGGGGGTCGTGCTCCACGATGAGGAAGCTGTGGTGGTTCTCCTCCAGTATGGTCATGAGCTGGAAGGAGGTAAAGGCCCGTCGCACATCCAGCTCGGTGATGTTCCGGTTCAGCCGGCTGAGGATGCGGGAGTAGTTGCCGCTGATGAAGAGGATCTTATAGCGCTGCAATTCTGGGTGGCTATTGATGGCTCCGGCCATCAGCTCCACCGGGGCGACCAGGACGTTGAAGGTCTCGGGGAGGATGGAGACGGCCGGGCAGAGTTCGATCTCCATGAAAGAGAACAGGGTGCTTCGGGGATATCAGGGCGAGGCAAGGGGGCGGAGCGAAAGTGAAAAGAGATGGCAAAATTTAGACCGAACAAATTGATTTCAGGGTAGAATACTTGTGCGAAGGAATTTGGTAGGATTGATCATAGAAAGATTAATTATGATTTGAGCGATAATATAGAGTTATGAGACTACAATTAGCATTCGTTATAGCATTTGGACTATCTATTTGCTTTTTAAGCATTTGTCCTGCAATCGCAGTCGAAGAAAGTAACTTGACGAATCAGACTTTCGATGATCTGGGCTTTAAGGCAGAGACATTTTCTGGCAGTTCAAATCAAGAAGTCAATATGACTTTTTATTCTCCCAGCAAATATCCCAAGAGTGTTTTATATCCGCATCTCCTTGTGATAACAGAAGGGCTTATAACAATTAATATCAATAACGCATCTCTGTTTTCAGAAAAGCTAGAAAAAGGAGAATATTACGGCAATATAAAAATCCCAACAGGCCTGATTCAAGAAGGATTGAACACACTTAGCATTGTTTTTTCGTCTTCTGGTTACAATAGTATTTATAAATATTGGTATAATTACGAAATTACTCTGCTTGGAGACTCTGCAATAGGAATCGAAAACCTAGCTGAATAAATACATAGCCATATCTGCAATTTAGCAGTTGCATCCTAGATAGTGGTAGCTATGTATTGATCAGAAACAATATCCTACGGACGACCTCCTCTCTCGCGCCCACCAGCTCCTCATCGCGTCACTCCCAAGTCGTTCTGGTTTTATCTCGCCAGCCAGCGCACGCCCTCCCAAGATGGCATAAAGGGGAGGACCTGAGATAATGCCTCATGAAACCGACCAAAGCCATCTTCGTGCTGCTTCTGTTTCTCCTGATTGCCCTGGCCACTGGCGCTCCAGATGAGGCCATGGGAAGAGTCACCAAAGTCATAGATGGGGATACCTTTGATGTGCAGCTCCAGGATAGCTCGCTCTCCGAGGATCTCATCAGGGTCAGACTTGCAGATATTGATTGCCCGGAAACCAGAGGCTCTAAAGCCTGCGAAGCTGGAAAGAATGCATCCGCCTATACCCGATCCTGGCTGCTGAGCACCTACATTTTCCTGGATCTGGACGATAAGACCGGCAAAGACCAGTATGATCGTTGGGTGGCCGTG
>Ga0116148_1002829_pt1 | contig 16662 bp, 13 predicted proteins | sample AD_UKC055_MetaG_FD_89786 | JGI IMG/M metagenome (GOLD analysis project Ga0116148, IMG submission 89786) | Active sludge microbial communities of municipal wastewater-treating anaerobic digesters from USA - AD_UKC055_MetaG | ecosystem: Engineered > Bioreactor > Anaerobic > Digestate | place: USA... | reverse complement strand
TTCTGCATGCCGCCCATATTCTGCATGCCGCCCATATTCTGCATGCCGCCCATATTCTGCATGCCGCCCATATTCTGCATGCCGCCCATACCCAGAGAGGCCATAGGATCGGGACCAAGTCTTCCCTGAGCTCCAGGTATCCCGGAATCAGGTCCTGCGGCCGAGCCGCCCAGAGAAGCGGCAATTTCTGTAACATGTTGATAGGTAAAGATTTCCCATAGAGAAAAAGCAGCACCATCCAGATTGACTGGCCAGGTGACAACTCCAAAATCCTGTTGAGGAAAACGGATCATCGCTTTCGGTACATGAACCGATTCGGCCGGATTTGCAGCGACACCCTTAAAACCGGCTTTTTCCAATGCCGTCAACTCCAGACCGACAAATTGGGACACCGTTTCGCTTATTACCGATAAAGCCATCTCGTCAAGTTCGGCATTCGGTTCGTTATTGACCAGACTGACAATTTTCTGCGCAAATTCTGGCGCGAACACAAACAGATGGTCTCCGGTCAGTGCCTCGTTGAAATCGATCACTGATCCGACTACCATCTCCGGGAGCTTCCGCAACAGCCCGTCCCGTTTCATGATTTCAATAGCCGGATTGCCGATCTGGACTGATTTTGATGTCATTGATTCTAGATTTGAACCAAGACCATCCATATTGCCGCTCAAAAAGGACTGAAAAGCTTCGATCTGCGATCCTGAAAGCTGATTGGAAGGAGCAGCCGAGGCTGAGCCCATTCCGCCCATATCGACACCCGCGAGCAGAGCGTCAATCTCGTCCTGGGAAATGGATCCATCACTCATATAAGTCTTCTCCTTCTACCGATAATTCTTCAAACTCTTCAGCTTCAATGTCGGCCAGTTTTTTAAGTACCTGAACTGCAACCTTTTTTCCGATAACCCCGGCCTGGCAGAGAAACTTTTTCTTGTTTCCGACGCTCAGCGTAAATGGGTCGCCGACATGTACATTCGACAGGCGAACAATGTCTCCTACCCGCAAATTGAGCACATCCCGAACCGGAAGATTGATTGTACCAATCTCGGCAACGACGTCCATATCAACCGTCGACAGTTTTTCCTTCAGTACTCCCATATACTGGGTAGTAGAACTTCGGCGAACTGATGAAAACCAGAACTGGCTGGACAATTTAGATATAATAGGTTCGATGGTGATGTACGGAATGCAAAAGTTCATCATGCCTTCTTCATCGCCGACCTTCGTTTCAAGAGTAACAAGAACAACCATTTCGGAAGGCGGGACAATTTGGGCAAACTGCGGGTTAGTCTCGATCTGGCCCAGGCGAGGCCGAAGATCGATAACCTGGGTCCAGGCTTCGCGCATGTTGGCAAGAATACGAACAATAATGCCTTCCATAACCGACTGTTCAATATCCGTAAGATCCCGTTGCACCTTGGTTCCCTGTCCGGTACCGCCGAAAAGCCTGTCGATAATGGAAAAAGTAACCGAAGGATCGATTTCCAGAATGGCATTGCCTTTCAGGGGATCCATGTTGATGACTGCAAGCGTCGTCGGAGTCGGTATGGAACGGATAAACTCTTCATACGTAAGCTGATCGACGGAGGCAACATGCACGTGAGCCATGCTTCGCAACTGGGCAGAAAGAGCCGTTGTTGTAAGACGTGCAAAGGTTTCATGCATGATCGACACAGTTCTGATCTGCTCTTTCGAGAATTTGTCGGGCCGCTTGAAATCGTAAATCTTGATCTTGCGGGTATCGTTTACCGGACGAAAATCTTCGGTTTCGGTATCGCCTGCGCTGATCGCGGTGAGTAACTGGTCAATTTCATCCTGCGAAAGAACTTCGGTCATGGAATCCTTATTGTTCGACTATCTCGTATTTTGTAAAACGCACATCGCGTATTTTTGAGTTCGAGAGAATATTGTCATTGATATAATTCCGTATTTCAATCTTGATTTTTTCCTCGTTTCTGAGTTCTGTGGCAGTTTTACGCTGCAAGAAAGAGCGGAGAAAATCCTTAATTTCAACAAGGCGGGAGGAAAGTTCAGCCGGAGTCACCTTGTCTTCGAGCGGATACCCGAATGCCATGTCCACAACAACGGATGCAGGTATTGCATCGCGGGTTCTGGTTTGTATCGATCCGACAGCCTGATACCATTGAAGCACTTCCCGTGTACCTGTGTATTCTTCCGACACCGGTATAGAAGGCTGGCTTTTCCCTGATCTGCCGAGAATATTCACTGTAATTACCACAACAGTTACAATAAAAATCAGCGCGCCGAGAATAATTGCAGCCCACTTGAGAAGCTGCGGAAGGAGAGCAGAAGCTTTTTTCTTGCCGGAATCTCCAGCGGAAGCGTCACCGCCTTCCAGATTGATGTCATCCTGATCACTCATAGTGCGTTTCCTTTTTTGCCGTTAATTTTAGCATTAAAAATGACCTTCGTCCAGAATAATAATATCAACACGGCGATTATATGCCCGGCCTTCAGGCGTGTCGTTAGAATAGAAAGGTCTGGTGTCTGCGTAGCCTGCAACAGAAAAACGTTTTTCATCGGCACCGAAATCTGTCAGATAGTGAAGTACATTGACTGCGCGTGCCGACGAGAGCTCCCAGTTGCTCGGCCACAGGGCTGGATCGGTATCTCCGGAATCGGTATGGCCTTCTATCCGGAACCTCCGTTTGGAAAGCTCCTCCGCAGACAGCATCTGTCCGATTTTGAGAAGTGTTTCTCTCGATTCTTCAATATTGAGTTCAGCGCTTGCTGTCCTGAAAAAAGAATCGGCAGCAAGGGTGATTACCAACCCCCGTTCATCGCTGGTGATTGCAATTTTGTTGGATTTAATTTCCGGAGCGAAGAGACTTACAGCCCGTTTTACTGCTGAACCGAGAGATTTACCCTTGTCCATTGCCGGCAGAGAATTGATATTGTTTCCAAGGTCCGAAAGCCGTCCGGCGGACAGGGACTGACCGCCTCCGGTTGCATCGTTGCTGACTGCGGCAGTCATCTGCTGCACTTGCACAACATCGGCTTCGGAAGGATCGTACAGCATAACGAAAAAGCACATGCACAGAGTGATCATATCCGCGTATGTGTTGAGCCATCCGGAGGATGCCGCTGTCGGTTCCTTTTTTTTTCGTGCCATATCAGTCCTTCAATATATCGGCTTCGATTGCCTTTCGATCTTTCGGAGTCAGGTAGGTCAGCATTTTTTGGGCGAGAATGCGGGGATTGTCACCCGCCTGTATGGAAAGAACGCCTTCGATCACCATTTCGCGAGCTTTTGTTTCCTGGGCATTCTGGTATCCGAGTTTTCCCGACATAGGAACGAATAGCCAGTTCTGAAGCAATGATCCATAGAGAGTAGTGACAAGCGCAACGGCCATATTCGGGCCGAGAGAGCTTTTGTCTTCCAGGTTGCCCAACATACCAATCAGTCCGATAACCGTACCGAGCATTCCGAATCCCGGGCCAAGGGTCGCCCAGGCATTGATGAGCGTTATCCAGGTATTATGGCGGCCTTCCATCTGGTTGAGTTCGTTTTCCATCAGAGAGCGAATCACTTCGCCGTCGGTACCATCGACAACCAGACGAAGACCATTGCGCATGAACTCGTCGTCAAGATCCTGAATTTCTTCCTCAAGGGCAAGGATTCCTTCGCGCCGCGCTTTTTCAGAAAAGGCCACCAGTTTCTGGGTTAGTGCCTTTTCGCCGAAATCGTACGTCTTGAAGCATCGGCCCATTACCTTGAAAATTCCCAATACATAGGACAGAGGAAACGTCAAGTACAGGCACAGGTACGAACCGCCGACTGTAATAAAAACCGATGGAATATCGACGAGCATCATAAAGTTGCCGCCGGCGCCGTACATAACGACCCCGAGGCCACCAATAAGACCGATAAATGATGCTATATCCATTTCGTTTACTCCTCGTTCTTGAAAGCGCCAATGCGGCGGCGATATGCAATTATTCTGTCGATTATATCATCCGGTTTTTCGCGGACTACAATATGTTTTCCTGAAAGCATCTGGAGTGTAACGTCCGGATTGCATTCGATAGCTTCTATTTGGTGTGGATTGATCCAGTATTCTTTGCCGTTCAGTCTGGTAACCTGTATCATGTACAAACCTGCCTGCTTCGCTTTATGAGCCGGAATAGTAAAAAAAAAAACCCGAACGAATCCGGAAGCATCAATTAAACCGCAGAGGGAAACGATACTTCCGGATCAGTCTACTCTATTAGCGTTTCAGATTCAACACAGTATCAAGCATCGTATCCGAAGTTTGTATGGTTTTGGAACTTGCCTGAAAACCACGCTGGGTTACAATCAAGTCTGTAAACTGTTCTGTGAGGTCCACGTTGCTCATTTCCAGCGCGCCGGCAATCAGCTTGCCTTTACCTGCAACACCGGAAGCGCTGATATTCGCGTATCCCGAGTTGTTCGACTGGACATACGTGTTTTCGCCTGCTTTTTCAAGGCCGCCCTGGTTTGCGAACGAAGCGAGGGCAATCTGTCCGAGCAGGCGGTTTGCACCGTTCGAGTACACGCCGGTGATCATGCCGCTCTGGTCTATCTTGAAGTTCTCGAGATAGCCCATGGTATACCCGTCCTGCTCATAGGCTTTCGTAGAGCTTTTTTCCGCAAACTGCGTGATTGTGTTCGTTACACTTCCGATTTGCCCCAGATTGATATTGAACGTCTGGCGAGTCGGTTCACCGTCGGCTCCGGGATTGGCGCCCGGAACATTGTAGGATGCCTGAAGCACTACGTTACCGGTTACTGCCGACGCGTTGCCGGCGCTATCCTGCACTCCTGCGAGCTTTCCGAGATTGTCAAAGTTGACGATGAACGTATTTTCTGTTCCGTCGGTCGTTCCAACACCGATACGGGTAGCTGTTGCATCCGCGTTCTGTGGATCGACCAGAGCTGTTGCCTGCCACTGATTCTGCGTACCGGGTACCCTGGTGAACGAAATATTCAGGGTATGCTCCTCGCCGAAATCGTCGTACACCTTGAATTCTGTTTCCCACGTAGACTGGCGGATGTCAGCGGCGCTGGCTCCTTCCGGAATCTCCGGCAGCCGCTTGTCAAGGTTGCAGGCGTAGTCGACGTTCGTCGTCGCCTTGGCCGATATCTTGGAGCCGACGGGAATAACCAGATCTTCAGTCTGGCCGGATGTATTGAGCAGCAGGACACCGTCAATTTCCTCTGTTTGCCAGCCTTGTACGCGCATGCCGTTCGCGGGGTTAACCAAGGTTCCTTCATTGTCGAGACCAAAATTGCCAGCCCGGGTAAAATAGGTTTTCTCGCCGGACTTCATCACAAAAAATCCGTTTCCCTGTACTGCTACGTCTGTCTGCACGCCAGTAGTTTGCAAGGATCCCTGTGTGTGAATAGTATCAATACTTGCCACATTCATACCGAGTCCGACTTCCTTCGGATTGACGCCGCCGAGGTCGTCTGTCGGACGGGCCGCTCCGGACATCTGCTGTGACAGGAGATCCTGAAAATTGACCCTGCTGCGCTTGAAGCCGGTAGTATTCACATTGGAAATATTGTTACCGATCACGTCCATGCGTGTCTGGTGGTTCTGCATTCCGGAAACACCGGAATAAAGGGATCGCATCATAGTGAAGTTCCTCCGTTGTGCGCGTATACGGTCTTTACCGACGACCAGTCATACCATTCACCGTTCACCTGAACCTGGGGAAAGTCCCCGCGGGTTGCTGCCAGTATCGTACCGGAAACCACTGTTTCACCGGCTTCAATATCGACTGTCTTGCCAACGGCGCTCGATGCTTCTGAGCCGGACAGCAGTGATGCGATTCTGGAAAAACCGCTGCTCATGTTTGTCATCTGTTCAAGGCTCGAAAACTGCGCCATCTGTGCGATAAACTGTGAATCTTCCATCGGAGCAGTCGGATCCTGATGAGACAACTGCGCGATGAGAAGCTGAAGAAAATCATCCTTGCCCAATTCTGTCTTGGCAGTCCTTCCGTTGACCGCAAGCGTTTTGTTGAACGCATCAACCTGGAGTTGAGTCCGTGTCTGTTCCTGCGAGCTCATACTCGTATTCAGCATTGATCCGATGTCCATACAACCCCTTTTCTTTTAAACAAGTACATTAATCGCGGATCTTCCATTCTGAAACGCTCCGCCTGTTTGTGTATCGGCAGGATTCGGAACGGACATAACATCCGGAATCGCTGTTGCGTAAAACGGTGCTTTTATGGCTGCTTCTGCCGCCTGATTTCTGCTGTCCGCACTGTCCTGACCGGACCAGGAAAGATCGAAACCTGCGCCGGAAAAACCGCCTTCGATGAAGGCCTCGGAAAACGTATCGAGATTCTCCCTGAATGCATCGTAGGCTTCCTGCGATGCAACCTGAATCTTTCCCGAGATCTTTCTGTCGCCGGAAAGCTCGAGGCTAATCCGCACATTGCCAAGAGATTCCGGATTGAGCGTAAGCCTGATTAACCCTACATTATTGTCGCGAAGAATGATGCTTCCGGTTTTCACGAAATCGGCGGCATTGCTCCTGAGCTCTTGCGACAGCATGGAGGCGAACGACTGCTCTGCCCTGCCCGCATGTTCGAGCCTGGACATGGACGATTCATTTCCGGCGGAGAAGCCGGTACCCGCTTCCCTGAAGCCGATGGTCATATCGGCAGTGTTGTCGCTTGAAACCTCGACTCGATTCTCACGTCCGGACTCTTGTGCAACCTCGGGGACAATTTGAGACCGTTCATCCCGTACGGAAACCAGCGTCTTTTTGTTTTTTCCAGTGATAGCATCAACCGGCTTTTGGCTATTGGCCATGTGCGCGTCTTTTTCTGCGCGAACTGTTTTGTCCGAAAACTGCACTGAAGCCGGCAGCATTCCTGTCTGGAGAGATACCTGATCAAGAAGAACGTCGGAGGAACTGTCTGACGTTTTCTTTCCCTTTGCCGTTGTTTTATCCGGACTGTCGGGACCTTCAGGACCTTCAGCCTTGTCGGGTTCTCCAGCCGATGCAAATCGGACTGCCGATTCGGTTGTTCCGGAAGAATGAACAGCGACGCCTGTTTCGCTGCCAGACAGCAGAGGTCCGCTTTCCGTGCTGCGGGAAGCGCTTTTTTTTCCGGACGCACCGCGGGCTGACAGACGAGATTCAGCCCTGCCGACACCGGTTTCCTCTTCCGGAGTAGCAGCATTTTTTGCGTGAGAACTGTTTTTCGGTTTTTTTCCGGTACCGACCGGTGTAGACTGGATGTCCGGGACATCCGGGACAGTACCGTCCCCTGCTCCTCTTCCGGCGTTACCGGGCTGCGCCGCACTATGCGCCGACGCTGCCCCTTCCTTGTTGCCGGCGATCATCCGTTCAATGATCGCGAGAAATGAAGATCCGTTTCCTGCAGGTTCAGCACCCGTTTTTCCTCCGGGAACGGTCTTGCCCTTTGCCGGGCCGGCCATCCCCTGGACGGGAAAACCGGGAGCCTGAGCAGAAGAACGTTCCGGGACGTCAATCGTTTGCATCACGTGCGAAATCCTTCAAGCGGTTGAAAAAAAGATTCGCCCAACTGTTCTGACCGCAATAAACAAACAGCTGCGGAAGCCGAAACATTCCTTTTTCCGGGCAGTTCCATGCTTTTCTATTGTCGGGAGGAAATGGACTCATATTGAGGGGCGCCAATAAAAAAAATTGGCATCTGAGGCTTTTTACTGTTTGGGCATCTTGACAAAAGGCAGGTTCAGGGCAGCTTGACCGGCTTGTTTGCCATTTTTCGCTGGATTTCGGCAGCTCGTTCGGGAGGCATGAGCGAAAACCAGTAAGCCACCGAGGAATTGGTACCAGCCGCGACAGCCATGTCTTCGACTTTACGAAGAATATCGATAATATCCTGGTCATCCATCGCAAGTAGATTATCTACCGCATTTTTCGGCGGCATACCATTAATATACTCGGCGATTTGTGCGATATTTGTTTCGCGCTCCTCGCGCTGCCGGACAGTTTCGGAAAAAGACCGTTCGCGCTCTTCGATGCCGGCAGTGCGATCTTCAAGTTCCTGAGACATCTGAAGAATTTCATTTTCACGGCGGCTGAGCTCGGTATCCCGAAGGTCGAGCTCCTGGGAACGAAGATCTATTGCTTCAAGACGCTTTGCGATGCGGTCTGCATCAAGATCGCCGTTTTCGGAAGGCAAGGTGGAAACACCTTTGCGAGGTTCAAGACCAAGGACGGAATAGACCGGAGAGAATAGATCGCGAGTATGCAGGATGCCAAGATAATCGAACCAGAGCAAACCTCCGGCCGTTAACAGCAAAATGAGCAGCAACAAGACGATAACACGACCTAATGTTCCCCGACCAGCCACAGATCCTCCACACAGCACGAAAAAAGAAAAGACGTTGATACAGTATAACCGTACAGAGCGAGCCTGTACAAGCGGAAAAAAACGCTAGAATCCTATGGAAGTGCCCAGCGAAATAAAGTAATCGCCCTTGCCTTCACGAAGCGGCCAGGCATAAGTGAACGAACCTGACAAGACAACCGTACTCAATGCGCCGTATACAAGCGTACCCTCCACGTTCCCGCGAACATAAAGGGAGTCCGCATACGAATACCTGCTGCTTCCGGTATCCAATAGCAGGGCACGATAGCCGCCGGCAAGAACGATGCGGTTTGAATACAGCGGCACGACAGGCAGTTCCTTTTGAATTTCCAGGGTCAGGGGAACGATTTCGGCGACGATGCCCGCAGCGGACGAAGCTGTTGCATGTGCAAAGGAGGTGTGTGCGTATTCGGGCAATGAGGGAAGGTATCTGCGTATTCCTGCGTCCAGGGTTAGAGGGGTTGGCAGTGTCGGGTACGCGCCGGTAATTCCGAAGACAAGACCGTCGGCAACCGCCCCCGATAGACGAAGGTCAAGCGGTATGAACGGAGTCTGAAATCGTATCAGTCCCTGCACTGCCGGAAAGACTTTTTTTTCCGGAACGGCCAGTAACAGATAGGCATTTGCCTGGGAGAAAAAACCGGTGGTTGTTACCGGAAAAACTGGAAATTGGGGAATCCGCGAACTTTTGCGGGCAGAAAAGGAAACGGTTGTATCTGAAGACACAGAAGAAGTTTCGTAGGGAGCCTGATACGGAGAATCGTAGCGGTCAAGATCGGCAGCTATCCAGCGCGGCGAGAAAACCTGTGAAAAAGCAAGGGATTTCCACACCGGGCCCAAAGCAGCAGAAAGCGAAACACCGAGCGAGGTTCTGGTTGAGCGATACCTGAATCCAGGTTCAAACCCGGACAACACAGAATCGGACAGACTGCCGGTAAAGGTGAAATACCGGTGCATCCATTGCACGGAAAAGCGGGTGTCGATAAAAAAAGGATCGGCAATAAATGAAGGTTCCAGGGTCAGGGCAATTTTATCGGCAGGATCGCCGGTCGAGTACACAAAGCCGGGGGCGAGCGATTCGTCGGACTGAATCGATGCCCAGGGAAAAAAGGTGCCGGAAAGCAGCCAGGGGAGCGGATTATAAAGAGAGGCATCGGGTATCCGCACCGGGAACGGCTTGCTGGATGAATCCGGGTTTTTTGCTGCCGGACGGATAAAGACGGACTGCGTGGAAAAAGAATCGGAAAGATCCAGCGCACGCACTGAATCCCTGCCGGAAAAAGCAGCCTTGTAGTACAGAACAGGCTCCCCGATTCCCGGAACAGGATTGAACACTGCTCCCGAATAATCGGTTTCCTGGCAGACAAGCATCCCGGTATCTGGCCGGTACAGTGCATAGCGATAAAAAGAATCAGGTCCGGCCCAGGAAAAACTGAGTACCGGCGTGCCGTCGAGAATGGTGGACTGAAGATAACGTATTACGGACATCGAATGAGGGAGATCAACAGTAAAAACAGAGAGGGTTTCAATATCCAGCATCATGAGTGACCGGTCGAGTCCGTTTGCGGCGATGTAGGCTATCCGTCCGCTGCCCGCCCATACGGGATTGTACAACGCGTACGAAACCTCGCCGGGGCCTGATCGCGCGAGGATTATTTTTTCAGGCTGTTCATTTCGTTTTTGACCGGTTCGAGAAAACAAAACCAGAGCCGAACGCTGCGCCACTGTTTCTATACCGACGATCAGATCCGAACTGCCGGCAAAGGAAGCGTCTCTGACGGAGGGGTAGAATTCGTTCAGAAAACGGCGGTTTGACATGTCGAACACGCGAAGCCGCTGAACCTGAACGGAGCCGTCCAGTACCGTTCCGGATACGAGAAGATACCTGCCGTCCGGAGAAAAGGACAGGCGGTCCAGATTTGAATCCGCATCGAACAGGGAGACAACTTTTCCGGAAACAGAGCGGAACCATACGGTATGTGCGTTCGCATCCAGCCATACAATACCGTCCGGACCGGAGGCAAGTGCGGAGATGACACCATCCCGGGTGCCCGCAGCTCGCGGAGGAGTCGAAGGATTGACCGGCGGGACGGTGATCGAGTCTGCAAAATGCTGCCAGGCTTCGGCAAGAGAAATCTGGTAGGTTTGGCGGAAACGGCCCTCCAGATGGCTTCTGAAGGGATTGAAGCCCCCGGAATTACGCCAGAATTCGGCGTAGGCATCCATGCCGTACGTCTGTTGAAGCCAGCGCGAAAAAGCCCCGCCGTACAGATAGGCACTTTTTGCTGCAGGAAACACATCCAGTGCGCCGGATGATTTTTTCCAGGACAGAAATTTGTTTTCCAGCTTGTCCTGCACCAAATAATGGAGAGAAAGAGGATCATTCATCCTCCCCTCGCCGGTATTGCTTTCGAGCGAGACGGTCGCGCCTTCGAGAAAGGAAAGCGGCATGGTAAAGGCGGTGGCCGGAGAAACCACGTCTCCGAATAGAGCCGAAACGAACTGCCAGAACGGTGTTCTGATATTCATGGAAACGGCATGCACCAGCTCGTGGTAAAAAACCATCAAAAGACCGTCCCTGAATACGCTTATGGAACCGTCGGCTGCGATGGTGTCATACAACACGATGTGATTGTACGGATACGGAGAAAAATACGCATTGAGGTCTTCCATAGCCGGTTCAAGATAGACCGGAAGCCGCCCGGTCATTGTTGTCCCGAGCAGGGCGCATACTTCGTCTGCCATGCCGTCCGCATGCTCTGCCAGCAGGGATGCGCTTTCGGCAGAAAGCGGCGGATAGATGATGTCGAAATATGCGGTTGAAATCTGGAGGGTTTTGTCACGTGCCTGCGGGATGCCGGAAACGGGCAAAAAAAACAGTAGGATGATACATACAAAGCTTTGCATGCAGTATCGACGTACCATATGAAAACCTCATTTCTGTTAAAATTCTTGCAAAAAAAAGTAGAGTCGATTTCAAAAGCAACCGACTTTTGAAATCGGCTCGAAACAGTTACGTATGCTTTTCAGCACCAACAGTGATGCGACAGACCGCCGGTATATAATACCGGCGGCATGCATTCAGTTACACCGAAATGTGCCCTGAGCGTTTTTCTGAAGGAAGGTCAGAGCAATGCCGTTTTTTCCCGCACGCCCGGTGCGGCCGATGCGATGCACGTAGTCTTCGTACGTATTGGGCTGAGAATAGTTAATTACGTGTGTAATGTCGGAAACGTCGATTCCGCGGGCAGCAACGTCAGTAGCGACCAGAATGTCGATATCGCCTTCCTTGAGCCGGGTGATTGCCCGCGAACGCTGAGCCTGGCTTTTATTGCCGTGAATGCGGTCAACTGCGAAGCCGCGCGCGGTGAGCTCTTTCGCAAGCTTTTCCACGAGACGCTTTGTGTCGTCGAAGATAATGACACGGGAACAGGATCCGGAAATGAGAAGGTCGTGCAGTTTTTCGATTTTTTCGGTCGGCGAAGAGAACCAGACAACATCCTGACTGACAGAATCGGCAGTCGAACCGACCCGTGTTGAAACGGTTACCGGATTCCTGGCAAACCGGGCAATAAGCTTTTCAGTTTCGCCCTCTACTGTTGCGCTGAAAAACAGGGATTGGCGCACCGGGTTTACCTTTGAGAGAATGGCGGTGATGTCGCGGATAAAACCCATGTCGAGCATGCGGTCGACTTCGTCGAGAACGACGCGGTTAAAACGCGAAAGCTCGAGCGTTCCCTGACCGATGTGGTCCTTGATGCGTCCCGGAGTTCCGACGACGATGCGGGGCCAGGCGCGGAGCGCCTTCTGCTGCATGTTCATCGAGGCGCCCCCGATGAGGAGCGCGATCTTGAGGCCGCAGCCCTTAGAGAAGATCAGCAATTCTTCGACGATCTGCTGGGCGAGCTCGCGGGTCGGTGCCATGATCAAGAGGCGGTTGTCCATATTGGTGATGAGGTCGTGGATGAGCGGGACCGAAAAGGCAGCGGTTTTACCAGTGCCGGTATTCGCGACGCCGATAACGTCCCTGCCGTCGAGCACATACTGGATGGTCTGGTCCTGTATCGGAGTGGGATTTTCATAGCCACGGTCCAGTAAATTAGCAATGATGCGCTTGTGCACCTTGAAATCCTGGAAGCGGTTCTGCGGGATGTACTGTTCTTCTTCAACTGCGCGGGCGCTGTTGATAAAGCGTTCAGGATCGATATACTGCTTGACGCGGTTTCCGCGGCCGTTCTGGCTTGGCGCAGCCTGGGGGCGGCCGGAATGACGTCCTGAGGGACGTCCTGATGGACGTCCTGATGGACGCCCTGACGGACGTCCTGACGGACTAGATTCCGGGCGGGACGCCGCAGATCTGCCCTGAGCTGCTTGCGCGAGGTGGCGCTGGGGACGAGCCGAAGCTGCTGTATCGCCTGCTGTCTGTTCTGATTTTACATAGGAGCGGAATCGGGAAGGAGCTCCTGACGTTTTCGGAGCCGAGAGAGATCGTTCGGACCGAGCGGTCCTTTGTGCGTTGTACATGAATGTCCTTGTCGGCGCAAGGAAGTACATAACGCCTTGCGCGGTTGAGCGAACTGTCATTCGGTTTGCACCGTACATAACTTGAAGCGGGTGCAAAATGCAGTATTCTCTGTATTACTATACTGTTTTCCGCAAACAATGTCACCTGTTGCACACGGAAAAGTCCATCTTCGCGTCTGATCGAGAATCGGACCCGCCAGATGCTTTGTTCGCGCCCGTCGCGGGGTGCGAAATTCGAACCCTGCGCGCGATATCTGGATCAATATTGAGAAGGAGTGCAGTGTCCGTAGATTTTCGGGGGGCTTGAGTGGTATACTCGCACCCCATGACTTTTGATTATCAGGCAGAGCTCAATCCCGAACAGTACGAAGCGGTTTCTTCTATAGAAGGACCCGTTCTGATTATAGCCGGCGCAGGTTCCGGCAAGACGCGCGTGATTACGTTCCGTATGGCGTACATGCTGGACAAGGGCGTTCCGCAGTCGCAGATTCTTGCGTTAACCTTTACGAACAAGGCGGCAAAGGAAATGGCCCAGCGCGTGAAGGAACTGACCGGCAAAAAACTGCAAATGCTGACAGTGAGTACCTTCCATGCCTTCGGGGTGCGTATTTTACGGGAAGACATATCCCGGCTTGGCTGGCGGGAGAATTTCAGCATTTACGACGACGTTGACCGCAACCAGCTGATCAAGGAAACGGGACGGGAACTGGGATTTACGCCCGAGGCCCTGGATGTCTACAAGATCGGTACGCTTTTTTCCGCGGTAAAAACCGGGATGAAGCATTGGGGCGACGGGGCGAACGATCAGTACAGGCAGCTGTACGAGGAATACCAGTCAGGTTTGAAGCTGTTCAACGCAGTGGACTTTGACGATCTGATTATATTGCCGATCAAGCTGTTCAAGGAGCATCCCGATGTGCTGGCAAAATACCGGGAACGGTTCAAGTACATCATGGTGGACGAATTTCAGGACACGAGCCTGCAGCAGTACGAGTTTATGCATTTGATGGCCGACCGGAACGTGTGCGTCGTAGGAGACGACGACCAGTCGATCTATTCCTGGCGCGGGGCGAATTACGAGAACATTACAATGTTCGAAAAGGACTTTCCGGGCCTCAAGGAAATCAAGCTCGAGCAAAACTACCGGTCGACAGGCACAATACTTGCGGCGGCGAACGGGGTTATCGCGCACAACACGAACCGGAAGGAAAAATCCCTCTGGTCCGGAAACGGGTCGGGAAAGCCGATCGAGATTTACCTGCCGGAAAACGAGGCGGACGAGGCGGATTTTGTTTCCGAATGCATTCAGGGCATACGAATGGAAGAACGTTTGAGTTACGCCGACTTCGGGGTGTTGATACGGTCGAATACCCTGTCCCGGGCGATCGAAGAAGCGTTCCTGGAGGCGAACATCCCGTATGTGATGTCCGGCGGGACGAGTTTTTTCCAGCGCAAGGAAATCAAGGATATTATCAGCTACCTCAGGGTGATCGCAAACCCTGACGACGACATAAACCTTCTGCGCATCATTAATACGCCGAGGCGGGGAATCGGGCGGAAGACTATAGAAGAAATTTCCGCAATTGCGACGGCCAGGAAGTGTTCGCTGTGGACCTCGATGAATGCGCTCGTCGCCGCAGGCGATACGCCGATCTCGGAAAAAACCCGGATAGACCTGGAGATGTTCATCAATTTCGTGACCGAGCGCCGCGCGACTATGCTTTCCGGCAAGGATCTGTCGAACAAGGTAAAGAAGATGGTCGACGAGATTGATTACTGGAGCTATCTGGTGCAGGAATACCAGAAGAATGAAAAGGCGGCGCGCTACAAGTTTTTGAACATCGACAGCCTGATCAATTCAATTTCGACCTGGGAAAAGGATCCGGACAACTTCAAGAAGTCCCTGTACGACTATCTGAACCGCATTACGCTGATAAGCCGGGACGATTCGGAAGAAGAAGACAAGGGCAAGGTGAACCTGATGACGATCCATGCCTCGAAAGGCCTTGAATTCCCGGTGGTGTTCATTATCGGCTGCGAGGACGGCATTATTCCGCACGCGCGAAGCATGGAAGAAAACGACGGCAACGTCGAAGAGGAACGCAGGCTTTTCTACGTGGCGATCACCCGTGCCCGGGACAAGCTCTTTATTTCGAGCTGCCAGAGGCGGCGCAAGATGGGTGGCGTCGTTGAATGCACGCCCTCCCCCTTTCTGGACGAAATTCCCGAAGCGCTGGTCGAGTACCATGAACCGAAGGAGCCGGTGGAGACTGCTGACGCGCTGGACATACTTGCGAAAATGAAGGCGAAGTTCATCATGTAAGGTGCTGACGGTCAGTTGGCGACGAGTGACAGTTTTCCCCGTTCGTTCACGTACAGGGCATATTCGCGTCCGGCCTCGAAGGTTCGTATCGATACGGTTTCATGCCGTAATGTTCCAAAAAACCCGGGCATCCAGGCTTCAGTCTTTACAATGGAAAAAATATTCTGCAGCCGTTTTTTTTCTTCGGGCTGCAGTGAGCCGGTTTCATACAAGACCGGAAACCCGTCATCGGCATAGAACCTGAACAGATCAAGCCCTTTTGCGACAGAGGTTTCGTCGGTATATACCCTGAAAGGAAATACCAGCCACCCGCCTGACTCGCCGACAACGATGCAGTCGATTATCAGTTCCCAGCCGGACCAGGAACGCTCCATGATTTTGACGAGGTTTCCCCGGGCTGTGTAGAACGAAATGCGGGCGCTGAGCGTATCCTGGCTCCGTCCGTAGACGGTAACGGTGCAGGGAAGCCGGGCGTCACGCAAAACCACCTGTTCCAGGGTCGGGCTATCCGTTGTTACGTGCAGGGTCAGGTAGACAAAGACGCCTGTGCACAGAAGAACTGCTGCCGTGAACACTGCAATGCTTGCCGCGACAAGACTGCCGCGTTTTTTTCGACCGGCGGCAATCATGATCGCCGCAGCACCGGGTACCGCTCGATTCGGGTGTTCATAGGTTCCACAACCTGTGTTGCACATGCGAATAGCAACATCCGGCTATTCATCAGAACAGTTCCATTTGGGTTTTAGCAGATTCGGAGGCGGATTTACCGGCGCGTGCGACGGTTTCAGGTTGCACAAGCGGAGGTCCATCCTTGAGTATGGCAATAAATTCCTGTTCGGATATGATTCGTATGCCGAGATTACGGGCTTTGCTGTTTTTGGATGATCCCGAGCCGGGTGTATTTGTTACCAAAAAAGACAAGCCTTTCACGACAGAACTTTTGACCGTGCCGCCTGCAGCTTTTACCAGTGCCTCGGCTTCGGGCCTTTTCATCGATTCCAGTTCGCCGGTAAAACAAAAACTGCAGCCGGAGAGGACTCCACCCCGGAGCGGTTCGGTGACAGAAACGGCGCCTGAAGCGAGCAGCGTATCCATTTCGCTCCGGAGCGTTTCGAGACCTTCCTTGAGTGCACGGGCGAGTATCGAGCCGAACTGATAGACACCCGAAAAATCTTCTTCGCTTGCCGAACGGAGCTTTTCCAGGGTGTCGAAGCCGGCTTCCACAAGTTTGTCCACCATGGTTTCGCCGATGCCTTCGATATCGAAGCCGGCGATAAAGGACTGCAGAGGCACCGAAGAGCGGGCTTTGAGCGAGCGGAGTACCTTGGCAGCGCTGACAGGGCCCATGCGGTCCAGTGAGGCCAGTTCGTCCACGGTGAGCGTGTACAGGTCGGGAATCGAGCGGACCCGGCCGGAATCGAACAGCCGTTGTATAAGATTGACGCCGAAATCGC